>Ga0187884_10001268_pt1 | contig 23498 bp, 26 predicted proteins | sample June2016WEW_20_4_FD_132983 | JGI IMG/M metagenome (GOLD analysis project Ga0187884, IMG submission 132983) | Peatland microbial communities from SPRUCE experiment site at the Marcell Experimental Forest, Minnesota, USA - June2016WEW_20_40 | ecosystem: Environmental > Terrestrial > Soil >...
ATGGGAAAACACGTGCTTTACGATAACGGTAACCGTTCGACGTTCTATACCCCTACCTGTAACCTCCTGGTCCGCACGCATGTGTATAGGGAGACGGGAGGGATTGACGAGAAGATGTCCGTGGGGGAAGATGTCGATTTTTGCTGGAGAATGAGGAGCCGGGGTTATTATCTGGTCTATTCCCCGTCCGGTATGGTAAAGCATAAGCATAGAAACGATCTTGGACGCATGATGAAGAGGCGGGCCGATTACGGGACTTCAGAGGCGCCGCTCTACACGCTTCATCGAGAGAAGCGGAAAATGTTTCAACTGCCGTCCCTGGCGGCCATTGCTTTTCTCTCTCTATGCATCGCTATTCTCTCGTTCTCGCTATTTCCTCTCCTGGCGGCTGCAGGCTGTTTTCTCTTTGAAGCTGCCACGAAAACGCTGAGAATAATGAGAAGCGGTGTCCATGTGACCCGTCGGAAGATAGTTTTCTCAACAGTCCGGACTTATTTCTCTCTTTTCTACTTCGTCTCATTCCACGTGGTCCGCTACTATGTGATATTCCTTCTTCCTCTTGGGATCTTATTTCCCCCGTTGTGGCCGTTATGCCTTTTCATGCTGATCCTCTCCGCTCTTGTCGATTATACGGCAAAGCGGCCCCGGCTCGTTTTTCCGGTATTTTTCTTCTATTATTTCCTTGATCATCTCTCCTATCAGGTGGGAGTTTTATTAGGATGCGTAAGGGCGGGAACCTTCAGGTCTTACAGACCGGGGCTGGTAAGAAAGGCTGTTGTGTGTGGGAAGTGATCGGGTGAATCGAGAGTTCGAAAGACCTTGGCTGCGAAAGAGCCGGGCCAAATAAAAAAAGGAGACGAAAATGAAAAAACTACTGCGGATCGACCTTGAAGCCAATCGGTACCGGTATGAAGACGTACCTCCTGTGTACGCCAATCTCGGAGGAAGGGGACTGACGTCGAAGATCGTGAGCGAAGAAATCCCGGCCAAGACAGATGCCCTCGGAAAAGAGAACAAGCTCGTCTTCGCCGCCGGCATCCTTGCCGGGACAGCCGCACCCAATAACGGTCGCCTCTCCGTAGGTGCGAAGAGCCCGCTCACGAACACCATAAAAGAGGCCAACGCGGGAGGGGCGGCGGCACAGAAAATGGCACGCCTCGGCGTACAGGGTATCGTCGTCGAGGGGGTCTCGAAAGGCATGGTGGCCGTAAAGGTAACCAAGGACGGGGTAAACTTTATCGAGGCGGGCGGGTTCAGGGGCCTGGGCAATTATGAGACGACCAGCAGGCTTCGCTCCGACCATGGAAGCGACTGCGCCCTTATCACCATTGGTCAGGCCGGTGAAGCCCTCTTGAAGGCGGCTTCCGTATCGGTCACCTCACCCGATTTTCGGATCAGGATAGCTGCCCGGGGCGGATTAGGGGCCGTGATGGGATCGAAGAACCTGAAGGCCGTAATCATCGATGACACGGGGGCTGACGGCGTAGAGGTGAGTGACGCGGCGACGCTCAAAGAGGCTGCAGCCGCTCTTTCGAAGGGCATACTCTCCCATCCGCTCATGGAAGGTCTGAAACAGCTCGGGACTCCGCTCCTTGTCATGATGATCAACAGCGCCGGCTGTCTCCCCACAAAGAATTACTCTATCGGCCAGTTCGAAGGCGCCGAGAAGATTTCAGGCGAGTTCATGGCCCAGACCATGGCGAAAAGACCAAACAGCAAGTCGGTTCACCGCTGCATGAACGGCTGCATTATCAACTGTTCGAACGTCTATACCGATGAGCAGGGCAACGAGATCGTGTCAGGCCTCGAGTACGAGACCCTGGGTCTCGTCGGCTCCAACTGCTGTATCAGCAACCTCGACGATATAGCCCGCATCAACCGTCTCTGCAACGACCTCGGCCTTGATACCATGGATGTGGGAGCGTCAGTCGCCATTGCTATGGAAGCAGGTCTCTTGCCGTGGGGGGATGGAAAGGCTGCCTATGCCCTGATCGAGGAAGTGGGCAAAGGAACAGACAGAGGGATGATGATAGGCAATGGCTGCCTGAATACCGGGCTGAAGCTCGGGGTGAAGAGGATCCCGCAGGTGAAGGGACAATCCCTCGCCGCCTACGATCCTCGTGTCCTGAAAGGCACGGGGGTAACCTACGCGACTTCACCCATGGGAGCCGACCACACGTGCGGCAATGCGCTCCCCAGTCCGGCAAACCCGGACTACAATCCGGCCGCATCGACCGGACAGGGCATGGTCTCGGGCTTCCTGCAACGGTACTTCGCAGCCATCGACAGTCTCGGCATGTGTCTTTTTGCTTCCCTGCCACTGCTCGATATGCCTGAACTGCAAAAGCATCTTATTGATTGTGCCACGGCGGTCACAGGCCAGGCGCCGGATGAGAACTACCTGATGAACCTGGGAACATCGGTACTGAAGGCAGAAAGGAAATTCAACGAGGCGGCTGGATTTACCAGCAAAGACGACCGTTTGCCCGATTTTTTCACAAAAGAGCCCCTGGTGCCGTCCGGCCTCATCTTTGACGTGCCGGAGGAGGAGATAGACTCCACGCTTACGTTTTAGCGCGAATATGTTGTACCCATAAGAGTGCAGCCTCTGCGGCCACGGCGGGCTCATGTCCTCGGCCAACCCGGCCCTCGGGCTGGAGACGTGGCAAAGAGAAGGGCCGGCCTGGCTCGGCACGACTGGGTGACCTACTGCGCTATGTGTCGTGATTCGCTCGCCCTCGCGGGCGGAAAGGCGGTCCACATCCTCGATCTTATTTTTGGAGGGCCGGAGGGCTGGAAAACCGCGCCGCGGGCCGGGCCGGGATACTCGCGCGTCATGAGATGCGCGCAAGATTGCGAGAGAAGATGCTTTCGCAGGTTTTCAGCGAGGGGGAAAGAGCGATGGCAGACTGGGAAAAGATCGTCCTCCATGAACGGAGCGGATCATGAGTGACATGACACGAGCAGGATGAGTGGGTGACCGCCCGGAAACAACACAACCTGATCATGCTCGTCCTTGGCGCCCTGGCAGCCATAGGTCCCTTCTCCACGGACATGTATCTGCCCGGTTTTCAGGCAATAGCCCGCAGCCTGAGAACCGATATGGCCCACGTCGATCTTAGCCTCACCAGCTATTTTATCGGCATCTCGATAGGGCAGTTGGCGTACGGGCCGATGCTCGACCGCTATGGGAGGAAAAAACCCATAGTCCTTGGGCTCCTCCTGTATATATGTGCCGCCCTTGGCTGCGCATTGTCGCCGTCCATCGATTATCTGATCGCCCTAAGGTTCTTTCTGGCCGTAGGCGCCTGCGTGGGGATGGTGGGCAGCAGGGCTATTGTCCGTGATCTATTTTCCGGAAGCGAGATAGCCCGGGCATTGTCCATGCTCATGATGATATTCGGTATCGCCCCTATTATCGCTCCGACCATAGGCGGCATGGTAGTCACGCTGCTCGGCTGGAGATTCATCTTCGGCGTCCTCGCCGCAATTGCCGTAGTCGTGCTTTTTGCCGTGGAGCGGCTGCTTCATGAGACCAGGCAGGCGGACCTGTCCGTCTCTCTTCGACCGGGGAATATAGTTAGGGAGTATCTCAACGTCTTTAAAGAGCGAGAATTCATCGTGTACGCCGGGGCGGCCTCAGCAGCGACAGCGTGCCTCTTTTCCTACATCACCGGCTCTCCTTTTGTATTCATCGATCTATTTGGTTTTACTCCAACGGAGTTCGGCTGGATATACGGGGTCAATGCGTGCTCGTTGATCGCCGCCAACCAGGTCAACAGGGTGCTGCTCAAAAAGTACGACATCAGACGCGTGCTGCTCGTCTGCACCGTTGTGCAATCCTCAATAGGCCTGCTCCTGCTGGCCGGAAGCTATAGGGGATTTCTTCCTAAAATGGCAACGCTCGGCCTCATATTCTGCTTTCTCTTCTGTTTCGCTTCTATCATGCCGAACGCGATGGGATTGGCGCTGCAACGGTTTTCTCGAAATGCGGGCAGTGCGTCGGCATTGATCGGAGGCATGCAGATGATCGTTGGAGCCCTCGCTTCGGCATTGGTCAGCTATTTGCACGATGGAACAGCCTTTCCGATGGCCTTGATGATGTGCGCCTCTGCAAGTACTGCATTTATGCTGCTCGGCACTGCGACTTTTTTCTCCACACATCTCGGCCATAGGCGTGAGCCGGGGCGTCCTTCAATAATTCAATAAGAAATAGTGGACACATCACGTCAAAAGCCTGATCAACCCGGGCGGTGGGCGACGTTTAAGATACTATGCATCTCCGCCGATAACTAATCAGTGCGAAGTCAAGGTGTCTTGATTAAAAACGAAACTATGACGAAAAAGGAGCTCCTCGAAGAGTTGGGAGAACTGCGGCGGCAGGTCGCCGCGCTCAGATCAGCGGACATCGAGCACACACAACTGGAGGAAGGGCTCAAGATACAAAGGGAGAAATACAGCGCCGTATTTGATTCGATAAGGGCGAGAGTCTGGTACTTTGACGCGGAGGGGCGTATCCGCCGCGTCAGCAGTATGGCCGTCCGTGATTTGGGCTTGCCCGCCGAAGCCGTTGTCGGCAAAACTTTGTATGAGGTGTTTCCCTTCGATCAGGCAAAGAAGATGGAAGCCAACAATAAAGAGATCATCGCCTCCGGGGAGCCGAAGTTGGGGGTTATAGAGGAATACACGCTCTCTTCCGGGGCAAAGGGGTGGGCCCAGTACGACAAGATTCCCTATTATGACAAGAAAGGGGAAGTTGCCGGCGTCATGGCCTTTGCCTACGATATCACCGAGCGCACGCAAGCCGAGGCGCCGCTGCATGCGGGAGCAGCACCCCTTGTCGCTTGTTCTCATGGATATAGATTTTTTCAAGGAGTTCAATGATCACTACGGGCATCTGGAGGGAGATGACTGCCTGCGGCGGGTCGCGGATGCCCTGGTTTCCGTGGTCAGGCGGTCGGGAGACCTGGTAGCCCGCTACGGCGGCGAGGAGTTTACGTGCGTCCTGCCCAATACCGACGCGAAGGGCGCCGAGACGGTTGCGTACAAAGTGAGAGAAAAAATGGATGAGATCGGGATACCCCACCGTTTTTCAACGGCGGCGGATCACGTGACCCTGAGTTTCGGAGTGGCTGCCCTGATCCCTCAAAAGGACCAAGTTCCCTCAGATTTGCTTCAGCTCGCCGACGATTTTCTCTACTCGGCAAAGCAGAACGGCAGAAACCAGGTGCAAAGCTGGCGGCAGAGCGGAAGAGCAATTTCTTGACACCATCCTCCTTGCCCTCTACAATGTAAAGAAGCTACCGAAAGAGACGAAAAGGAGGGATGTGATGACAGGAGCAGCGGTGCTGGCGGCCCTGGGGTTAGTAGTCTTCTGCGCGGGCTCGGTCCTTGCCGGTGAGCCGTTTGAAACAGATACCATCACCACGTCTGCCGGCAACCTGGAGATCACGTTTATCGGCCATGCATCGCTCATGCTGCGGTTCGGCGGCAAGATCATCCATGTCGACCCCTTTGATCAGTTAGCTGATTACGGGCAGCTCCCAAAGGCCGACATGGTCATCCTTACCCACGAGCACCGCGATCACCTGAGCCCCGGTGCGCTGAAAAAGGTGCGCACCGAGAAGACCGTCGTGGTGCTCACCAGGCTATGCGCCGGGCAGGGAGGGGGCGGTACGGTGATGAAAAACGGTGACGTCCTCACGATTATGGGGATACGGATCGAGGCGGTGCCCGCTTACAATCTCGTCCACAAGCGGCCTGACGGCGCCTTCTATCACCCGAGGGGGGACGGAAACGGCTACGTCCTGACCTTCGGGGAGACGCGCGTCTACATCGCGGGCGATACCGAGAATACCCCGGAGATGAAGGCATTGAAGGGCATCGACTATGCGTTCCTGCCCATGAACTTGCCGTATACCATGACGCCGGAAATGGTTGCCGATGGGGCGAGGGCATTCAAGCCGAAGGTGCTCTACCCTTATCATTACGGCGATTCGGATACTTCCCGGCTTGTCGCGCTGCTGAAGGACACCCCCGAGATAGAGGTCCGTGTCCGCCGGATGAAGTGAGCCGGTTTTTGCTCTCCGGACGGGGTCTTGTGAAAAAGACGTCGCCCGTCCGGCTCTTGTGCGTCCTTACAGGGCTCAACCTCTTCAACTACCTGGACCGGTATGTGCTGAACGCCGTGCGCACCCCCATGGCGGCCGAGTTCGGCGTGAGCTATGGGGACTCGGGGAGGCTCTTCACCGCGTTTATGGTCGGTTACTTTCTCACCTCTCCCTTCTTCGGCTACCTGGGTGATCGTGTCTCCCGGAGACTCCTCATCATTCTGGGGATTCTGGTCTGGAGCGGAGGAACGGTGCTGACCGGCGCAGCCCACGGTTTCGGCATGCTCCTCTTCTACAGGGCTATGGTGGGTGTGGGAGAGGCGAGCTACGCGACCCTGAGCCCGGGTCTCATCTCGGACACCTGGCCGCGTGCGGCACGGAACAACGCGCTGACGGTCTTCTACGTGGCAATTCCCGTAGGCTCGGCAATGGGTTATATCCTCGGAGGCGAGGTCGCGGCATACGCGGGCTGGCGTCACGCCTTTTTCTGGGCTGGGGCGCCAGGGCTCCTGCTGGCCTTCATGCTGCTCCTCGTCCGAGAGCCGGACCGTGGAGAATCGGATGCCCCGGGCGACGACAATCGACTTCCGCCACCGGGGCCGGGCGACGTGCTCCGGCTCTTCCGCAACGTTGAGTACAGCCTCGTCGTCTGGGGCTATGTCGCCTACACCTTTGCACTGGGCGCCTTTGCTTTTTGGGGGCCCACGTTTCTCGAGCGAGCCCACGGCCTCTCACTTGCCGGGGCGGATATGTTTTTCGGCGGCACGATAGTCGTCGCAGGGCTCGCGGGTACATTGCTCGGCGGTTTCGGGGCAACCTGGTGGCAAAGACGCACCCCCGCAGGATATGCCCTCATGCTCGGCGGCTCTGTCTTGCTTTCTGTCCCCCTGTCGCTCTTCGGGATAATTACGGCAAACACGCCGGTTGCCATGGGCCTTCTCGCAGCGGCGATTTTCTTCCTGTTCTTTTGCACGGGGCCCGTCAATACGGTGATCCTTGAAGCCGTCCCGGTCAACGTCCGCTCCAGTGCGATGGCTGTTTCCATTTTCATGATCCATCTGTTCGGAGACATGTGGTCGCCGGAGATCGTGGGCCGCCTCGCGGATCATCTGGACAGGGACCTGCAGAAGGCCGTCCTCATCCTCCCCGCGGTCTTGCTGGTCGCCGCGCTTCTGTGGATGACATTGGCTTTAAGGACCGGAAGGGCCCACAGTCTTTCGAACCCTACTTCATATTTACTTCGCGATCAGAAGACGGAGAAGTAACGAAAAACAGAAGCCGACGCGGGGATTTGAACCCCCGGACCTAGGGATTACGAATTTCAACCAGGCGTAATCACTGAATATCCTCACAAATCATATCGTTCTAACCTCTTGAATGGCAAGGGAATGTCGTTCGGCAGCGTATAGCTGCGTTCGGGAGGAAGGGTCCGTGTAGGCGGGCGAAAGCCACCTATAGGGACACCAAAAAAATGCCCCCGGTGCTTGGCGGCGTGACGGGGGCGTACTTAACTTGATTAATTAATACCTCACAACTGACGAAAGCCGTTCTCAAGAAGTACTCAGCCAAGTGCGTCATCTCGGGAGACCACGCGGAAACCTACGAATACCATCAATCACGGACAGGGACAAAGCCGGGCAAGCGGACAGAGGCCAAAGAGCCAAGGAAAAGGGAGGCCAGATTGGATAACGTCTTCAGGGCAATGAGACAGGTGAGAAGGATCATCAACGCAAATGCAGGCCGTCATTCTGCGGAGAGAAACAGGGATAAGTTCTTAACCCTGACGTTTGCCGAGAATATGACGGACATACAACAGGCGAACCGCCACTTCCATAACTTTGTCAAAAAGCTGCGCTATTACCACGGGGCCTTTGAATACCTGGGTGTTCCCCAAATCCAGTGGGAGCGATACGAGAAGTACGGCGTGAAGGTATGGCATTACCATGTTGCCGTCTTCGGCCTGCCCTACGTGCGCCAAAACGAGTTGGTCGAGACATGGGGCCATGGGACCGTGTCTATCGAGGCCATGGAGTCCTATGAGAACCCCGGCAGCTATATGGCCCGGTACATGGTCAAGGACTTCTCAGGAGAAGAGCTATCGGGCCACAGGCGGTTCTTTACTTCTCAGGGCCTATACCGCCCGGAAGAGATCAGAGCGGGAAGCGTCGGCGAGATTCTGAAGAGTTTGAATATCCCGGAGGAGTGCAAGACCTATGAGATCACGTATATCAATAACCCGCTTATGGGGCCGGTGACGTACAGGCATTACGATCTACGGAAGAGGCCGCAGAAAGTGGAGCGGCAGGAGTGAAACGGTTCTGACCTGCTTCCTGAACTCGTTACTCTCCGGTTTCTTCTTTTGATATCACAGTTCAAATGGTAATGGCGAAGGCGGGGGGGAACAAAAAGGCAGGGTCATTTGCCGGCCCTGCCTTTGATGTTGGTTGAACAACGCCTACTTCCCGATCCTCCTCCTTATTCCTGCAAGTGCGGCAAGACCGGGGAAGAGGAGCCAAATTGCTGCGGGGATGGGAACGGTAGCGTTCTTGGTGAACGATTGATAAGTGAAGCTCCCCGTAACGTTGTCGGGACTATTACCCGAGGCGCCCGGGTCGACGAGACTGGCGATGCTCAGGCTGCCGCCGACGAGCGTTAGGCTGCCGCCGGGCTCGATCAACAATGTGCCCACGTTATTGGTTCCGCTGCTTAGATTGATCGTGACGCTGCCTTCGACAATGAGCGTTCCGGAGTCCGTGAAGGTGCCGAGTATCGTATACGTATCGCCTTTAGCCGTGACAGAACCCCCGCTGCCGATCGTGAAAGACTTGTCGAAGGTCAGGCCGGACGGGTCGGTGATCCAGGTGCCGTTGTTGACAACCGGGCCTTGGAAGGTGGCGTACGACTTGTTGATGGTGAAGGTCGCCCCTGCGTTGTTCGTCACCGCGTTCATGAAGGTGATGTACGCAGAATTCACCGTATCACCTACAATGAAATTCCCACCGGAGTTGTTCACCACCGAGGCGTCGAACCTATTGGGCGTGGTGGACGTGCCCCCGGTCACCGTGGTTGTCCCGCTGTTCTGGAAAGCGCCCGTGATCGTGCCGCCCGAGTAGTTGTACGTGCCGGCGGCTCCCACATTGATGATGCCGGCCGTATGGGTGCCGCCCGACTGGTTGAAAGTGCCCGTGGCGCCCGCGTAGCCGACATAGGTGGTGCCCGCCACGTTGAGAGTGCCGTTATACAGGGTGTAGGTGCCTGTGCCCCAGCCAGGGCTGCTTTGACCGGACAGAAGGGGTCCGCCGCCGACGTAGAGGTTGCCGCCGACTTTGACGGAACCTCCGTCACCCGCCGGCGCGAGCTTTCCCGAGGCCGGATCGTAAGAAGCGCCTTGGTTGAACATACCCGTACCGTAGTACCCTACGAAGGCATGATTCCCCACAGTCAGGCTGCCCGAGGTCAGGTTATAGGTCCCGTTGCCGAATTCGTTCACGTAGGACCCGCCGTTCGCAGAACTCCACAGTTGTGCGACGGAGCCGAGGATCAGATTACCGTCGACCTGGACAACGCCGTTCCTGTGAGTAAAGGTGCCAATGCCTGACTCGCCGACAACCATGTCGCCCTGGACGTGGAGGTTGGAAGAGCTGCCGGCCGGGACGGTCGCATCGAGGGTGTAGGTGCCCGTGCCCTGGATGGGGGTGTCCGTGGCCATGAGTAACCCGCTGCCGCCTATGGAGAGGTTATTGGTCGTGTTGCTGCCGCCCTTCTGCAGGAAGGTGCCCGTGCCGGTCTGGCCCACGTAGGTGGTGCCGCCCACGGTCAGCGTGCCGTTATAGAGGTTGTAGGCACCCGTGCCGAGGGAGTATTGCGAATAAACCTCATAAGTGCCGCCGACGTTGAGGTCGGACTGTATGTCGACCGTGCCGCCGTCTCCAACGGGGTTGAACGAGCCGGGGACAGCCGGGTCATAGAAGGCCCCCTGGTTAAAGGTCCCGTCGCCGTTCGAGCCGATCACGGCCGATGCCACGGTGAGGCTGCCGGAGATCAGGTTATACGTCCCTAACCCTTGCGACGCGGGGTCCCAGGTCGTCGGCCCGATCGCCCCCACGGTGAGCCATTGGGCCGTGACCGAAGTACCGAGGGTCCCCATCGTTCCGTCAGGGTGATACCCCTGGGTGAAGACGCCGACGCCCTGCCACCCGATGTTGAGCCCCTGATCGACGGTCAGGCTGCCGTTGACGAGGTTGTAGTAGCCCGTACCCCGGTCGGACACGCCGACCGCCACGTTCCCGTAGACATGGTTCGTCCCGCCGTCCCTGATCTCCCCGGTGTCGGGCCTGTATCCCTGGTTGAAGGTGCTTGGCGCCGTGCCGCCCCAACCTACACTCAGGGCACCGGTGTTCGTGAGCGTGCCCGAGACCAGATTGTACGTGCCCGGAGCGCCATTATTTTCTCCAAGTATCATCCCTCCCCAATCAAAGGCCAAAGCAGTGGGGAAGTTGACGTTGTGGGTACCCCCGTACTGGGTGAAAGTGCCCGGCGAGCCAGAGCCGATGATCTCGGTCACCGTGTTCAAGGTGCCGGCGGAAAGGACGTAGGCGCCTGTGGTACCTGCGTTGAACGAGCTGCCGAGGTAAAGAGCGCCGGTCAAAGTCAGAGTGAGGGGATTGTAGGAACCGACCGTCACCGTCCCGCCCTTCTGGACGAAGGTGCCCGAGCCGTTGTAGCCGACGTTAAGGGTCCCTGCAATCGTGAGTGAGCCCTGGTAGAGGTTGTAGGTGCCGGTTCCGAGAGTACCGAAATTGCTCCCTCCTATGTACAGGTCCCCACCGATTGTAACGGATGCCCCATCAGGGTTCGTAAGAACATGGTTCGTGTCGTAGACGGGCGCGCCCTGGTTGAAGACGCTGCCGGACGCGGAGTTGTCGTTGTAGCCGACGTAGGCGTTCTGCACGGCGAGGCTGCCTTTGTAGAGGTTGTATGTGCCGCTGCCGGAATTATAGTAGTCGTAGGGGCTCCCCCCCAACCCCAGGTAGAGGTCGTAGAGGGCGACGGAGCCGTCGGTTTGATTGAGGGTGCCGGGGCCGTTCGAGCCCACGTAGGCGTGGAAGTTTATGTAGTCGCCGTTGATGGTGTACGTTGTGGAGGTTGCAGGGCCGACACAGAGAGGAAAGGCCGGATCGATCGTCCCGTTACTGGTACCAATCGAGCTCCCGTTGCCGCTCGTTAAAGGGTCGTAGTAGACATGGAAGCCCGGATTGACGGTGATGTTGTTGAAATTGCCGTTGGAGAGGCCGGAGATATTGAGGAGGTAGAGGGAACCGCTTCCGCCGAAGGCAAGCTTAGTGGTGTCCCCAAGCTGGAGGCTCCCCCAGCCGAAGCTCCCGTTGGACGTGTAGGTGGCTTGTGCTCCCGAGAAGTAGAGGTTGCCGCCCCAAGTGTTCCACAGGCCCTTTTGGGTGCTGTCGTTCTCGAAGTTCGTTACCACTTCGTATGTCGTGCCGCTCGCCGCGGTGAGGTAGCCGCCATTTCCCACGACGAGACTCCCTGTGGTTATCGTTCCGCCCGTCAGGTTGAAGGCGCCCGTGCCGTTGTAGCCGACGTAGGTGGTGCCGTTAACCTTGAGATTTCCCGCATACAGGTTGTAGGTGCCCGTGCCGGTAGTGCCGGCAACGCCGTCGGGGCTTCCGCCGATGTAGAGGTTGCCCGTCGTGTGGGTGCCGCCGTCGGGGGTTGACCACACCTGGCTGTAGGGGTCGAAGATAGAGCCGCCCTGGTTGAACGTGCCCGTGCCGTTGTAGCCGACGTAAGTGGTGCCGTTGACGGTCAAAGTTCCCGCATAGAGGTTGTAGGTGCCCGTGCCTGAGCCGAGGCTGCCCGAGCCCGTCGTGTCCGGCCCGCCGCCGATGTAGAGATTGCCGGTCGTGTGGGTTCCGCCCTTGGATGACACAAAGTACTGGCTGCCAGGGTCCAGCATGGGCTTGCCCTGGTTGAAGGTACTGCCCTGCTGTGAGGCGTCGTTGTAACCGACGTAGGTGTTGCCGCCTACTTTCAGATTTCCCGCATACAGGTTGTAGGTGCCCGTGCCAATGGCGCCGTCGGGGCTTCCGCCGATGTAGAGGTTGCCCGTCGTGTGAGTGCCGCCGTCGGGCATTGCCGGTCCTTCGCCGTACGGTCCGAATACGGGCTGCCCCTGGTTGAAGGCGCCCGTGCCGTTGTAGCCGACGTAGGTGGTGCCGTTAACCTTCAGATTTCCCGTGTAAAGGTTGTACGTACCAGTACCCGTGGCCGAGGTGCCGAAGCCCGTCGTGTCGGACCCGCCGCCGATGTAGAGATTGCCTGTGCCCGGTACGAGTACATTGCTGGTGTCGAAGGTCCCGATTGTGTGGGTGCCTCCGTCGGGCGTCGCCCACACCAGGCTGCTCGGGTCGTAGACGGGCGCGCCCTGGTTGAAGGTACTACCCGAAGGGGAGGCGTCGTTGTAGCCGACGTAGGCGTTGCCCCCGACGGTCAGAGTTCCGGTGTTGAGGTTGTAAGTGCCGGTTCCGGAGCCTGAGAAAGGGTAATTGCCGTATGGATCGGACCCTCCGCCGAGGTAGAGGTTGCCCGTGCCCGGCATGGGCGCACCGTTGTTGTCTAAGGTCACGACCACCATGTTGGCCCCGCCCGATTGGTTGAAGATACCCGTGGCATTGTAGCCGACGAAGGTGTTGCCGGCGACGGCGAGGCTGCCGTTGTAGAGGTTGACCGTAGCGGTGGACCACCACCCCCCGGTCCCGATCTTCAGATCGCCGGGGCTGGAAAGAGAGCCCAGCACCAGGCTTCCCCCGGTGCCGATGTTCAGCGTCGAGTAGAAATCGATGCTGAGAGACAAGGGGCCGGCCCAATCGGTCACGGTTCCGTAGTTGCCGTCAAAGGTGACGGAGGCATTGTATGTCTGGATGGACGCGGCGTCTCCGGCCATGGGCGCTCCGTTGGTCCAGTTGGCGTCCGTGCTCCACAGCCCATCCCCCCCCTTCCAGGAGGTGCCCGCCCGCGCGGCGATCGGCAAGAAAGTCGTTAAAAAGAAGATGATTGCGACAAAACTCACCGGCCACCCAACTTTTCTATCCCGTCCTCTCATCTGTCTATCCCCCTGTGCAATTTTCCGATGTCCATTCCCGACGCGTTCTCCTCGCCGTCCGCGGCTTGCAAGCGGCCGGCCCTTCCGATGCCTCACTGTTGTTGCGAAGGCTGGGGCTTCTGGTTCTTCGCTTCCTTGATGAGTTGCTCGACCCGGGAATTTGCAGCGACCGGCTCGATTATCACGATGTGCAGCTTGTTGATGTACATATAGTCGGGCGCGTGCCACTCGTTGCCGCGCTTTATGAGTATGTTCTTAACCTCTTTGCCGTCCGGGGATGTCTGTCTCCCTATGTAGTAGACGTCCCTGAGCAGGGTATAGTTGCTTCCGGTATTCTTCATCTTCCCGAAGAAGACTTGGCCGTTGTCCATGAAGACCGCCTGATACTCGGTGCTGAAGGTCGGTATTTGCTGGCCACATGCCGTGAGAAAAAACAGGCAGCAGACGAAAAGCATGGCGGCTGACAAAAAGGTAGTGCGGCTCGACATGATAAATTTCTCCCCTTATGATCTCACCCATAAGATGCGTGGCTTCTTCTGGTAGCGCGGCTGCCTGGCTGGTGATGACCGATGATGGGGATCAGAGACCCGCTGCTTTCCGTCCCGCCCTCGCGGGCGGTTTGGTTTTTTCAGATTTTCTGCATTCTAAAACATTGTAGAACACATTGTCAAGGTAAATCATAGCATCTAAAAAAATGTTTCCTGCAACTTTGAAGTGGTATTCCTTGCTCAGCCCGAAAGGCCGAATGTGAAGACTCGTGAAAGCGGGCAAGCAAGGTTTGTAATGTAAATGGGGGGTGATGCTAAAAGAGAAAAGAACTTGCGAAAATCTCCTTGCGTGGACTATGATATACAAAGAGTGATGCATGAAGATTGAAATCGAGAGAGAAGAAGACGGCCGTTGGATAGCGGAAATCCCGGAGCTTCCCGGCGTGATGGTTTACGGAGCTACGCGGAACCAGGCTATTGCAAAGGCCGAAGCTTTAGCCTTGCGGGTCATGGCGGACAGGCTTGAGCATGAGGAAGAAATCCCGGAGCTTAAGGAAGTCTTCGCGATCTCAGCATGAGCCGATGGGCGTCAACACGAGCACAGCATGTCCTCGCGGCCCCGCTCCGCATCGGCTGGACAGTCAAGTCACAGCACGGCACTTTTCATCGTGTCCTGGCCCGTCCCGGTTGGCCTGATTACGTGTTTGCATTTCATGAGGGAGAAGAGATCCGCCCGAAGATGTTTGGCCAGGATAGCCAAACATAAGGGCCTCGCCACGGAAGACTTGTGACGACTACCGAACGGCTTGCTTCGATTTTGTTTTTCGTTTAAGGAGCTTCTCGAATATTTCAGGGCTTTGGCAGAGCCATGAGGCCGAGCAACTACGTCAGTATCACACCGGCCTCGACCACGACATCGCCGTGAAGCGCCCGCTGCAGCCGAAGAAGCCCGCCGAAACGGATTATCGCAGAAACTTGCTCGCCGCAAACGACCGAGCGCCCTCTTCGGTACACTTCAGACGGTCGTCACTTCCCCGCCCTACCGTCGTGCGCTTGCGCTTCAGGATTTCACCAAAGCACGAACCCATATGCTTCTTGCCTATCGTTCTAATTCCTTCTGACGTGTTCCCGCTAATCTGAAGGTGCTTTAGTATTTCCCCGCCTTTTTAAGCGCGGCCTCGATTGTTGCGAGCGGCAGCAGCAGAGATAACGGCGCATCCAGCAGCGGCATAGCGCCATAGCCGGCATACCATCCTGCCGCCCTTTCATTCTTGGCATCGATGACAAGCACCACGCCGCCAACCTCCGCCGAGGCCAACAGGCAGCGCCTGCCCGCCGCGAGCAGAAGTTGTCCTCCAATTCCCTGCCCTTGCAGCCTGCGATCCACGGCCAGGCGCGCCAAGCGGAAGCCCGGTACGTCATGGTGCGCCAGCCCGCGCCGTATGATCTCCGGCGTCCGGGCATAGTCAACCGAAGCGGGGCTCAGACTGTAAAAGCCGAGAATGGTTTTGTTGTCGGCATCGTCAATCGCAAGGAACGTTTTCGCACCGCCCAGCTTGTGGCTCTTGCGGGCGTAACGGTGCAAGAATTCATTCAGCGCTTCTTCGCCGCAGTCGAACGCTTCCCGATCATGTTTCTTGTTGATCGGCTCTTCGTGCCATGCCGTCACGATTATGACCGCTGCTTTGGCAATGCCCGCGCGGCTGCCAACAGTTTTGCGTTCGGCGCGGGCGGATTCTCCAGGAGATCGAGAACCCGCAAACTATCCCTCCCGGAGAGCCGCACATGATCCGCCTCCTCAATGACGGCCTTGGCGGCAAGCAAGGCATGACGAATGACAAAATCCGTCAGGTCGGTATGGTTCAGCGCCACCGCACGCAAGAGCAGCGCTTTTTCCTCGGCCCGAATTCGCAAGGACATCCGACTGTTGTTTTCAACCGCTATTCTCGGCATGGCAGCGACTCCTCCACGATTATGTACACATTCAAATAGTACATCAAAAATAGACGGGAGTCAACTTTCGAGTACGAGGCGATAGAGGCTTCGATGGGAGAGGGGTTCAGAAAATACAGGGTGGAGAGGATCAAGCCGACGGCGCTGAAAATCGAGAACGGATTGGACAGGCTGCTTAAGGTGTTCGGATTAAGAGCGTATAAGACCAAGAAGGCCGCAGGCGGTGTCCCTGTAGGCGCCATTGCCGCTGCCAAACAGGAAAATCATGATTGATAAACTTGCCAAAAATATAAAAACTTATATAATATTCTCATGGCTGTGTAGCGGCTTGCGTTCATGCTGGCCCGAAGCCGCTACAAGGAGATTGGAGGTACTATATGAGCGAGACCATCGTTGAATCGTCGGGCAATGTTTTCGTTGATCTCGGATATTCTCCCGATGAGGCCGCAATTCTTCAGATGCGCGTCGATCTCATGGCGGGTTTGAGAAAATTTATCAAAGCGAAGAAGCTTACACAGGCCAGGGCGGCAGAACTCCTCGGGGTCAGCCAGTCCAGGGTTTCGGACCTGTTTAGAGGCAAATGGGAGAAATTCAGCCTCGAAATGCTCATCATTCTTGCGACGAAGGTGGGCATGCGCGTCACGCTCAGAGCGGCGGCCTAAGAATGGGAGGTCACGAGCGCAGAAGAGATAAAGAGGCTGGACGGTATGAGCGGTGGTGCCACCCATAGGGACACCACAAAAAATGAGGATGGGGAAAATGGCCGGTAAGTTGTTGATTTTATTGAAGCCTACGCGGGGATTTGAACCCCGGACCTAGTGATTACGAAGAAGTTGTTGTTCTTTCCGGCCCTCATGTCACAACCATTTCCGAACACTTCCATTCACCATGTGGCTACCGATCCTTGAACCTTGATGGTATATCACCGCGCCTCCAAATACTTGCCATATTGCTCCGGCGTGATTTTGATTTCCTTCAATATCTCCCTGATCAGAGGGCGGGCCAAGACTCTCCCTTTATGGTGGGGCAGGGTAGTCGTTCTGCCGTCGTCATGGCGGTAAAATGCGTGACTCCCTTTTTGCCTCGTTTTGACAAACCCGAGGGAAAGCAACAGCTTTTCCAAGGTGGCCGCATCAACCAGCGGCAGCTTGCTCAAACCGCTACCTCAACCTGCTGCAATCCGACAAATTCGGGCAACTGCTCTCTTGCCTCGGCGTCCATCTCCTCCAGGCAGAGTTCCACCACTTCCTTTAAGTTCTCCTGTAGCTCGTCCAGTGTTTCCGCCTGGGTGTGAGCGCCCGGAATCCCCGGAACTGTCGCAATGTAGAATCCCGTTTCAGGGTCTTTTTCAATGTAAGCGACCGTCTTGTACATTCATGCCCTCCAGTGTTTAAGGTGTCAGTTTCTATAATCCGACACGCCCCTTTAGTATAACACTTCCCATTATATTTTGATGCCTGAAAGGGGGCTTTATAACTCGTTGAAAAGGAAAGCCGACGCGGGGATTTGAACCCCGGACCTAGTGATTACGAAGAAGTCGCAGTCTTCTACAGTCCGCATGTCACAACACTTTGCGCAGCCTTCGATTCACCACGTGGCAGCGCATGGCTCCTTAATGGTACTCCTCTTCCAACATCTCGAACCGCTCTGTTCCTATCCTTCATGTGTTTCTATGCATACTGAGCAACGCGGACTTCACGAGTGGTCGCCACGCTTTTCTTGTGAAGCTTGATACGCTCGATCTCGTGAAGGGTCTCCGCTTCAAAATAGCTCTCCCCGCAGTGCGGACAGGTTATGACGGGGATGTTTTCAATAACGAACATGTCTTTCCCTTTCCCGTAAGTTCTTGTTACCCGGCGAACACGTGCGCCTTCTTTTCCGCAGATTTCACATATCATTTGAATACCCCTTTACTCTGACGGTACATAAACCGTGATGATTACCAGTTTGCCGGTCGGACTCATTTTCGTGATTACCTCAACTCCGTCTCCCGACAGTGTTTGTCCGCTTATACGATACTTCAACTCCGCAGTTTCCTTATCCTTTTGTCTTTCGACGATCTTTCCGTTAAGTATACCGGACTCGACATCATAGATGGTGAGATCGTCATTGTTCATTTCCTCTTCAGCATGAACGGTCATTATGTATTCGTTCGTGCGTATCTTTTCCCGCATCAGCTTCAGGATTCGCTCAAACATTCAGCCCCCGTTCATATCTTAATACATTCCCCAAGGTGCGGACCTGCTGCGTTCGTCAATCGTCCTTCTCGAATGCGTGCGAAACAGCATTCCTCAGATGCTTTGTCACTACATGAGTGTAAATCTGCGTGGTCGAAATGTCTTCATGCCCAAGTAGAACCTGAATCGTTCTAAGGTCCGCTCCGTCTTCAAGCAGATGTGTGGCACAAGTATGACGGAGCACGTGGGGCGTAATCCTTTTCGTGATGCCCGCCGCCTTCCTTGCCTTCTCTATGGCTTTACGCACGTCAGTGAGGGCGTTTCCTGTCCTTCTCGATGGAAATACCAAAGGAGACCTTTTCGCTTTAACCTGGCTCATCTCGTGGGCAACCAGAGCCATCCAGAGGGCCTTTGTCATCGGCAGAACCCTTTCTTTATCTCCCTTCCCATGTGCTAATATCTGGCCCCAGGAAATCACGTTGCCTTTTTCGTCCTTGACGATGCTGTAGTCTATCTGGTCCTCGACCAGGTTTGCCACTTCCGACCGCCTCATGCCAACGTGGTATTTGCACAGCAAGAGGGCGCGGTAGAACGTGTTAAAGCACGCAATGAACCGCTTCGCTTCATCTTGATTGAGCACGACGGGAAGAGGGCGCTTATAGGGTAGGGTGCCTATCTTTACGGTGTCGGTTCCTAAATTTCCCCGTCTCGGATCGGCCGCCCAATTCGCCATTGCTGAGAGGGCCATCAGTTCAAGGTTGATCTCTCTGTTTCCGCCCTTGGTGCCCTTCGGCCTGATCTCCGCCTTTCGTTTTGTTTTGAACCTCTCGATCATGAAGGACGGAACAGCATCGATAACCATGTTCCCGAAGTAGGGAACGATATAACCGAGAAGCCTTCTCTTATGGCTCTTGTACGTGGTGTCAGAAAGGTTGTTCTTGGCCCATTCAAGGTAAGGTTCGATGAGATTTCCGACAGTAAGGGATACAGGATACTGTTTCTCCCGACCCAACTCCTTTCTGATTTCATGCTCATACTGGTGCGCCTCAGCCTCTGTCCCTTGAAAAACCTTATAAAATCTCGGCAGCTTCCTGCCCTGCCTGATGTCAACAATGTATTTGTTTTCTCCTCGTTTCCTTACAGACATGGCTTATCCTGGTGGCCCGGCTTTCCGTGCTTCAATGCCTGTTTCTCACTAAAGGCCCGTGCTTCCCTCTTCGCCTTCTCCCGAATCTCATCCCGTGGCCTTGAGCCGTCCAGACCGAGGGCGTGGAGGACCGCATCAAGTTTAGCGCTTATCTTCTTGATCTCCTTTTCCGTCTCGGTCACGGGCACGCCTCTACTTTATACAATATCCGGCCGGCCATTACACCCCTAATCCTTCAGAATGTCCCGATACGATCTGTTTTCATTTTTCAATGGCTTCTTACCCAGCTTAGCCCGCAAGTTGTTCACCAGAGGAAGCGTGGCTTCATCAAACGTGAAGTCTCGTACCAGCTGTGCGAGGAATTCCATTACTTTTGATCTGGACACCTTGGCATCCTCGGAGCCTTCGACTATCTCCGTGAGCGTGTCCCAACACTCATTGCTCAGGCTCATCATCCTTTGTGGCCTCACCCGCTTAGTGGATTTTCCCATTTTCCCTCCTTTCCTCATCTTTTTCTGTTATACACCAACTGTAAATACGGTGTCAACAAAAAAATGTATATACGGCCAAACTTTTTTTCCAGCCACACCCGGAAGAACATTTTTCTTAAGTTTCCCTTCTGCCGGTGGTACAATACTTCTACAGCGGGAGGATGTGGCCATGACGCTCTTCGCGGCAATTACGTTGGTATTTTGCTATATCCTCATTGGCATAGGATGTGCGAAGGTGCTGCGGAATGATATGAACGAGCTCTATTACGATTGGCCTGAGAGTAAGTCTCTCATAATTCTTCTGTGGCCCCTTGAACTGGGTCGAGCGATTGCGCGGGCATCTGTTTATCACGGTACAAGGGGAGGCGAATATCACCACGAATTCGATGCCATCCTTCATCATCTTGGCGATATTGGAAGATTACTTGATACGAAACTGACCGAGTTATCGGAAGTAGTTACGGTCAACAACCCCGCCTGGGGCAATGACTCCGCCCATGAGAGCAAAAAAGCAGCCCTGATATCCTTATATGCCAACCATCTAATGAACGGAGAGGCCCTGTCCCCTGACGAAGCTTACACAAAAGCCGTCTTTATAACGGATATCAGACGGCACATTGACCGCAGCAATGAGTTCCGGTCTGAGACGGCTCTCCGATCCTCTGCCTTTTTCATAAAAGAAGTCTCTGAGAAGGCGCAAACGTTAGGGCGGCACGCGCTATACAAGCCAATGTATACCGCAATCGCAATCAAGGAATGGAAAAAGGGATTAACGCTTCGTCAAAATAGCAGCAGAGCCTTCGATGCCTACAGCGGCGAATATGGCTACGATATATTTATTCAGGATGCGGCTATTTTATATAGGTTACAGCAATTAGGAATCCTGACACTTGAAGACCGTGAATCAGGACCAGTTTTCTACAAACTATGCGAAACAGACCTCTCTAATATACGGCGCACTATCTTTGGAACCTTAGAGCCAGACAATTACATGGACAGCGACGAATATTTTCATCGGGAATGCTCTAAATCAGCAATTGATAGTGAATTACCGTTCACGTTCCCCTAAGGCTCGGATGTGGATACCTGCTTCATCATCCTGCTTCCGTCAATTCTTGTTTGGGTGGTAGGGTATGGGGATCGGATGACGAGAATTGCGAAAAAAAGGGTTGCGTGTATATTAACGCAATAGACTGATGAAAATCGACATCGAAAATGTTGCCGAAGAAAAAGGCAAACATATTGCCAAAATAGTTTTCGAAAAATACGGTGAAGATCCGATGATAGAACATAAATCAATGGTTGCGTCTTTTTTAGACGGACTCCTTGAAGGCGGCTATTCGCGTCTAAAGGTAGAGAACGAAATTTATGAACGATCCTTTCATGAAGCCACATCTTTCTTTTTAAATCATGGTGATGAAAAATTTGATGATAAGACCATTGAAATCTTGCAATTCCGTCTCAAAGTAAGGTTGCAAAATCCTAAACAAGTTAGAAAACTGACACCCGAAGAAATGTTTGCACATCTCATCAAAATTTATGTCATCGATTTCTTGCTTGAGGATGGTCTTGTTATATAGGATCAATGATGCTAAATTTCAAAGAAAAATCCAGTGACCATATCTTTCGGCTTCTTTACGTGGTTCGTAACGCTGCGCATCATCGCTCATTAGGGATGGTACGCAGGGATAGTCCGCAGGGATAGTCCGACCTATTGGATTCTTATTTCTAATAACTTTCTTGACATGGCTATCTTAGAATGGTGTAAAGTCTTTGGCACTGACAGCGAACCAACCCACTGGAAAACCCTTGTGAGCGAGTGCAACTCTTTTCGGAATGGCCTTTTGAAGCATATCGGCCTCGATGAAACAGGTTGGAAATGCTACTGGGAACAAGTTAGGGATTACAGGAACAATGCACTCGCGCATCACCGGAAAAACGACAACGTAAAAGACTATCCGGTTTTAGATAATATTCTCAAATCTGCTTTTTATTATCATGAGTGGCTTATAAAACATCTGGAAGCTATTGGGATTATTGAAGAGCCAAGTAACCTTGAAGAGTATTACAACAGTTGCCTTGAACAAGCAAAGTTGTTTTCGGCAAATGCTTACGGATCAACCAAGGATATCAGAGAGAAAGTACATTAGAAACTGCGGCGATCCGGTTCGGTCATCACCATGAACACGCCCACCCGTACTCCCCGTTGCCTTCTTCCGGGCACCAGACGCGACCGACGCGACCGGCCGCAGCTTCGAGCCTGAACAGGGCGTAATCCTTCGCGGGCACCCGAAGGGGAACCCATATCACCTGCCCCTTGATCTCGATCCCCAGGGAGCAGCGGAAACGCTTCTCGTTCAAGTCCGTCTCCATCGCCTTCCCGATGTACTTGGTCAGGTAGGAGGCGAGCGCCGATTTCCGCCACTGGAACCCTGCGGGCGATCTCTTGTACTGGACATCGATGTTGCCCTCTCCGATGATGGAGCGCCACAGACCCCGGAGAAGGTCCACATTCTGGAATCCTTTCACGGCAAGATGGAAATGGACAGCGCCCCTCCCTTGAGTTTCGGAAACTACGACCCAAGGCCAGTCGGAGCGATGTTTATGAACCAGCCGGACGAACCTTTCAAAGTCCGCCCAGGCCCTCCATCTCTCGGTTATGTTCTCCCTGTACGTCAGTGTGAGAAGGTGGTCCAGCCCGGCCGCCATGACCTTACGCCTGAGATTTGCCTTCGCCCTGCGTATGCATCTATCAAGATTTGCGGCCCTGCTTTTAGATTCTCCTCTCTTCTGTGTTTTCTTCCCCTCTTTCTTCCCTGATATTCCCCAGGTGACTTCTGCGTCCTCTTCTCCATAGTCAATGAGTGTGATTTTATGTCGGGGAATCATGGCAATCCCCCGTCAGTTCACACTTTAACGAGATGTGTCCTCCATATAAATCTAGAAAGACCCTCGCCGCTTCGCGTCGAGCCCTGCCCCGATCTCGCCCCCGCCCCCGTGCTCCTCCGTCCGCGCGGGAGTCGGGGGACAAGCTCGGGGCAGGCTGTATCCCCCCTGTAAATTGTGCTGTATCGATCCACCAGAGGCCCACACCGTTACTCATCGGTTTTCACCGAAGGAAGCCGATGCAGGGGAGGCCCGAGCAAAGGGTTTCGGCTGCGAAGCCTCAGCGGGCGAAACGCGTAATAAAGCGCCCACCTATCCGGCAGATCGGGACCGGGCGAAATAACATGCAGAGTGGACGGTTTGCCCGATTCGGGCGATATACTTGACTTTACTGTAAAATCGACTACAATAAGATTGTCACGTGTTGACCGCATGTGATATGCTCCCCGCCCCCGTGACGCCGCCAAGCACCGGGGGCCTTTTTATTCCGAGCCTACGTCATCCGACACCTGGACAAAAAAAGACGCCCTTGGTTCCGCACCTTGGGCGTCTCGCTATCGTTTCGAACTGACTGTTATTTAGGGCTATATGGACGGAAAAGGGTAGGGCGATTCCCGCACAGCGCACATGTGGTGACTGGTGGTGACTGCTTCGTGGATTGTGAAAGGGGAAAAAGTTGTAAGTTGTTGAAATTAAAGCCGACGCGGGGATTTGAACCCCGGACCTAGTGATTACGAATCACTTGCTCTACCACTGAGCTACGTCGGCATTCGTGATCGTGCCGCGTGGAGCAGTTGTGCGGCCTCTTATTATACAAGTTTTCCTTCGGCTTTTTCCAGTTTTTCTTTCGTAGCTGTCTTCTTTGCCCGCCCTTGACCCTGGTCTTGTTCTTTGTCCGCGTCGAGCACCTCCCTGACCTTATGGAGGAGCTGGCTCGGCGAGAGCGGCTTGGAGACGTAATCCACTAGGCCTTTGCGGATGCCTTTCTCGAAGACCACGTCATTGGTATATCCGCTCATGAAAAGGGCCTTTCTTGACAGAGATGACGCTCACGTGGACCTCCCGATAGAACAATTCCTACCGTTTAGATTCTCATATCTGGACCCTCTCTGCAAGCTTAATAATA
>Ga0187884_10001274_pt1 | contig 23443 bp, 23 predicted proteins | sample June2016WEW_20_4_FD_132983 | JGI IMG/M metagenome (GOLD analysis project Ga0187884, IMG submission 132983) | Peatland microbial communities from SPRUCE experiment site at the Marcell Experimental Forest, Minnesota, USA - June2016WEW_20_40 | ecosystem: Environmental > Terrestrial > Soil >...
CGACAGCGCGCAACTGCAAGAGCTCAATCTCAAAGGCAGTCCGAGCGGCAAGAACTATATCGGTCCGCCCGGGCCGGCCGGCGGCGGGCAAGATCGCGAAATTGTCTCGTTCGACGGCCGCACCATGGTTCTGCGCTGGATGACTCCCGATGTGGCGACCCGCTATGGCACCGGCGTGTATGTGCGTTGCGGGCCGGAAGGCATGGCCCGCTCAAGCAGACCCCACTAGCGTCCGGATTCCGAAGTTCGCAAAACCGCGCACCGTCCTGGGGCGGCCGGGGTGCTGTCTCGGCGCAGCCGGCGCCTTCAGCCCGACTGACCGCCGCTGCCGAACAGCGAGTCGATGTCGCTCTGCGAGGCGTGGCCGTGCTCGCTCTCCAATCGCGGGCCACGCACTGACGGCGCGGCTTCGACGTGCGCGAACTCGTCGAGCGTGCCGGAGATTTGTTCCTCGATGCGACTGAGCGTTGCCATCACCTTGGCGACGCGCTGGCTGGTGAGGTCCTGGAAATTGCAAGCCTCGAAGATCTGGATCACGCGATCGCGAATGTCCTGAGCGAGCTCTTGCTCGGTCTCGTCCTTGAGCGCGGCCGATAGGTTGTTCGCCGCCTGATCGATTTCCTCAGCCGCCGCAAGAATTTTCTCGGTCGCCTGTTCGCCGCCTTTCATCACCGCTTCGAGTTCGTTGGCGATCAGTGTCGCGGGTGCCGCCGGCAAGCGCGTTCCATTGCGCTCGGCATGCTGGCGGGCCGTTCCGCTTAGCCCGGCGTGGATGACGTGCAGCTCGGAAATGAGGCGCTCGATTTCCGCGTGCCGCGCGCCGTTGGCTCTGGTTCCCGGCCCGGCCGGTGCGGCCGCGAGCATAGCGCGCAGCGCGCTTAGCTCGTGCATGATCTCGGCGTGGCGCAGCGCCTGCGGATCGTCGCTGTGCGCGTCGCTGCGCACGGCGGCCGTTTGCTCGATGCGGAAGACCTTGCGCGGCTCGGCCATATCGTCACCACCGGAGCCCGTCGGTTCCGCGGCGAACCGAAAGCGGGCTCTACAATGTTCCTGAGCATGATCTCTTGCGAAAAATTGGTGACCGCCGCGGATCGCAACCGGGGCAGGCCGTTTCGGGATCACGCTCTCGCGCGAGATTAGAGGTGGGCCGCTTAATACGGCGTTCATGGCGTCCGTCGCCGCGGCGGCGAGGGAGCGACCATAACCCGCTAACCATGATGCCGCGCCATACACGCAAAATAAACCATATGTTGATGAACAATGTACGAAGATGGCACGCGCGGAACCGCGCTGCGCGAAATTTACCAAACAGTCGAGGTTTGCGTCTGTACTCGGGGCGCGAGCGAACGCGATGTTCGGCTCGGCGAAAGTCAGTGCAAGAGTACAGAGTGCAGAATGCGGCGTATCTTGGTGTGTTCACTTCTGGCGCCCGCGGTTTATTTCGCAGCGGGTGCGGGCTTCCTCCTGATCGCTCCTGACGCCGACGCGGCGAGCCAATCTCCGGACACTGGCGGGCAGTTCGCCTATGCGGACCAGGCCAGCTACGGCGGCGGCTTTTTCGAGTTCCTGCTCGACGGAGGCCGGCAGCCGGTCGCGCGCGCCTACCAAGCGCCTCAAGCCAGCCAACCGGCACCGGCACCGCAGCCGCGCGGCTTGTTTCAATCCTTGCAGTGGACGCCGGCGCCAGCAGCGCCCGCCGACCAGGCCGCGCCGCAGTACGAGCAGTCCACCGCGCCGCAACAGCGCGCCGCCAACGACCCGGCCGCGGGCTATGCGCCGTCCGGGCTCGGACACATGGCGCATGCGGTCGATCCGCAATACGACCGTCAGGTCGTCGCGTATCAGGGCAGCGAAAAGCCCGGCACCATCATCATCGATACCCCGCATTACTTTCTCTATTTGGTCGAGGAGGGCGGCAAGGCGCTGCGCTACGGCATCGGCGTCGGCCGTCCCGGCTTCACCTGGGCGGGAGTGAAGGAGATTTCGGCCATGCGCGAGTGGCCGGATTGGCGGCCGCCGGACGACATGCTGAAGCGGCGGCCCGAGCTGCCGCGCTACATGGCCGGCGGCCCGGATAATCCGCTCGGCGCACGCGCGCTCTATCTCGGCTCGACGCTTTATCGCATCCACGGCTCCAACGAGCCCTGGACCATCGGCACCCAGGTGTCGTCCGGCTGCATCCGCATGCGCAACGACGATGTCACCGACCTTTACGGGCAGGTGAAGGTCGGCACCAAGGTCGTGGTGATGTGACGAGGCGCGTATTCCCGCTCGCGTCGCGCGGCAGGATCGAAACTCACTCGGCGGCGGTGCGGTTATCGCTCTCGGTCTGCTTTGCTTCTTCGCGCGGCTTCAGCGCATGCTCGGCGACGAAATAAACCGGCCGTCCTTTGATCTCGTAGAGGATCTTGCCGATATATTCGCCCACCACGCCGAGCATGATGAGTTGCACGCCGCCGAGCACCATGACGCCGACGAACAGCGACGGATAGCCGGGGACCCGTTCGCCGTAGACCAAGGTCTCGAACACGATCTGTCCGCCATAGATGAACGCGGTGAGCGCGAGCAAGAGACCGAGCATGGTGGCGATGCGCAGCGGCGCCACGGAAAACGCCGTCAATCCGTCGATCGATAATCCGATCAGCGACCGCAGATTCCAGGTGGTGCGGCCGTCCGCGCGCTCCTCCGGCTGATAATCGATGCGGATTTGGCGGAAGCCGATCCAGCTCGACAGGCCCTTGAAGAAGCGATTGCGCTCCGGCAGGTTGCGCACGGCGTCGGCGGCGCGCGGCGACAGCAGCCGAAAGTCGCTGGCGTCTTCGGGGATCTTGGTGCGGGCGCCCCAATTGACCAGGGCGTAGAACATCTTCACGGCGAGGCGGCGCGTCAGCGATTCATTGGCGCGGTGAGCCTTGGCGGTAAAGACCACGTCGTAGCCGCCATCGAGCCAATGGCCCACCAGCGTTTCGATCATCGCGGTCGGATGCTGGCCATCGCCGTCGATGAACAGCACCGCGCCGAACCGCGCGTGATCGAGGCCGGCAAGCAGGGCCGCCTCCTTGCCGAAATTGCGCGACAGCGACACCACCTGAACGTCGAGCGTGGTCGCCGGCAGGGCGCGGGCGACCGCGAGCGTATCGTCGCCGCTGCCGTCATCGACATAGACCACCTCGCAGGCCAGCGCACGGGTGGCGCCGAGCGTTTGCGCCACCTCGACAAGTCGCGCGTGCAGGCGCGCGATCGAAGCCGCTTCATTATGCAGCGGAACGACGATGGAAAGTCCCTGTGCGGCTTCTGCGCTACGCTCGGCCGCACTTCGGTCGTGTGCGGCCGACGGCGTCATGCCGCGCAGCGGGCGAGGCGAGGTGCCGTCGCGCGCCGGTGCGGCCGATGTCGGTTGGGTCGTTGGGTTAACCACTGGGCCTTTCCTTTAGCAGCCGATCTATAGCGCAATCGGCGCGGGCTGTCGCGCGTGCAGGGTCGCAGCCACCGCCCGGCGAGCGCCCCGGGCTGGCGGATGGCGTCGAACGTGATATGCGGAGACGGCAATGACTCGCGTTTCTCACTATGAGCGGGCTCGCGCCAAGCTCCTGGCTGGCTGGCACAATCGTGCGTTCGGCCTGAAGGCGATCGTCTTCGCCCTGATCGGCCTCGTCAACGCGGTCGTGGATTACGGCGTGTTCCTGCTCGCGCGTGCGGCATTGGATCGATCGCCGCCGGCGCTGTCGGCGTTCCATTCGCTGGCCGATGTCTGTCATTGCGGCACCGCCACGAGTCTTTCTTTGATCGCCGCGAACACCGTGTCGTGGATCATCGCCGTCAGCGGTTCCTACATCATGAATTCGTCGATCACCTTTGCGCATGAAACGGGACGAAAATTGCGATGGCGCGCTTATGTCGCGTTCGTCATCTCCGGCCTTGCCGGATGGCTCACCAGCACGGCAGCCTTGCTGGTCGCGGCAGAGGTTTTTCTGCTGCCGGTATGGCTGGCGAAGGGCGTCGCCATCCTGGCAAGCTTCGTGGTGAATTTCTCGTTCTCACACTTTGTCGTGTTCCGGGTGCGCGGCGGGACATTCGACTGACGTCAATATTGCGCGGCGGACTAACCGGTCGTCTTCCGCGTCTTCTGCGCGGTGAGAAATTCGCGCATGGCGACAGCCGGCTCGTCTGTCTCGTAGGCGCGCGCGAACGCTTCGATGCCGGCCTCGATGGCGGCGGCGAGCGGCAGGCCCTCCCATTGCCGGATCAGGCGCTTTTGCAGCCGCACCGCGCGAGGCTTTGCGATTAACAGCCGGCCGATCCAGGCCTCGATCGCCTCGTCGAGAGAGGCCGCGGGCACCACACGCTCGACCAATCCCCATGCGAGCGCCTCGTTGGCGGTGAACGTTTCGCCGGACAACATGATCTCGCGGGCGCGCCCCCAGCCGACCAGCATCGGCAGCAGCGCCGCCTCGATGACCGAGGGAATACCGAGCTTGACCTCGGGCATGCCGAACAAGGCCGTCTCCGCGGCGATGCGAACGTCACAAGCGGCCGCGATCTCGAGACCGGCGCCGAACGCGACCCCCTGGATGCGGGCGATTACCGGCACCGGAAGGTCGCGAATGGCGTGGCAGCACCGGTGCAGACGGGTGATGAAGGCCGTGGCCTGGGCGGCGCTTTCGATCGCCGCCATCTCGTTGATGTCGGCGCCGACAATGAACGCCTTGCGCCCGGCGCCCGTCAGCACCACCGCCCGCAAACGCTGGTCGATCGCAAGCTGCGCCAGGGCGTCGACAAACGCCTCCATCAGGGTGCTGTTCATCGCGTTGAGATGCTGGGCATTGTTGATCGTCACATGGGCGACGATGCCCTGCTTGCGTTCCTCAAGCCGGACGTGAACCAGCGGGTCGTCGGCGCTTTCCAACTCGTGCCTCCTCAAGTTTCTGCGCTTGCGCAAATGCCTGCTCCCGCCGTCGACAGGTCGGCCCGGCCGCTACGGCCGCCGGATATGAATAACGCAATGGCGCGATGGGACCGAGTTGACGTTCTCACGCCCCATAGCGCAAGGATGGACACGACAACGCGCAAAGCGGCTGCGAGAATGCTAGACTGCAACGCCGGTGGCCAGTGCCACGACCGGCGGGGTCACACCAAGATGATGGCTATTACCCTATGAATCGGCGGCCGCGAGGACCAGCGCTAACCAAGGCCGAGCTCCGGGCTCAAGGCGATCAAGCCCTGGCGGCGGCGACCAAACCCATTGTGAAGCTGCCCACCAAGCTGGTGCGGCAATGCGGTCGCTGCGGCGAGTTCACCTCGGTGATGGTGGAGCCCGGACAGGCGCCGCCCGAGTTCAAGTGCAAGGTCTGCGATAAGCGCCGCGGCTGATCCTGCCGCTTCGCAGCGAACCAACGCCAGGGGCCCATCAGCAGATCAAACGGCGCGTCAGCAGATTCTTGTGCTGCCAAAAGCCGGAGACCCGGTATCCTCATCGTCCGCGATGGCGCTTAACTGGCGAATTGGCTCCGTCGCCAAAGTAATTTTCCGCCGGCCATTGGCGCGCACATCCGCAGAGGACTGCGGCGCTTCCCGCGATCTTTCGAACAGGGCGGCGCCGGCGTTGCCGCCCCGCCAGGTCAGATCGTCCTTGTCGCAGGTTGCCGCGATCGCCAATCCGATCGAAGCGAGATGGGCGCGGCGGTAGCAATAAACGGCGAGTAACGCTCTTGCTGTCGGCGCGACCGTTGCAATCAATTCGCTTAAGCCATGCGGACTGGCGCGGTACAGCTCGCCCAGCATTTGATCGGATACAGGACACGGCTCATCTTCAAGACGGACTCGGTGTTCCGGTAGCATCGCGAAGCCTCCGAAGCGTTTGTCCCCGTTGGCGACCATCCGATGCATTGTGTTAACGCGGCGTTAACCGGGCCGGCTGGCCGAGCCTGATCCACCAAGCCACGAGATTGCCGAGGGCGCGTGCTTTCAGTCCCGCCCATCTCAACATTCGACTCGCTTCAAGGCCGCAAATAGGTCAATTTGCAAGCGAAACAGCCTTTTAACGGGCTTTTAGAAGAGAACTTCGACATTGCTGAAGCTGCAGGGCCGGACGGCCGTCGTGACGGGAGCTGCGGGGGGAATCGGCCGGACGATTGCGATATCGCTGGCGCGCCGCGGCTGTCATGTTGCGCTCGCCGATATTGACGACGCGGCGCTCGCGCGCACGGCTGCCGAGCTCGCCGCGCCGGGCCTGCGCGTCAGCCGGCATCATCTCGATGTGTCGGATGCCGAGGCGATCACCGCTTTTCCAGCGCGGGTGACGGCCGAACATGAAGGCGTCGACGTTCTGGTAAACAACGCTGGCGTGGCGCTGGCCGGCACCTTCGAACAGGTGCCCGCAGCCGATTTCGAGTGGCTGTTCGGGATCAATTTCTGGGGCGTCGTGCGAATGACCCGGGCGTTCCTGCCGCTCTTGCACAAGAGTGACGACGCGCGTCTGGTCAACATATCGAGCCTGTTTGGCCTGATCGCCCCGCCCGGGCAGACGGCCTATGTCGCCAGCAAATTCGCCGTGCGCGGCTTCTCCGAATCCTTGCGGCACGAGCTTAGCGGGACACGCATTGGCGTGACCGTCGTCCATCCGGGCGGCGTCGCCACCTCGATCGCCAGGAATGCGCGGTTGCCGAAAAGCGTCCCCCTGGCCGAGGCGATCGAGCGACGGAGGTCGTTCGACGCCTTCCTGAAAATGCCGCCAGAGGTCGCCGGCGAAACCATCGTTCGCGGCGTCGAAAACCGCAAGGCACGCGTTGTGGTTGGCTCCGACGCCAAGCGGGCCGCGATCATCGAGCGGCTTATGCCCGTCACTTACTGGAGTTTTCTCGGCCGGAGGTTCAAGAAATGAGGATGATGGCTTCCCATGTCAGAGCCGCTGATGTGCGCTCCGGCGCCTGAGACAGCCCGATGATGACCGCCGCGTGGATCGTCGGCATTGTGTTGCTGCTGCTCGGCCTGACAGCGGTCGGGCTGGCCGTTTTCTCGGCGCGGACCGCGCGGCGAGTCGAGCAGGTAGTGCCGCCGCTCGGACGTTTCATCGACGTCGACGGTGCGCGCATTCACTATCTCGACGAAGGCTCGGGGCCGCCGCTCTTGCTCATCCATGGGCTCGCCGGCCAGATGCGCCACTTCACGCATTCCCTGCTCGACCGGCTCAAGAGCGACTACCGGGTGGTCGTTCTGGATCGGCCCGGCAGCGGCTATTCCACGCGTCCGCGATTTGCATCGGCGGCGGTCGACGCCCAGGCCCGCACGATCGCGCACTTTGCCAAGGCCCTGGGCCTTGAGCGGCCGCTGGTCGTCGGCCACTCATTGGGCGGGGCGATCGCGCTGTCGCTCGCCTTGAACCATCCGGAAGAGGTCGGCGGCCTGGCGCTGATTGCGCCGGCGACGCACCCGCAGGACCATGTGCCGCCGGTGTTTCGCGGGCTGGAAATCAGATCGCGGCTGCTGCGCTGGCTGGTGGCCTGGACCTTGGCTGTTCCCATGTCGATCGCCTACCGCGACCTCGTGCTCAGCGCGGTGTTCGGTCCGCAACCGGTACCGGCCGACTTCGCGACAAAGGGCGGCGGGTTGTTGACGCTGCGGCCGCAAAGCGTCATCAACGCATCGCGCGACCTGATTGCGGCCACCGATGATTTCGGCGACATGCCGGCGCGTTACGGCAGCCTCACGATTCCGGTGGGCATTCTGTTCGGCGCCAGCGACCGCATCCTCGACCCCGTAGCGCACGGCGAAGCGCTGGCCAAGAAACTGCCAGGCGCCGATTTCGAGCTGATCGTAGGCGGCGGACATATGATACCCATGACGTCCGCCGACCGCTGCGCCGCGTTCATTGCCCGCATGGCGCAACGCGTGGCGGCCGGCGCCAAGCCGGCACCGGTCGCCTAGGAGGCCGTGAGAAAGTTGCCGCCCGATCTGACACAGAGTTCACCGAACCATGACGCAGGAACATTTTGACGTCATTATCGTCGGCGGCGGCCTTTCCGGCATCGACGCCGCCTATCATGTGCAGGCCTACTGCCGGAACAAGTCCTACGTCATCCTCGAGAGCCGCGACGCCATCGGCGGCACCTGGGATCTGTTCCGCTATCCAGGCATTCGCTCCGATTCGGATATGTACACGTTCGGCTATTCGTTTCGGCCGTGGCAGTCGAATGCCTCGATTGCCGACGGTGAATCGATCCGCAGCTATATTCGCGAGACGGCGGCAGCTTATGGCATCGATCGCAACATCCGCTTCCGGCATCGGGTGAAAAGCGCCTCGTGGTCCTCCGCCGACGCGTTGTGGACCATCGAGGCCGAATGCGGACCCGAACGGGAGCCGGCTCGCTTCACCTGCAATTTCCTGTTCGGCTGCACCGGTTATTACGACTATGCCGGCGGTTACGCGCCTGCATTCGCCGGCGCGGAAAAATTCCGCGGCCGCATTGTGCATCCGCAGCAATGGCCGCAGGCGCTCGACTATGCCGGCAAGCGCGTGGTGGTCATCGGCAGCGGCGCCACCGCCGTCACGATCATCCCCGCCATGGCCGAGACCGCCGCGCAAGTGACCATGCTGCAGCGTTCCCCGACCTATATCGTTGCCCGGCCGTCGCAGGACCCGTTCGTCATCTGGCTGCGCCGCCATTTGCCGACCAAGCTCGCCCATGACATCGCGCGCTGGCGCAACGCCCTGCGCGATCTTTATTTGTACAATCGTTGCCGCCGCAAACCGGAGGCGGTCAAGCACGCGATCGTGGAGTTGGCGCGTCAACAGCTCGGCGCCGATTATGACGTCGAAACCCATTTCACGCCGCGCTACAATCCCTGGGATCAGCGCCTGTGTCTGGCGCCCGACGCCGATTTCTTCCGCGCCATCAAGGCCGGCAAGGCGGACGTGGTGACCGACGAGATCGAAACCTTCACCGAAACCGGAATCCGCCTGCGCTCGGGCCGCGAACTATCGGCCGATATCATCGTCACCGCGACCGGGCTGAAAATGCAATTGCTCGGCGGCATCGAAGTGGTGGTTGACGGCAAGCCCGTCAAATTTTCCGAAACGATGAATTTTAGGGGCGTCATGTTGAGCGACGTGCCGAACCTCGCCAACATATTCGGCTACACCAACGCCTCCTGGACGCTGAAGTGCGATCTGATCTGCGCCTATATCAGCCGGCTGATCAACTACATGGACCGGCACGGCTATGTTCAGTGCACGCCGCGCCGGCGCGATCCCTCGGTCACGCCGGAGCCGTTGATCGACTTCTCTTCCGGTTACATCCAGCGCACCATCGATCAATTCCCGCGCCAGGGCTCCAAGAAGCCCTGGAAGCTCTACCAGAATTATCTGCTGGATCTGGTCAGCCTTCGCTTCGGGCCGGTCAACGACAGGGCTCTGGAGTTCTCGCGGCGGCGCCAAAGCGCGAAGGCCGCGTAAGCCGGCTTCGAGCTAGTGCCGCGCGGCGGAGCCGGGCCTGCCCATTTCATCTTGCTGCCGGTATTCGGCGTCGTAATTCATGATCTCGCGCATCAGCTGTTCGATCATGCTTTGCCGGCCGGCGGCATCCTGCCCGTAGGTCAACTCCGCCACGGTTTTGGCGATGGCGGTGACGACTTCATCGGTGTCGATCGCGTCGGGCTCCTCGCTGGAAACGGGGTATTCGGCAAAAAAGCTGTCGATCACATCGACGATCAGGCAATGCAGGCACGGCCGTTCCTCGTCTTCATTTTGATCGTCTGACATGGCCGTTTATCCGCTTCGTTAGGGGACGAGCGCAGGGTCATTACGCTCGCGCCGCGCTGACAGCTGCTCATCAGTCTGACGGAAGGCTCCTCATTCCGCCAGAGCGATTTCACGCGTAGGCAAGGTTACGTAAGCAGCCGGGACGCGAATGTCGAGAGCGGGGTCAACCAGGCCTGCTCGGGTGCCCCCGTGAGGCTTGGGACGATTTGGTCTCAGGCCAGCCGATTTCAGCTGCCCTGCGGCACGCGGGCATCGAGCTCGGCGGCGAGCTTGGCGAACAGCGGATTGTCGCGCGCATAGACGTATTCGAGCGTGGCGACCGACACCGCCTCGGCGCCGTGCTCGCGCAGGAAACTCGCGAGCGCATGCACGTGCTTGGGCGGGCAGTGCAGGGTGAGCATGCCGGAGGAGGTGGGGCCGCCGAACGGCGCGACAACGCCGAATTGTTCGCGCGCGGTGGCGAGCAGCATCTCATTCAAGCCGGGAAAGCGCGTGCACACTTCACGATACGCATGCGCGCGCTTTTGCGCCGCGATGCGGTCGAGCAGCAGCCGCGCGGTTTCACGTTGCGCGGCGTCCCAGGATGCACTGCGCGCGGCGACGAGGTTTGCCTGCGAGCGCAGGATCACCCCGTCCTCGATTACCTTGAGGCCGTTCGCGACGAGCGTAGCGCCGGTCGTGGTGATATCGACGATCATTTCGGCGGTGCCGGCCGCGGGCGCGGCTTCAGTCGCGCCTGAGCTTTCGACGATGCGGTAATCGACGACGCCGTGCTCGGCAAAGAAGGCGCGCGTCAGATTGGCGTATTTGGTGGCGAGCCGCATCTTGCGCTCGTGCTTAAGCCGGAACGCGGTGGCGACATCGTCGACGTCGGCCATGCTGGGCACGTCGATCCAGGCCTGCGGCACGGCGACCACGACATTGGCAAAGCCGAAGCCGAGCTGGTCGATGAACACCACCTGCCGGTCGGCGTCGGGGATCATCTCGCGCACCAAATCCTCGCCGGTGACGCCGAGATGGACGGCGCCTTGCGCGAGTTGCGCGGTGATCTCCGCCGCCGACAGATAGGCGATCTCGACGCCGTCAAATCCGGCGATGGCGCCGCGGTAGTCGCGCGCCCCGCGCGGCTTGACCAATTCCAGTCCTGAGCGCGCAAAAAATGCTTCGGCGTTCTGTTGCAGGCGGCCCTTCGACGGGATGGCGAGAAGAAGCGGCGTGCTCATGCGCCGCCTCCGCAAGCCGCAAGTTCCTCGATCGAGGCGGCGAAACCGACCGCCGGGATCGGCTCGCGCGCGCCGAGCCGCGACAACAGGCCGTCATAGCGGCCGCCGGCAATCAGCGGGCCCTTGGCGCGGGCGTCGTGCAGCTCGAACACGAAGCCGGTGTAGTAGTCGAAGCCGCGGCCGAACGCGGTCGAGAAATGGATGGCGCGCACGTCGATGCCGCGCGCGGCAAGAAAGCCGGTGCGGGTCTCGAACAGATCGAGCGCCGGCCCGAGCGAAAGCTTGGCGTCGACGGTAAGCGCGCGCAGCTCGCCGGCGGCCTCGTCCGGATCGCCGCGCACGGCGAGGAAGCGTTCGATCAGCGCCCGGGTCTCGCGCGGCAGCCGCGTTCCGGCGCCGAGCGCGGCTTGTTCGAGAAAACGCTCGGCGATCTCGGCAACGGAGCGGCCGCCGACCGCCTCAATGCCGGCGATGGACAGAAGATCGGTGACGAGGTGATGCGCGGCCTTGGGATCGGAGCCGGCAAGCGCGGCAAGCACGCCCTGGTATTCCGGCGGCCCGCTGGCCGCGGCAAGCGCGAGTTGGTCGAGATCGTGCGCCAGCGACCATTTCCGGTTGAAATCCTTGACCAGGCGGCGCTTCCAGGCCGGCGCCAGATCGAGCGCGGCGACAAAAGCGGAAAACAGCCCGACATCGCCGACGCGAATGTCTGGCGCGGCCAAGCCATAGAGCGTTGTCGCTTCAAGCCCCAGCGCCAGCATTTCGGCGTCGGCCGCGGCCTTGTCCTGCCGGGCGAAGGATTCGATGCCGGCCTGCATGAACTCCGCGGCGGCGCCCTCACGGTGGCGAAAGACGGTGCCCAGATAGCAGAACGCGGCCGCCTTGCCGGCCGCCGGCGATTGCAGATAGGCGCGCGAAACCGGGATGGTGAGGTCGGGCCGCAGGCACAATTCGCGGCCGTCCGGATCGCTGGTGAGAAACATGCGCCGGCGGATGTCTTCGCCGGACAGGTCGAGGAACGGCTCCGCCGGTTGCAGCACCGGCGGCTCGATCGGGGCGTAGCCGGCGCGCACATAGGAGGCGACGAGCTCTTGCGCGCGCTGGTCCGGGCCGTTGGTTGCCATGCTCGACATGACGGTCATATCCACGCCGGCGCATGGTTAATCGTTTCCATGGTGCGCGGCGATCAGGCTAATGCGGCGGCCCTTTAGCACGACAAGCGTCGCTATTCGATGAAGATTGGCGGGCGCCGTTAATACGTGCGCCGCGCCACGGCGGCCGGCCGCCAGCCCCCGGTCAAGCCGGCGACGATGCTTAAGGGTTGGTATGAGCGGCGCCAGCGCCGCGCACGGCCGCGACGATTGCCGGAACCGCGCGGGGGTCCGTGGTCATTTCGATATGACTTAGCCCGGGGATGACGGTCACCGGGATATCGGTCCTGACCGCGGCGATGGTGGGGGCAAACTTGGCGGCATCGAACAGCTCATCCTTTTCCCCCACCAGCACGGCGACCGGGCAAGACGCGTTGCGCAGATCGGCGGCGTAATCTTTGGTCGCGAAGTTGCGTGTCAGCAGCCACGAATAATGGTCGGTAAGGATATCGGCGCGTTTCGGGTCGATGGCGAAGGCCAGCACCGTGAGATGGTCGAAGGCGTGAATCCCGACGCGATTGAGCAAAGCGAGCGCGATGATCCGCGGGATGTAAGGTGTGGCCCAGGCCTCTGTCGGCCTGTAGGTCGGCGCGCGCGCACCGAGCATCGGCGACAGCAGCACCGCCCGCTGGAACGAGTTTCCGAGCGGCGTGGCTGCCACATGCAGGGCGTAACCACCGCCGGAAGAGAAGCCGAGCAAAACCAGCTTCGCCTGCCCGTGGCGTGCGCGAACGGCAGCGACAAAATCCGTGAGGTCGTCGTCGAGCTGACCGGCATAATCGATGTCGCCGCGCACTCCGGTCTGGCCGTGGCCGCGAATGTCGGGCGCGTAGACCGGGATACCCTCGGCGCCGAGCGCCTTCGCCAGCGGATGCAGGCTGGAGCTCGTGGCCGACGAACCGTGGATGGCGATGACGACCAACGCGGGCTGCGGAGCCGGCGGGTTTTCCCGCCAGACGCGGAAGGCGATCGGCGTGCCGTGGCGGGCAGGGATTCTTTCGACCGGGGGCAGATCGCTGAAATCAACGCTTTTGAACGGTTCGCCGATCGACGCAAGCGGCGGCGCCGGCTTGCTGGTCCCAAATGCAATCATGGCACCCAGTGCGACGATGACGGCGACCACCAGACCGCATGCGACCATGACAAACACTCGAAACATCCGCGTTCCCTTTCTTGCTCACTCTTGCCGATCGAAAGACTCAACCTGAATTGAGGCCGTGGCGCGCCAGCACCGCGCGCACGGCGTCGACCAGTTTCTCCTCGGCGACGGCGAACTGCGCCTCAGCCTGTTTTTGCAGATATTCCTCGCGGTCCTTTTCGAACTTCGCCAGCTCTGCGCCGAGGACCAAATCCTTGATAATAACTTGGCCTTTGGCCTTCTCGTCGGAACCTTGGATCACCACGCACGGCGCATTGCGCTTGTCGGCGTATTTGAGCTGATTGCCGAGATTACGCGGGTTGCCGAGATAAAGCTCGGCGCGGATCTTTGCCGCGCGCAGCTTGGCGACCATGTTCTGGTATTCGGCGAGGCGGTCCTTGTCGAACACGGTGACGACGACCGGGCCCGGCTCGGGCCTGCTCTCGAGCTTGCCGAGGTGTTGCAGTGCGGCGGCGAGCCGCGACACGCCAATCGAAAATCCCGTCGCCGGCACCGGCTCGCCGCGAAAGCGCGAGACCAAGCCATCATAACGCCCGCCCGCAGCCACGGAGCCGAAACGCACCGGCTTGCCGTCGTCGTTGGTGATTGGGAAAGTTAAATCAACTTCGAAGACCGGACCGGTGTAATATTCGAGGCCGCGGACGACGGAAGGCTCGATTAATATGCGCCGCGACCCATACCTACATTCGCGAGACAGGTCGGCGATTTGCTGAAGTTCGTCTAAACCCTCTTGGTATGTCTTGTTATTTGGAAAACGCTCCCGAGCGCTGCTAATGATAGCATTGTTGTTGATCGGGACTTGTCTGCCGGTCTCCTCGTCAACGAATGGATAGAAGGAAGCATCTTCAAGCTCCCAACCATCGAGCGCCAAATGGTCTGGTGATTGTATGGTTGGAGGAACCAGCAAGTATCCTACAAAACTAATTTGATCTGGCGTTAGACCTGCGCCCTTAGTGAAATCTCCACTTTCGTCTTTTCTTCCTTCGCGAAGTAACGCTTCAACCCCGGACCATTTCAGTCGATCAAATTTGTCGATCGCGCGCAGCACCGTAAGGCGTTTCTCCAGGGGAATCTGTGCTGCATCCATTATGCCATCCAGCACCTTCCGATTATTCACTTTCACCACATAACTGCCGCGCGGAATCCCCAGCGCCTCCATCGTATCCGCAGCCATCATGCACATTTCGGCATCGGCGGCGGGCGAGGCTGAGCCCACCGTGTCGGCGTCGAATTGCATGAACTGGCGGTAGCGTCCCGGCCCCGGCTTCTCGTTCCTAAACACCCAGCCGAAGCGGTAGCTCCGATACGGCTTCGGCAGCGTGTCGAAATTCTCCGCCACGTAGCGCGCCAGCGGCGCGGTGAGATCGTAGCGCAGCGACAGCCATTGCTCGTCGTCGTCTTGGAACGAAAACACGCCCTCGTTGGGCCGGTCCTGGTCGGGCAGGAACTTGCCGAGCGCGTCGGTGTATTCGATCGCCGGCGTCTCCACCGGCTCGAAGCCGTAGCGCTCGTAGACCTGACGGATCGTCTCCATCATCCGCCGGGTTGCTGTGATCTCCGCCGGCCCGCGGTCGGCGAGCCCGCGCGGCAGGCGCGCCTTGAGTTTATTGGTTTTGGGTTTGTCGGCCATTGTTATGCCCTAGCCAACTCAAATCCGGATGGCTAGTACTTGCGAGGGGTATTTTTAGCGAGGATTTGCCATGATTTCCCGACGCCAGGCCATCGCGGTGGCCATCAGTGCTCTGATCGGGGCGGCGACCCCGGCCCGGGCCAAGGACTCCAGTTTGGTCGGTCAATTCGATACCGACCATGACGGCACCGTCGACCTCGCCGAAGCCAAGAAGGCCGGCAGCGAGATGTTCGACAAGCTCGATACCGACCATGACGGCACGCTCAGCTTCAAGGAACTGCATGGCCGCATGAGCCGCAAGGAATTCGCCACCGCCGATGTCGATAAGGACGGCACCCTGACCAAGGATGAATATCTTGCCGTGGTCGAACAGCGGTTCAAAGCGGCCGACAAGGACCATGACGGGACGTTGAGCAATTGGGAGTTTCAGACGCCCAAGGGCCGTGCCCTGGTCCGGCTGTTGCGCTAGAGTCCGCTGCACGCGGTATCGGGATAAGCCTCTGTGCATAATTGAGGCCGCGGATTATTAGGGCTCCCGCAGAAATCTAACCAGTGCGCCGCGCACGCTTAAGTGGCCATCGTGATCGTATTCGATGAAACCCTGCCGCTTAAACTTGTTCAGGAAGAAGCTGACACGAGATCGCGTCGTGCCGATCATGTTTGCCAGATCCGCCTGATTGATGTGCATTGAAACGGGTTGTGGATCGGGTCCGGGAGCGTAATTGGCGAGTTGCAACAGGACTCGCGCCAAGCGCCCTTCGGCCGAGTTGTGCAATTGGCTGATGAGGTTCACCTGGCCACGGAGACTCTGACGCACCAAGTAGGTCGTGAACATCTCGGCGAAGTCCGGCTCCTCACGCAGTAAGTCGATCAGGGCCGACGTGGTCACCCGGATCAGCGAGCAGCCGGTCAGCGTGGTGACTGTAGCGGTGCGGTGTCGGAGGATGAGACTCCGCGTGCCGACGAATTTGCCGTCGCCGCGGAACGCGATGACCATCTCCTTGCCGCTTGACGACACGTAGGTGATCTTGACCCAGCCGCTTTCGATCAAGAACAGTGCATCGGCACGATCGCCTTGCGCAAAGATCACGTGGTGCGGTGCAAACTGGATGCGCGATTGGCCGGCCCCTTGTCCGGTCAGGAACTTCGCCGGGTCAAATGTCTCCCGCCTTTGCTTGTCTTTCGCCACATCGTAGTCTTGCGGGCTTGGGAGCATTTGTCTAAAGCACATGGGTTCGTAAGCGCGCCTGAGACTGGCAAGCTGTTCAATTTTGGAAAGCGCAACACATCTTTGTTACCAATTCGCGGAGTCAGGCGCCGCAAGACGGGCAGTCATGAGAGATATTTCCACCTTGGCGCGACAAACCAACGATCTTGACGCGTTTTGGTTGCCGTTTACGCCAAACCGCGCGTTCAAGCGCGCGCCGCGCCTGATCTCGCGTGCCAAGGACATGCATTACTTTGCGCCCGACGGCCGCGCCGTGCTCGACGGCCTCGCCGGGCTGTGGTGCAGCAATGCCGGCCATAACCGCGACCCGATCGTCGCCGCCATCCAGCGCCAGGCGGCGGAACTCGACTTCTCACCGGCCTTCCAGTTTGCCCATCCCAAGGCCTTCGCGCTGGCGAGCCGGATCGCCGCGTTGGCGCCCGGCGACCTCAACCGCGTGTTCTTCTGCAATTCCGGCTCGGAGGCGTGCGATACCGCGCTCAAGATTGCGCTCGCCTACCATCATGTGCGCGGGGAGGGCGCCCGCACGCGCTTGATCGGCCGCGAGCGCGGCTATCATGGCGTCGGTTTCGGCGGCATTTCGGTCGGCGGCATGGTCAACAACCGCAAATTCTTCGGCACGCTACTGGCCGGCGTCGACCATCTGCCGGCCACCTATAGCCGCGAGCATCAAGCGTTCACCAAGGGCGAGCCGGACTGGGGCGGCCATCTCGCCGACGAACTCGAACGCATTGTCGCACTGCACGACGCCTCGACCATGGCCGCCGTCATCGTCGAGCCGATGGCCGGCTCGACAGGCGTGCTGCCGCCGCCCAAGGGCTACCTCCAGCGTCTGCGCGCGATCTGCGACAAATACGGCATCCTGCTGATTTTCGACGAGGTTATCACCGGCTTCGGCCGCCTCGGCTATGCCTTTGCCGCGGAGCGCTATGGCGTCACGCCCGATCTGATCTGCTTTGCCAAAGGCGTCACCTCCGGCACGGTGCCGATGGGCGGGGTGATCGCGCGCGAGAGCGTCTATGACGCGTTCATGCGCGGGCCCGAGCACGTCATCGAGCTGTTCCACGGCTATACCTATTCGGCGCATCCGCTGGCTTGCGCCGCCGGCCTCGCGGCGCTCGATCTCTACCGCGACGAAGATCTGTTCGAGCGGGCCAAGAAGCTGGAGCCGGTCATGGCCGATGCGGCGATGACGCTCAAAGGCCTGCCGGGCGTGCTCGACGTGCGCACCGTCGGGGTCGCCGCCGGCATCGACCTCGCCTCGCGCCCCGGCGCCGTCGGTTTGCGCGCCTACGAGGCCATGGAGCGGGCGTTCCACGACGAAGACCTCGTGATCCGGGTCGGCGGCGAGACCATCGCGATCGCGCCGCCGTTGATCGTGAGTGAGGCGCAGATCGCCGAGATTTTCGAGAAGCTCGCGCGCGTCATCCGGGCGGTCATGTAGCCTTGCGCTCTCAAGTCTGCCGGCGCGATGGGAAAAACGCAAACCGACATTAGCCGGTGACTTTGCTGTAATTCCGCGCTTTTTCCGCATGGGGCATCAAGAACGCCGCAAGTTCTTTAACGACCACCGTCAGCGCTGACACTTTCGCGTCAATGCTTTCTGCAAATGATACCCATTGCTGGCGCTTGGCCGCGTCTTCCGCAAAGGCGGGTGTAAGCGCATACGGCGGCTCCATAGGGATAGGTGTCTTGCGCCGGGCAAAGGTCGCGGCGATCGCGCGCGCAAGCCCGTCGCCCGTGAAGTCGTAAGTGCGCGACAGAAGCCAAATATCGTAGAGGTCCTTCATCGGGCTGTTGGCGCGCCCGAGCGCCACCATCGCCTGAAATTTCTCGGCAATGACGGTCACGCGCGGATAGGCGCGTAGGCGTGGTGCCGGCAAGTCGAGCAGCACCGGCAGTTCCAGTTCGCTGGCGGCCGGTTCGAGAGCATCGCCGAATCCGATGTCGATCACGACGCGCACCCGTGCCCCGCCGACGGTTGCATTCGTCTTGATGCGGAGGCCGCCGTACTCCAGTTCTTCGCGGATAAAATCGACGGCAAGGCCTGCAGCATCGAACACAACCCCGTCGTTCTCTTCCACCGCGCAGATCTCGCGGAATACGGCGAGCATGCCCTGCGGATCGGCATCGCCAAAACCGAGCAGGTCGAGATCGCGCGTTGGGCGAAACGGCTCCTCGAACCACGTAGTCATCAGCATCGCACCCTTGAGGACAAAGCGCTCGCGATGCTTGCTCGTGCTGAGGCGATAGAGGAGCCGCTCAAGCGCGAAGCGCGTGAGCAGGAGTTCATGCGGCTGATTGCGCTCCTTGGCCAGACTGAGAAGCCGCGCGCGTACCGACGCGCCCATATTTTTGACAGGCTCACGCATTGGCGGTCATGGCTTCAAGGTAGGGCCGTAGAGCCTTCCAGATTCCAGCTTCGGTGGCATATTCGGCAATTTGCGACGGCGTCGCCTTTCGTTGGCGCAGCGCTTCTCGCATGCCTTCCAGCGCGAGATTGAGGCCGGGACTTTTTTTATATCGCTTTCCAGCGCTCTGGCGGTAGCGGAACAGGTCAACCACTGTCTTCGCGGGATTATAGATGCGCACTTGCACGCCTTCGATGCGGTGCTTCTCGACTCCGGCGTGAAGCACCTTTTCGCCAAAGCGCACGATCTGGAGCGGCGGATTCACAATGGCCGGCCGCCGATCTTTTGGACCGATCGCCATCCATACGCTCCGGGGGATCGTGTCAGTTAGTTGGTGAAAGGCGAGCGCCGAAACCAGGCAAACAACGCCTTTCGGCACGCGTTTCGCAGCTTCGGCGAGGGAGTGGTTTGTATCGCCGCCAGCATGCGGAAGCTGATAGAGCCCACGGCTGAGCCGAAGGATAAGCCCCCTCTCTCGCATGCGAGCAAGCGTCGTGGCCCTGATCCCCTCCTTGGCGAGTTCGGAAAGACGAGCCATACCGTCCCGCTTGAGCAGGGAAATGGCTCGTTCTTGCTGGGTTGGGCCGTCGGTTATCATGGCGGCAATATGATACAAAACGTCGGATATGTCAAGTTTATATCCGACGTTTCATATCATGACGAACTTGATTAATGTCTGACGCGGGCACCGCAAGCTCAGGTCGAGGCACGAGAGCGAACTCCCGCCTCGCTCACTTTGTTCGCTCGGGACCCTTTCCCGCAAAGGGAGAGGGAGGAGTTGACCGGACTTGCGGGTGCGCAGCGCTTGTGGACACTGATACCCTCGGCAAACGAGTCGTTTCAGGTCTTGGAAAATCCGACAGTTCCTGGAACCGCTTTGGGGCTTCGGGAAAATGGTCTGGCGCAAGCGATAACGGGGTCCGCGTGGTGCGCATCCGCGTCATCTTCATGGCCGTCTGCATCGTGCTCATCGCCGCCGCGCTCGGCGTTGTGCTCTATCTTCGCTTGGGGTTCTCCGTCACTGACGCGGTCCTGGTCGCGCTCTGTCTGCCGGCTGCCGCCGCGGTCTATAGCGCCGTCGCCGCCGACAAGCGGGATCGCGCGGCGGTGAGCCAGCAGGTGTCCGAGCTTGTACGCGGCTCGGGCGATCTGGCGCGCCAGCTCGCGGACTTCGACCGCCGGCTTGGAGCGGCGGAGGGCAAGGTCGAAACGGTGCTCGACAAGGCGCTGGCGGCGACCGCGCCGCTAGCCGGCGAGGTCGAGGAGCTTTCGCGGCTGGTCAAACAGCTTGCCGACTTGGTCGCGGGGCACGATGTCATGCTGGCGCGTCCGCGTGACGACGATCGGAGCGCCCTGCATGCCGTCGCCGAGGTCCTGCCGGCCGCGACGCTCGCCAGCGCCAAGCGGGCTGATCCGGCCTCTGCACCTGCCGTTCGCGAGGTTGCCGCCTTCAGCGGCCTCGACCGGGACGCCATCATCGCCGCCGTCCGCGGCGCCATCGAGGGCGGCAGGATCGATCTGCACCTGCAGCCCATCGTCACCTTGCCGCAGCGCAAGGTGCGTTATTACGAGGCGATGTCCCGGCTCAATGCCGAGAACGGCGAGATCGTGGCGGCGGCCGATTTCCTGCCCTATGCCGAGGCCGGTTCGCTCCTGCCGAAGCTCGATGGCCTTGCCGTGTTGCGATGCGTGCAGGTGGTGCGGCGGCTGTTGCTCAAGAGCCCCGACATCGGCTTGTTCTGCAATCTTTCCTCAGCGATCTTGACCGACGCGGGATTCCCGAAATTGCTGGAATTCATCGACGCCAACCGCGCGATCGCGCCGTCGCTGATCTTCGAGTTCACCCAGAGCGCGGTCCGCGCCATGGGACCGGCCGAGCATGCCGGCCTTGCGGCGCTGGCCGGGCGGGGATTTCATTTCTCCATGGATCATCTCACCGATCTTCGCATCGAGCCGCGTGAATTGACCGAGCGCGGCTTCCGCTTCATCAAGGTGCCGGCGGCGCTGTTGCTCAACCGGCCCGGCGCCGCCTCGACCGACGTGCAGCCAGCCGAATTCTCCGACCTGCTCGGCCGCTTCGGCATCGATCTCATCGCCGAGCGGATCGAAAGCGAACCGATCGTGGTCGATCTCCTGGATTACGATGTCCGCTTCGGCCAGGGATTTTTGTTCTCGCCGCCACGCCCGGTGCGTCCGGACGCGCTGCAAGGCGTTGCCGGCGACGCCGCTCCCGCCGCACCGGGCGGCAGCCCCGCCCTCGTTCACGCTGGCAGCGGAAGCAACTGATCCTTGGATCAGCCTGCCCGCCCATTCAACGCGCTGATGTCGCCAAGCATCTTGCCCACTGTCATCGAACGGTTTGCCCCGCTGGCGCGCGGCTATGACGTGCTCCTGTGCGACGTCTGGGGCGTGGTGCACAACGGTGTCGCGGCTTTCACTGCCGCCTGCGAGGCGCTCACGCGCTTTCGCGCCAGCGGCGGCACCGTGATCCTCATCACCAATGCGCCGCGACCCGGCGCCGCCGTGCAGAGGATTCTCGACCGCTTCGGCGTGCCGCATGACGCCTACGACGCGATCACCACGTCCGGCGACGTCACCCGCGGCATCGTCGAGAGCCGGCTCAGCGAACGCGTGTTTCATCTCGGACCGCGGCGGGACCTGCCGATCTTCGCCGGGCTCGACGTCACCTTTGCGCCGCCGGAGACCGCTGATTACGTGGTGTGCTCCGGCTTGTTCGACGATGCCACGGAGACGCCGGAGGACTATCGCGAGCTGCTGGCGGCGCTGCGCGCGCGTTCGCTGTTCATGGTCTGCGCCAATCCCGACATCGTCGTCGAACGCGGCGACACGCTGCTGTACTGCGCCGGCGCGCTGGCCGACGCTTATGTGGCGCTTGGCGGCGCGGCGCTCTATTGCGGCAAGCCGCACGCGCCGATCTATGAGGTGGCGTTGGGCAAAGCCGCCGCCTATCGCGGCGGCGAGGTGCCGGCACTCAACCGGGTGCTGGCGATCGGCGATTCGGTCAGAACCGACCTCAAGGGCGCGGCGTCGTTCGGCGTGGATTGCCTGTTCGTGATCTCCGGCGTCCACGCCGAGGACTTCGGCGGCCGCGAGGCGCCGGATCTGTCCGGTCTCGACGCCATGTTCGCCGCCGCCGGCGTAGCGCCCAAAGCGGTCACGCGTAAGCTCGAATGGTGAGCAGGGGACCGTCTATTCGCTCTCGGCGAACACCGCCTCGATCTTGGTTTTCAGGGTCTGCGCATTGAACGGCTTGACGATATAGTTGTTCACGCCCGCCTTCCGCGCCGCGATCACGTTCTCGGTCCTCGATTCCGCCGTCACCATGATGAAGGGCGTGTCTCCCAGGTCCGGATCGCCGCGCACCTGGCGGAGCAGGTCGAAGCCGGTCATCGGCTCCATGTTCCAGTCGGATATCACCAGGCCGTAGCGTTTGGCGTGCATCTTGGCGAGCGCGGCGGCGCCGTCGGGCGCATCGTCGACGTCGCCGAAGCCGAGTTGCCGCAACAGATTGCGGATGATGCGAACCATGGTGCTGTAGTCGTCGACCACCAGCACGGGCATCGAGGGATCGAGAGCCATGGCTCTGCTCCTTGGCGCGGGTAATTTGCGCGGAGTCGAGCTTGGTCGGCTCGTTCCGAGGGGGGCCTTCCCCAAAGCTCCCCCCAATGGACCGTGATTTACCACTGGGAATTGAATATCGGGTTAATCGCGCTAATCGCTATAGCCCCGGTCTACAACTCCTACGAGGCCCCCGCGCTTGACTTGGCGCTGCGGCGACGGCACCAACGGCGCGCAGTTTCTTTAACCATGAGCCCGATGGCGCCGAAACGCTTCCTGGTCGTGCGCGATACTGGGCCCGCTGACGCGCTGCGTGGCGCCGTCCTCGCTATCGGCAATTTCGACGGGGTGCACCGCGGCCATCGGGCGGTGATCGCAGCCGCGCGCGACCGCGCCAAAAGCCTCGGCAAGACCGCCGCGGTGCTGACCTTCGAGCCGCATCCGCGCGCCTTCTTCAAGCCCGGCGAAAAGCTGTTTCGGCTGACCGACGAGGCCACCAAATTGCGGCTGCTGGCCTCCACCGGGCTCGATGGGGCGATCGTACTGACCTTCAATGCCGATCTGGCGAACGTCACGGCGGCGGAGTTCGTGACGCGGATCCTGGTCGGACGGTTCGCCATCAGCGGAGCCGTCATCGGCTTTAACTTCCACTTCGGCAAGAATCGCGCGGGCTCGGCCGACTTTCTCGCCGCCGAAGGCGTCAAGCACGGCTTTGCCGTCGACGTGGTGCCCGCCTTCGAGATCAATGGCCGCCCAGTCTCCTCCGGCCCGATCCGGGATGCGCTCGCCGCCGGGCGGCTCGACGAGGCGACGGCGTTTCTCGGCTTTCCCTGGTTCGTCTCCGGGGAGGTCATTCACGGTGACAAGCGCGGCCGCGAGCTCGGCTTCCCGACCGCAAACCTGCGTCTCGACGCCGGCTGCGGGTTGCGCCACGGCGTTTATGCGGTGCGCGCCGGGTTCGGCGGACGCCGTTACGACGGGGTCGCCAGCTTCGGCCGGCGGCCGATGTTCGATAACGGCGCCGTGCTGCTCGAAGTCTTTCTGTTCGATTTTGCCGGCGAGCTTTACGGCCAGCGCATCGACGTGGCCTTTATCGAGTGGATCCGCGACGAAGAGGTGTTCGGTTCGGTCGACGAGCTGGTGATGAGGATGAAGGAGGACAGCCGCCTTGCGCGCGCCGCGCTCAAGCGCGCCGGGGACGCTTTTCCGCCGCTTTTAGCTTAAGCCTCGTCCTCGGGCCGGCGCTCGCGGTGCTCGCGCGCCCATTGCGCCGCCATAAAAGCCAGCAACGCAATCGGCACCAGC
>Ga0187884_10001281_pt1 | contig 23359 bp, 13 predicted proteins | sample June2016WEW_20_4_FD_132983 | JGI IMG/M metagenome (GOLD analysis project Ga0187884, IMG submission 132983) | Peatland microbial communities from SPRUCE experiment site at the Marcell Experimental Forest, Minnesota, USA - June2016WEW_20_40 | ecosystem: Environmental > Terrestrial > Soil >...
CTCGAGATCACCGAATCGCATGCCCAAGTCGTTGTCCGAGATACGGGCCGGGGAATTGATCCGGAATTTCTGCCGTATGTCTTCGAGCGGTTCCGCCAAGGCAATGGTTCCGACGCGAAAAGGCACGGCGGCCTCGGTCTGGGTTTGTCGATTGCGCGTCATCTGGTGGAACTGCACGGTGGCACCATCCGCGCCGAGAGCAGCGGCTTAGGACAAGGTGCCATGTTCACCGTCGAGCTGCCGCTCGTAGCCGAAAAGTCCGGCGTCGTTGCGGCCTAGATGTTCAATCCAGAAAAAGCGCAAGCGGGCCACTTAGCTGCGCAGTAAGATCAAGGCCGACAAGACGGCAACTAAAGCGAAGCCGAGCCGGAATCCCCATTTGACCAGCTGCTCGCTGTCGATGATGCTCCTCATGGAGGGGCGGTCACTGCAAGTTTTATGCGTGCTGCTCCAGACACTGAGAGCCGGGAATGGCCGAGGAGGAGCTGTGTAGGCAAGGTGACAGAAGCGCAAGACCGAAGACACAACGCATCAGTCAGCCTTGGTGTTGTTTATGATTTTGACGGCCTCGAACCACCCGATGCTCCGCAGACCGGCCAGCAGGCACAGGGTGATGTCAATTCCCAATTAATCGTCACTCAGAACCCAACATGTCGCGATCTCACTACAGCTTGTCAATATGTGGTTACGCCGGACCCGGATCGGAATTCATCGGAATTCAGATGTAGGGAGGGGCCGATGGACATGCCCTGAGTCTCACGACTGCTGGAACGTGTCTTGCTGCTCCCACAGGAGTTCTCTGAATGAGTGCGACCTACTTGACCGCGCCGAGATTTCACAGACGTGCGAAGAATGGATAGAATCCTCGGGACCACTGGAGCATACAGGCTGTTGCTGGCTATGATGGGGTTGGGTTTGGCTCTCTGCATTGGCGACGCGGCCGCTGCGCTGGTTCGCCCGGCGCGGCAGGAGCGCGCGCCCGCCGCCCTCCACCAAGACCGTCCGCAGATGCTGGAGGGGCGGGTGGTTGCGGTGCGCAGGCTCAGTCGTGTGATCACAATCCGTACGCCGGCGGGCACAACCCACCAAGTGGCCATCCCAGCCGGGGCCAAAGTGCAGGCGCGCGGGGCGAACGGATTGAATGCAGTGCGCAGCGGCGGCGTCGTTCGGCTCAACACCGTGGCCGGGCGTGACGGCAAGCGTGTCGCCCGTTCCGTTGCCGTGCGCTGAATGCAGCGCCCCTCCGGCGCACGCTGGGTTTTGAAGTCAGAAACACTCGAACCGGTGCGGATCTTCGACTGCGGCTGCTCGTCTGAGCCTCTCACATACCTGCGCCAATGCGCCGAACGATGAGAATGACCTGCCAACGGAACATAGGCATCGTCCTCATCGCCACCGCACTGGCGACAGTCAGTATCGGGGAAGCAGGCGCCGAATCGCCCTTGTCCGTCGACGACATCGTTGCAATGGCGCTGCAGGCTAATCCGCAGGTGCGTGCTGCCCGCGAGCGCTGGCAGTCCTCTGAGCATTCGATCCTCCCGAACTATGCGCCCGCCGACCCGACGCTCAGCTTTGCCAACCTCGATAGTTCGACAAACGGTTTCACCAGCCCGTCATCGCAATCGTACCAGGTGAGCCAAGCCCTTCAGTTTCCCGGCAAGGGGTACCTGCAAGCCAAGACGGCGCGGCGCTCGGCGGATATTGCCAGGCTGACGTACGACGCGACCGTGCGTGACATCCGGGCGCAGGCGGAAGAGGCGTTCTACCAACTCGTGCTCGACAGCGCTTCGGCAGATCTCGCCGTGGAGAACGTCGCCAATCTGCGGCGCGTGCTGGAGGTCACCCAGGTAGCCTACTCGGCCAACCGCGTCACGCAGGCGGACTTCATCAGTGCCGAGTTCGATCTCGCCGCCGCCGAGCAGCAGCAGCGTCAGTTCGAAACGGCGACCGCCAATGACAAGACCGCTCTCAACCAGGTGCTCAACCGAGCACCCGGCGAACCACTCGATGTGCAGCGCCGCCTGGACCTGACGCCGCTCGAGATCCGACTCGATACCTTGATCGACCGCGCCAGCCGCATCCGGCAAGAGATCCTGCAGGCGGCTCTCGGAGAAGAGAACGCGGCGACGGCGCTCACCTTGGCCAAGCTTGAATATGCGCCGGATCTCACGCTCGGGTACATTTTTGACCGCTTTTTGCTGACCTCCGCGGCGCCGTCCGACACGCGCCTGCAAACGCATGGCATTTCCATTGGCTTCAATCTGCCGCTCTTTTTCTGGTTGCGGCAACGCCAGGACGTGGAACGCGCGGCCTACGACCTGCAAGCGGCGCGCGATGACCTGACCTCAATCCGCACCCAGACTGCCGCACAGGTCACCACCGCGTATCGGCAGGCCGAGCTGGCGTACCGCACGGCGCTGCTGTACCGGGATTCGCTGATCGCGCTGGCGCAGCAAGGATTCGACGTTGCGCTGGTCGCGTACCAGGGAGGCAAGATCGATTTCGTCACCCTCGCCAACACCCTGCGCCAGCGCAACGACGCCAGGGTGGCGTATCTACAAGCGGCGAATCAGTTTCTGGCACAACGTGTTGGCCTCGAACAGGCCATCGGCGAACCGCTCGCTGCTGACACTGAAGGAGGCCGAAGCCGATGAAGCTGGCCGCCCTATTCCTCGGTCCTCTGCTCCTAGCTGGATGCGCCGGCTCCCCCGCGACCAGCGAAAGCGTCAACACGCCGGCGGTGCAGCCCCAGCTGGTGCGCCAAGCGGACGGCGCTGAGTTGCTGGAGCTACGGGCGCAGGCGGTGCCGGGCATGACGGTGGCCACGGTCAGCGAAGTCGAGCTGCCGCGCATGTTGGAGACCAGCGGACAGGTGACGTTCGACGACCGGCGCGTGGCCACCATCATTTCGCGGGTAACCGGCCGCGTCGAGGCGGTGAACGTGTCGCAATGGGACAGCGTCAAACGTGGCCAGCCGATCGTCGCGCTCTACAGCCCGGATTTCATGACGGCAGAGGCGGAATACCTGCAGGCATTGAAGACGTCACAGCTCAACACCCAGCCCGCGTTGTCCGAGCACAGTCTGCTCGCAAGCGGAATGGTGGCCGCTGCCCAGCGGAAGCTGGAGCTGCTCGGGTTGGACAAGAGTGACATCGACGCGATCACGACGCCGAGCACCACTGTGGTGATGCGCGCGCCCATCAGCGGCATGGTTACCGAAAAGCAGGTGATGCGTGGATCGCAGGTGAACCCGGGTGACGTGCTGTTCACCCTCGGGATGTTGGACGAGGTCTGGATTACGGCGGACATCTATGAGGCCGACCTGGCCCGGGTGCACGCCGGCCAGGAACTCGAAGCGGTCCCCATTGCCTTCCCGGACCAGGTGTTCAAAGGGGTCATCACCCGGATCAGCCCCAACATCGATCCCAACACGCACACGCTGCAGATCCGCTGCCAGGTGCGCAATCCGGATCTCCGCCTCAAACCGCAGATGCTTGTGCGCGTGCGTGTGGTGACAACGCCAGGCACGGCGCTGGTGGTGCCGCAGGAAGCGCTGGTCTTCGAAACCGACGGCTACTACGCCTTCGTGCAGGTTGGGCCGGACATGGTGATGCGCCGGCGTGTGGTTGTGGCCTCCTGGAACGAGCAGGGATACGCCCGTGTACTGGCCGGTCTGGCCGCGGGCGAACGTGTCATCCAAGGTCAGTCCATCCAGGCTAACGCCCTCTGGCATCAGGCGCATGGTGAGAGTTCGTAGGCGAGGGTAGTTGTGCTCGGCGCCTTGGTGCAGTTGGCACTCCGCGAGCGCGTGGTGGTTCTCGGCGCCGCGCTGCTTTTGGTGCTGGCGGGGCTCTATTCCTTCCACGAACTTGACATCGAGGCCTATCCGGACCCGGTGCAGCCGGTGGTCATCGTGCTGGCGCAGCCGAGCGGGCTGGGCGCGGAGGAAGTCGAGAAGCTGGTCACGGTTCCACTGGAAGTCGGATTGGCCGGCATGCGCAATCTGGAATCGGTGCGCTCAAGTTCGCTGTTCGGTCTCTCCTTCGTCCGCTGTTACTTCTCATGGGACAGCGACTACTATGAAGACCGCACCGAGGTCATCAACCGCCTCGGTTTCATCAGCCTGCCACAAGGAGTCACCCCCGCCATTTCGCCGGCAAACCCGCTCGGCGAGATCTACCGCTACGTCGTCGAGAGTCCCGATCACGACTTGGCCAAAGAAAAAGAGATTGAGGACTGGGTCCTGGAGAAGCAATTCAAGACGGTGCCGGGAGTGATCGACGTGACCAGTTTCGGTGGCTTGACCAAGGAGTATCACGTCGACGTCGATCCGGAGAAGCTGATCAATTACCAAATCCCGCTGTCGACACTTGCCGCCGCGATCGGCAATGCCAACACCAGTGTCGGTGGCAATTACCTGCGCGTGGGTGAGCAAGCCTTCAACGTCCGCGGTATCGGCTTCATTCGTTCCTTGGACGATATCCGGAGCATCGTACTCTCGGCGACCAACTCAACGCCGGTCCGAGTGGGTGAGGTTGCGAACGTCGACACCGGCTATGCGCCGCGCCTCGGTATTGTCGGTATGAACCGCCGCAACGAGATCGTGCAGGGGATCGTGCTGATGCGCAAGTATGGCGACACGTCGAAGACGCTGAAGGACGTGAAGGCCAAGGTCGAGAGCCTCAATACCTCGGGCATCTTGCCCAAGGGCTATCAGATCAAGCCGTACTACGATCGCACCAGCCTGGTGGAGACAACACTGCACACGGTGTTGGAGAACCTGTCCATCGGGATTGTCCTGGTGTTTCTGGTGCTGGTGTTCTTTCTCGGCAACTTGCGTACCGCCGTCATTACGGCCATCAATATTCCCCTGGCGCTCTTCGGAGCCTTCGTCCTGATGCGTATGTCGGGGATTTCCGCCAACCTCATCTCCCTCGGTGCGATCGATTTCGGCATTATCATCGACTCCACGGTCATCGTGATGGAGAACATTTTCCGTCACCTGACCTCGGATGAGACGCCGCACGAGAGCACGACACACATCATCCTGCGCGCGGCACGAGAGGTTGGCGGGCCGATGTTCTTCTCGACGCTCATTTTCGTCATCGCCTTTCTGCCGTTGTTCACCATGCGTGGGGTGGAGGGGGCGATCTTTTCACCGATGTCGCACACCTATGCCTATGCGCTCGGTGCCGCCATCCTCCTAGCCGTGACCCTTTCCCCCGTACTCAGCTCCTTCCTGCTGCCCAAGGGAATGTCAGAGAGCCGCAACGTTGTGTGGAATGCCGTGCGCCGCGGCTACCACGCGCTGTTTGTGCGGGTACTGGCGTGGCCGAAAGTGACGTTAGCGATCCTCGTCGTCCTCATCGGCGGCGTGTTGTCCCTATTCCCGATGTTGGGAGGGGAATTCCTGCCCCACCTCGAGGAAGGCAATATCTGGGCGCGAGGGACGATGCCGCTGAGCGTCTCCTTGGAGTACGGCGCACAGGTGGCCGAACGGGCCCGCGATGTGTTTCTGTCGTTTCCCGAGGTGAAGACGGTCATCTCCCAACTCGGCCGGCCTGATGACGGTACCGACGCCACGGGGTTTTTCAATCTCGAATTGTCGGCGGAACTCAAGCCGGATTCGTCTTGGCGGAAGGGGCTGACGAAGGTGGCGCTGGTGAAGGAGATCGACACCAAGCTGACACACGAATTTCCCGCCATCAATTTCAGTTACTCGCAGTATATCGAGGACAACGTCAACGAAGCGATGTCCGGGGTGAAGGGCGACAACTCGGTGAAGGTATTCGGCCCCGACATCGTCACTGACGAGACGGTCGCCAACCACGTGTTGGCGGTGCTGAACAAGGTGCTGGGGATCGTCAACGCCGCCGTGTATCGATCACTGGGACAGCCGAACTTGTTGATCACCCCGGACCGCACGGCATGCTCGCGCTACGGCCTCAACGTCGGCGACGTCGCGGCCGTGGTGCAGGCGGCAATCGGTGGTCAGGCGGTCACGCAAGTGCTGGAAGGTGATCGACGCTTCGATCTCGTGATCCGCTGGTTGCCGCAGTATCGGCAGAGTCTCGATGCCATCCGGCAGATCCGAGTGGCCGTGCCCACCGGTGGGTTTGTTCCCCTCGCGCAGGTTGCGGACATCAAGACCGACGAGGGCGCCTCATTCGTCTATCGTGAGAACCTCGAGCGCTACGTGCCGCTACGCTTCAGCGTGCGCGGGCGCGACCTGGCCGGCGGCGTGGAGGAAGCGAAGCGGCACATCGCCGAGGAACTCAAGTTGCCCGAGGGCGTCCACCTGGAATGGGCCGGGGAATACGGAGAGCTGCAGCAGGCCAATCGGCGGCTAATGATAATCGTGCCCGTGGCCTTGATGCTCATCGTGGGAGTCCTCTATGCGGCGACCACCTCGTTGATCGATACGTTCGTCATCGTAGCGCAACTGCCGGTGGCCTGTCTCGGTGGCATTCTGGGTCTGATTCTCACCGGTACACCATTCAGCATTTCGGCGGCGGTGGGCTTCATTTCGATTTTCGGCATCGCGGTGATGGACGGCATTCTGCTGAGCTTTTACATTCGCCAGCTGTGGGAACAAGGCCATCCGTTTACCGAGTCGATCATCATGGGTTCCGACCGCCGCCTGCGCGCCACGATGATGACCGATCTGGTCGACGCTCTCGGCCTGCTGCCCGCGGCGATCTCGACACGCATCGGTGCGCAGACCCAACGCCCACTCGCCATTGTCGTCATTGGCGGCGCGCTGGCCATCCTCATGCTCACCCGCGTCCTCCAGCCCACCCTGATCTATCTCTGCCACCGCAAACTGCGGCTGGCCGAGAAAAACGGCACGGCCCTCCCGCACCACGCGATGTCGTAGTTCTCGCCATGGGCTAGATCCCTATACTTGATAAACTGGATTCTAACGAATGCTAGCCCGAGGAGCGCCAATAGGTGCTGCCGTGCGGCCGGCATTTGCGGAGGAAGTGTGCCCGCTTTCGGCGTTTGGTGCACATAGTATCGTATGGCGATATAACACACGGCAGTAGCCGGGTCGCAGCGCGCACACGGAGGTCGAAAGCGCTGCTGCGACTTGCATTCCTTTTGCATACTGCTCGCCGGCCTCCACCTTCATCCCCCCGTTGCCCTTTTCTCACTTGAGGCTAAGTGCACGAAAACCCGAGCATTCAGCTTATCCGAAGGAGCTGAAAACCCTAGGCGACCACCTCCGGAGGAAGCGGGTGGAGTTGGGGCTCCTTCAGCGGGAGGTTGCCGAAAAGTTGGGCGTGTCGGAAGCCAGCGTGTGGCAGTGGGAGAGTAATCAGACCAAACCGAAGCCCTGTCTCCTCCCACGGATCATCGACTTTCTCGGCTACGCGCCGTGGACGGCTCCGGCGGCCTTTGGCGAGTGGCTCCGGATGGCACGGCGGGCGAACGGCTTCTCACGGAAGCGTCTGGCGAAGGTACTCAAGGTAGATGAGAGCACGGTGTTTTGGTGGGAAAGTGGAACATCCCAGCCCATCACCCGGCTACGGAAGCGAATTGCAGCCCTTTTGTGGAGCTGAGAGGTACCGTTTATCGTCGTCGAACTTAGACTGTCAGAGCCCCACAATTCCGGTGGCTTTCGGCGTCGTGCCTGAGTCGACCTTCTGGAGCAGCACCTGCCGCCGAGCGAGAGTGGAAGCCCGGTGAGCGTGTCGGTCTCGATCGTGTCCAGGAGTGCGCGTGTCTCCTCGCGCGTCAGGATCGGCGTCCTTCCCTACGCTCCACGTGAGCCCAACAAAAGTTGTTTACAGGGGCAAAGCGGGAGGTTAAGCTCAGTGGCAATACGGAGGTCGTTCGATGCGCACCACGACTCTCTTGTTGGTTGCAGTAGTCATCGTCGGCAGCCGCGTGCCCAGCCCGGCAGTTGGTTCCATCGCGGCACCAACACCCGCACCACGCGCATTCCCGATCCAGAGCGACTGCTCCGTCAGCCCTTGTGGTGGCGCATGTGCAGTTTGCCCGCCGTGTACGCCCGGCGCCGCGTGCCCCGAGGTTGCGTGTGTCCTCGGGCAGTGCCAAATGCTCGCGGACACCTGCACGTGTGTGCCTGGAATTCCTGTCCCGACACCGACCGCCACCGAGTGCGACCAGAACTGTGAACCGGGCAGTCGGTGCGGGCAGTTCCTGTGCGGACCGGAGACGGTTCAAGGCGCGTGCGAAACGAGTGGCTCGACCTGCGTCTGTGTCCCTCCCCCTTGCGTATCCCTGACGCCAACTCCGACACCCGCCTCGCCCACGCCTCCGCTACCCTGCAGTGCCGCTCCCTGTGGGGGTTCGTGCACGATACCGGTGGCGTGTCCGCTTGGCGTAGCGTGCCCCATTCAACTTGGGCAATGCGAGATGAGCACCTCCAGCGACTGCGAGTGCGTGCCGGTGGTCCCGACGCCATTGGCGACACCGACGCCCCAGTGTAGTACGGCGCCATGTGGTGGGGACTGCACGATTTCATTCCCGTGCGTGGGGGGTCCGCCGTGCCCAGAAGGCCCGGTGCGGTTAGGGCAGTGCGAACCCACATCGAGCAGCACCTGTGAGTGTGTCCCGATTGGCCCGACGCCAATGCCAACACCAACGCCCCCGTGTACCGATGCCTGTAGTGGTCCGTGCACCATATCGTTCCCGCCGTTGCCGTGTCCTCGTCCTGGGGTGTGCAATGGAGCGAATGTGCCGGTGTTGTCCGGGCAGTGCGAGATGACGGCATCCGCTGAGTGTGCGTGCGTCCCGGTGAGTCCTACGCCGACAGCAACGCCGACCCCCCAGTGCACGGGCGCGTGTGGCGGTCCGTGCACCATTGCGCTTTCCTGCCCCCCGAACGTTCCGTGCCCTGACCTGGTGCAGCTTGGGCAGTGTGAATCGAGCGCGACGAGCGGCTGCGCATGCGTACCGGTCGGCTCGACGCCGGCGGCAACACCGACACCCGAGTGCAACGGCGATAGCTGCAGCGGGCCGTGCGTTGTGTCGTTCCCGCCGTTCCCGTGTCCACCTGGGAAGCTCTGTAACGGGCCAGATGTTCTGGTGGTAGCAGGGCAATGCGAACCTAGCATGAGTAGCGACGACTGCGAGTGTGTTCCTACAACGCCACCTCCGTCGCCGACACCGATCGCCACCCCAACGCCTCAGTGCGACGCCGTTGCTTGTGGTGGTCAATGCGTCATTTCACCGCCCTGTATATCGTGGGGCTGTGAAGTACCAGACCTGCTGGGGAGGTGCGAGGTGGTCTCGGGCAGTTGCACGTGTGTTCCGGTGGCAGAGCAAGCAACGCTGTACCATTCTCCACATCGCCAGCAGGACCTGCGCCGCCGCGTTCCCAACCACACCGTCCATTGACAAGAGATCGCAGAGCGATAAATCAACTAGACGCACAGAAAACCCGCGTTGGTCCTGCTGTTCCTCATCGTCCTGGGTGCGACTTTGAATCTGTAGGTCGGGTGTTAGAATCACCCTGGGCGTGCTTGTGCTTGTTTCCCTTCGGAGGTTCAGACGGGGATTAGCTCGATCTCGTCGAGCGTGATCTGGTCCGAGGTACGGTCGTAGAGCTTGGTGGTGCGCGGCGACTCGTGGGCGGCGATCTTCTGGGCGTGCTCCAAGGTGCCGCCGTTCTCGAGATAGGCGGTGATGGCGGTAGCGCGCAAGGTGTGGCAGCAGACGGCGGTTGAGGAGAGGCTGGCGTCTTGAGCACGCCGCTTGATCATGCGGAAGACGTCGACGCGAGTCATGGGGTTGGGGGTGAGCTGCCCGGTCTTGCCGCGGGTGGTCCGGAACAGCGGTCCGTTCTTGTCGTCGGCGATGCCGGCGGCGCTGATGTATGCGTCCATGTACTGCTCGGCCTTGTGGTGCGCCGGTACGTCGTGGCGCTTTCCGCCTTTCTCGTGGAGGCGAAACCTCCGCAGACGTCCATGTCCGCCGTGTGTTTTGCCGGCTCGGTTTGGTAGGCCTGGATGCCACCACAGAGGAACTGATATACCGAGCACGGGGCCTGCATCCGGCATTTCTCGGGTTGCTGGACCTTCCGGCGTGGGATATCGGACGCAACTTCTCAGTCACGAGGAGGTCCGATGAACTCAGTAGCCACCCGGATCCTAGCCTTGCTGCTTCTGGGCACCGCGTCCCTCGGGGTGTTGCGTCCAGCATACGGGGCGACGACAGGGGCATGCCACCACAGTTGCACCGCCGTGTGGCTCGCTCAGCGGAGGGCCGAGCTAAATGCCTGGGTGGAGTGCAAGACCCAGTGCAGGGGCCTGAGTGGCGGCGCCAAGTCGGCATGTAGCGTCCTTTGTTTCCAGCAGAAAAACGCGGCGCTGGCTCAGGACGAGGCGCAACTCCGTCAATGTTTTCACGAATGCCTCAACCCTTAGTGTCAAGGGGCGGGGTTGCGCCTTGACGAGCGATGGCTTGCCGCGTCGCTGCCTGGTACCCCTGTCACCTTTTGCCAGATTGTGCCACGGGGCCAGTGTCAGCCACCGGTCGGGACTGTCGATTAACGCGAAGCGTACTGGGTCAGGCCGCCAAGAGTAGAAGGCTATCGGCGTCCGGTCGCGAAATGGTGAAGGCGAGCGCTCGGGTGATCCGTAGGCGCCACCAACGCCGGAGGGGCCGCGTAAAGGCGAATACGAGCCCGGAAGAGCTTCCGAGCGCCCACTTCAAATTGTGGGCGATGCAGTGCAGGCTGAACTCCAGCGCACTGCCGAGGCGCCCGCGGCGACGAAAGCGCTTGAGCCCTTGTCTCCATCCGAGTTCAGCAAAGATGAGCTCCACGATCACCTTGCGCTTGCGGTACTGCCACTTCGCACCCGGTTGCGCCATCACCTCTTGCATGGCCTCTTTGATCTCTTCCCCCTCGTAGCGCTCCAGCGCCCGCCCCTGTTTGCTCTGCGTACAGCGCGATCGTAACTCGCACCCCCTACACCGCGTTGTGCGGTACTTGCAGGCCGCCAACCCGCTGCCGAGCTCGTGATACGCCGTGCCGGGTGCTAACCAGTGCCCGGCTGAACACCGATAGCGATCGGTGTCAGCGTCGTACACAAAGTCGGTTTTGCCAAACTTCCCCTTGTTCCCCTTGCGCTTCCAATGTTCCCCGAACGGGCGGCCCGACGGACACAGGACATCGATCTGGCGGGCCGCGATCTGCGTCAGCACGTCGATGTTGTGGTAGCCCGCATCGAGGAGCAGCGTGCGCGGCGGCTTCCTGGCTCAGCATGGCAAAACGGCTGGCCGCTGCCTCGATCACCGTCCCGTCCCCCGCCACCACGCTGTTGTGGATCCCCTTCCGCCCCGCCAAATCGTGCACCAAGCGGATGAACAGCTCGCGGCTGATTTGCTGTTGGTGGCGCACCAAGAAATTCCCCATGGTGCTGTGATCCGGTTGCTCGCCGCCGCAGATCCACCACGCTCCCACGTCGGCCACGGCCAGCTCTTCCAACTCGCGCAGCGTCGACTTCCTCTTGAGCGTTCCGTAGATGATCAGTCCCAGCATCGTGCGCGGATGATACGGCGCGCGCCCCGTCCCAGTGTAGTTGGCTTCCGAGTCGCTGCAGTCCAGCGCCTGCAATTCCTCACGCAGGCGCACCACCCAGCCCCGGGGCGCGGGTGGTCAGATACCGGTCCAGCCGCCCATTCCCGACGTACAGATGCCACGGCGTCGCTTCGCGAAACGCCGTCCCTCCACTCCGGGCTTTCTTTGTCTGCACCGCCTCACATGCGGCATCGGGCTCACCACCCCAGCCGAGGCTGCGCTGCGCGGTGTCTGGCACTCGCCGCTCTCGTCTCCTCATCCGCATCCTCCCAGCCACCCTGCTGAGCTTTTATCACAGCTCGCCACTTCGTTTTGCTGAGCCAACCCGAACTTTAGAGAAGATCGACAGTCTCGGTCGGTGCTTGACAGCGATTCCCGCCGTTCCAAAGGAAGTGCCTGGACGTCGGCCAGCTCCCCGCCGTATTGGTCCATTGCCTCGGGGCCGACCGTGGACGCCAGCATGGCCTCCCTGCATGATCACTCCCACATCAAACGGGGAGCGCGGCCTGCGTGCGCACGCCACCCAAAGCCCCGCGGTGGAGCAGGATGCCGTTGGGCGAGGCCTGGAATGTTGAACCGACGCGCCCCTGACGTTCCGGTCCTCCTTCGAACCTCGAGTCGCATCTCCCTGTGTGCAAGCCCTTCCGCTTCGCGGACTCGAAGTGAGTCCATCCTCGAGTCGCATCCTTCCAAATCGCCGTGCCACCTCTCCTTGCTGGTCGTGGCCCAACAAGACTGCTGATCTTGGGGACGTTGCTCAGCTGTTGGAAATAACCACAGCGACCTGGGCATCAGGGGAGGGCCAGGCTCCGCTTCAATGCCGTGTTGAGATCGAGCAAGAGTTCCGCGGGCAGCGTCCCCAGGCGTCGCCCCAGCTGCTCGATGGCGACGGTTGTGATGTGGCCACAGTCGATCAGCGAGTCCTTGGTGAGCCCCGCGGCACTCTTCGGCACACGCACGAATACCGGGAGAAAGCCCTTGCGTTCGGCGGCGCGGATGGCAGCGACGATGGTGTGGGGCGCGTAGCGGTTCCCGACGTCGTTCTGGATGATGACGGCTGGCCGCGTCTTCTTGATCCGCGCCCCCTCGCTGCGTTCGAAGTTGACCTCGTAGATCTCGCCACGCCGCAGCGGCGCCATGTCAGTCCTCCGGCCACGCCGCCGCCGCGGCCATCTGGCGCGCCAAACGCCGATGCGTCTTGTGTGATGCCTCCGTGGCGTAATACTCGCGGTACTGCTGTTCCATCTCGGCGTGCTCTCGTCGCTCCAACCAGTCAGCGAGCGCCTGATCCACCACCGCACTCAACGACTTGCGCTCGCGCGTTTGGATGGCGCGCAGATGCTCAACCCGCGCCTTGGGTAAGCTGATGGCGATCTTCACAGCGGTACGTGCCATGGCGTGGTGCTCCTTTCGGTATGAACACCGATACCACCCATGGGGTGCTCAGGCAATCCTGGGGGATACCCGGTTGTCGAAAAGAAACGGGGCGCGAACCTACGAGTTGTCGGCTGCCAGAACCTCGCAGTGGACTATCCGTCGGGCAATTCCGTCATCGCCCACGTCCCATTCGCGGTCGGAACGAAGAACAGGCAGTGCACGCTCATCCGAGGATTACCCGCACCCGATGTGTCGTTCCGTCGTCCACCATCAGGATGCGCGCCGGGTTTCCGGGCAGCGCTGTCGCCAGTGCCGCGCCGTCGAGCTCCGTGCGGGCGACACCACGGCTGACTCCGTGTGGGTTTTCGACTGCGATCTCGTAGCGCGCGGTGTGGAAGCGGAACACGATCTCGAAGCCGCGCCACGCCCGCGGCACGCAGGGGTCGAGGACAAGTGTCGCGCCCCGCACTTGAAACCCGAGGTGCCATTCGAGCCCCGCGCGATACATCCATCCCGCCGAGCCGGTGTACCAGGTCCACCCGCCGCGTCCGACGTGCGGGGGCTCAGCGTAGACGTCAGCGCAGGCGACGTATGGCTCCACCTTGTAGCGATGTACGGTCGCGCGTGTGCTCGCGTGATTGATGGGGTTCAGGATCGAGAACAGCTCACCGGCCTTGTCTCCATCGCCGAGCATCGCGAAGGCGATCACCGACCAGATGGCGGCATGCGTGTATTGGCCGCCGTTCTCACGGACGCCGGGCGGGTACCCTTTGATGTACCCAGGGTCCAGCGGGGCCAGGGGCCCCCGTACGTTCGGCGGGTCGCTCCGCGTTGCGTCGCTGGCTCGCGGCTCCGAGCGAGACTCCACTTGGGGAGAACGAGTCCCGTCGTGCACTAGCGGCGTGTGATCGAACGGTGGGGTGAAGAGCAGGATCAGTCCCTCACTGCGGCGGACGAGTTGTTCGTCCACCGCCGCCATGGCGCGCGCTCCACGCGCCGGATCCGCGGCCCCGGAGATCACCGCCCAGGATTGCGCGATCGAATCGATACGGCATTCGCTGCTCCTGGCCGAACCGAGCGGCGTGCCATCATCGAAGTAGCCACGCCGGTACCAGTCGCCGTCCCACGCTTCTCGCTCAAGCGATTCCCGCAGGGCAGTTGCATGCTGTCGCCAGTTTGTGGCACGCGCCGGCTCGCCCCGATCATCTGCCAGGTGAGCAAAAGCCGAGAGCGTGGCATGCAGGAACCAGCCCAGCCAGACACTCTCGCCCTTCCCTGCCGCGCCAACCCGGTTCATGCCGTCGTTCCAGTCTCCCGAGCCGATCAGCGGCAGGCCATGGCCACCGACCGCAAGACTCCGGTCAAGCGCACGAGCGCAGTGTTCGAACAGCGTGGCCTGCTCCTCGGAAACCATGGGCTGAAAGTACGAGTCGGGCTCGCCGGCGCGAAGGGCCGGCCCGTCGAGAAAGGGAACCACCTCGTCGAGGACCCCGAGATCGCCCGTGACCTCGATGTAGTGCGCGGCGGCGTACGGCAACCAGATGTGGTCGTCGGAGATCCGCGTGCGCACCCCCGTGCCCGATGTCGGTAGCCACCAGTGCTGAACGTCGCCCTCGACGAACTGCCGCGCGGCGGCGCGCAGGAGATGCTCACGCGTCAGCTCTGGCTGCGACAGCGTAAGCGCCATCACGTCCTGCAGCTGGTCGCGGAAACCGTAAGCGCCGCTCGCCTGGTAGAAGGCCGAGCGCGCCCATACCCGGCAGGCCAGTGTCTGGTAGAGCAGCCAGCGGTTCAGCAGAAGGTCCATGGTCCGATCGGGCGTCTTCACCTGCACCACGCCGAAAACATCGTCCCAGAACCCGGTAACCGCCCGGAAGACCACGTCGAGGTCGGTGCTGCGGTAACGCGTGATCAAGGCGAGCGTCTCCGCCTTTGTCGCCGCCTCTCCGAGAAAGAAGACGATCTCGGCCTGACCGTTCGGCTCGAGCTCGATCTGGGTTTGCAGGGCAGCGCAGGGGTCGAGACCGGCGCCGACTCGATTGGAAAGCTGGGTGCTGCCAACGAGCGCAGCGGGGTCATTGAGAGTGCCGTTGCGGCCAAGGAACTCCGTGCGGTCCCCTGTACAAGCAACTTGTTTTCCGCCGAGGTCTGCGAATGCCACGCGACCACCGAACTCGTTGCTCCAGGGGTTGCGTGCGAGCATCGCCCCGGTCTCCGCATCGACCTCGGTCACGACGAAGGGCGCCGCAGCGCCGCGGGACGTGCCGAGTACCCACTCGACGTACGCGGTGACAGAGAGACGCCGAGAGCGGCCCGAACGATTGTGGATCTTCAACCGGGAAATCTTGATCGGGTCATGGAGCGGCACGTACTGCAGAAGCTCGAGCGAGATCCCATGCGAGATATGCTCGAAACGGCTGTAGCCCTGACCGTGTCGGACCACGTAGGGCGAGGTCTCCTCGCGAATCGGCATCGCCGTGGGCCCCCAGAGCGCGCCACTGTCCTCATCGCGTACGTAGAATACCTCGCCCGGCCGGTCGCCGACGGGGTCGTTCGACCACGGGGTGAGCTGGTGCTCGCGGCTGTTGATCGACCACGTGTAGCCCCCGCCCTCGACCGACACTTGGAAGCCGAACGAGGGGTTGGCGATGATGTTGATCCAGGGCGCCGGTGTCCACTGCCCCTCGCCGAGGGTGGTCACGTATTCCCGTCCGCCGGCGGTGAAGCCGCCGAGGCCGTTGAAAAACTCGAGTTCCGGAAATTGCGCATCAATAGCGGGACGGCCCTTCGAGACGGCCCCAAGGGAAGGGGCATCCTCAGGGCGAGCCGAAAAAAGGCTTTGAAATGAATGACCGAACCGTTCGTCCTGAGGAGCCGCCTCCTGAGGAGCGAAGCGTCTCGAAGGATTTGTGGCGGCGTCTCGAAGCCTGCCCTGAGCCCTGTCGAAGGGGGCGTGCTTGTCCAAAATCGACAGTCTCCGCTGCCGCGTCGCGGCGGCGGACTCCGATGCCTCCACACGTTTGAGCTGCTCGGAGAGGCTGCCGCGGCGGCTGAGAAGTACGGCTCGTGCCGCGGTCTGGAGCAGGGTACGCACCTCGACCGAAATCAGGTCGGCGCGCAGGACGAACACGGTTCCCCGTGCGCCCTCTCCCTCCGGGCGCGGCCGCGACTGGCTCGCCCGCACCAGGGCCTCCAGGGAGGCGTGGAGATCCTGAGCGTAGGACGTGGGCCTCTCGTTCAGGATCACGAGGTCGACGGCCAGCTGCTTGATCCGCCAGTATTCGTGGGCGCGGAGCAGCTGCCGGACGATCTCCAGATCCTCGACCGCGTCGATCCTAACCAGGACCATCGGCAAGTCGCCGGAGATGCCGTGCGCCCAAAGCGTCGACTGTCCCCGCTCGTTTCGTCGGAGCATTCCGGATGAAGGCCGCAGCGTCGGGTCGGAGTAGAGCACGTGGTTGGCGAGACGCTGGAAAAGATGCGCTTCGTCGGGACTGACGGCGAGATGATGGAGCTGGACCTGGGCTTGCGTCCACGCCAGGGTGACCGCGCGTTCGAAGGCCGCCGAATCGTGGTGTTTGTCGGCCAGGTCGAGCGCTTCGCTGCGCGAGGGCGCGATGAGTGTCCAGAACGCTACGCGCACCGTGGTGCCCGGCGGAATCCGCACGCAACAGCGAAGACTGAAGATCGGATCGAGCACGGCACCGACCGTGTTGGAGAGCGGCCGGCCGTCCATGACGGAGATCGGCGCCCGGATCTCGCGCCCGCGGCCGAGAAAACGTGCCCGATCGGTCTCGAATTGCACGTCGTCCACACTCTCGCCTTCCACAACGGCGAGGTGCGCCGCCCAGACCTGAGGCTCGCCGGGCGAGCGCAGCCGCCGCGTGGCCAGAAGGGCGCCGATGTCGGCGACGAACTCCGTTTGCACGAACAGCTTGGAGAAGGCCAGGTGCGCGGCGTCGGCTGCGGGAGATGTCAACACGACCTCGGCGTACGACGTCAGCTCGATCTCCCGGGCACGGCTTCCGAGGTTCGAAATCGACACGCGGCGAACCTCGGCATCGTTCTCGGGAGAGACCGCCACTTCCAGTGTTGTCGTGATACTCCCGTCGCTCCGGACGATTTCGGCTCGATACTCGGAGAACGCCACCTCGTAACTGTCCGGCTCGACTCCGCTCGGCTGATATCCCGCCGACCACGCTTCGCCGCTGTGCACGTCACGCAGGAAGACGTACGTGCCCCAGGCATCACAGGTCACGTCCTCCCGCCAGCGCGTGACTGCGAGGTCCCGCCAGCGACTGTATCCCGAGCCCGCTCCGGTGATCATCACGGCGTACCTGCCGTTCGAGAGCAGGTGCGTGCGGGGAATCGGGTCGTGTGGGGAATGGAACCGGCGCAGCATCGGCGGAATGAGCTCGCGGACGTTGGCGGCCGCAGTTACCTCCTCGGCTCGGGGGCGGGCAACCAAGACGTCGCGCGGGGTCCGCTCCTGCAGCAAGAGCTCCGTCGCTTGGACGATGGGCGCGGCATGAAACCGGGCGCGCATGGCCCCGTCGTGCAGCGCGTTGTCGATCGCGACCAGGGTCATCCCTTGGTGGTGCGCCATGTAGGCGCGAACGATCGCAACCGGCTCGCCTTCAGGAATACGCGCCGGAGTATAATCCAGAGCCTCATACCAGCCATATCGGCCACGGCCGCCGGCTGCAGCAAGACGGGAAAAATTCTGCACCGCGGCCTCGGGATCCACCATCGCCGCCAGCGCCGTCGCGTAGGGAGCGACGACGGCGTCTTCGCTGAGTCCGCGCTTGAGCCCCAGGCCGGGGACGCCGAAGTTCGAGTACTGATAGGTGAGCTGGAGATCGCGTGCATTGTACGCCGATTCCGAGACGCCCCACGGCACACCAAGCTCGGCGCCATACTTCATCTGCCGGCGGACGATGAGGCGGCTGGTCTGCTCCAGCAGGCTCCCCCCCAGCGCGCGCATCACCAGCGACGGCATCAGATACTCGAACATCGATCCCGACCATGAGATCAACGCTGAACCGCGGTCGACCGGCGTCAGGGAGCGCCCCAGCCGAAACCAGTGCTGTGCCGGCACGTCTCCCTTGGCGATCGCGATGAAGCTCGCCAGGCGCGCCTCGGAGGCGAGCAAGTCGTAACAGCTAGGATCCAGACTGCCCTCGGCGACCCGGTACCCGATCGAAAGGAGCTGCCGCCCGGGATCGAAGAGAAAGGCGAAGTCCATGGCGTCGAACATCTTTGCCGTGAGTTCGGCGAGCGCGGCGAGGCGCTGCTCAAGCGACCGGGCGGCGCGGGCAGACCGCTCAAGGGCGTCGACCAGCGCCTCGGCTCGCGCGAGCGCGTTGCCTCTTCCGTCGGTCTGCGCCGCGAGTTCCGCCCGCTGGCGCGCCAGGATGTCGATGGCAGCCTCGCAGTGATGGGGCAGATCGGCCAGGGTCGGGACCGAGTCGAAGAAGGGTCCCAGCGCATCCTCCAAATCGCGAGATGGCCCTTCGAGACGTGCCCAGGGCATCAACTGCTCGATATCGCGTTCGTGGCTCTGAATGGATGCACACACTGCCTCCGCACAGGTCAGCACGTCGGCGCTCACGTCGGCGCTGGCGCCGTTGCCCCGTTCCTCGGCCAGGGTTCGCGCCATGTCGGTGACGGCGTCGGCCTGGCGTGCGAGTTCGGCTAGGCGCCCAGCAATGCCAGCGGCACTGCCCGCCGGGGTCGCGGGAGCCGACCGCAGCGCGGCGGCGAGAGCGTCGAGAGCTTCCTCCAGCTGCTTTCGCGTCACCGTTTGAATTCGTCGGTCGTCGGCGAGCGCGCGCAGCGACTCGCGCGTGAGCTGCACCGCGTCCTCGATCCCGCCGAGGCATTCCGGACCGACTACGGGGCGGCTGATCATCTCTCGGCAGGCGTTGCCGACAGCGATCAAGTGTCCTGCAAGATTCCCACTATCCACTGAGGAGACGTACTTCGGGTCCAGCGGACAAAGGTCATGCGTGTCATACCAGTTGTAGAAGTGGCCGCGGAAGCGCTGGAGGCCGTCCATCGCCGCGAGCGTTGCATCCAGCCGCTGCACGGTTTCGAGCGTGCCCAGCCAGCCGAAATCGTGGGCGCTGACCACAGACAGCAGGTACAGTCCGAGGTTCGTGGGAGATGTCCGATGCGCCACCACCGGCTCGGGTTCTTCTTGAAAGTTGTCAGGAGGGAGCATGTGATCCTCCGCCGCCACGAAGGTCTCGAAGAAACGCCACGTGCGGCGGGCGATCAGCCGCAGTGCTTGCGCGTCCGCTGCGGAGACCGGCTTGGGGCCGGCCACGGGCGGCGGACGACTCGCCCACCGCGCGACCACCGGCGACAGCATCCACAGGATCACGAAGGGCGCCACGATCAGCCGAGACCCGTGCCCGGTGCCCCCGACGATGATGGCGGTCACAGTGGCGAGCGCGACGCCACCTGCCATCCGCCGGTAGAACCCGCGGAGACCGAGCCGAAGGCTCAACTTCGCCTGAGCGGCGGTGACCCACTGTAGCAACCCGCGACGGCTCACGAACAGACGGAAGAGCGTGCGCGCGATGGCATCGGCCATCAACCACGCTTGATGCGCCAGGAGCGCGACCAGGAACGCGGTCTGAGACAGAGCGAGGACGAGGTCCGCGCCCGCCGCGCGCAAGTGGCTGCGCTTCGAGATCCCGAGCCGTCGCGGCACGATCCCGGCGAGAAAAGGCAGGAGGGCGGGCAGCGCGATCATCGAGAGAACGAACCCGCTCCAGACCGCGGCGGAAGCGAAAGGCAGGGTCCATCCTCCGAGCAACGCGAGGAAAGCGGCCGGCGCCGACAGCGTTCGCCGCAGGTTGTCCATCATCTTCCAGCGGCCGATCAACGGAATCGCCCTTCGGGCGGGCTTGCCACTTGAATCCCGCCCACGGCCGAGAATCCAGGGAAGCAGTTGCCAGTCGCCACGCGCCCACCGATGTTGGCGCGCCGCGGCGACGTCGTAGCGTGACGGGAACTCCTCGACGACCTCGATGTCGGAAACCAGTCCTGCCCGAGCGAAGATACCCTCCAAAAGGTCGTGACTCAGCAGCGTACTCTCGGGGACCCGCCCTTCGAGGGCGGCTTCGAAGACATCGACATCGTAGATTCCCTTCCCGGTGTAGGAACCTTCGCCGAAGAGGTCCTGGTACACGTCGGAGACGGCGAACGCGTACGGGTCGATGCCGCACGGGCCCGAGAAGACGCGCTGGAACAGCGATCCCTCACGACCGGTCGGCAACGCCGGCGTGACGCGCGGCTGCAGCACCGCGTACCCCTCAACTACACGGCCGGTGCGCGGATCGAGCGTCGGGCGGTTGAGCGGGTGCGCGATCTTCCCGACCAGCCGCCTGGCAGCTCCCCGCGGTAGTCGCGTATCGGCGTCGAGGGTGATCAGGTAGCGGACGCCGGAGGGGACGACGGGGGGCCGGCCGCCGACTGCCAGGAAGGTTGTGTCGGTCGCGCCGCGCAGCAATCGATTCAGCTCGTGCAGCTTCCCGCGCTTGCGCTCCCATCCCATCCACTTTCCCTCTCCGTCGTTCCAGACCCGTCGACGATGGAGCAGGAGGAATCGTTCGCCGTCCGCTGCCGGTCCGTGGCGCCGATTCAAACGGGCGATGCCCTCGGCGGCCGCGCCGAGCAGCTCGTCGTCACCTGGCACGCGCTCTGTTGCGGAGTCTGTCCAGTCCGAGAGTAGAGCGAAGCGGAGATCGCCCTCCGCACTCGCCAGATAACGAACCTCCAGGCGCTCGATCTGCTCCTCGACATCCGCCCGCGTCGTCAACAGAGTGGGCACGGCGACCATCGTGCGCAGGCTCGACGGCACCCCGTCGCGAAGCTCTAGAGCAGGCAGCGCAGTCGCGCCGAACCGATTCGTGACGAGGCGGTTCACCAGTGCCACCGCCACATCCGATGCCGGGACCAGGGCGAGAAGCGCGAGCAGGAAGAGCGCCGACCCGCTGACCCCGGGCTCCGCCACCGCAAGTAACGGCAGAGCGAGGATGACGGCCGTCATGGTCGCGATCGCTCCCGCATAACCCAGGATACCGGCCGCCGTGTTGGCGCGAATGAGCCACTCTCTCATCGGAACACGAAATCCGAGCTCCGTCTCGAAGGCCCGACGTCCTGTTGAGATGAGGTAATAGCCCGGATCCTGCCGACGGCGAGCGGTTACGTCGTCGGCGTTCCGCGGCTCGGCTGCGGCACGCTTGGCGGCCACGAGCGCGCGCTGGGCCACTTCGATCTCCGGGTGCCCCGAACCGCGCGCGAGTTCTTCGATCGCGTGCCGGTAGCGATCCCGCGTCGGGAAGTCCATCTCGGCGAACTCGCTGTCGGCGCGGAGCGCAGCATCGACGAGACTGACGCTCTCGAAGAACTCCGCCCAATCGACGGCGGACATTAGGCGCATGCTGGTGATTACATTGCGGACCGTCACGTTCATTGCGCCCTGCCGGCGATGCTCCTCGCGGACCATGTCGTCGGCGGTCGTTTCCTGGGCTGCGAGGCGTTCGTCCAGCCAGCGCAGCGCCGGCGTCACCGCCGGGTCCTGATCGCGCAGCCGCTGGACCAGCTCCACCGCGAAGGCCGTCGGCAAGGGTGTCCGCTCGAAGCCTCGCAGGACCGTCGCCGCCGGCTCGGCCTCACGGCTGCCGACTCCCAGGAGCCGGTCGGCCAGTGCGTCGGCCTCTTGGCGCGCCACGCCGACGCTCACGATCTGCTCGGCCGAGCGGCGTAAGTTCTCGACGAGTACGATGCGCAGCGTGATCGCTACAGCCCAGAGCTCACCGATCGTGAGCGGTTGCACGCGCTGGTAGGCACGCACGAATCGGCACAGCGTCTGCGGGTCGAACAGGCTGTCGGTATGCGCCACGAAGGCCCAGGCCAGTCCGAACACGCGCGGATAGCCCTCGAGGGGCCCTTCCGCCAGCTTAGGTAGCTGGCGATAGAAACCCTTCGGGAGATCGTCTTGGATCTCGCGAATCTGTTCCTCTACGACGTGAAAGTTGTCGACCAGCCACTCGGACGCCGGGGTGATGAAACGTTCCTCACGGATGGCCTCGGCGATGGCCCGATACGCTTCGAGCAGCACCCGGCCGTTGTCTCGCAGCCGTGTCGCCAGGGGCCGACCAGCCCCGGGCCTCGGCGTGACGCGCTGAGCAGCCGCGAGGCTCTCGGCATGTTGCTCGAGGCGCTCGATGCTGAAGAGTTCGCTGCGGATCGGCTCCTCGGGGTCCCGAGGGGGAGCCGCCCACCGACCCGTAATGCCGCGACGGATTGAACGCTTCAATTTTGCCTTTCCGCTCGGTGAACGCGCCGAATCACGCAGGAACATTCTTCGAACCTTTCATTATCACGCCGAGGCGTACAATTCATTATCACACCGAGGCGTACGATCCTCTGGCGAGCCCGGTCGGGGTCAGGCGGTAAAAACGAACGCCGCTGCGCTGCAAGAACCATAGCACACCCGACGAGAACGCGCGCCTCGCGACAGACGCCTCGCGTCACCGGGGCTTTGGCCAGTGGAGTACCAGGGCAAGGTCTGAATCACGCGGATTTACAGCACCTCACTCCGCGAGCCTCACGGCATCGTCTAGCTGCTGCACGCTCTCGGACTCCTGGGCTCACCGGAAAGCATCCGTATGTCACTCGGCCCCCTCCTGGTCTAGCCGTTCCTTCCCGACGCGAAGGGCGCCGCGGAGCAGCTTTTCGGGGGCCAGCAGAAGGAGAAGAAGCGCCAGAACAAGCGCTAGTGTAGCTAGAAGTGACACGCTATCGGAGAACGTAATCGATCATCAGGACAAAGTGGGCTGTGCTGCCACCGAGGACGAAGAGGTGGAAGATCTCATGGAACCCGAAGCGCGCGGGGAACGGGTTGGGCCGTTTCGCGGCATAGACCATCGCTCCAAGGCTGTACGCAACTCCACCGGTAAGGAGCCACATCAGTCCACCGATGGGTAGACTCCGTACTAGAGGCGCGACCGCGACCACCGCGATCCACCCCATTCCGAGGTACAGAGCAGTAGTCATCCACCGCGACAGGTGCGGAGAACTCAGCTTCAGCGCGACCCCCACGAGCGCCAGCCCCCAGACCACTCCGCCCAGGCTCCAGCCCCATCTCCCGCGCAGCGTTATCAGGCACACCGGCGTATATGTCCCCGCGATGAGCACGAAGATGGCCGCGTGATCCAATCGTCTCAACAGATCCTTCCGTCGGGACGAGAGGGCCAGCCAATGGTACGCTGTGCTGGCAGAATACAGAAGGATCAAGCTAGTCGGTCGTAACAGAAAATAATTGAAGAAATAAACAGGTTGACCGTCTCCCCCATAAAGGCAATGGGAGGAGACAGCATGGCGAAACTCGGTCGGCCGAAAAGTCCGCTCATACTC
>Ga0187884_10001282_pt1 | contig 23336 bp, 22 predicted proteins | sample June2016WEW_20_4_FD_132983 | JGI IMG/M metagenome (GOLD analysis project Ga0187884, IMG submission 132983) | Peatland microbial communities from SPRUCE experiment site at the Marcell Experimental Forest, Minnesota, USA - June2016WEW_20_40 | ecosystem: Environmental > Terrestrial > Soil >...
CAGCCTCACGCTCTTCGAGAAAATTCCCATTTCAAGCCTCTTCCAGCGATTCGACGCTATGAGCACGCCACACGAGGTCAGCAACCAGCTGAGTTTGTTCCCGTATTAACCGGACAGCAGTGATTTTTCCTATCGTGGAGCCATCGCTGGCTACGCGTGCGTCATCTCATCCAGATCGGTGTGGACGGCATCGTGAGTGATTTGCCGGAGCGCTTCTTGACTCCAATCCCAGATGCACTAAAGTAGCTAGGTTTGGCGCCCGAAACTCAGAATACTTCTCAAAGCTTGTGTGGAGTGCGTTCATCCCACAGTGGGAGGGGGTGAGTGGTGCATGGCCGGGGTTCGAGTCAAGGAGAACGAGCCTATAGAAAGTGCGATTCGACGTTTCAAGAAGCAATGTGAGAAAGCTGGCATTCTGGCAGAGTTGCGCAAACGCGAGCACTACGAAAAGCCCAGTGTCCGACGCAAGCGCAAGGCGCTGGCAGCGAAAAAGAGATTCCTACGTCGGGTGGCGCGCAGTGGCTACTGATGCAAACTCACCGGTTCAGGGTGCAGGTGCAACGTCCGCATGAACGGGGTTGACCTCGGGCTGGGTGTCTTGCTCACCCTCTGCGCTCTGCGCGGTTACTGGCGCGGATTTTTCCGCGAGAGCTTCGGCTTGCTGGCACTGGTTGCAGGAGTTGCTGCTGCCGCGCGGTTTGCCGCGCTTGGCGCCGGAGTATTGCAACACTACTTGGAGCTGCCGGCGGCGGTCGACTCCGGGCTGGCGTTTGTTGCCATCTTCGTCATCGTCCACACCGTCGTCAATCTGGTTGGAGTCGCCCTCGATCGCCTGACCGCCGCACTCTTTTTGCGCGGCATCAGCCGGCTGGCGGGTGCCGCGCTGGGCGCCGGAAAGGGAGCGGCCATCCTCGCATTGGTGCTGCTCTTCTTCCACCTCTTCCCCGTCGTTCCGGACTTGGATGGGCAAATCATGGGATCCAGCCTCGGGCGGCCGCTGGTGAACGTTGCAAGCGACGTCATCCGGCTCGCTTTGCAGCCGGCCGCGCCCCAAGACGCGCAGAGCAAGACCTGAGAACCCCCCCATGGCCGGCAATATCCCTGACGATACGCTCCAGGCAATCCGAGAAAGGGTGAGTATCGTCGAGGTGGTATCCGGCTACGTCGGTCTCAAGAAGGCCGGACGAAACCATATCGGCCTGTGCCCATTCCACGCCGAGAAAACGCCATCGTTCACAGTCAACGATGAGCGTGGGTTGTTTCATTGCTTCGGGTGTGGCGCCGGCGGAACGGTGTTCACCTTCCTCATGCGTGCCGACCGGATCGACTTCCGCGAGGCGGTCGAAGTCCTGGCCCGGCGCGCGGGCGTGCGCCTGCCGGAACGCGCGGAGCCCGGGCAGAGCAGCGAACAGCGTCAAGAGCTGATTCAGCTGAACGAGGCAGCGCAGCGTTGTTTTCTCCAGGCGCTGCGCTCCGTTGCGGGTGCGCCGGCACGCCAGTACCTGCAACGGCGCGGTCTCAGTGCCGAGGTTATTGGGCATTACGGCCTCGGCTTCAATCCTCCGGACGGCGCCGGACTGGCGCGCGGACTGCCGCCTAAGCGGCAGCAGCAAGCGGTGGATCTGGGCTTGCTCGGCCGGCGGGCTGACGGTGGCCTGTACGAGCGGTTTCGCGGCCGCATCACTTTCCCGATCCGCGATGGCAGCGGGCGCATCCTCGGGTTCGGCGGGCGCACGCTCGGCAGTGATCATCCGAAGTACCTCAATTCGCCGGAATCTGCCCTGTTTCACAAGGGCCAAGTCCTATATGGGCTGTACGAGGCGCGTCGCGCCATACAGGAGGCGGAGCGGGTGGTCATGGTTGAGGGCTATCTCGATGCGCTTGCCTTGGTCCAAGCGAGCATCGGCTACACCGTTGCCAGTCTCGGCACCGCCCTCAGCCCGGCACAATTGCGTTTGGCGCGCCGGTTCGCGCCACAGGTGATCGCGTTCTTTGATGGCGATCGGGCCGGTCAGGAAGCGGCTGCGCGTGCATTTGCGGTCTGTGTAGAAGCCGGAGTGTGGGGTTTGGGTGCCTTCCTTCCTGACGGCCTCGATCCGGACGATTACGTGCGTCAGCACGGCGCGGCAGCTACCCTCGTGCTGTTGGAAAAAGCCGTGCCGCTGGCGGATTTCTTCATCGGCCGCGTGGATCCCGGGCCGAACGCGACGCTGCCGGAGCGTGCGCGGGCAGCCGAGAAGATTGGCCAGGTCATCTGTCACGTGCGCGATCCGTTTCAGTTCAATTTGCTGGCGAAGCAAACTGCGCAGCGCTTGGGGGTCGACGAGTCGCTGTTTCGTGAACAGCGCGCCGCAGGCCTCACGAGGTTGCCGGCGAAAGCCGTAGACCGAGCCGAACCGGCCGCTTTTCGGCCGGAAGAAGCCAAGTTGATTGTAGCCATGGCGTTGGACCGGGACGTGGCTGTGCAGGTGTCGCAGCGCGGCGTGCTCGATGCGTTCAATAGCCGGGTCCTGGCGGATGCCGGTCGGGTGTTGATCGCGGCCTGGGAGCGGAATCACAACTGCGATGCCGCCATTGATCAGCTGCCGCTGGTGATCGCGGAACAGATCACCGCCGGATTGCTGGGCAAAGGACCTCTGGCAAGCGATGATCGCCAGCACGCGGCGCAGGACTACATCACACGCATCAAGCAGCGCGTGCGGGAATCCGAAGACAGGGAAGTGTCCGCGACGCTGCGCCAAGCCGAACTCGCGGGCGATGACCAACGCTACCGTGAAGCGCTGGCACGCAAGAACGACCTCCTGCACCGAAGGGAAACCACCAGTGACTAACGCCGGGGGATTTGCCAACGCCGGCCAGTGGTGCTTGATTTCTCCGTATGATGCTGTCATCAGGAGAAGGCCGGCTGCGCCGCGGGCCCATAGCTCAGACTGGTCAGAGCCGCCGGCTCATAACCGGTAGGTCCCAGGTTCGAATCCTGGTGGGCCCACTACATGGGAGAGGGAACAGTTGAGTGAAGTTGCCGAAACACCTGAAACACCCATCGACCGACTAGCCGCGTTGCAGGAGATCGACTGCCAGCTGCGCGATAAAACTGAGCTCCTGCAGACGCTGCAGCGCGAAATTGCGGAACTGGAGAGTCAACGGCTTCTGCAGCGTGAACGCACCCGCGTGGCCCAAGCCGAGCGTGACGGCGTCGACGCCGGTCACCGCGAGCTCGAAGCGCATCTCGAAGACGAAGAAGCCAAGATGAAAGACCGCCGCATGCGGCTGAACCGCGTGCGCAACGAAAAGGAACTGCAAGCCTTGCGGCGCGAGATCGAGGTCGGCAAGGAAGCCAATCAACAGGCGGAAGAGGAATTACTCCGCATGCTCGAGTCGCTGGAGACCCTCAACGCTTCGGCCACGCAGGCCGAAGAGCTTTTGCGTGAAATCGAAGCCGAAGCGGAGGCGAAGATCGCGCAGCACCAGGCGCGTATCAGCACGCTGCAGGCGGAAGCTGAGACGCAACGTGCCGTCCGCTCGCGTATGGCGGCAAGGCTCGACCGCAAGCTGCGCCAAAAGTATGAGCAGATCTTCGAGCGTCGCGGTGGTACGGCGGTGGTCGAGGTGCGCAACGGAACCTGTCTGGGCTGTCATATGCACTTGCCACCCCAGTTCTTCAACGAGCTGCAGCGCACGCGTGACGTGCGGCTGTGCCCCAGCTGCCACCGCATCCTGTTCTGGCGCCCTGAACGCCTGGACGAAGCCGAGCCTCCGCGCTAAACTGCACACCTGGGCTGGAGGAGGTCGGGCGGTCGCTCGCGCCTACAGGCGCGGGAGGAAAGTCCGGACTCCACAGGGCGCGGTGGCCGTTAACGGCGGCCCCGAGTGATCGGGGGAAAGTGCCACAGAAAAGAGACGGCCGCCGGCCACAGGCCGGCGGAGTCGGTGAAAAGGTGAGCATTCACCAGCAGATCCGGCAACGGGTAGGCTCGGCAAACCCCACCGGGAGCAAGACCAACAGGAGGGCGCTGCCCGCGCTGCCTCCGGGTGCGTCGCTTGAGTCGGCCGGCAACGGCCGACCTAGAGGAATGACCGCGACCTTCCCCCGGACGGGGAAAGGGACAGAATCCGGCTTACAGACCCCCTCCAGCCCCGTCGCGCGGATTTTTTTCTCCTTGTTGACTTTTTTCTTGACACACGAAATGCATCCGCTTATGATCCTGCCGCCTGTGGGGAAGAGTGGGGTGGGGTGGTGTGAAGGGACAGGCGGTGGGGTATGTTTCGCGGAAAATTTGAGCATACCATTGATGAAAAAGGGCGCGTCGCGATCCCGGCGCGCTTCCGCGAAAGCCTGCTAGCCAATAACGACGACCGCCTCATCATCACCAACTTCGTAGTGAGTTCCGTACGCTGCTTGGATGTGTACCCGTACACTGTGTGGCAGCAGCTCGAGGAACGCTTGCGCGCCCAACCGCAATTCACTCAGCGGATGACGAGGTTTCAGAACTATTACTTCACGGCGGCGCACGAGTGTACCCTTGATAAACAGGGGCGGGTGCTCTTGCCGCCGACCCTGCGTGAATACGCTGGTCTGAAGAAAGACGTCATGTTCACCTCGGCGCTGTGGAAGTTCCGCCTGTGGGACCGCGAGCAGTGGAATCGGGTGTTCGGCGAAGCCGAGCAGTACATCATCGACAACCCTGAAGATCTAGACGATCTTGGAATATAAGCATGTTGCCGCTGTCACTTGGACGACTCTCTACGCCAAGTACCAACCGAAAGGAATCGCACGACTCCATTGCTTGGCTCAGGCCGGCGAACATCGCCTCCATCCGCGGCGCGGAGCTGCGGGCGTTGATCGCCGGGCTCGGGTTGTTCGTGGGGCTCGGTGTGGTCATTGCCCTCGGGTACGTTTGGTTGCGCCTCGAAGTAGTGGACTTGGGCTACCGCGTGGTGACCACACGGGATCTCATCGAGAAGTTGCAGCAAGAACAGCACGCGCTCGCGGTCGAAGCCGCCAGACTCGATTCCCCCGGCCGGTTGGACGAAGTGGCGCGCGTACGGCTGGGGATGATACGCCCAGAGAAGGGGCAGGAAGTCGTGTTGCCATGAGAGCGGGCATGCTACGAATGCGCATTGCTGCGACGGCGGGCATCTTCTTCATGCTGTTCGTGGTGGTGCTTGGACGCGCGTTCCAGCTTTGTGTCCTCGAGGGGTCATCGCTCAGGGAACTAGCGAGCCGACAGCACCGGGACCGGGTGCCGTTGCCGCCGGAGCGCGGGCCCATCGTGGACCGCCACGGCGATCCGCTGGCGCTCACCGTCGAGTCCGCCGCGGTATACGTTCGGCCGCATAAGTTGGGGCCGAGCCGCGACATAGTGCCGCTCCTTTCCGGTACGCTGCACCTTTCCACCGACTCATTAGCGCAGAAGATCAACACCTCAAAGCGCTTTGTCTGGCTGCTTCGTGGCGCCACCCCGGAGCAAGCCGAAGCGGTTGAGGAATTGGCGTTACCGGGCGTCGGCAGCAAGTCGGCACGCCGGCGGCTGTACCCGCGCGGGAATCTTGCCGGCCAAGTGGTCGGATTTGCCGGCGTCGATTCACAAGGGCTCGAGGGCGTGGAGCTGTCGTACGATCACGATTTACACGGCGTGTTGGAGTCGCTTAGCGTCGAGCGCGACGCCCGCGGGCGCCACATGCTGACTGAAGGCGCCTGGCGACCGTTACCGCGCCAAGGGGCCAAGGTGGAACTTACCATCGATGCCGGGCTGCAACAGGTAGCGCAGACGCAACTGGAAGCCGCCGTGGCGGCCCGCCACGCGGCTGCCGGGGTCGCCGTCGTCATGGACCCATCCACCGGCGAGGTGCTTGCGCTGGCCAGCGTGCCCACTTTCGACCCCAATCAGGTGGCGACCTCCCGCCCGGAACAGTGGCGCAACCGTGGCATATCGGACACCTACGAGCCCGGCTCGACGTTCAAAGGGGTGTTGGCGGCAGCTGCGCTCGAGGCCCGTGTCGTCCGCCCAGAAGACCGCGTTTTTTGTGAGCACGGGCACTACGCCGTCGGTCACCGCGTGGTTCATGATCATGAGCCATACGGTTGGCTCACGTTCGCCGACGTCATCAAGCACTCTAGTAACATCGGTGCCGGAAAGGTCGGCGAGCGGCTCGGAGCCGAGCGCTTCAGTCAAACGATAAAGGCCTTCGGCTTCGGCGAACCGACCCGGATCGATTTGCCTGGGGAAGTTCCCGGCCTGGTGCGACCGGTTCAGAAATGGGGCCGCATCAACGTAGTGACCACCAGCTTCGGCCAGGGGATCTCGGTGACTCCGTTGCAGCTACTCCGCGCCTACGGCGCCATCGCGAACGGCGGCAAGCTCATGCGCCCGTACGTGGTGCGACGAATCATTGCGCCCGACGGCACCGTGCTGCGGGAAAACAAACCCGAGGCGGTGAATCAGCCGATATCACCGCAAACTGCTGCAGTGGTCACCCAGCTCCTGCAAGGAGTGGTGGAAGGTGGAACCGGGACGCAGGCCAGCATCGATGGCATCTCGGTTGCCGGCAAGACTGGCACCGCACAGAAAGTCGAACATGGCCACTACTCGGTTCGCGACCGGATGTCCTCCTTCATCGGATTTGTGCCGGCAGATACTCCACGTTTCGTGATTCTCGTCATCATTGATAGCCCGCGAACCGCGACCTACGGCGGAATCGTCGCCGCACCGGTGTTTCGTCAGATCGCCGAATACGGGTTGGACCGTCTAGGCCTCCGGGTAGCTTCGATGTCCATGCCGGCAACCGAGACCGAGGCGAACAAGGTGCGCCTGGTGAACTGGACGGCCGCGGATGCCGAACGCGGCATGCCCAGTTTCATCGGCCTGAGCATGCGCCAGGCGTTCGTACAAGCCGCGCGCGCCGGGTGGGACGTGCAGGCCAACGGTTCAGGCTACGTCTTGGCGCAGGACCCGCCCCCGGGCGCAGAGCGAGCCCCCAGTCGGAAGCTCCATTTGCGATTTGGTTCGGCGGCCGGTTAACGCTATGAGGAAGGTAGCACTTGCCGAGCGCGCGCGCGCGATCCCGATGAATTGGACCTTGCAGGACGTTGTCAGCGCCACTGGGGGCATATCTGCGCCCGCATTCCCGGCCGATTTGATCTTTCATTGCGTCAGCACCGACTCACGCCAGGTAGAGGCGGGCGCCCTGTTCTTCGCCTTACGCGGCCCGCGGCATGACGGTCATAACTTCGTGGCGGAGGCGCTACGCCTCGGAGCTGTCGGGGCTGTGGTTGATGAGCCGGTCGCAGGCATGTCCGCACCACTGGTGCGTGTGCCCGATACTCTGAAAGCCCTTGGGGATCTGGCACGCTGGACTCGTGGGCGTTCGCCGATCCGCGTTGTCGCGATCACGGGCAGCAACGGCAAGACCACCACAAAGGAAATGATCGCCAGCATCTGCGCGGCAGCCGATTTTCCCCCGCCGCGGACTCGCATTCTCAAAACCCAAGGGAACGAAAACAATCTGATCGGCCTGCCACGGACGCTGCTGCATTTGCAGGGCGATGAGGCGGTCGCGGTCCTCGAAATGGGGATGAACCGGGCCGGCGAGGTTGCCCGGCTGTCCGAGATCGCGCGCCCCGATTATGCCGTGATCACCAATATCGGGCCGGCGCATCTCGAAGGCTTCAGAGGCAGCCTGGCCGGCGTCGCCGCCGCCAAGGCGGAGCTGTTCGCCGGGTTGTCGTGCGCTGCCGTCATTGCGGTCAATATGAATGACGAGTGGGTGCGGCGATTGGCCCCGGTGTTCGTGGGACGGAAGATCACGTTCGGCACCGACGCTGACGTGCGCGCCCGTGCCGTGGTCGACCTGGGCTCTGATGGTGTCGCCTTCGACCTGGTGATCGGCGAACGAGTTGCCAAGGTGCGGTTGCGCTGCATCGGCCAGCACAATGTTACCAATGCGCTGGCTGCGGCCGCGATAGGCCAAGCCATGGGACTGGGCCTCGATGTCATCGCGCGCGGTCTTGAGCGCGCCGTTGCGACTGCCATGCGCATGCAGGTCACGCGATTACCGAACGGCGTCACCTTGATCAACGATGCATACAATGCAAACCCGTCCAGCGTAGAGGCCGCCCTGTTGGCGTTGCGGCGCCTTGGTGGGCGACCGGTGGTGGTGTTGGGGGAGATGTGGGAGCTGGGCGACGAGGCCCGGCGCGCTCACCGTTTCGTCGGCGAGCGCGCCGCGGCTCTCGGCGTGCAACAGCTGTTCTTGATGGGAGCGCAGGCCGAGGCGGTGGCGGCCGGAGCGCTGGCGGCGGGCATGCAGGCCGAGGCGATCCACGTCTGTGGCTCGCATGCCGAGGCGGCGGATGCGGTGGCGGCCCGATGGCAGCCGGGCGACATTGTGCTCGTCAAGGGTTCGCGCGGCATGAAGATGGAGGAGGTGGCGCGGCTGCTGGAAAGCACGGGGAGCGCATGGTGATGCTGTACCAGCTCCTCTACCCCTTGCACGCCTCCTACTCCGCCTTCAACGTCTTCCGCTACATCACCTTCCGCACGTTGATCGCCGCGATCACGGCCCTGTTGATCTCGTTTCTGCTCGGTCCGTGGTTCATTCGCCGCCTGACAGCGCGGCAGATCGGCCAAACCATTCGGCCTGACGGCCCACAGAGTCACTTTTCGAAGGCCGGCACGCCCACCATGGGCGGCGCACTAATCCTGTTCTCCCTGGTGCTCGCCACGCTGTTGCTGGCTGACCTCTCCAACGCATATGTCTGGCTCGCGGTCGGCATCACCGCGGCCTATGCGGTCATCGGCTTCGCGGATGACTACCGCAAGCTGCGGCGCGGCAACGCCCGCGGCCTGAGCGGCAGCACCAAGCTGGTCGCGCAGTTCGCCGTGGCGTTGGTGGCGGGCGCGGTACTGTTCGCCCGACACGACTTCAGCACCGCCGTGTTCTTCCCCTTTTTCAAGGGGCTCCATCCCGACCTTGGTTGGTGGTACATTCCTTTTGCAGCGGTCGTCGTCGTGGGTGCATCTAATGCCGTCAATCTTACCGACGGGCTCGACGGCCTCGCTATCGGCCCAGTGATGACCACGGCGTTCACCTACGGCGTGTTCGCGTACGTGACCGGAAACGTGAAACTGGCGGAGTACCTCCAAATCCCGTATGTCCCCGGAGCTGGAGAACTGGCTATCTTCTGCGGCGCGCTGCTGTGCGCCGGCCTCGGCTTCCTCTGGTTCAACGCCTATCCCGCGGAAATGTTCATGGGGGACATCGGTTCGCTGCCCCTCGGCGCGGCGCTTGCGCTAGTGGCACTGGTGACCAAGCAGGAGCTGATCCTCGTCGTCGTGGGTGGCGTTTTCGTCGTCGAGGCGCTGTCGGTGATATTCCAAGTGGTATCGTTCAAGCTGCGTCGTAAACGCATCTTCCGCATGGCACCCGTTCACCACCATTTCGAGCTGCTGGGTTGGCCGGAACCGCAGATCATCGTGCGCTTCTGGATCGTCTCCATCATCTGCGCCGTGCTGGCGCTCAGCACTTTGAAACTGCGATGACGCTGAAAATCGCCGGCCAACATTTTCTGGTAATCGGCGCCGGGAAAACCGGCCGCAGTGTCGTCAGGTTTCTGGCAGGCTGCGGCGCGCGCGTGCGCTTGGTGGAACGCACGGCTGCGGCACTCGATGGCGCGGTCTTGCCCGACGGCATCGATGCGCGTGTCGGCGACACCGCCGAGGACTTGCTTGACGGTATCGACGTGGTGATCCCCAGCCCCGGCGTCGCACGCGGGCATGTGCTGCTGTCGCTTGCCCTCAGCCGCGGCCTACCGGTTCTGAGCGAAATCGAGCTCGCCTCGCGTGTGTTGGCTTGCCCGATTCTGGCGGTGACCGGAACCAACGGAAAGAGCACCACGACAGTGCTCCTAGGCACGATGCTGAAAGAGGCGGGCGTACGCGTGTTCGTAGGCGGCAACCTTGGTACGCCGCTGATTGATGCCTGCCTGGAGGAGCAGAATCTGCAAGCCGCGGTGGCCGAGGTTTCCAGCTTCCAACTGGAATGGGTGTACACCTTCCGGCCGCAGGTCGCGCTGCTGTTGAACCTAACGCCCGACCATCTGGATCGCTACAGCGACATTCGCGAGTACCACCGCGCCAAAGCGCAGCTCTTCGCCGCACAGCACCCAGGCGACGTCGCGGTGCTGAACCGCGACGACCCCTGGGTGTGGGAGCAACGGCGCCGCATCCGTGGGGCCGCCATCTCCTTCGGCCGCGAGCCGGTCGAGTTCGGCACTTTCCTTGACGGGGACACGATCGTCTACTGCGGCCCGGAGCCGCTGCCCCGCCGCTTCCCGCTCCATGCCGTGTCGCTGCACGGAGCCCACAATCAGGAGAACATGATGGCCGCGGTGACGGCGGCGGCCATCTGGGGCGTTCCCGACGCCGCCATCCAGAGCGGTCTGGAGCGTACCATCGGCCTCCCGCATCGCTTGCAGCTGGTACGCGAGCGCGACGGCGTACGTTTCTTCGATGACTCTAAAGGCACCAACGTCGGTGCCATGGAGAAGTCGCTCTCCAGTTTCAGCGGCAACGTGATTTTGCTTGCCGGAGGCTACGACAAAGGCGGTGACTTCGGTGTCTTGACCTTCTTATTGCAGACACGTGTCAAGCATTTGATTATGTTCGGCGCTGCCGGCCCGAGGATCCGTTCGCAGGTGAACGGCGCTGTCCCGAGTTCCGTGGTCCCTACCCTTGCGGCCGCGGTGGAGCAAGCCGTGCGCTACGCCGCCCCGGGTGACACCGTGTTGCTGTCGCCGGGCTGCGCCAGCTTCGACGAGTTCACCGACTATGCGGCGCGTGGTCGCCGCTTCAGAGAGTTGGTGGAAGCGCTATGAACATGCTGCTGCCGCTCGCGAGTCTGCGCCAGCGCGTCGTGATGCCGCGGTTGAACCGGCCCGATCTCTGGCTGTTGATCGCGGCCGCGGGCCTTGCCGGGCTCGGCGTCGTCATGGTGTTCAACGCCAGCTACTTCTTTGCGCAAGACCGGTATGGCGATCCGCTGGTATTCTTTCGCAAGCACCTGGTGGCACTCGGCGCCGGGACCGTGCTGCTGCTGTGCATCTCACGTGTGCGACTGGTTTGGTTCGAGCGCTTCACCTCCCTAGGCCTCATCGGCATCGTCGTGGCGCTGGTCGCGGTGTTGATTCCGGGGCTGGGCGTCGCGCACGGCGGCGCGCGCCGGTGGCTCGGGTTGGGTCCCTTCAACTTTCAGCCCTCTGAGTTCGCCAAGGTCATTGTCGTGCTCTACTTGGCGCGCTCGATGTCGCGCAAGCGCGAACGCATGAACGAGTTCTTCACCGGGGTGGTACCCCATTGCGCGGTCGTGGGCCTTTGCGCGTTACTCATCGCCGCTCAGCCGGACTTCGGCACAGCCGCGATCCTCGTACTGGTGCTGGTCTTGATGCTCTACGGCGGCGGCGCTCGTCCGGCGCATCTGATCGGTCTGGGCCTGACGGCGCTGCCGCTGGTGGCCTTCGCTATCATCTACGCCCCCTACCGTTGGATCCGCATCCGCGCCTTCGTGGACCCATGGCGCTACAGCCAGGACATCGCGTTTCAATTGGTGCAATCGCTGATCGCCTTCGGTTCCGGCGGACTCACCGGCGTGGGTCTCGGCGGCAGCCAGCAGAAGATGTCTTTTCTGCCGGCGGCGCACACCGATTTCATCTTCGCCCTGATCGGTGAGGAGCTCGGGCTGTGTGGAGCACTCGCAGTGCTGACCTTGTTCGCTATAGTCGGCATGCGCGGCTTTCGTGTCGCGCTGCGCCATCCCGATCCCTTCGCCAGCCTGCTCGCTTTGGGGATCACCTTGGTGATACTGTCGGAAGCGGTGGTGAATGTGGGGGTGGTGCTGGGATTGTTGCCGACAAAAGGCCTGGCGTTACCTTTCCTCAGTTACGGCGGGTCGGCGTTGATCGGTACCCTGATGCAGATTGGGATCCTTGCGTCCCTGTCACGGATGACGGGGTAGGAATGTCTCAAGAGTGAGGGGATGGAACGTTAAGTCAACCTCTGAGATGGGACGCCAGGGGAAATGCGTATGATCGTAGCGGGCGGCGGCACGGGTGGACACCTCTTCCCCGGATTGGCAGTGGCAGAAGCGGTGGCCGCGCAGGGTGAGCCGAGTATCCTGTTCGTCGGCAGCGCCTACGGCCTCGAGGCGACCGCCATTCCGCGAACGCGTTTCGCCTTTCGCGCGCTGGCGTTGCGTGGCGTGCGCGGGCGGGGACTGCGCGGAGCCCTCGGCTTCGCGTGGCATCTGCCGATCACGTTGCTGCAGTCGTGGCGCATCGTCGGCGCCTTCCAGCCTACGCTGGTGGTCGGCCTGGGGGGCTACAGTTCGGTGCCGGTCGCGCTGGCGGCGTGGCTCCGGCGCATCCCGCTGGTGCTGCTGGAGCAGAACGCCCATCCGGGCCTCGCCAATCGCCTCCTGGCTCGCCTGGCGCGCAAGGTCTGCACCGCCTATCCGGAAAGCGCGCGGTTCTTTCCCGCCGGCAAGACGGTGCACACCGGCAACCCGGTGCGCCAGCTTGGCTGCACGCGAAGCCCGGCGCCCGATCGCTTTACGATCTTTGCCTTCGGCGGCAGTCAAGGGGCGCACACGATCAACCGTGCGCTGGTCGATGCGGCAACGACTCTGGCGACGCATGTTCCTGGATTGCACATCATCCATCAGACCGGCGCGGCCGATGCCGCCTGGGTGAGGCAGCGCTACCGCGAGATGGAAGCGGATGCCGAGGTCCTCGAGTTCGTGCATGACATGAGCGCTGCCTACGGGTGTGCCGACCTCGTCATCTGCCGCGCCGGCGCTACCACCTTGGCTGAGGTGACCGCGCTCGGCAAACCCGCGATCCTCGTCCCCTACCCGTTCGCGGCCGACGATCACCAGCGCAAGAACGCGGAGGTGCTGCGGGGTCACGGCGCGGCGCAGCTGATCCTCAATACCGACCTGAGTGGAGAGCGCTTGGCGGCGTGCGTGCTCGATTTGGTGCATGATCGCGAGCGCCTGCAGGCCATGGCGGCAGCGGCGAAGCAACTGGCGGTGCCGGAGGCGACGGAGCGCGTCATCACCGTGTGCCGGCAGCTGGAAGCGGAGGGCAGGAAATGACCACAGGGGAGCTGGAATGAGTCCGCTGTTCAAGAAGTCTCGCCATGTCCATTTCGTTGGTATCGGCGGCGTCGGCATGAGTGGTATCGCGGAGGTGTTGCTGGATCTCGGGCACGTGATCAGCGGCTCGGACATCATCGAAACCGAAGTGACACGCCGCCTCACCCGCTTGGGTGCGCACATCACCTACGGTCATCGCCCGGAGGTCGTCGACGAGAGCATCGATGTCGTCGTGATCTCCTCGGCAGTGAAGTACTCCAACCCTGAGATCGTGCAAGCGCGGTCATTGAAAATTCCGGTGATCCCGCGCGCCGAGATGCTGGCCGAGCTGATGCGCATGAAATGGGGCATCGCCGTCGCCGGCACGCACGGAAAAACCACCACCACTTCACTGATCTCGGCGATCTTGACCCGTGCCGAGCTCGAACCCACCGTCGTCATCGGCGGCAGGGTGCGTTCGCTCGGGAGCAACGCCCGGCTCGGCCGGGGCGAATTGATGGTGGCCGAAGCGGACGAGAGCGACGGCACGTTCCTGCTGCTGTCGCCGGCGATGGTGGTCGTCACCAACATCGATCCGGAACACCTCGACTACTACGGCGACATGGACCGGGTGCGCTCGGCCTACCTCGAGTTCATCAACCGCGTCCCCTTCTTCGGTGCCGCGCTCCTCTGTCTCGATGATGTGACCATCCGCGCCTTGCTGCCGCAAGTCCGCAAGCGCGTGATCACTTACGGGACCAGCTCCGATGCGGATTTCGTCGCCCGCAATCTCTCCGTCTGCGGCATGGAGACGCATTTCGAGGTCGAGCACGCTGGCAGCCTCATGGGCGAGCTGACGGTGCGGCTACCCGGCCGCCATCATGCGTTGAACGCGCTGGCGGCGCTCGCCGCCGCCACCGAGCTCGACGTCCCCTTCGACACCGTGCGCCAGGCCCTGGTGGAGTTCGGCGGTATTCACCGGCGCTTCGAGCTCTGCGGGGAAATCGCCGGAATCATGGTGGTCAGCGATTATGGCCACCACCCGGCGGAGATCCGGGCAACCCTGGCGGCGGCACGCGAGGGCTTCGGGCGGCGGCTCGTCGTGCTCTTCCAACCGCATCGTTACACCCGCACGCGTGACCTCTTCGGTGATTTCCTCGACGCCTTCGATGCGGCGGACCAGTTGTTCTTGACCGACATCTATGCGGCCGGCGAGGAGCCGCTCGAAGGCATCACCGGCGAAGTGCTCTATTTTGCCTTGAAGCGGCGCGGCCATCTCGATGTTTCGTACGTGCCGGATTACCGCAGCCTGGTCGGCGCCGCGCAGCCGGAGTTGCGTTCGGGTGATCTGGTGCTGGTCCTCGGTGCCGGGTCGATTCACGAAGTTGGGGACGCGCTGGTGCGCGCCTTGTCGGGAAACCAGGCGGCATTCACGGTGCAGTGAAACTGGGAAAGGACTGGACGAAAACGGTGCACGATCCGCATAGACAAGCGCTGCAGGAAGCATTTGGATTGCGGGTACGGTTTGACGAACCGCTGAGTCGGCACACGTCTTTTCGCATCGGTGGGCCGGTGGATGTGTGGGTGGAGGTGGCCGATGCGCTGGAGGTCCGTCGCGTGCAGGCCTTCGCTGCCGCGACGGCTCTCCCCCTCTTCGTGCTCGGCGGCGGTACCAACGTCCTCGTCAGCGACCGGGGCGTGCGCGGCATCGTGTTGCACCTCGGCCGGCCTCTGGCCGCGCTGCAGTGGCGCGCGAACGGTACCGGCCACCACGTGCGTGCCGGTGCCGCCGCGTCGCTCAAACGCCTGGTCAATGAAGCGATAGACCGCGACTTGGCGGGCCTCGAATTCGCCGAGGGCATCCCGGGGACGGTGGGCGGCTCCTTGCTGATGAATGCCGGCGCGTTCGGCGGCGAGATGGCCGACGTGGTCCGGTCGGTGGAAGGCGTCGACGCCGCGGGCCAGGTGCAACAGCTGCCGCGGAGCGCTCTCGGGTTCGGGTATCGCCACTTCGATCTGCCGCCCGGTTTCATCGTCACACATCTGCACTTCTTGCTGCAGCCCGACGACGGCGCCGCGATCCGCGCCCGACGCGAGAATGCGAAGCGGCACCGGGAGGCGCATCAGCCGCTCGGGTACCCGAACGCCGGGTCTATTTTCAAAAACCCGCCCGGACAATTCGCCGGCAAACTGCTCGAAGCGGCCGGCCTCAAAGGCTGTCGCCGCGGCGGCGCGATGTTTTCACGCCAGCACGCCAACTTCATCGTCAACGTGGACGCCGCAACCGCGGCCGATGTGCGCTGGCTCATGGACGAGGCCATCCACCGCGTACACGACATGAGTGGCGTGCGGCTGGAGCCCGAAATCCGCCTGGTCGGGGACTGGGGTGACTGAGCATGACCCGCCGCACGCGCGCCGTGAAGAAGAATCGCTTGTGGCGTCCGTGGCGGCTGCTTGCCGAAGATGTGTCGCGCCTCCGGCGCGGCCTGCTCGCCGCCGGGTGCGGCATCGGCCTGGCCACGTCCCTGTGGTACGGCCTGCCCCGGCTGACGCATGTGGCCAAGACGCATCGGTACTTCACCCTCACGAACATCGTGGTGCAGGGCAACCGCCGTATCACTCGTGGTGATGTCCTGCAATGGGCCGGCGTCACCGAGGCCACCAGCGCGTGGGATGCGGCTCCGGACGAGGTGCGCCTGCGGTTGCAGAGCCATCCCTGGGTGCGGCGCGCCACTGTGCAACGGGAGTTCCCGAACCGCCTGAGCATCGGCATAGAGGAACGGCGGCCGGTGGCCATCGTCCGCCTGGGCGAGTTGAACTACGTCGATCGCAGCGGCCGCATCTTGGGCGCCCTGAGCGACGGCGACAGCCGAGATTTCCCGCTGATCACCGGCCTGGAAGAGGCCGGGCCGTCGGGATTCACTCCGGTGGGCGTGCGTCGCGCCCTGCGGCTGTTGCGGCTGTGCGAGCGGCTGCACTGCGTTGACGCCATGTCGGAGGTGCACGTGGATCAGAATCGAGGCATCACGATTTTCCCCCTGCGCCCGGCGACAGCGGTGGTGTTGGGGTGGGGAAGTTGGCGTGAGAAGCTTACCCGCTTAGCACGCGTGTTTGCGGCCTGGAAAGGAGAGGTGGAGCGGTTGGCGGCGGTGGATGTGTCCTTCCGAGACATGGTGGTTGTGAAGCTGCACGACCAACGCCCTGCCATCGGGCGCGAAAAAAAGGGAGTGCGGGTGTGAGGACCGTGAGTCGTGCTCGTGAGTCGTGCTCGGCAGAGGAAGGAGGGGTGGTGCGGTGGTGGCCGAGCACGATTCACGACTCACGGGCACGAGTTGTGATGATCGTGGATCGTGATTGGTGAATCGTGATTCGTGGGGGAGCCGAAGGAGCGGAAGGGTGGTGGCGGAGGAGTGAAGGCCCAGATCCCACGAGTCACGATTCACCAATCACCAAGGCATGAACACGACCCTGAGAGATCGCGCATGGACAAGAAGTCAGAACTACTCGTCGGGCTCGACATCGGGACATCTAAGGTCGCGGCGGTTGTCGGTGACCTGAACGATGGCGCGCTGTCGGTTCTGGGTGTGGGCTCCGCGCCCTCGGACGGGCTGCGCAAAGGCGTGGTGGTCAACATCGAAGCGACCGTGCACGCGATCGAGCACGCCATCAAAGAGGCCGAGGTCACTGCCGGCTGCGAGATCCATAGCGTGTTCGCCAGCGTCGGCGGCGGGCACATTAAAGGCTTCAACAGCCACGGCGTCGCCAGCGTCAGGAGCTCGGAGATCGACCGCGCCGATGTCGACCGAGTGCTGGATACGGCGCGCGCCGTCGCCTTGCCCCCGGACCGCGACATCCTGCACGTGCTGCCGCAGGACTTCGTGCTCGATGGGCAGGACGGTATCCGCGCCCCCATCGGCATGTCCGGCGTGCGGCTGGAAGCGCGGGTCTACATCATCACCACCACAACCACTTCGGCGCAAAACGTCATCAAGTGCTGCGAGCGCACCGGCCTGCACGTGGCGGATCTCGTGTTGGAGCCCCTGGCTGCGGCCGAGGCGGTGCTGACGCCCGAGGAGAAAGAGCTTGGGGTCGCTCTGATCGATCTGGGTGCGGGCACCACCGACGTGCTCGTGTTTCACCAAGGCGCGTTGCGCCACACGGCGGTGCTCTCGCTCGGCGGCAACCACGTGACCAATGACATCGCCGCCGGCTTGCGCACGCCGTTTCGCGATGCCGAGATCCTCAAGCAGCGGAGCGGCTGTGCCTTGGCGCGCCTGGTCGGGCGCGAGCAATCGGTCGAGGTGCCCAACCTCAGCGGGCGCACACCGCGCCTGCTCTCGCGCCACATGCTGGGCCAGATCATCGAGGCCCGGGCGGAAGAGATCCTGACGCTAGCGCGCCATCAAATCGTCAAGTGCGGCTTCGACGAGGGCTTGGGCTCGGGTGTCGTCCTCACCGGCGGAAGCGCCGTGCTCGAAGGCATGGTGCCGCTTGCGGAGCAAGTGTTCCAGAGCCCGGTACGCGTCGGCACGCCGTTGGCATTGAACGGCAGCGGTCCAACGGAGCTGGCCGATAATACGAGCTTCGCCGCGGCCGTCGGACTGGTGCATTACGGCGCCCGCCCGCGCGATCATATCCCCGTGCACGCCGAGGATGCACGCTTTGCCGGCAAGATGCGCCAGCGGCTGAGGGCTTGGGTCGAGACATTCTTTTGAGAAGACGTGACTCATGCTCGTGAATCGTGTTAGAAAGTACGCTGCGCACGGTTCACGAACACGAATCACGTGGGGAGGAGGGGATGATGATTGAGTTGGTTGAACGCAACGAGCTGTTGGGGGCGCACATCAAGGTCGTGGGCATCGGCGGCGGCGGCGGCAATGCCGTGAACACCATGATTGCCTCGGGCCTGCCGGGGGTAGAGTTCATCGCCGCGAACACCGACTTGCAGGCGCTCGGTGTCAGCCTGGCCCCGTTGAAGCTCCAGCTCGGTGCCCAGCTCACCAAAGGTTTAGGCGCGGGTGCCAATCCCGACATCGGCCGGCAAGCGGCACTCGACGACAGCGAAGTCATCCGCGACCACCTCGCCGGCGCCGACATGGTCTTCCTCACCGCTGGTATGGGCGGCGGCACCGGCACGGGCGGCGCGCCGGTAGTCGCCCGTCTGGCGAAAGAACAGGGCGCACTCGCGGTGGCGGTGGTGACGAAACCGTTCCAGTTCGAAGGTAAAAAACGCATGCGGCAGGCGGAAGAGGGCATGCGCGAGCTCAAGGACGCCGTCGATACGCTGATCGCTATTCCGAACCAGCGCCTGCTCGCCGTCGCCGGCCGCAACACCTCGCTACTCGATACCTTCAAGAAGGCCGACGACATCCTGTTGCAGGCGGTGCGCGGCATCTCTGACCTGATCACCGTCCATGGGCTCATCAATCTCGACTTCGCCGACGTGCGCACCATCATGGCGGAGATGGGTATGGCGATGATGGGCGCCGGCAGCGCCAGCGGTGAAAACCGCGCCGTCGAGGCGGCGCAGAAGGCCATCTCGAGCCCGCTGCTCGAGGACATCTCCATCCACGGCGCCCGCGGCGTCCTCATCAACATCACCGGTAGTCACGATCTCTCCCTCCACGAGATCAACGAAGCCGCCACCTTGATCCAGGAAGAGGCGGACGAAGACGCCAACATCATCTTCGGCGCCGTCATCGATGAGCACATGGGTGACGAGATCCGCGTCACCGTGATCGCCACCGGTTTCGGCGAGGCCCAACGTGAGGTGACGGAACCACCCCTGAGCCGGGTGAAGGAACCGCTTGCCAGCCCGCCGCGCTCGACCCCCCAGCGCGCCATCCCGCGCGACCGCGGTGCGGCGCGCCCGGTCGTGCACCTCGGCACCATCATCGATGCCGCCACCCCCACTTTCCAGCGCTACCAAGCGGCGACCGCGGGCGGCGACGGCGAGCGCCCCGAGGAGTTCACCATCTCCGCCGAGGAGAACGAGGAGCAGTTCGAGATTCCGGCCTTCTTACGCAAGAACGAACTCAAGAACGCGATGTAGGGCTTTCTGCCCGGCAGGTGGAATCCCGCCTCCTTCCTTGAGCCCTCAACTCCGCGGCGCTATCCTTCTGCGCCCAGAGGGCACATGGCGAGCTGGCGACTGGAAGAGCGGGGGCGCGCCCGCCAGGCGCGGGAACACCTGCTGTTTCCCAAGAAGCGCGCGGGTGACATCCGCGTGTGCCTGGTGTATCCCAATCACTACCCGGTCGCGATGGGGAACCTCGGCTTTCAAGCGGTGTACGAAATATTCGATCGCCATCCGGGCGCCGTTTGCGAGCGCGCCTTCCTGCCGGATGCAGAGGCGGCGGCACTGGTGCCGCGGGGCGGCCTGCGCAGTCTGGAATCACACGCGCTGGTTCACGACTTCGACCTCATCGCCTTCTCCATCTCGTTCGAAACCGATTACGGGCATGTGGTCCGATTGCTCGATCTGATCGGACTGCCACTCACCAGCCGTGAGCGCGATGGCGAGGGCCCGCTGATCATCGCCGGCGGACCGGCAGTGTTCCTGAACCCCGAACCGCTGGCGGACTTCATCGATCTGTTCCTCATCGGCGAAGCCGAAGAAATGCTCCCGGAGTTCCTCGATCTCCTCTCGCCGCCGCGCTCAGCGCTCAGCGCCCTTCGACGAGGGTCAGGACAGGCTCAGCGCTCGGCATCGCGCGCGGCGTTTCTGCTGCAATGCGTCGAGAAAGTCACCGGAAGTTATGTGCCGGCGTTGTACGAGCCCGCCTACGAGGGCGCGGCGTTGACGGATCTCGCTTACCACGGGCCCGGCTCGGGGCGGGTGCAACGCCGCCTGATTTGGGACCTGAACAAGTTTGCCACGACCACGCGCGTGCTCAGCGACGAGGCGGTGTTCGGCGACATGATGCTGGTCGAGGCCAGCCGCGGCTGCCAGTGGGGCTGTCGGTTCTGCGCGGCCGGCTACATGTATCGCCCGATCCGCAGCCGCGGTGTGGAAGCGCTCGAGCAATCGGTGCGGGCCGGCCTGGCGCACCGTCAGACGATCGGCCTGATTGGCGCTGAGATGGCGAGTGTGCCCGGGGTTGAAAGGCTCGCCGAAGTCGCCGCCGAGGCCGGCGGCAGGCTGTCGCCGTCGTCCCTCAAGGCCGACTGCGTCACGCCACGCCTGGCGGCGGCGCTGGCACGCGGGCGCACGCGCAGCGTGACCGTGGCGCCGGAGGCGGGTTCGGAACGTATGCGGCAGGTCATCAACAAGAACCTGTCGGAACCGGACATCCTGCGCGCCGCCGATCTGTTGGTGGGCGAGGGGGTGCAAGATCTGAAACTGTACTTCATGGTCGGGCTGCCGACCGAACAGACGGAAGATGTGATGGCGATCGCCGACCTCACTGCGAAAATCCGTGGCCGACTCTGTGGTGCGGAGCGCGCCCGGCGCCGCGTCGCCAACATCACCGTCTCCGTCAACCCGTTCGTGCCGAAGCCGTGGACGCCGTTTCAGTGGGACCCGATGGAACGGATTCCTGACCTGAAAACCAAGCTGGCGCGGCTGCGCCGCGCCTTGTCGGCGATCCCCAACGTGCGGCTCGATGCGGAGTCGCCGCGGCAGGCGTACTTTCAGACTTTGCTCTCGCGCGGCGACAGGCGTATCGCCGGCGTGCTGCGCGCCATCCATGGAGCCGGTGGCGATTGGTGGGGCGTGATCCGTGCCTGGCAGCGTGACGGCATCCCCGGTGTGCCGCCTCCCGACGCTTACGTGCACCGGCGGTACGGTGATGACGAGCGTTTCCCGTGGGACTTCATCGACCACCACATCAACAAGTCATTTCTCTGGGTGGAGCGACGCAAGGCGCTGCTGGGGCGTCAGACGCCGCCGTGCGATACGGCGACGTGTAGGTCCTGCGCGGCGTGTTGAAGTCGTGAATCGTGTGCGTGAGTCGTGCTCGTGTCAGAATTGGTCTCGATTTGCTATTCGGGGGAGGCGCTATGGCTGAGAGTGAAACAGGCGCGCGGCGCGTGGAGGACTTGGACGTTTTCAAACTTGCCCACGAACTGGCTCTTGGCGTCTATCAGGTCACGCGGAGGTTTCCGAAGGATGAAACCTTCGGTTTGGTGGCGCAGCTCCGGCGCGCTGCGGCATCAGTTCCTGCAAACCTGGCTGAAGGCGCAGGCCGACTGAATCGCGGCGAGTACCGGCAATTCGTGGGCGTCGCCAAGGGATCCACCGCGGAGGTAGGATACCATCTTCTGCTGGCGAAGGATTTAGGTTATTTTGCCGCCGCCCAATATGAACCCTTGCGCGAAGGCTACGTACGGGTGGGCCAGATGCTCACACGTCTAGCCCAGGCCCTATCGTGACTAACGTCTACGAGCACGACTCACGAGCACGACTCACGCGCCGTGCCTTCGGCGATTACATAAGCGATCGCCAGGTCGGCCGTGTGGGTTAAGGACAAGTGCATGCGGTGGACACCGAGCGCCTCGGCATACTTCTGCGCCGTGCCGTACAGCCGCACGGTGGGCGGGCCGTCGCCGCGCACCACCTCGATTTCCCGCCAGCCGATGCCCCGGCCGTAACCGCTGCCCAGGGCCTTCATCACTGCCTCTTTCGCCCCAAAGCGCGCGGCGAAGCTTTCGTATCCGTTTCGCCGCCGGCTGCAGTAACCGATTTCTTCATCCGTAAACACACGGGCTCGGAAACGCGCTCCGGTTCGAGGGTTTTCTAACGCCGCCCGAATCCGCGCGACCTCGATGATGTCGATGCCAATGCCGAGGATCATGTCGTATGAATACTGAGCACCAACTGATGCGCAAGTGGAAAAACCTGAAGATCCTGCACTGTGCCAATCATTTTCCCCTGCATCTCCACCTTCTTCGTATCCATCTTCACACACACCAGATTGTCAGCCATCGATTCCTCGCGATCAGGACCCCAGCGCTGCGCCGGCGGTGATTCCTTGATCCGCGGCGAAGACGGCGGCATCTACTTTCTTCTCTCCGGCGCGTACCCGCTTCACCCGGACGCCGCCGTCGCGCGCGCCGATGACCCAGCCGTCGGCGGCGATCTGTTCGATGATGCCGGGCCGGAGCTGTCCGCCTGGAACGAGTGCAGCATCGTAGAGGCGCAGCTTCTCGCTGTGCCACAAGGTGTACGCGCCCGGCTGCGGATCACTGCCGCGAATGAGGTTGTAGATCGCGGTAACCGGATGTGACCAATCAATGGCAACGTGTGCATCGCGGCAAAGCGGGTCGTACGTCGCCCGGCTTTCGTCCTGTGGCAGGCGCGGCGCCTTGCCGGCGGCAATCAGGTCCACCGCTTCCAAAACGGCTTGCACGCCGAGAGGGAAGAGCGTGTCGTAGTACAGCGAGCCGGCGGTGTCGTACGGGCGGATGGTCGCGGTCTTCTGTACGACGATCGGGCCGGTATCGATGCCCGGATCGACCCAGAATACCGACACCCCCGTTTCCGTCTCGCCCCTGATGATCTGCCAATTGATGGCGCTGCCGCCGCGGTACCGAGGCAAGAGCGAGGGATGGAAGCAGATGCTCCCGAGCCGCGGCGTCTCGAACACGTTCGCAGGCACGATCTGGGTGACGTACGCCAGCACCGCCAGATCGGCAGCGAGCGTCGCAAACTCGCTTTGGACCTCGGCGCTTTTGAGCGTGCGGTGCTGACGCACCGGAATGCCCAAGGCCAAGGCCCGCGCCTTCACCGGATCGCTGCGCTCGCCCGTGTCGGGCGGACAGTAAAGCGCGAGCACTTCATGCCGGCGCGCGAGCAATCCGTCCAGCACTTTTTCGGCAAATGCCGCTTGTCCTATGAGAATGATGCGCATCGGTGTCCTCCGCTGTGTGACGTTGCAGGCGGTCAGTGCAGGCTGCAATTCTTGCGATGTCGGGCGGCGTACGCAAGAGCCGGCCGTCCCTCCATGGGGCACTGCAAAGCCGCGCAGGCGGACTGAGCGCTCTTGTAGCCCGCCAATTCATTCGCCGGTCGAGCTGGCGCCGCACTGCCGCTGCACCCGCGCCGGCGATGCCTTCTGCGAACGACTTTGCCGCGTCCTATCCACCCATGCCCTGATCCGATGCTAGGCCGAAAAGTCGTAGGGGCGGAAAGAAGTTTCAAAAACCCGGCAGGTGGGTCCTGAGGGCCTTGACAATTAGGTTAGGACAAGCTAGTAGGCTTGCCCATG
>Ga0187884_10001284_pt1 | contig 23300 bp, 21 predicted proteins | sample June2016WEW_20_4_FD_132983 | JGI IMG/M metagenome (GOLD analysis project Ga0187884, IMG submission 132983) | Peatland microbial communities from SPRUCE experiment site at the Marcell Experimental Forest, Minnesota, USA - June2016WEW_20_40 | ecosystem: Environmental > Terrestrial > Soil >...
GGACCTAGAGCAATTCCTCCAAGAGCTTTGTCAACCCTCGTTAACGTGCCCTTATTGTATTCATACTGGGAAGCTGTGCCTATTACGTTCTCCTTGAAGATGCCCCATGTTTCCTCAGAGATCACACGCATGAAATCACGACCGCCGCCAGAGCACACAAACACCCGGTATTCGTAATTCTTCAGCAAGTCGAAAAGCTCTAACATAGGCTTGTACACAAGTTTGGTGAAATTAGCTGCGAATTTCTCTTGTTTTACGGTAGCAAAAAACTCTTTCACTTCAGCTTCAAACTCATCGGGAGTTTTTCCAGTCCACTCCCGTGCAAAAGCACCTTCAAGAGCCATAATAACCTTATGGTCTTGTTCAATTGCCTTTTGAAAAAACGTCTCGTCTCTTTCGAGAATAGCCTTGTAAGGCTGCGCACTCACCAAAGAAGGAGTATTCTGGGCTGTTATGGCAAAGACTCTGAACAGGAAATCAAGAAAGGCCGGCATCGGCCGCTCTACCCACAATGTCCCATCGTTATCGAACGTTGCGATGCGGTCTGCAGGTTTAACATAGTTCGGACCTTGTTCTATGGACGATTTTAGAAAATCAAGGATGGATTGTTTTACTGGCCCATCATTCCAGCTTTTAAGCGTATCTTCATTCAAAATTAACGCCATTCCCCCGACTTTTCAATTTTGAGCATTTTTTTCAATTACTTAATAGATTTTATTTCTTGAAAATCAGATTCTGCTTATAGGCTTATTTTGAATTTACATTTAAGATTTCTTTTATTTTGTCCTCAGTGCCGTTCTATGATTTTTTTTCCATAGTACAGTCCTAAGCCTGTCCAAGGGTATTCTTCTCGAGCGTGGAACCTTCTGAATACTTCGAAGATTTGTTGTTGCTGCTTGGAATCCCTACGCCACTATCAGCCACGGTAAATGTCCATTTGTCACCGTTCTATGCATGTGCAAAATAATAACTCTAGTAAAACCCTGAAAAGAGAGCCAAATAGAAAGACTGTGTGCGCAAGCAGCAAAAAGACCTATCTTCATGCTGGCCCTGGAGAAAGAAGAGAAGTACGCATGACACAAGCCGAGGATATCGAGCACGAACGGGCGATCAAACGAGAACTTGAAGAACTGCCCGAAGCGGAGAGAGTGCGCTTTGAGCGGATCAGAACAGCTCAAAGAGAGAAACACGGAAAAGAGAGTCCTGAGCAACTGCACAGCGCATTGCACACCATTCGACGCTACGTATACGAACGGCAGGGATTGGACGGCATAAAAGAGGGGGACTTCGCACGTTTCCGCAACGCTCGTCTAGGTATAGCGTTACTGCTTGAAGAAGAAGCTGAAAAAGACGAAGAAAAACTGAGAAAGGCGCTGGCGACTCATCTCGAAGTATGCTATATAGACTTAAACGGCCCACAATACAGCACAACAGGCGAACGAGAACGTTCCAACGAGACCCCTTTTGAGCCACGCCAAAGCCTTCTGACAAGTGGCATTGTGGACATCACCAATGTCTACATAGAGCGACTCGGCTTGACGAGAGCTGAGACGGAAGCCCTGTTTCATAAACACAATAGCAAACAGCTCAGTGGGTTAACCATGCCTCTGTCGATAGACGAAGGCTGGAATCAGTTGGAGCCCCACCTGGTTTTCAAACGCGATTGATTGCCACAAAATCGCCCGAGGTTATACGTCGACCGTGTCGACGTTGCGCTGCTTCCTTCTTAAAAGAGGCCCTGTTCGTCTATGCGTAAGAGGGCGTCGTTACATAGAGTTGTGCGATATTGGCCAGCAAAAAAGCGATCAGCTGGCGCTTCGACGCCAGTGCTTCTAGCGCCTTTCGGACGCAAGGCCATGTTCAGAAATAGAGATGGTAGGAGCGGCGGATTAACGCGTTTTTTACTCTTTTTTCGTTCCTCCAAACTGCTTGAGGCAGTATTCATATCTCTCAGGGTTTTTTATGGAAGGGTGGTCGCGGGACCTTGAACACGGAGTAGTAATATGTTTGAGAGGGGTGCCTGTTCCTGGGTCCACTATAGGTTCAATACATGTTATTCTCCCTCCCGTCGGGCAACCAGGGCAGATTTTGGGTTCACTCATTAGTTTCTGACCTCCCGTGCAAGATTGGCTAGGTGTTCTTTGGGTGATCCTTTTAGCCATTCGATCGTGAGCCACATAAACTTCCTAAGCGCCATAAGTCCTCTTTTGGAGGCTTCTCTACTAATCTCTTACTACCTTCCTAGCAGATTTTCATCGAGTAAAATGGCGCCCCCCACGTCCAAAAAAAACTAGCTTAAAACGCGGTTCTTTCAACGAATGCTATATCCAGAGAGAGGGATTTCCCAATTGACGGTAGCGAGGGCTAGCTCAGCTGGCTCAATTTGCGGATGATTGCGTGTCTCTCGGGTTTTTTCGGCTAAAGAGGGAGGTTAATACCCCCTGGCATCTGCCGAGCGCAACCTTACACAAAGAGCGGCTCACCAACGAGACGCAGATTCACTCCTCAAGGGGCGTAACGTGGCAGGATGCCCGCTTGCTGTTAATGAGCTTCTGTTCGTGAAAAAGACGCGCGGTAAGGTGGTACGTACCTTCTTCACTGGCGTGGAGCTCGCTTACGAATCGCTTCGTGCCGCCTCCTGCGATGAAGTCGATATCGAACACGTCCATGCGCGTGTGGGCTTTCGACGGGGGAGTTGCTGCGATCTCGAGCCGTAGATCCGACACGTCGCGGTGGGCGTGCACGACCGTTGCCGTCGCGATTGTTTCTTCAAGCGCCCAGTAGGGTCGATCCACGAAAAAGGTCTGGATCTCGGCGGGATCTTCAATGAGTCGAACCTCGTGATCCGGAGAATACCAGCTCATGAAAATACCGTAGCGGTACGCTGTAACGTGCAGATAAACCCATCCACTGTGGTTCGCAAAAACGTGAAAGTTGAGCACTTCCGTGTCTTGCGGGCGCAACTCTTCCACGAAATGAAACGAGCCGCTTGGCATGACGTCGATATCGTGCGTGTTATGGGTATACAGCGTCGCACGCACGTCGACGAGGGGGTCCGTTGATACGTTCCTCAGCTGGACGCTGATCCAGTGGCGCCCCCGGTCGAGCTCCTTAGGCGTAGTGATTGCCTCGAAGGGATACTTGCGTCGTTCCTCTCGCTCTTCCCTAGCGATTCTTTTCTCTTTTTTCTTTTCGTCGCTCATGGTATCATCAAATCATGTAGCGCGTCGACGGTGATAAGCCAGACGCAAGGAAAAAACAGATCACGAAGAAGAAACACGCTAGGCTATCAAAGCTCGGATCTCCCTGAAAACCGTGACCTACTCTCTGCTTGCTTGACTAAAAACGAAATTGCGGCTGAAAAAAGGCACACTCGTCATCTGCTAACCGCACGTGGCTAAGAAGCTTGAGCCGGAGCCTAGAACGGACCCCGGCAGTTTGCTACACCACTGCCCGTAAGGAGAAGCCGTTGTGGTGTTGCGGGAGTACGGCAGTCCGAGGGGACATAAGTGTTTCTTTTTTTGCGGACGCCGTCTCGTTAGGCGTTCAATTGGCCAGTATCGGCGTCCGCGCATCCTAGACTAACTGCGAGGTCAAAATAAAGCCTTCGAGGAATCCAAGGCTAGTTTAGACGACAACGAAGCACGAACTGTGCTCGTTTCGTGTTTCAGAAATGCGAAAAAGGAAAGAAGGACAGGACAAAGAAGAACAGCGCGCATCTTAGCCCTTAGGTCAGTGCCTTTTTCTGGGCTCTTCTCGATAGGCAAGGCGGCGCGGACAGAACGTGACTGACACTCAACTACAAGAACGTGCCGTGGTTCTCGCACATTTCTTGTATTGCGGTCGCAGCGCGAAAAGGGCGTTTTTACTACCTGCGCGAAAGTGCAATTACGTCAACATTCGCCGCAGGTAGGTCTGCGCCGTCGAATAGTCGACTTATTGATACGCCAATTTATCCAGAATATTCATGTCGGCGTCTTCGAGCGTATCACATCCCGTCAAAAGCATGGCCCGGCGAAGATCATCCTTAACGTAATCAAAATACATCTGTACCGCCACGTATCCGCCACCAATGCACACTTGTGCGAGGGGCCGGCCCATGAGGGCTACATCCGCACCAAGAGCCCGGATCTTGAGCACGTCAAATCCGGTTCGCACCGTTCCATCCGCCAGTATGGGGATCTTTCCCGCAATCTGCTCCGCGATGTCTGGAAGGACCTCTGCCACCCCCTGGCCGCAGTCCAGGACTCTGCCCCCGTGATTCGATACATAACACGCACTTGCACCGGAATCCACTACCTTATCCGCGTCTTCCGTGCTCATAATACCCTTGAAGATAACGGGTTTTCAGGTACAATCAACGAGTTCCTGTAGCTCGCTCTCACTCTTCCGGTAAACCCTTTTTTCCAGAGTGGTCCAAGACGTAGACCCCACGCCTTCCAGATCAACTTCAATGGCAATCACGTCCAGTTTTTCTGCCAGTTGGAAGAGCTTGATCAATCGATCCTGGGCCTGGGGTTTAAAGGACGGGATTCCCCACCCTTGGTTCTTCCCCACAGTGGCGACCCCCAAGTCTTCGGGACTTGTAGAAGTGTTTCCCACCATGCCGATGGTCCCGAACGCCTGAGCTCCCTTCAAGAGACCCCAATAAAACTCTTCTTCGGGCATCGCATCATTCAGGTTGGTTTTCACGCCTGACATAGGTGCCCCCATGACCGGGGCCGTGAGTTCCGTTCCAAAGATTGAGAGGGACATCTCTGGCTCGTGATGAGCCTTGATCATCCGCATTTTTAATCGGTACTGTTGCAGGGCTCTGTAGTTTGCCTCAAATGTCTTGGCCTGTCCTGCCCCTCCCAGGCCTATAGGCGCCCCATATTTCTGTCCGGTACACAGATGATCCGGATCACCGTTGCACACCGGATAGACGCCACATATGCGCGTGAGCTTCTCTCGTGCCTGACGCCGGTAATAAGTCAAATCCGCTTCCAACATTTTCCCCCCTTAACCGTTTTTTTTGAGATTATATCGCCGCTAACTCCTACTGATCCGATCTTCACGGGAGCGACGTATCCAGACTACCGCTGCGTCCATGCCTGGCTTGAGCCTGCCTTTGATCTCCGCTTGTCACAGTAAGTATGCGATTTGTGGTTTCAAGCACAATTTTGGCTTCACATCGCCAGCCAATTCGGCGCAAATCCGTAAACTCGTTCTATTTCCTATTTTTTGGACAAATTCCAGTTTAATCGGCCTCTTTTCTCTCCCTGTGCAGTGCTCCCACGGCTTTTGCGATTGCGGTTCTCGGGGGAACGCCTTTGGGGCACACCAGGTTACAGTTCCCATACATTTCACACGCCCACCAGCCGTCGGCTACGTCTGCTCGTTTGAGTATTGAGTTGTTTTGTTCAACCTCTCGTGGGTCACTGTGGAAGCGGTAGAGTTTGGCGAGGGCAGCAGGTCCGAAGTACCGGGGATTTTGTCCTGCAACGGGACAGGCGCCGTGACACGCGGCGCACAGAATGCAGTTCGTGTACGCTTCGAGCTTCTTAACCGCGGCGGGGTCCATCAGCCGCTCCTTTTCAGGAGTGGCATCGCGTGGTCGAAAAACTGGTTCTATGAACTGGTAGAACCGGAAAAATATTTCCATATTAACAATAAGGTCCTTGATGACAGGCAAATGGGGAAGAGGCTCTACCAAAACCTCTTTTTCGGGATCCCACGGCATAGTCTCGCTAATTGCCGGATACGGGGCAAGAGCAACATTCAGATCTCCCTTCAGGAGAGATTCGACTTGGGTGCGGCACGCCAGGCGGGGGACCTTGTTGATTAACATCGCACAGGTGCCACAGACTGCTCCACGGCAGGAATAATGAAATGCGAGTGAGTCATCGAGTTGTTCCTGGACCAGGAATAACGCCTTTAACACCGTCATTCCTGGACTTGGCACCAGCTCAAAGGTATCGTAACGGGGCGCAGCCATTCCCTCGCTGTATCTGTACACTTTCAGGTTCATCAGTAAACGCGCTCCCATGGCTCAAACATGCCTAACGTAACGGGCTTATACGAAACATACATTGTCTCGTCTCGCAATCCCACCAGCGTGTGTCTTAGGAAGTTACGATCGTCGCGTTCGGGGTAATCCGTCCTCGTGTGGGAACCCCTGCTCTCCTCCCGGGCAAGCGCCCCACGGGCAACTGCCTCAGCTAGGAGGAGCATTCCCTCCAGCTCCAAGAACCTTACAAGAGCCTGGTTTAATTGGCGCTCTTTATTCTGGGGGGAAACGTGGGAAATACGTTCCTGCATCTTTTTGATCTCGTCGAGACCTTCCTGCATCTTCTGTTTTTCACGGAATATTCCGAATTTGGTGGACATCGTGTCGGTCATCCTATCCCTAATCATAAAGACGTGTTCTCCTCCTTCACGTCGAAGTATGCCGTCGATTCTATCGTTTACACTCGTCACGGCGGCTTGTGCCGTAGCATCGTCGGAAGGGGTGATGTTGGCCACATCCTTAATGATTTTCTCAGCCACGAGTCGTCCGAATACGACGGTTTCCACAAGAGAATTTCCACCCAGCCGGTTCGCTCCGTGGACGCTGACACAGGCACACTCACCCGCAGCGTAGAGGCCCCGAAGCGTGCTTGCGCCGTTGATGTCGACATCAATACCGCCCATAGAGTAGTGCTGACCAGGCTGGATCGGCAGCGGATCCTGAATAGGATCGACACCAGCAAAATCCATCGCGATCTGCCGTATCCCTGGCAACCGTTCCCTGATCCGATCCGCGCCCAAATGGCGCAAGTCAAGGTGCACGTAACTTCCTTCGTACCCTCTTCCCTCGGCGATTTCCCGTTCGATAGCCCGCGCCACCACGTCACGCGGGGCCAGGTCAACCGACGTGGGAGCATACCGTTCCATAAACCGCTCTCCGTTCTGGTTGAGGAGGATGCCCCCCTCGCCCCGGGCCCCTTCGGTGATCAAAATGTTTGTCCGGTAGAGGGTGGTGGGATGGAACTGGACAAACTCCATGTCCTTGAGCAGTGCGCCCGCACGGAGCGCGAGGGCCTGTCCGTCACCCGTGTTAATCAACGCATTTGTCGACCTGTTGAATATCCGGCCAAACCCGCCAGTGGCCATAAGGACAGCCTTTGCGAGGAGGCCGTGGACCTGGCCGGTCATGAGTTCGAGGGCCGTGCATCCAACGCAGCGTCCGTCGTTAGTTATGAGCGATGTGACGAAAAACTCCTCGTAAACGGGGATTTCTCGCTCCGACACGTGTTCATACAGGGTGTGGAGCGCGTTGTGACCGGTGCGGTCTGCAGCATAACACGTTCTTGGAAATCCTGCCCCGCCGAAGGGGCGCTGTGCAATTTTTCCGCTATCGAGTCGTGACCACACCATCCCCATATGTTCGAGTTCGATAACGGCGGTGGGAGCCTCACGACACATGCGTTCGACGGCGTCCTGGTCGGCTAGATAATCAGATCCTGCAACGGTATCGCGCGCGTGACTTTTCCAGCTGTCCGTTGCGCCATCCTCGCCCTTGACGTTCCCCAACGCGGCATTCATTCCGCCCTGTGCTGCCACAGAATGAGACCGCAACGGATGCACCTTGGAGATCACTGCCCCGTTCAGGCCGGCCTCTGAGATGCGCAGGGCGGCCCGAAGTCCAGTTAACCCTGCCCCGATGATGAGAACATCGTGATGACGAATCATTAGTGACCTCCATTGCACCTTATACGGAGACACACCGCTGTTGAATAGGATTTTAGACCAGTTTCCCGTCTCTAACTGCCGTCACCCTCACGCCGAGCAACACGGGGATACACCATCTTCGCCGGATCGACCACACGATCAAATTCGTCTTCTGTCATACAGCCAAGCTCTATAGCAGCTTCTTTAACCGTTAAATCATTATCGAGCGCATAGTGGGCGACTTTTGACGCTTTATCGTAGCCGATAATAGGGCTAATGGCAGTTACCAACATGAGCGATCGTTCCAAGAAGGTGCTAATCTGCTTTCTGTTAGGTTCGGCCCCCTCCACGAGAAACAACCGGAAGTTGTCGCACGCATCCGCCATAATGCGGATGGAATGCATAATGTTGTGGATTATGAGCGGTTTGTACACGTTCATTTCCAGATAACCGCCGCCTCCACCAAAAGTAACTGCGAGGTCGTTCGCCATTACCTGCACGGCCACCATAGCCAACGCTTCACACTGAGATGGGTTGATCTTCCCGGGCATAATAGAAGAACCGGGCTCATTAGCGGGAATACTAAGTTCATTTAACCCACAGCGCGGCCCAGAGCTTAAGATCCGAAAATCGTTAGCAATTTTATATAGAGACGTTGCCAGGGTTTTTAGGGCGCCGCTGAGCATCACGAGGGCATCGTGAGAGCCTTGGACGGCGAATTTGTTTGGCGCCGTTACAAACGGAAGACCAGTTAGTTTTGCGATTTCAGCCGCCACCGTTTCGTCAAATCCTGGTGGAGCGTTAATTCCCGTCCCTACGGCGGTGCCTCCCAGCGCTAAACGATATACTTCTTGCACATTGGTGTCTAAACGATCGAGATTGTCATCCAACAACCCTACATAGCCAGAAAATTCCTGCCCAACGGTAAGGGGGGTAGCATCCTGCATATGGGTGCGGCCCACCTTTACAATGTCCTTCCATTCTTCCGCCTTGGCGCGTAATGCGTCACGCAACTGTCTCACGGACGGTATTAATCGTTGATTCGTCTCTTTTGCCGCGGCAATGTGCATAGCCGACGGAAATGAGTCATTTGAAGACTGTGACCGATTAACGTGATCATTAGGATGCACCGGTATCTTGCTGCCAAGGGGATTTCCGGTTAGCTGGGAGCAGCGATTGGAGATAACCTCATTTACATTCATGTTGAAATGAGTCCCGCTTCCCGTCATCCATACGTGAAGAGGAAACTGGTCCTGAAGGTGACCAGCCAGAATCTCATCGCACACTTTGACTATCAAATCCCGGCGGTCCTCGGTCAGCTGGCCGAGCTGGAAATTCACGATAGCGGCTGCTTTCTTTAATATGGCGTAGGATTCAATCATCTCTCGCGGCATCAAATCGTCCGCGATACTAAAATGCTCCAACGAACGTTGCGTTTGCGCCCCCCACAACTTATCAGCAGGAACGTCAACTTCACCTAGACTATCAATCTCCTTGCGGAACTCCTTGGCCATATCAACCCCTCCCGAACGGCTTTATTCTTTGCGTGCAGATTTTTTCTGGTTCAACTAGGAAAGGATTTGCTCGGCAAAAAACCTGTCTGATTGGAGGACGTGCGCAAATGATTTCGGCTGCGTCATAGATCCGACGGAGATACTCCCGAGCGTCTTTGCGGCGTCAGGAAAGCAACCGGTTGGTCGGCGTCGCTATAACTTTCAAGGATGCTAAAATTGACATAGTGTTTAGTAGCTGCCGTTCACAGCTGAGTTGACGCCGCTGGCTCCACGCGATTAAACTATGCTTGCGACGGCACCAGTGCAGCACGCCCGACTGCCTTATGCTGCGCATGCTGTGGCGCAGCGTCCGAGGCGCTCACAATCACGCCGCGCAACATCGAACAAAAAAACAGCGTGGTCAACTTGACGAAAGCGAAAGGAGGGAAGCAGGGACGCTCGTACAAGGAAGCGCAGACGCGTTCCGAAGTATCAACAACGCTTGACGTCAAGCTCTACGTGTTGCTGCGTGACGACCAACTTGAGTTCCTCGCTAGGCTCACGCGGGAGATCATGAAGAACAGGGCATCTGAGTAATATAGAGCGCATCACCAAGAACACCGTCTTGCGCGCACTTATTGACGACTTAAAGGAACTCGAGTTAGACGTCCGGGATGGCTGATGAAGGAGAACTCACTAAGCGGATCTCGGACGCGATACGAACTAAATAAGTCCTGCTGAGGATATCAATTATCGATCGTAACGCTCTGCTGACCTAGCGCGTGTGCGTAGCATTTCCTTCTCTGACCTTCTGGCCACCGGACGCGCCCTGTCCACTTAAGCCGTCCGCCGGTGAACACCGTCCGGCATTCCGACCGTGTGTTGCGCCACCCTCCGTAACTACTCGCTGTCTCCTGCCTTCACGAGCTGTGCGAAATGTTCCGTAAACGTTCGAATCTGATCCCAGTCGCGTAAGTCGTTCCGAGCTGCCTCTGTTAACGGGGTGCCGTCTTTGGCCATCTGTTTTGCAGCCATACCGAGCATTCGCTTGTCAAGAAAGCCCATGCGTGCCGATGGCGAGAGATCGTACACGCCGCCAAACGCGTCGTACGTAGCGACTGCGTCAGTGATGCCAACGTTCGTAAGCACCTCCTCGAGATACTTCCGCCGCGCCTCTTCCTGCTTGCCGGGAGTTGACGCCATGCCACAGCTTACAAACACACCCACCACTAACCCTTTCGGCTTCAACCCTTTGAGCTCGTTAGCGTGCGTCTTAAGAAAGGCTGTCGCCTCCTTGGTCCATCGGCCAATCTTGATCCCCGAGCCGACGAGGACACCGTCAAATGACGCCAGTGGTGGCCAGTCCTTCAGCTTGGTCCGTCGAAGATCGATCAGCTGCGTTCCCAGCCCTGCGTTTTCGAGGATCTCCGCCATCGCATGCGCGATCTCCTCAGTGCTGCCGTAACGGCTTCCATAGGCGATGAGTATTTTTTTGAACACCTCTATCACCAATCGATGCTCACAATGGGTTGTTATAAAACTTGCTCTTATGACTCAAGGTTGCGCTCTCTTGTCCCTGCGTTGAATGACCAGTGTTTGCAGGCTTAGCACGCTGCGTGAGCTAACGCAGCCGTTTTAGATGTTAGGCAACTCAAGACGCGATTTCAGCGCGTTCCACTGGTCAGCGCTGAGAATTTGCTCCGCGACCGCGAGCGCATTCGGTTGTTCCTTGGGCAGCGCATGGACATCCACGTGCTTAAACTCCGCAACAATATCGCTGACGTTTGAGGCTGCAAATATGAGCTCAAGGTTTGCCCTTGCTTGTTCAGGACATTGGGCGGCAAGTAGCTGATTGAAGGGTTTGGCGAGCTCCGCGTCTGTATAGAAACGCTACAGCGTGGGCTGGGCCTGCTCCTCGTCTCTATCAAGATGGGTCCAAAAGAATGCGATGAACCGATTTAAGGCAAGATAGCATTCAAAACCGAGCTCTTGCTGTGTTTGACGCTCGAGCTCTCCTTCCATCGTGCTGCGTAAGCGATCAGGTTATCCAGGAGGTGAGCAACCACGCGATGCTCTTCTTCGAGTATCTCCGCGCCACCTGGCACTTTCGCGTCCAGCATCGGGTGGATCGCTCCTCAAGCGTATGGTGCAGGTCGACGAGAGCGGCGTGCGTTCGTATGCCATCGACCAGTGCGTGTAGCGCTTCGTGATTTTCGCAGTCAAGCTTGCCCGCTTTTATTGCCAATAAGGAGAGGTCACGCCGGAGCCCTTTGTGGATAGGGGTGTAGATCTCAAATCTCATAGGCATACGTTCGCGTTACTCTAAGCGACAGAAAGCGCTTACTCGCTCCTGCGAGTCCCCCACCAGCGTTCGGTCGCGCTATCAGCGGCCCAGCTGAGTTGTCCTGAGATCGGGCTCAAAACAGTTTGCAGCCGCATAACAGCTGCGCAAAGCCACAAGATCTTGAAGAAAGAAAAAAGGGGATAAAAAACCCCCTGCTACGCCGTCACTACGACGGTGTGCGCTGCGCGGTCTCCAATCCGCTGTCTCTTATCCGATGTCCATATCAGAATTGCGCCGAGCAAGAACGGAATAATGTACGGTATTGCGTCGATGATCAGCAGCAGAGAACGCACGAGTGCGTCGACGTAGCCAATCTTTGAGCCGTCCTCTTTGACCACTTTGATCTTAAGCGCCATCATGCCCACCGTCTGTCCATAGGCGCCCAAGAGGAGCGTGAAGTAGAAGAGCACGATGAGTGCTGATATGAGGCTGCCAACTCCTGCGAGCGGATTCGCTGTGGCGGATACGTGAAAGGTCCCGTTAGTAAAACTCGCGCTGTTGAAGACGGACGTTTCCAATGGACTGGCGAAAACTGACGCTATAATGCCAGCAATAATGACATCAATAAGGATAGCTACGAATCTTACGCCGACGCTACGATACTGCAGCGGGGCTGGAGTCATTTGAGGCGCTGGAGTCATGCCAGGCGCTGGAGTCATTTCGTTTGCCATTCGTTCACCTCCTTGTGGCTTTGTAACCTGATTGCGCGTTTTGTAGGCAAAAACCTATGGATCGTATTCAGCTTGGATAAAAATTGTTTCAAAAGATTTTTTAAACATTTAGACCGTGCTCTGACGATTTTTTCTGAAAATATCATCGCACCAGAAATGTGCTCACATAAAGGAGACTTGCGCTTTTTCTTTCGGACATTTATGTCAGAACGCGACAAAGAGTTCCTCCTTTTGTGACTGCTCATTTGAAATTCCTTTAACAGTTGTCCCAATAGTTACAGAACGCAAATAGCAAAAGTTATCTTTTGCGATTTAAATGCTGGACCTACCGATTCGCGCTTGCACCGACGATGTGATTCGCAAAAAGGAAAAAGCATGCCCGTTCCCGAAATCATAATCCAGCTAGTGCACAAATTTAAAAACAACCTTGGCGCCTACCGCGCGGGCACGTACAACGAGGCTCAGCCACCACGTTGCGACTCAAGAACCAAAGCCGCATAGAATCGCTCCCTGGATCAGAACCGACGATCAGGGGCTATAGCGCGCCATCGCTCGTGCTAATCGACGAAGCCGCACAGGTCACTGAAGAACTCTACTACGCTGTCACGCCTATGTTCGCCACTTCGGGGGGGCAGCTGATCCTCCTCAGCACGCCACGCGGCAGACAGGGTATATTTTGGCATGCGTGGGATCAAGAGCCGGACTGGAAGCGAGTCAACGTGACGGCCGACCAGTGCCCACGCATCTCAAAGGAGTTTTTAGACCAGCAGCGGCGCGCGCTGCCGAGCGCGTGGTTCAACCAGGAGTTTTGTTGCGAATTCGCGCAGGACGACGCCAGCATCTTCAAAGAGGTATGGGTGCAGTATTACGATCCCGATGACCTGCCCCATATGGATCGTATCATCCAATCGTGGGATACCGCACAAACCAAATCGAGCACCTCCAGCTATGTGGTAGGGCAGGTATGGGGCAGTCACGGTGCCGATTTCTACTTGCTCGACCAGGTGCGTGGTCGCTATGACTTTGACGAAACGGTACGGGCTATCCAGGATCTGTCAAGCCGCTGGCTCCTATCAACCGCCAAATTAGTGGAAGCGCAGGCGCTCGGGGCTGCCGTAGTCACCCACTTGAAACCCAAGATCGCGGGCCTTATTCCGATAACCGTGAAAGACTCGAAGGAGACTCGGGCCAGCGACTGCGTGCCGGTCTGGCAGTCAAAGAACGTCTACATACCGAAGCCGGATAACGGCAAATACGCGTGGGTCTACGAATATGTACAGGAGCTTTTGAACTTCCCTAACGTTGCGCACGACGATCAAGTGGATGCAACCACCCTTGCGTTGAATCAGCTGTACGGCTCGTTATTTCGCACACCGAATGAGTGTGTGGCCGACGCTCGTGACTCGCCGCCACTGCAGGGCCATTACTACTTCATCGGGTGGGTTCCGGGGCGCTCACTGGACATGTATACGGTTCTGGTCTTTGACCGCACGGATAATAAGGTCGTCCACTTCGGGCGCTTCCACGTACAGTCCCTAGAACGTCAGATCAAGGAGCTTTCTCAACTATCGCGACACTACAATCGCGCCGTGGTCAGGGCCTTTGATCGCGTGAATGGAGCATTAACATCCGCGCTCGAGGCCCGAGGCGTTTGGGTGGAGCGCGTCAAGTTCTCAAAGCTTGAGGATCGTACGAGAACCTGGCTATCCTGAGAGAGGGCGATATGATCACTATCCCCGCCTATCCCGAGCTCCAAGCCGAAATGGACGTATTCAAGTCAGATTTCACCTTTGACGGGAACGCCGATTACAACCTCCAGGTCGCCCAGCAATCAGGGATCCACGCCTTGTGTCTTGTCACGTATGACCTCAGTGCTGAACTGATCGACGCCCTCAGAAGGCCGAGCGTCTACTATAACTACGATCCGGATTTGATATGAACGTGGAGATCCGTTGGTAAGCTCGCGGGACCCGGCACAACACGCCGAGGACCGCTTGCTACTATGCCGGACCTGAACTTGCGGGACCTAAAGCAATGAAAGCGTTATTGCTCCGCGTCGGCATCGACAAGGGGAGCGGCGGAACCTACGGCCCAGTCTTTGAAGACGGATCGTTCGAATTCGTTCCTGTTCCGGAGACGTATCGATCGTGCACGGCTACAACGTACGGCGAACGAATCGGCAGGAAGGGCAAGCCGCTGTCGACGTATGTGCCACCAGCACTCAGGCACGTGCCGATGCACGACGATCCAGAATTCGAGACGTGCACCTACGGTGACGCCACGGCAAAACGTCGGCCTCTCCTTGAGTTAAGTGACGGGGACCTGCTCGTTTTTTACGCAGGATTGAAACCGTTTAATCACGACAACGCTGAGTATCCCGAAGCGCTGTACTTCTTCGGCTATTTTACTGTCGATCACGTGATCGATTTCAACTGGTTGTCAGCGTCTGAACGAGCCGCGTGTCGTCAGCGATATCCGTACAACGCGCACGTCAAGCGCGGATACGCCTTCGAGAACCTAGTGATCGTCGAGGGCAGTAACAACAGCAGACTGTTGAACCACGCGCGGCTGATCAGTCAGAAGCAACCGGACACGAGCGCGCGGCCAACGTATGCACTGTCATCTGAGATGGAAGAGCTGCTCGGAATATCCGGATTCATTCAACGAAGCATACCGCCGCGATTTGTCACAAACGAGCACAACGTCGCCCAGTTGGTACAGTTGCTCGACTCGTCGTGAGCCGTCTTCGCTCCATTCTTCTGCCACGCGTAAAGAAGATGAGGAGTTAGCGCCTCCTCCTCACTGTGTACGCGGCGATTACGAGTCCGACAAAAGCGAGCACGACCTCGAAGCCGGGCGTTGCACCCTGACTTGTAACCACGGCTGCGGTGCCGATGGCGTAGAGGTTGCCATCATTGCTCCCGACGTAGACCACTAGGTTCGAGACGGCAGGGCAAGAGAACACGGCGCTTCCGGTCGCATAGTTCCAAAGCTTCGCCCCGGTGGCGGCGTTGAGGGCGTAGACGTTGTTGTCATCGCTCCCCACGTAGACCGTGCCGTTGACGACGGCAGGGGAGGAGTCAACACGGCTTCCGGTCGTGTAGTTCCAGAGCTGGGCCCCGGTGGTGGCATTGAGGGAGTAGACGCTGTGGTCATCGCTCCCCACGTAGACCGTGCCGTTGACAACAGTAGGGGAAGAGGCCACGGCGCCTCCGGTCGTGTAGTTCCACAGCTTGGTGCCGGTGGTGGCATTGAGGGCATAGGTGTTGTTGTCGTTGCTCCCCACGTAGACCACACCGTTTGAGACGGCGGGGGACGACGTCACGTAGCCTCCGGTCGTGTAGTTCCACAGCTTGGCGCCGGTGGCGGCGTTGAGCGCGTAGGTGTTGTTGTCGTTGCTCCCCACGTAGACCACACCGTTTGAGACGGCGGGGGAGGAGAGCACGGAGTCTCCGGTCGCGCAGTTCCACAGCTTGGTGCTGGTGGTGGCATTGAGGGCGTAGACGTTGCTATCATAGCTCCCCACGTAGACCACGCCGTTAACGACGGCAGGAGAGGATTCCACGGCACCTCTGGTCGCGTAGTTCCACAGCTTGGTGCCGGTGGTGGCATTGAGGGCGTAGGTGTTGTTGTCGTAGCTCCCCACGTAGACTACGCCGTTGGCGACGGCGGGGGAGGAGCCCACGTAGCCTCCGGTCGTGTAGTTCCACAGCTTGGTGCCGGTGGTGGCATTGAGGGCGTAGACGTTGTTGTTGTCGCTCCCCACGTAGACCACGCCGTTAACGACGGTAGGGGAGGAGAACACGTAGTGTCCGGTCGTGAAGCTCCATGTCAGGTTGCTATTCGACGTATTGCTCCCCGCCACGGGGCTGTAATCGCCGGTGTGCGAGGCGTTGTAGCGGAACTGCATCGTATCGTACTGTGCTGCTGCAGGAATGGTGACAACGCCTGCAAATAACACGGTAACGAGAAGGATGATTACAGAAAATGAAACGATTTTGTATGTGCGCATAATTGCCTCTTGCAATGTTCGCCACTAGACGCTAAGAACGTATCAAAAGAAACGATAAAGGCTTCGGTCAAAATGTGACCGTAGAAACTTTGTATGGTGTTCGAGTGGTCAAAACATGAACACGCTCAGACGACCAGACGTCCGTTTGCTCACCCTTCTTTTTTCTCGTCGTCGCTGTGCTGCGTTCACTAGTTGAATCCGCGTGTTTGACCGCTATTACAAGTTTTATCAATCTCTTCGCTCCTTTGCTTCCCTTATTTTAAGGTCCCAGCTGCTCGTGGGTTCTATTATCGTATAGCATATTGTTTGCAGTTATTTCACGCGTAAAAAGGATTGTTGGGCCTAGACGCGGCGGAATCAGTAGGATCAACTCGTGCTGTTGCTCAGAGTACCCGCAGACTCAGTCACTACAACCCAGTTACTAATTCCCGCATTATAGGCGTACAAGACAGTATACGTCGAGGCATTGTTGAGGGTGTTTGTTTTATACCCAAACCACGACGCTTTGGTATCCCCGAATATGGTGGAGTTCCCAAGGTTGCTCTCCCCAGTCGTATACCCCGCATTCTGTTTTTGGAGGACTACCTGCCCATATCGTTCGTTTGCAGCAGCTTCGGACCGTGCAATCTCGATCGTCACCGCGATTTTAGCGCTTCCATTTCCGCTGCTATTGCCGCTGCTTACCCTGTACAACCCCGAGTACACATTGTTGGCCGTCTGTGATATTGGATTTATGGGGGTCCACCCTACACCTTCAATGCTTTTTGCAAAATCGGCGCTGTAATCGGCCTTTGACGAGTGCGGGAAGTTTGTGATAATCATCGCAGTAAGCACCGCAGCAAGCACCATAGCAGCCAATAACACAACGATTAACCTAAACACGCTTCGTTTCATAGTTTGCTGTTACCCTCGCGATCTGGACCACGTTTGGTGCTGACGAGATCGCAGCGTTCGATGTGGGGCAATTTGCCAATGCGTATGCCGGTTCACCGTAATATAGTTAGATATAGTGCTGGGCTACGCGTGAACGCGAGTGCGCCCGATCGAGTATACTTGTAGCACTACCTTACACTAGAACGATCCCGCACCTGCACTTGTTGCAGTTCAGAATACTCGCGCACGAGCAACCTTACTTCTCTTAGCGCTTCAGTTTCTGCAGTAGTTCGGCAAGTCGATCCATAGTCTCGGTCGCCCCTCGCTCCATTCCCGACTGGAGCATCCCATCGCGATCTTCAACGGTCTGAAAAACGGCTGTTGCAGTCACTGTAGTCTTGCCGTCGTGCTCTTCAAACGTCGCCGTCTCAAGCGACACATGACTGGGCATGCCTTCGAATTCAGACGTTCGGACAAGCCGCTCGGGGGGCACTACGGAGTGATATACGCCTTTGAAGGCAAACTCATTCCCGTTAGAGTCGCGCGAGACCAATCGCCAAACCCCGCCTGGTCTCACGTCCATTGTATCAACGGTGGTAGTGTGCTCTTCCAGACCCCACCACTGCGGTATAAGATTCGGATCAGTGTACGCCCTAAACACGTGCTCACGCGGCGCGTCGAAGACTGAAATGATGACGATCTCTCGTCCTCCTGGCTCTGCGGAAATGTTGATACGACCATTTTTTGTCATTTGTTGATCCTCCGGTGTTGCGGCTTATGTTACAGCGAAACGGCCCCAGAACTAAGCACCTTTGTTCGCAACGGGTTCAGCTTAACCCTATTATTCAGGTTAATAACAGTTTCCCGGCCCAAAACGACAAGATGAAGTTTGCAGCTTTGAGAAGGTCGGGAACCCCGCAGAGCCTTCAACGTGTGCGTCCGGAGCCCTAACCTGTGTGTTTGCAGGCGAATGCACGGCAGTGTCAGAACGAAGCCGACAGCCGAGGAAGATCGGGCTACAGGGCGCGGACAGATGATCAACAACGAAAGCTATTTGCGCCGCGGCACTAGCCTACTTCACCTGTGGAGCGCAAAGGCACAAAAGGCGGGGAACGGAGAAATGCACTGGCCTCCGAGAAGAGCCCATATCTGCTCCAACACGCTGGCAACCCCGTCGATTGGTATCCGTGGGGGGCCGAAGCGTTCGACAAGGCACGACACGAGGACAAGCCTCTGTTTCTGTCGATCGGGTACTCGACCTGCCACTGGTGCCACGTTATGGCCCATGAGTCGTTCGAGGACCCTGAGATCGCGCGAATGATGAACGACGCGTTCGTGAACGTCAAGGTCGACCGGGAAGAGCGGCCAGATATCGATGACGTCTACATGAAAGTCTGTCACGCAATGACCGGGCTAGGGGGGTGGCCCCTCAGCGTAGTAATCACCCCTGACGCCAAGCCATTCTTCGCGGCCACGTACATCCCAAAGGAGACGCGATTCGGGCGAACGGGGATGCGGGAGCTTATACCGCGCATACAGGAGACGTGGCGCCACAAGAGGCCCGAGATCGACACGTCGGCGTCAGAGATCGTTTCCATGCTCCGTGCGTCCTCGCCCCCGCCCTCGGCCGAAGATCTCAACGCCTCAGCGATTCAGACAGCGTACGAAGAGCTCATCTGTCTCTTCGACGACGTGCACGGAGGGTTCGGGAGCGCCCCGAAGTTTCCCACACCCCACAGCCTTACGTTTCTGCTTCGCTATTGGAAGCGAACAGGCGAGCACAAGCCGATGCGGATGGTGGAAAAGACGCTTCAAGCGATGCGCCACGGTGGACTCTGGGACCACGTGGGATTCGGTTTCCATCGCTACTCCACCGACGCTGAATGGCTCGTCCCGCACTTCGAGAAGATGCTTTATGACCAGGCACTCCTCGGGCTCGCGTACGCTGAGGCCTATCAGGCAACCGGCAACGACGAACATGCGCGGGTCGTTCGGGACGTGTTTTCGTTTGTGTCGCGGGAGTTGACCTCGCCCGAGGGAGGCTTCTACACCGCGATAGACGCTGACAGCGAGGGAGCGGAGGGCAAGTTCTACCTTTGGCGCCTCGAGGAGCTTGAGAGAGGGCTCACCGCGAAGCAAGCAGAGCTCGCCCGTATCGTGTTCAACCTCACATCCCCGGGCAACTACAGCGATGAGAGCACGGGGGAACGTACCGGCAAGAACATACTTCACCTGACGCGATCGGTCACAGCACTCGCAGCAGACCTCAAGATGAACGAAGAAACCCTCAGAAACCGCATTGAGTCGATCCGACAGAAGCTGTATGAACTGAGGGAGAAGCGCGTGCATCCGCTGCGGGATGATAAGGAGCTTGCTGACTGGAACGGGCTCATGATCGCCTCGCTCGCCAAAGGCGCGCGCTGTCTCGGGGAGCCGGGGTATGCCGCAACGGCAGCGAAGGCGGCCGATTTTATCCTCGAGCAAATGCGCGACCGTAAAGGTCGGCTTCTGCACCGGTATCGGGGGGGCGAGGCGCGGGTCACGGCGTCGTTGAATGACTACGCCTTCTTCATCTGGGGCCTATCGGAACTGTACGAAACGACTTTTGAAACGCGCTACCTTGCAGCGGCACTTGAGCTTCTGGAGCACGTGCTGACGCATTTCAAGGATAAAGCAGAGGGTGGGTTTTACTCGACCGCCGACTATGCGGAATCGCTCATCTTACGCACGCGAGACGTGTTCGACGGCGCACTCCCCTCAGGCAACTCGGTAATGCTGATGAACCTGACGTTTCTTGGCCATCTGACGGGCAGGCCGGAGTATTTCGATGACGCGTCGAGACTGGGGCGGGCGCTCTCACACGAAGTCATGAGGGCCCCACAAGCCCACACGCATCTTTTGAGCGCGCTTGATCTCGCCCTCGGTCCCTCGTTTGAGACCGTTATATGCGGCGACTCGCGCTCAGACGATACCCGCCGCATGCTGAGGGCGCTTGACATGCATTTCCTGCCGTATAATGTCGTGGTTTTCCGGCCCGCGGAGACGGAGCATCCTGAAATCGCAGAAATCGCTCCTGTTACGAAGTTCCAGACGTGCGTGGACGGGAAGCCCACCGCGTATGTCTGTCAGAATTACGCGTGCAGTGTGCCAACGACGGATACTTCTGAAATGCTGCGGATGTTGGAAGAAGGGCGTCGTGGCAATCGCTGACTGGGTAGGTTTCGCGAAAGGAAATGTTATTATCAAGTATCACCGATAAAAAGCCCGACTGTACTTCATCCACATGTTCGATATTAGCAACTGGGTAATTGTCGTTAGCTGGATTGTCACCTTCTTCGAGGTCGTAGGCGCCGTCATCATCTTCTACGCAAGTGCCCGCGTCGTAGTGGAGCTCGTAAAGAGTGTCCTTCGCCGACACCCCCCTGACTACACCGCCATCCGATTGGATTACACCTCAAAAATCGTTCTGGCCTTGGAGCTTTTTATCGCGAATGACCTCGTAAGGACGATACTCAGTCCCAATTTGGATCAGGCTATTATTCTCGCATTCATCGTCGGCATCAGAGTCATCATTGGCTATTCGCTTAGTCGCGAGCTAAAAGACCTCGCCAGATGAGTGCGCTGCTGCTGGCCGCCGCACTGCTGGGGATCCCGTGCAACTGGCAACGGTCACATCATAAAATCCACCAAATATGATAGCTCTCCGCTTTGGTCGATTCATGGTCACTTTGCACCTATTAGGGATCCTCCGAACCCGAGCGCCCAAATAAAGATCGGATAGGCGACCATGCGCTCCATGCCGCCTGGACCCATTCCCAGATCGTGATGCGTAAGGAGTAGGACAAGGGCTACGAGCGCGATGATCCCGAGGCCCACTGAGAAGTGCGAGAGCGGCGGGCGCAGCACCCTATACGAGATGATCGCGGAGACCGCCCCTAAGACAAATGCGGCGATCGCGAAGACGTCGTGGGGCGCACCGATGGTTTTAGGAAATAATGCCACCCCCACAGCACAGGCACCTGCTGCTGCAAGGGTGATGGTAAGGCCGGTGCCGAGGGTACGCCGTCCGAGCAGTGAACCGATGAATGCGAATGCTCCGAACACCGCGGTTGATGCGTTGTATAAGAGCGCCGTTTGTCCTACGCCCAAGTCGCTTAGGGCGTTGGTCGCCACGTTATACCCTGGATACCGCGCTTCGGCGATGACTAACATGAGAATGAACTGCGCCGCACCTGCAAAAAGGAGGGCTCCGAGGAGAGAGCGGTTTTCGTTACTCACTATTACTCACCCAACTGTGTCTCTGGTTATTGTCGTGGGCAGTTCACTTCATCCCGATCTGCCTTCCCATCTTGCACGGCCAATAGGGAGAAAGCGCATTTTCGGCCCAAATCCGTGCTAAAGGATCATTTCGTTGATTTTACGTGGTGAAAATGCCAATTGCGGCTTTCTGGTCTTTTTGCTGGCCATGGCCATTCGCTAGGGGGATTCGGGCCCTTGTTGTAGCAGCTCCTGAATTCGTACTGTCGCTGGAACTGCTTGCTCCCAGAGTAGTTCAAAGTTGGCAATGAGGTAGCCAGCATAAGTGGGATCGTCGGTCCAGATCATTGAAATGGGCTCATTGAGTGATGCGCGCGTGATATCGACGTTAATCGAACTCAAACAAATCTTCTTGTCTAAAACTCCGAAGGGCAGCCCGCAGTAGCCATCGTAGATTCGTATTTCTTCGCCAATGTCGAGCAGTTCTTGCACCAGTTCGATGCCCGAGTACGTGACGTCAAATATGATGCCGCGCGCGTGCCCTCCGCGCTCAACGAGCCTTAGCATTTCGTCGTTTATGCCAAAGAAGGAGGCGATCACTAACATCAGCTGAGGAACGACGAGTAACACTTCGTCCTGTATAGAGTTCACGCTGGCTATCGATACAGCGACGAGTTCCTTGACGCTCTTGATTATCTTAAACGTCGTTACCTCATCGGATGGCCGAAACTGCTGTCGCTTGGAAAGCTCCTGCAGCTCCCGCTTTCGCGCCTCCATCTCGCGAAGCTCGCTCTCCTGCTTTTTCAAGGCAGCGTCGAGCGCGGTGTCGAGGTCCACCGCTGCGTAGACGGTGGGCGCATCGAGTGAGGGGCGGACCATGCCCTTTTCGATGAGACTGGTGAGCGTCCGATGCACGTCTTCGCGATACGTCTTCAACGACTTTGCGAGGGGAGACGGGGTCTTTGGCCCATACTTCAGCAAGTGCAGATAGAGTTGTGCCTCCTTCTCGCTGAGCCCGAAACCAGTGAGACGCGTAACAAATGCCGCCTCGCTATCCATCAAGCTGGATGTGCTATAGCCCGATAATAAGCGTTGCTCTTTGTTACCGTGCCTCAGTGGACGATCCCCATTTGCGTTGCACCTAAGCGGCAAAGAGATTTTAGGGGGCCATCTTCGTCTCACCTGTTCGTTCTGGGGTAGATTGCTTGCGCAAACGGTGCATTTGTGCTGAGAGGGAACCCCACTGCAAGAACGTGACAAAGAAGGAAAGGGCTACAAATAAGCCCCCTCAATAGTTCCTTATAGCGCCACCGCTCGTGTATCAGAATCTGCAGCTCCACCGCAAGCAAGCGGAAAAGACAACATTTTTGTTGTCGGCAGCGTTACAGATGCATGATCCGGCAGGTCACAAAGATGACAGGCTTGCTATGACTCTGGTAGGGGTGTAAACACGAACGACGAACGGATAGCCACCTTAGAACGACGCGTAAAAGAACTAGAGACGTGTTGTGAGAAGCTCAAGGCCTATGTGGACGACTTAGACAAGCGGAAGGCAGATCGAACGGCTGACCGCCCTCCTGTGTACTTTGAGCCAGGCAAGGTCCCGCGCTTTGAAGGCAGCCAAGACGAGCTCACGGGGCAGCAACGACGATAGTGGCTTGGTCTTTCTTTTTCTGCTTTGATGTGATAGGGCACGGCGCCCTTTGCCGATGCTCGTTATGACCTGAAGCGTTCTGTTGTCCGGGGAGGCGCTAGCGATGCCAAACGCAAGAACGAGCCTCCTAACTGATGTCTATTCGATTTGGCTCAGAGAGATGACTCGGTACTTCAGAGCCCGGTCGCGGGTCGTTATCTCGTTCGTCCAACCGATGACGTGGCTCATCATATTCGGAGTAGGATTCAGCGCATCACTCGGCTCATCGCTGCAATTCGCCGGGTCGACAGGCACGACGAATTAC
>Ga0187884_10001291_pt1 | contig 23225 bp, 13 predicted proteins | sample June2016WEW_20_4_FD_132983 | JGI IMG/M metagenome (GOLD analysis project Ga0187884, IMG submission 132983) | Peatland microbial communities from SPRUCE experiment site at the Marcell Experimental Forest, Minnesota, USA - June2016WEW_20_40 | ecosystem: Environmental > Terrestrial > Soil >...
CCTTTCAAGTGGGTGAAGACCGCGGACGAGATTCTGACGAAGATTGCCCGCTTCTGCGCTGACACCGTGGCTCGCCATGGCTAGTCGCTTATTACGCGAATTTAGGTTACGGCCGACTAGCAGATAACCGGCCGTCACCGCTTTCTGCGCACCCGAACCTGGATACGGAGGCCTAACGCCCCTGTCAACTGCAGGCGGCAGGGCGAGTGCGCCTGACAGTCCTGATTGACGTGCTGCCGTGTGGCAAAGCCAAGTGGTGTTGTCAGCCGACTTCAACCAATCGAACGCCAAGCGCGAAGAAGCCGCCGTCCAGGCAGTAATGCGTGCCATGTCGCAGCTTGATTCTGAGGGACGTAGCGCGCAATTGGCGCAATCGCCGAGTTCAACGACCCTTCGTGATGTGGTTCCACGCTGTGTTGACCCGCCAGTTCCGGCGGGTCAACACCTTAACCGCACCCCCGCCATCACAATCTGTCCGCCGGGCTCTGGGGGCCATGCCCGCCACGGTTCAACACGCGCGTGCAGTGGAAGAAGACGTAGCGCCCTTCGACAGGCTAAGTACGCGGGCCTGACGCCTGCAACCCAAGCTCCAGATCTGCATTCCGTCATGTCCGCAGTCCTTTGGCGGACTTCCAGGCGGGGCGGCGAGGCTAACCACAACGCTGCCCATGGATTCCCGCTTGAGAATTGCGGGAATGACGACCATGAAATTTGCGCGCCACGCAAATACTCTTCGGAATAGTACGCGGGCGACCTGGGGTAGCCAAGAGAACGCGACCCCCTGTTCTGCCCCCCTTGGCGGAGTGCCGCCCGACGTGGTAGGCAACTGGCGTTATGTTCGACCCAACTCTCACAGAGGAACAAGAGCAGCTCGTTCAGACGGCCCGGCGGTTCGCCGCCGATCGCCTCATCCCGAACGCCACCGAGTGGGACCGCAAGGAGGAGTTCCCGACTAAGGTGTTGGAGGAGGCGTGGGAACTCGGTCTGATGAACGTCGAGCTGCCCGAGGCGTACGGGGGTGTCGGCCTGCACACGTTCGATGGCTGTCTCACTTCCGAAGAGCTCGCCTACGGCGACGCGGCGGTCGCCACCAGCATCATGTGCAATCACCTGGGCGTGCTTCCGCTCATCATCGCCGGCAGCGAAGCACAGAAGCAGGAATGGCTCACACGGCTCGCCAAGGAGTGTTGCTTCGTCAGCTACGCCTGCAGTGAACCCGACGCCGGATCGGACGTGGCCGCCATGAAAACGCGCATCGTCCGCGAAGGGGACGGCTGGCTGGTTAACGGGCAGAAGCGCTGGATCACCAACGCCGGTTACGCCAGCTTCTTTACCGGCTTTGGGACCATGGACCCGGCGCAGCGCCACAAGGGCATCACCGCCTTCGTCGTCCCGGCGGATGCACCCGGCGTGTCGATCGGCCGCAAGGAGGAGAAGCTCGGGCAGCGCGCCAGCGACACGCGTGACGTCCTGTTCGAGGACGTGCGTTTGACCAACGACCACATCCTCGGCCGCCCGGGGGAAGGCTTCTCGATCGCGATGGAAGCGTTTGACCGCTCGCGCCCGATGATTGCGGCGTGTGCCGCCGGCACCATCCGTCGCTGTGCCGATGAGTCGAAGGCCTACGCGCTCGAGCGCAAGACCTTCGGGCAGCCGATCGCCCAGCACCAGGCGATCCAGTTCCTCATCGCCGAGATGGTCATGGCCTACGAGGCGGTGCGGCTGCTGTGGCAGAAGGCCGCCTGGGAGGTCGACCACGGGGTCAAGCGCACGAGCACGTCGGCCATTGCCAAGGCCTGGGGCGCCGATCTCGCCATGAAGTCGGCGACCGACGCCGTGCAGGTGTTAGGCGGTTACGGCTACACCAAGGAGTACGCGGTCGAGAAGCTGATGCGCGACGCCAAGCTGCTGCAGATTTACGAGGGAACGTCGCAGGTCCAACGCATGGTGATCGCCCGCAACTTCCTGTTCCGCTCCTGAGACCGCCTGCGCGGGAAGCGTGGTAGAGCGCCCGATACTCACGCCCGCATCTTAATCTGTGTACAGAGCCGGGCGTTGGGTGTCGCGCCCCTTACGGGGTGAGGGCGGAGTATCCGTGTCACTTTACATATAATGATCGGAAGTTCGACGGATCTGGACCGAGACATGCGACCGTGTGCCCGTCGCCGGTGACCAGCCAGTACCAGTCGTACGACCCGCCCCCGAGAAAGTACTTGTGCTGACTCACGATCAGATAACCTGTAAACTCGCCGCTCGGGACTACTTCAAGCGTACCGGCATCGCATACAAAATTGACCTCGCCGCTCCCAACGTCGACTCGGTGAACTGCGTGGGACGTGACCCACGCACGGCTTAGAAAAAACACGGCTGTGCCGTCCGGGCTGAATTGTGGGCGGTGCAAACCTGCGAGGACACACTGCATGTCCTCGCTTGGCGCACTGCGGACGAGGCACATGGCTTTCTGACCATCAACATCAGTCACCCAGAGCTGGTTGGGTTCAGCCTCCCCGCATCCCACTCGTATTCCAGGTCCGCCCGTCTGCCGTAAGAATGCGATGTACCTCCGGTCGGGGGAAAGAACGGGCTCGGAGTCCTGTCCCGAAAACGACACCTGTTTTGACTTTCCGTCCAAGGTCCTCACAAATAGACATCCGTCTACCGCCGCTACGCTGTCCGCAGTTGGTAATCGCTGGTAGTAGTCAGAAGAATGGTCCAGTGTTCGGGTCAGGCTGTGCGAACGACGGCGCTGCGGTTCCGCCTCCCCGGTAGGTGGTCGACGATCCTGCAGCCATCGTGCTGCATAGGAACGCATCGCAACAGAGAATTGAACTGCAAAGTCGCTCGGCTCGCGATATTCTTTGTAGAAGAGACCTTTGGGGCCAAGGGTGTTCTTGAATCTGCAGACCGCATCCAATTGGTTCCGGTCAGAGTCCGGGGGTGCCTCGTCAGTTCTGAAAAAGAACATGATCTCCATGCCGCGTGGATTTCTTCGCCACCGGGCCAGAGCGTCTTCGAACTCCTCGATGGTACCCGATAGCGCACGAGGGGTGGGTGAACCGATCCGGCTCCACATGATTCCCACGAAGACGTCGTACTCAGGCAATTGCCGGTTGATCACTTCCTGGGGGTCCGCACCGATGCCCGGCGCCAGGTCCTCAGCGCGAACTGCCTGAAGGACAGGACCCTCCTCCGAACCCTGAAGCCACTCCGCTGTTCTGAGTATCTCAACCGCGATGCGTCGCTCTTCGGCCACATCCGATGGTGAGCTGATCAAGACCTTCAGCAATGGAACGGTTGTCGCCATCATCGTACTCGCTGGTCATGAAACTGGCATGAAAACTCCTACCGGTGCAACGGGACGTGACTCAAGCCTCAGGAGGTGAGAACACGTTTGAACAGCCGGTAGGCCGTGCATTCAATGCCATTGACCAGCTTCCGCAGCTTACGGTGGCTCGGGCGGCCCGGTGGACCTTTGGCCCGAGACCCTGCCTGGCTAGAGTTGTACCGGGGGGCGTTGTGGTCTAATTCAGCACAAACGGGAGAGAGGCAGGGGATGGCGCGACGGGCACGAACGCGGACAGCGAAAGGCACGACGCCACCGAAACGGGCGGAAACCTACAAGCATCCCGAGGCCACGAGTTTGTTGCGACCGGACGTCGGCACGCAAGCTCAGTTCCGCAAGAAGAAGCCGCCGCAGCGCTACCGCTACGACTCGTCGCTGTCGCCGGCACTGGATTGGGACGGGCAGAATCCGGCGCGCGAGCAGGGGGAAGAACAGTTGGCAGTGATCGGTGATCAGTTGTCAGTGATCCGGACAAAGCTTGCCGGAACCGGCAACTGGAATGAAGTAGCCGACAACGTCTCTCGTGCCGAAGAGGCCACCGGAACGCTGAGGTTACTGAGCAAGCCGTTCCTCAACTGGGCCGGCAAGGCGGAGCGGCTGTCCTTCGACGTGCCGACGCTGCCGCTGTTCGTCCACGAGCGCCTGTCGACTAAGGCGATTCTCGAAACGCTCAAGGGCCACAAGCGTGACCGGCAGCTGTCGTTGCTCGAACTCTTCGGGGATCAACAAGATCCCATCCACGACCAGGTGCTACGCGCCTACGAGTATCCCGACAACTGGGTGAACCGGCTCATCCTCGGCGACTCACTCGTGGTCATGAACTCGCTGCTGCACTACGAGAGCCTCGGCGGCCAAGTGCAGATGATCTACATGGACCCGCCCTACGGCGTAAAGTTCGGTTCCAACTTCCAGCCTTTCGTCCGCAAACGGGACGTGAAGCACAACGACGACGCCGAGATGACGCGTGAGCCTGAGATGGTGAAGGCCTACCGCGACACGTGGGAGCTTGGGCTGCATTCGTACCTGACGTACCTCCGTGATCGGCTCTTGCTGTGCCGGGAGTTACTGGCGCCGAGCGGGAGCATCTTTGTTCAGATCAGCGATGAGAACCTTCATCACGTTAGAGAGGTCTTGGACGAGATCTTTGGAGCCGACAATTTCGTCGTCGTGATTTGTTTTCGCCGTCTCGGGATGATGGTTGGCGAGACGATTCAGTCTTCTGCACACTACCTACTTTGGTACGCAAAGGACCGCGAGCGCCTGAGGGCCCGCAAGACATTCGAGCGACAGGTTGCTGGAATCGGCGCTGGCGACCACTACGTCCAACTAGAAGAAGCGATAACCGGCGCGACGCGAGCGATGACCAATGAGGAGCGGGCGAATCCCGAGGCGATCGATAGAGGTTGGAAGCCCTTTCAACTGATTAGCTTGACGACTGGGGGCTTCCGGCCGAACACAACGATCGACTACGTCTTTGGGGGCAAGAAGTATCATCCGGGCCCCAACAAATGTTGGAGAACGACGAAGGAGGGCCTTGATCGCCTGGCGGGGCAGCACCGGATTGTGGCGACCGGCAACACGCTCAGATACAAGCAATATCTTGACGACTTCCCCCTCACCGAAGTCACGACGATCTGGGAGGACACTGCACGCGACCCAGAGAACCTATACGCGGTGCAGACGCCGTCTAATGTAATTCGGCGCTGCGTACTCATGACAACCGATCCGGGTGACCTCGTCCTAGATCCGACCTGTGGTAGTGGCACAAGCGCGTATGTCGCTGAACAGTGGGGCCGACGGTGGATTACAATCGACACCAGCCGCGTGCCGCTCGCGCTGGCGCGGCAGCGGTTGTTGACCGCAACCTTCGCCTTCTATGAACTCAAGGAGGAGAAGCGCGGGCCGGCGGGCGGGTTTGTGTACGTCCGCAAGCAGAACAGCAGGGGTGAAGAGGTCGGCGGCATCGTGCCGCACGTGACGCTGAAGAGCATCGCCAACAACGAGCCGCCCGAGGAGGAGGTGCTCGTCGATCGGCCTGAGGTCGAATCGAAAATCACGCGTGTCACCGGCCCGTTCTGCGTCGAGGCTACGATTCCGACGCCGGTGGACTGGGAAGGCGACGGCGTCGAGGACTCCGGCGTTGGCGTTGAGACTTACGGCTCGTTCGTCGATCGCATGATCGAGGTGCTGCGCAAGTCGCCGGTGTTGCATGTCGGCGGTGGGAAGACGGTGACGCTGCGCAACGTGCGCCCGCCGGCGAAAACGCTGTCCTTGTCGGCGGAGGCGGTGGTGGTGAACGGGAATGGGGCTTCTTCCCCCTTTGAAAAAGGGGGATCGAGGGGGATTTCCGAGTCACCATCGGGCGCCGGAGAAATCCCCCCTGGCCCCCCTTTGTCAAAGGGGGGGATGTCGGAAGACGGAGGCATGGTTTCGGAGCCGTCGAAGGGTGATCGCTTCGTTGGAGGCAAGGCTGTCGCGATCGTCTTCGGGCCGGAGAACGGCGCGGTGAGTGAGAAGCTCGTCTACGAAGCGGCGCGCGAGGCGTACGCGAAGAGCTACACGCACCTCTACGTCATAGGCTTCGCGATCCAGCCGAACGCGCGCGAGTTGGTCGAGAAGTGCGAACAGGTAGTGGGCGTCTCTGCGACGTACGTGCAAGCGACGCCGGATCTGATGATGGGTGATCTCCTCAAGAACATGCGGTCGAGTCAGATCTTCAGCGTGTGCGGGTTGCCTGAGATACAAGTTACAAGTCGCAAGGTGAAAGAGGAAAGCCAGAAAATCGAGTACCAGGTGGAGCTGGTCGGGCTCGATGTCTTCGATCCGGCGACGATGGAGGCCGTGCATCGCGGCGGGAACGACGTGCCGGCGTGGTTCCTCGACACCGACTACAACGGCCTCTGCTTCCACGTGACCCAGGCGTTTTTCCCACGCACCGCCGCTTGGGACGATTTGAAGAGAGCGCTCAAAGGCGATTACGAAGACTCGGTGTGGGAGCATCTCGCCGGCACTGTCAGCGCACCATTCGAAGCCGGCGAGCACAGGCAGATTGCCGTGAAGGTCATCGACGACCGCGGCAACGAGCTGCTGGTGGTGAAGGATCTGAAGGACGCCCAACATGAATAAATCCCCCCTGGCCCCCCTTTTTCAAAGGGGGGAAGAGGAGACGGCGATCTTTCAAAGCAGTGAGGAAGGGTGGGGTCGTCATTCCCGCGAAAGCGGGAATCCATCCGTCGCAACAAGGTGGCACCGCCAGGAAAACTGGATGCCCGCTTTCGCGAGCATGACCGATAGGGATTCGTCCGGTCCCCTCCTTTGGCAAAGGAGGGTTAGGGAGGATTTCGGCGCGGAGGTCGCGGGGTGATCCGCAAGGTTGTCATCCGCCGCTTCAAGCGGTTCGATGAAGTCGAGTTCGTCCTCCCAGGCAACATCGTGCTGGCGGGACCGAACAACACCGGCAAGACCACGGTGCTCCAGGCAATTGCCGCGTGGAGCTTGGCGTTCAACCGCTGGAAGGAATTGAACGACTTTCAGCGCCACGGCGGCGCGTATCCGAAGGCCCCGATTGCCCGGCAAGCGTTTTCAGCAGTGCCGCTGCGCTCATTCGATCTGCTGTGGTCGGATCGGCAGTACACGGGCACCATAGAGATCGCCGTGCACACGGACCAGTGGGCGATCACGATGGAGTTCCTCGCCGATAGCACGGAGCAGATCTACGTTCGGCCGAAGCCCGATGTCGAACCGTCCACGGCACGCGCTGCGACGCTCTCCACAGCGTTGGTGCCGGCGATGACCGGACTCGGCACAGAGGAGCCGCTCTACGCTCGGCGCGAAACGCTCGACGCGCTACTGGGGCAGGCCAAACCCGGCGACATCCTGCGCAACTTGCTCGTCGAGGCCAGCCAGAACGATACGGCATGGCGCGCGCTCGGCGACGCAATTCACCGGCTGTTCGGCCTCGATCTGCTGCATCCGCAGGTGGGAGCGTTCATCACCGCGGAATACCGGCGCGGCGCGAACGGCCCGGCGTTCGACATCGCCAGCGCCGGCAGCGGCTTTCAGCAAGTACTGATGTTGCTGACCTTCCTACATACACGGCCGGGGTCCGTGCTGCTTCTCGATGAGCCCGACGCGCATTTGCACGTGATCCTGCAGGATGCGATTTACGGAGAGCTGCGGGCCGTGGCTGCAGCGCAGAAGTCGCAACTCATCATCGCCACGCATTCCGAAGTCATCATCAACGCGGTTGAGCCGAAGGAGTTGTGCGTGATGTTGCACCGGCCCCGACCGCTCGCCGACACGGACGAGCGCGCGCTGCTCATCAAGTCGCTCGGCGCGCTCTCGAACGAGGACATCATGCTAGCGTTGGAAGCGCCCGGCGTGCTGTACCTCGAAGACTACACGGACCTCGAAATCCTTCGCGCCTGGGCGAAGACGCTGGGCCATCCGGCCTACGAGCTGCTGACGACCCAACTGTTCTGGAAGAAGACGGTCAGCGAGCCGCGCGGCGGCGCGGCGGGCATCGCCGCCCGAGACCACTACAAGGCGCTCTCATTGGTGCGCGAGGACCTGCCAGGTCTCGAACTCGTGGATGGCGACGCACGGCCGGAGCTGCAATCCTCCGACATCACTGGTCGAGGCCTCCAGCGCTTGCGGTGGCGGCGGTACGAGGTCGAGAGCTATCTGGTGCATCCCGCCGCGCTGGAGCGTTTCGTCGAGCGGCAGGTCGGACCAGGCGAACACTCTAAGCAAGCACGGGAGGACATGCGAGCCTACTTGGAGAAGACTTTCACCGCTGCTTTCCTTCAAGAGCCGATGGCTGAGAATCCGCTCATCGAGGCCTATCTGGAGAAGCGAAAGGCGCGCACCGAAGTGCTGCCGCCGATTCTCGATGCCGCTGGTCTGCCTGGGTTTCCGTACACCCGCTATCACGAGATCGCGTCGGTCATGGCCCCGGGCGAAATCCATCACGAAGTGAGCGAAAAGCTTGACGCCATCGTGAAAGCCTTCGGCCAATGAGCGGGTTCGAAGTACAGCAGCCGATATTGTGCTCACCGTTCGAGGAACCGCCGGAGCATTGGCGGATCGTGGAGGGCGAGGAGCCGCGGCGCATGCCGGGGCGACGGCCGGCGATGTATTTCTATCGCCCGCCGAGTCGCGGCGACGAGGTGGAGCCGAGCGATGGCGCGGGTACCGCAATCGAACTGAAGCTGGTCAATCGCATCCGCGAGCGCGTGAAGGAGTGGAGAGCACACAAACCCGACCCGTACCCCGGTGTGAGCCGCACCACGCTAGAGCTGCTGCACTACTGGCGGCGCGACGGCCGACAGCATCGGCTCTTCTTCGCTCAGCTTGAGGCAGCGGAGACGATCATCTTTCTCATCGAAGCACGCGCCGACTTTCGGCAGGGCATCGACATTCCGCTCGACGAACCGAGCGACGAGCGCAAGGCCAACGGCTTGACTGCATTTCGCCGCTACGCCTGCAAGATGGCGACGGGCTCGGGCAAGACGATGGTGATGGGCATGCTCGCCGCGTGGATCATCCTCAACAAGGTCAACGATCGCAGCGATGCGCGCTTCTCCGACGTCGTGCTGGTGGTCTGCCCCAATGTGACGATTCGCAACCGGTTGCGCGAGCTGGACCCGAACGAAGGTGAGGCCAGCATTTACCGTACACGCGACTTGGTTGCGCCGCATATCATGGCGTTGCTCACGCAAGGCCGTGTGTTGGTAACGAACTGGCACGTGTTCGAGCCGCAGGGGGTGCAGGTCGGTGGCGTGAGTGCCAAGGTTGCCAAGGCCGGTGTGCCGGTCCGCGTCCCCGAGACGATCACCATCGGGCCGAAGACGACTGTCGCCCGTGGCAAGCGCTATCTCACCTTGGAGGAGCTGGAGCGGCAGATCGCGGCGGGGCTGCTCACCGTCGTGGCCGAAGAACACGACAAGCAAGGCCACCTCAAGAGGGTGCGAGTAGAGTCCCTGCGCTACGTCGAGAGCGATACGGCGCTTGTGAACCGTATCCTCGGTCGCGAGGTCGGCAGCAAGCAGAATATTCTAGTGTTCAACGATGAAGCACACCACGCGTACCGCATTCGTCGGCCCGAACCCGACGAGGCGGAAGTCGACCTCTTCGGCGAAGAGGAGGAGAGCGAAGAGTTCTTCAAGGAAGCGACGGTGTGGGTCGACGGTCTCGACCGCATCCACAAGCTACGCGGCATCAACTTCTGCGTGGACCTGTCGGCGACGCCCTACTTCCTCGGTCGGGTCGGTCAGGAGACGAATCGTACCTTTCCGTGGGTGGTGAGTGAGTTCGGGCTCACCGATGCAATCGAGTCGGGCTTGGTGAAGATTCCGCAGCTCGCGGTGCGGGACACGACGGGTGCGGCGATCCCGGGCTACTTCAATATCTGGCGTTGGATCCTTCCAAGACTCACGCCGGCTGAGCGTGGCGGGAAGAAAGGCAGCCCAAAGCCGGAGGCGATCCTCAAGTGGGCCAACACGCCCATCGCGATGCTCGCGGGCCTGTGGGAAGAGCTGCGCCGCGAATGGGAGTCGATCAAGGACGACCCGCGCCCGCCTGTGTTCATCATCGTCTGCAAGAACACCAAGATCGCGAAGGTCGTGTACGACTGGCTCGGTGAAAACAATCCGCCGCCCGGCATCCCACCGGCGAACATCGAGGGCTTTCGCAACAACGGGCGCGTGAGCACCATCCGCGTTGACTCGAAGGTCGTCCACGAGACCGATAGCGATCAGAGCAAGAGCGACGAGTCGGCCTGGATGCGCCGCACGTTGGACACCGTCGGCAAGACCGAATGGCCGAAAGACCGGCAGGGGCGGCCGATCTATCCCGAGGGCTTTGAAGAACTGGCCAAGAAGCTGGGGCGACCGCTGCATCCACCCGGCCGCGACGTGCGCTGCATCGTCAGTGTCGGCATGCTCACCGAAGGGTGGGACTGCAACACGGTAACCCACATCATCGGCCTGCGACCGTTCATGTCGCAGCTCTTGTGCGAGCAGGTGGTTGGCCGCGGCCTGCGCCGAACGAACTACAATGACTTTACGGCCGAGGGGTTGCTCACCGAGGAGGTAGCCAAGGTCTTCGGGGTGCCGTTCGAGGTGATTCCGTTCAAGGCCAACGTCGGGCCGAAACCGCCGGCGCCGAAGCGGTACCACGTACACGCGGTCCCGGCGAAGGCGCGCTTCGAGATCAAGTATCCGCGCGTCGAGGGCTACCGTCAGGCTATTCGCAACCGCGTGATGATCAATTTGGATTCGGCGGCCACGCTGATACTCGACCCGATGAACATCCCGCCCCAAGTGGAGGTGAAGGCTGCGTTGCCGAACAACAAGGGCCGCCCTTCGCTGACGGGGCCGGGGAAACTCGAGAGGGTGGATCTGAATCCGTATCGTGCCGGCCGGCGCTTTCAAGAACTGGTCTTCGATCTGGCGCGCGATCTGACCCACGACTACGTAGCGCAACCGAGCTGTGAGGCGCCGGCACACGTTCTGTTCCCGCAGCTCGTCCGCATCGCCGAGCGCTACTTGCGCGAGATGGTTCATCCGGTCCAGCCGGCGAATATTCTCGACGTGTTTCTTTCTCCGTATTACGGTTGGGTCATCGAGCGATTGATGGGCGCCATCCAGCCCGACACCTCGCAAGGCGAGGCGCCCGAAGTTCCACGCTATGAAACCAGTCGTGGTCCCGGATCAACTGCCGACGTCGACTATTGGACCAGCCGAGAGGTGCGGGACGTTACGCGGAGCCATCTGAACTACGTGGTCGCGGACACCGCAAAGTGGGAGCAGTCCGCTGCTTACGTCATCGACACGCACGAGTGCGTCGATGCGTTCGTGAAGAACTCCGGACTTGGATTCGCGATCCCGTACCTCCATAACGGCGAGCCGCACGACTACGTGCCGGACTTCATCATTCGCCTGAAGACCGAGCCACCGCGCTTTCTCATCCTCGAAACCAAAGGCTACGATCCGCTTGAAGACGTCAAGCACAGTGCGGCACAGCGCTGGGCTGATGCGGTCAACGCAGAGGGTAGCTACGGTAACTGGCGGTACCGTATCGCGAAAAAAGTGGGCGACGTCGCCGCGATAATCCGCGCAGCCGCTGCCGGCGGTTGAGTCACTCCCCCTTAACGTTTCAGCGGTTGTGTCCTGAAACACGACGGCAGAAAGTGCCCTCGTGAGTGCGTAACCGGGTGCCCTCACGCCGGCCGGATGGCAACTTTGATGGAGCCGGTACGTTTGTCGGCGGCCGTTTCGAAACCGCGGGTGATCTCGCTGAGCGGAAAGCGATGGGTGATGATGCGCCGGAAACGTTCGGGATCTTGCGACAACAATTGCAGGGCGACATCGAAGTCGGCGCGTGGACCGTACCGCCCATAGGTCTGCGAGCCGACGATACGCACTTCTTTCGCCACGAGAAGAAGTGCGTTCAGCGGCGGCATGGTGGCGAACAGCCCCAACACCGCTACCCGGCCGCCCGGGCGCACCAGAAGCAGCGCCTGGTTGATGGTGTCGGCCGTTCCCCCCACGGTTTCGATCACCACGTCAACAGGATGCTGGCGCGCCAAGTCAGACAACTCTCTACCGGCGTCCGCTTCGACGAAAGTGCGTGTTGCGCCCAGCGACTCGGCAGCGGTGCGCTGGTGTGGGTGGCGTGCTGTGACCCACACATCGGCGGCGCCGGCGGCTTTGGCGGCGGCAACCGAGAGTAACCCGATGCTGCCGGCTCCAAGCACGACGACGCGGGCGCCGAGGCGCACGTTGGCCAAACGGACCGCATGTACGGCAGCCGCTAGCGGCTCCGCCAACGCGCCGACTTCGAAATCGACATGCGCCGGCAGCGGGAACAAGGCGTAGCTCGGCATGCGGAGATAATCCGCAAAGCCGCCGTCCAGCATCATGCCGAGGATACGGTACTGCTCACACAGTTGGTAGTTGCCGGTGCGGCAGTACGAGCACTCTCGGCAGACAGCCAGCGGCTCGACCACCACACGGTCGCCGGGACGCACCCGCGCGCCGGCACCCACTTCGACCACCTCGCCGCTGATCTCGTGGCCCGGGCACACCGGAGGAGGTGGCAATGCACCCTGGAAGAAATGCAGATCACTGCCGCAAATGCCGCAGCTGTGGATCTTGATGATCGCTTCCCCCGGCGCGGCCACGGGCTGTTCCACCTCACGGATCTCGAACGCGCCCGGATGGGTGCAATACGCCGCTCTAATCGAAACCTCCTCGCGCCGCGGCTCACCGATTCAGGCTGAAGCGCGTGTCCGCCATACGGTAGAGCCGTTTCCATAACACGCGATTCAACAGCACCAAAGCGAGTGCCATGGTCAACACGCCGGCCGCAAGCAGCGGGAAATCAGCCGCTGCGGTGGCTTCGGTGATCAGCGACCCCAGCCCCGGGGCGACGAGCGTCCGTCCCTTGTAGCGCAAGTACTCGGAGACGATGCTGGCGTTCCAGGCCCCGCCGGCCGCAGTAATGAGGCCGGTGACCAGCTTGCTGTCCACCTGGAAGCTTTTGGAAACGTGGCGGACTTCGGCGATCAGCAAAGAGGTGCTGGCCTCGGGCGGGTGTGCCTCGGGCATGACCGCGGTGTTAGCTCGTAAGCGGCAAAAAGAAAAGGTGAAGCGGCGGCCGGTTCGCGACAACTTGCAAAGGCTTCCTCCGCGGGGCACTGTAGGAGCTAGAAGGAAGTCGGCGAGACGATGCTGACAACCGCGAACCTATTGAGGTGTAGCCATGCCAGACCCCGCTGCGGTGAACGGCGAGCCTCAGCCGCGTAGTGAAGAGCTTCGAGTCATAGAGCTGGAGTTACGCCGCCAGAATGAACAGCTGCGGGCGCTGATCGAAAACATTTCGGACATCATCACCATCATCAGCGAGGACGGTACGATTCGCTACGAAAGCCCGTCGATCGAGCGGATTCTCGGGTACCGTGCTGAAGATTTGATTGGCAAGAATGTCGTGGATTTCATCCACCCGGAGGATACGGCCGCGACCGTGAGGACGTTGAAAGCGGCCTTTGGCAAAGCCGGGGTAGCGCAGTCGACCGAACTGCGCTTTCGGCACCGCGACGGCTCGTGGCGCGTCATCGAGGTTATCGGCAAGCGCCCCACGAATCCGCCCGATATTGCCGGCGTGGTGGTGAACTCACGGGACGTGACCGAACGCAAGCGCATCGAAGCCGAGGCGCGCCAGCACCAGGCCGAGCTGTGCCATCTCCTGCGCCTGAGTACCGTGGGCGAGATGGCCGCGGGCCTCGCACACGAGCTGAATCAGCCGCTGGCAGCGATCACCAACTACGCCAAGGGTTGCGCCCGCCGCATCGTCTCCAGTGCCGGCAAGCCGTCACAAATCGTGCCGGCGCTGGAAGAGATTGCGGCGCAGGCGATGCGCGCCGGCGACATCATTCGGCGGCTGCGGAACCTCTCACGCAAGGGCGAAGTGCGGCGGGAGCCGGTTGAGGTGAACGAGATCGTGCGTGAAGTCGCGCGCTTCGTGGATGCCGAGGTGCACGAGCGCGCCGTACGCCTCCAGCTCGATCTCGCACCGCAGCTTCCCCAAGTGTGCGCCGATGCCATCGAGATGGAACAGGTAATCCTCAACCTCGTGCGCAACGGTCTCGAAGCGGTGTCCGGTGTCGAGGGCGGGGCGCGTGAGCTGCGGCTGCGGACAACCGCGGCCGATGACACGCTCGAGATCGCGATCAGCGACACCGGGGAGGGACTCGCGGCGGACGTCGCTGAGAAGATGTTCGACCCGTTCTTCAGTACGAAACCGGGAGTTCTCGGCATGGGATTGTCCATCAGCCGCTCGATTGTCGAAGCGCACGGTGGACGGCTGTGGGCCACACCGAACCTGCCGCGCGGCACCACGTTCCGGTTCACCCTGCCCGTGAACAGCAATATCGCTGAGCGCTAACCCGATCTCTCAGGTTGATAGCCTTCTACGCCGAAGGCGTCGCGTGACACAGCTCAGGGTTGCAGCCCAGCGGCTACCCTGGGCATGCAAGGCCTTTTTTCTCTAGCCCGAAGGGGTTGCGCTCGGCTGCATTGTGCGCTGCGTCCCCCGCAAGCGTTTGAACCAGAGACTGAAGCGATCCAGGTAGAGGTAGATGACCGGGGTGGTGTAGAGGGTGAGCAACTGGCTGACGATCAGGCCGCCGACGATGGTGATGCCCAGCGGCTGGCGCAGCTCGGCGCCCGTGCCCAGGCCCAGCGCTAGCGGCAGGCCGCCGAACAACGCCGCGAGCGTCGTCATCATGATCGGCCGGAAGCGCAGCAGACAAGCCTCGTAGATCGCTTCCTCCGGCCGTTTGCCTTCCTTGCGCTCGGCATCCAATGCGAAGTCGATCATCATGATGGCGTTCTTCTTCACGATGCCGATCAGCAGGATGATGCCGATCAAGGCGATCACGCTCAGGTCGGTGCGGCACAGCAGCAGCGCCAGGATCGCGCCGACACCTGCCGACGGCAAGGTGGACAGAATCGTCAGCGGGTGAATGTAGCTCTCGTAGAGCATGCCGAGCACGATGTAGACGGCGAGCAGCGCCGCCAGGATCAGCACCGGCTCGTTGGCCAGCGAGGCCTGGAACGCCTGCGCGGTGCCCTGAAAGGTGGCGCGGATGCTGGCGGGCAAGCCGATCTCACGCTCGGCAGCGGCAATCGCCGTGACCGCGTCGCCCAACGCCACGCCCGGCGTCAGGTTGAATGACAGCGTGACCGCAGGGAACTGCCCCTGGTGATTGACAGCCAGCGCCGTGGTCGACGGCCCGAAATGAGCGAAGGCACTGAGCGGCACCTGCGCCCCATTCACCGACCGCACATAGATGTCCCTCAGCGTCTCTGGGCTCTGCCAGAATTCCGGCGCCACCTCCATCACGACGTGATACTGGTTCAGCTGGGTATACATCGTCGACACCTGCCGCTGCCCGAAGGCGTCGTAGAGGGTGTCGTCGATCATCTGTGGCGTGATGCCGAGCCGCGAGGCGGTGTCCCGGTCGATTACCACCGCGGCCTGCAGCCCGCGGTTCTGCTGATCACTGTTGACGTCCACCAGGCCCGGCAGGGCCTCCAGCTTGCGCAGCACGCGCGGCGCCCAGTGATTCAGCTCCTGCAAGTCGTCGCCTTGCAGGGTAAATTGATACGCCGCACCGGCCAGCCGGCCCCCGACGCGGATGTCCTGCACCGGCTGGAGAAACAGGCTCGCGCCGGGCACGGCCGCCAACTTCGGGCGCAGCCGCGCCATGATCTGAGCGACGCCGATCTTGCGCTCGGCCAACGGCTTGAGCGACATGAACATCCGGCCCGTGTTGATACTCCCCTGCGTGCCGCCCGTGAATGCCACGACGGTTTCTACCGCCGGGTCGGCCTTGACGATGCTCACGAATCGGGTGAGCTTCTGCTGCATCGCTTGGAACGACGTATCCTGATCCGCCTGGATGGCGCCCATGACGCGGCCGGTATCCTGCTCCGGGAAGAATCCCTTGGGGACCACCACAAAAAGATAGATGTTGATGCATACGGTGACCACGGCGACCAACAGCGTCAGCCGTGCATGCCGCAGGACCCACGACAGGCTCACCTCATACGTGCCCAAGAGCCACTCGAAGGCCCGTTGACTGGCGCGGTGGAGTTGGCCATGGCGGAGACCGCGATCCGCTTTGAGGAACTTTGCACACATCATCGGCGTCGTGGTCAGCGACACCACCAGTGACATCACGATGGCCACGGACAGCACCACCGCGAACTCGCGGAACAAGCGCCCGACGATGCCGCCCATCAACAAGATCGGAGTGAAGACGGCGATCAGCGAGCTGCTCATGGAGAGGACAGTGAAGCCGATCTCGCGCGCCCCTCGCAGGGCGGCGTGCACGGGGTCGAGTCCGTGCTCCAGATACCGGCTGATGTTCTCGATGACCACAATCGCATCATCCACCACGAAGCCGGTGCAGATCGTGAGCGCCATCAGCGACAGGTTGTCCAAGCTATAGCCCAGCAGGTACATCACGCCGAACGTGCCGACCAGCGACAGCGGCACCACCACACCGGGAATGATTGTGGCCCATAGACTGCGCAGAAAGACGAACACCACCAGGATGACCAGCGCGATGGAAATGAGGAGCGTGACTTCGACGTCGTGGATGGAGGCGCGGATCGTCGGGGTGCGGTCGACCGCCACGGACACGTCGATGGCCCGTGGAATCGAGGCCTGCAATTGCGGCAGCAGCGCCCGCACCCGGTCCACCGTCTCGATGATGTTGGCGCCGGGTTGGCGGAAGATGACGATCACCACCGCCGGCTTGCCGTCCGCGAGCCCCCAGCTGCGCAGGTCCTCCACCGCGTCCTGCACGTCCGCCACGTCGGACAGTCGCACCGTGGCGCCGCGCCGATAGGCGACGATCAGCGGCCGATACTGCTCGGCCTGCAGCAACTGATCGGTGGTGCTGACCTCCCAGGCCATGGTGGCATCCGCGAGTTGCCCCTTCGGGCGGTTGGCGTTGGCACCGCTCAGTACCGCGCGCACGTCGTCCAAGCCGATGCCGTAATTGTTCAGCACCGTCGGATTCAGATCTACGCGGACTCCCGGTAGCGAGCTGCCGCCGACGAAGACCTGGCCCACGCCTTCGACCTGCGAGAGCTTCTGCTGCAGGATCGACGCGGCGGCGTCGTACATGCGCGCCGTGTCGACGGTGTCGGAGGTGAGCGCCAGAATGAGGATGGGCGCGTCGGCCGGATTGACCTTCCTGTAGGTGGGATTGTTCGGCAGGTTGCTCGGCAGCTGGCCGCGCGCCGCGTTGATCGCGGCTTGCACGTCACGTGCAGCTCCATCGATGTTCCGGCTCAGGTCGAACTGCAGGACGATGGCCGTCGAGCCCAGATAGCTGGTCGAGGTCATGTCGGTGACGCCGGCAATGCGGCCGAACTGCCGTTCGAGCGGCATCGCCACCGCCGACGCCATGGTCTCCGGGCTAGCGCCCGGCAGCGCCGCGCCTACCATGATGGTTGGAAACTCGACTTGCGGCAGTGGCGCGACCGGCAGGAAGCGAAAGCCGAGAGCCCCCGCCAGCGCCAGGGCCATGGTGAGCAGCGACGTGGCAACGGGCCGCTTGATGAAGGCAGCGGAGATGTTCACTGCTCTTCCAGCGCCACCGGTTCGTCGATCGGGTTGCCGATCCGCCACCGTGCCAGCCGATGCGCCAAGCGATCGAAGGCGAGATAGATGACCGGGGTGGTGTACAGGGTGAGGAATTGGCTGAGCATCAGGCCGCCTACGATCGCGATCCCCAGCGGTTGGCGCAGCTCGGCTCCGGTGCCTCCGCCGAGCGCCAGCGGCAGGGCTCCCAGCAATGCCGCCATCGTCGTCATCATGATCGGCCTGAAGCGCAGCAGGCACGCCTCGTAGATCGCGTCCTCCGGCGGCTTGCCCTGCTTGCGCTCGGCATCCAGCGCGAAGTCGATCATCATGATGGCGTTCTTTTTCACAATGCCGATCAGCAGGATGATGCCGATCAACGCGATCACGCTCAGGTCGGTGTGGCACAGCAGCAGTGCCAGGATTGCGCCGACACCTGCCGAGGGCAGGGTGGAGAGAATCGTCAGTGGGTGGATGTAGCTCTCGTACAGCACCCCCAGCACGATGTAGACGGTCACCAGCGCCGCCAGGATCAGCAGCGGCTCGTTGGCCAGCGAGGCCTGGAAGGCCTGCGCGGTGCCCTGAAAGCTGGCGCGGATGCTGGCGGGCAAGCCGATCTCACGCTCGGCAGCGGCAATCGCCGTGACCGCGTCGCCGAGGGCAGCCCCCGGCGCCAGGTTGAACGACAGGGTGACGGCGGGGAACTGCCCTTGGTGATTGACCGCCAGCGCCGTGGTCGCCGGCGCGAAATGCGTGAAGGTGCTCAGTCGTACTTGGCTCCCATTGACCGAGCGGACGTAGATGTCCTTCAGCACCTCCGGGCTCTGCTGAAAGCCGGGTTTCACCTCCAAGACGACATGGTATTGGTTCAGCTGCGTGAACATCGTCGACACCTGCCGCTGCCCGAAGGCGTCGTAGAGGGTGTCGTCGATCATCTGCGGCGTGATGCCGAATCGCGACGCGGTGTCCCGGTCAATCACCAGTGTGGCCTTCAGGCCGCCATTCTGCTGGTCGCTCGCCACGTCGCGCAGCTCGGGAAGGGTCTGCAGCTTCTCGATCAGGCGCGGCGTCCACGCGGACAACTCCTCGGCATCGGGGCACTCGATGCTGTACTGGTACTGGGTCCGGCTGACCCGGTCTTCGACCGTGAGGTCCTGCACCGGCTGCATGAACAGCGTGACGCCCTGCACTTGCGCCAGTTGTGGCTGCAGGCGGCGAATGATGTCGCTGGCGCTGACCCGTCGTTCCTCGAGTGGCTTCAGGTTGATCTGGATGCGCCCGGTGTTGGGCGTGGTGTTGATCCCGTCCACGCCGATGAAAGAGGACAAACTCTCCACCGCCGGATCCTGCAGAATGACCTTCGCCAATGCTTGCTGCCGTGCCGCCATGGCGGCAAACGACACCGTTTGCGGCGCTTCGGAGACGCCGAGAATCACGCCGGTGTCCTGCACCGGGAAAAATCCTTTCGGCACGACCACGTACAGGAATATCGTTCCGACCAGCGTACCGAAGGCGACCCACAGCGTTGCGGTCTGGTGCCCGAGCACCCAGCGCAAGCTCGTCCCGTAGCGCTCGATCGTCCTCTTGAACACTCTCTCCGAGGCGCGATAGAAGCGGCCCTGCGCCGCCTCGGGCGTGTGCCGGAGCAGCTTGGCGCACATCATCGGCGTCAACGTTAGTGACACCATAGCCGAGACCAGAATGGTGACGCTCAACGTCACCGCGAACTCCCGGAACAGGCGCCCGACAATGTCGCCCATGAACAGGAGCGGAATCAGCACCGCGATCAGCGACACCGTCAGTGACACGATGGTGAAGCCGATCTGCTGCGAGCCTTTGAGCGCCGCCTGCAGCGGCGGTTCGCCCGCCTCGATGTAGCGGGCGATGTTCTCGATCATGACGATGGCGTCGTCGACCACAAAGCCGGTCGAGATGGTCAACGCCATGAGGGAGAGATTGTCCAGGCTGTAGCCGACGAGATACATCACCCCGAAGGTGCCCACGATCGACAAGGGGACGGCGACGCTCGGGATGATGGTGGCGGACAGGCTGCGCAGAAACAGGAAGAGCACCATCACCACCAGCGCCACGGTCAGCATCAGCTCGAACTGCACATCGCTCACGGAGGCGCGGATCGTGATGGTGCGGTCGGTGAGGACCGCCACCTGCACGCCCGGGGGCAGCGAGCTGGTGAGCTGCGGCAGCCGTTGTTTGATGCGGTCCACGACGTTGATGATGTTGGCGCCCGGCTGCCGCTGAATGTTCAGGATGACGGCGGGCACGGTGTTCATCCAGGCGGCCTGCTTCACGTTCTCGGCATCGTCCGCGACATCCGCGACGTCGGACACGCGCACCGGCGCCCCCTTACGGTAGGCCACGACCAGCGGGCGGTAGTCGTCACTCGAGAGCAGCTGATCGTTGGCGCCGATGGTGTAGGCCTGAGACACGCCGTCGAAGTTGCCTTTTGCCAGGTTCACATTGGCCTGGGCGACGGCGACGCGCAGGTCTTCCAGGCTGAGCCCGTAGGCCGCCAGGGCCGTGGGATTGGCTTGAATGCGGACCGCGGGCTTTTGGCCGCCGCTGATCGTGACCAACCCGACGCCGGTCAACTGCGATATTTTCTGCGCCAGTCGCGTGTCGGCCAGGTCCTGCACTTTCGACAGGGGCAGCGTCGCCGATGTCAGCCCCAGCGTCAGCACCGGCGCATCGGCGGGGTTCGTCTTGCTGTAAACGGGCGGGTTCGGCAGGTCGCTGGGCAAGTACGTTCCCGCGGCGTTGATGGCGGCCTGCACTTCTTGCTCGGCGACATCGATATTGAGATCGAGCATGAACTGCAGCGTGATCACCGAGCTTCCAAAAGAGCTGGTGGACATCATCTGATTGAGGCCGGGCATCTGTCCGAACTGGCGTTCGAGGGGCGCGGTCACCGACGATGCCATCACGTCCGGGCTCGCGCCGGGATAGAAGGTGAGCACCTGGATGGTGGGATAGTCGACCTGGGGCAGCGCCGAGACCGGCAGCAAGCGATAGGCGATGGCGCCGGCCAACAGGATCGCGGCCATGAGCAACGAGGTCGCAATCGGCCGCAGGATGAAGAGCCGCGACGGATTCATGCCCTCGGCCCTTGCGCCGGCGCTTCGGTCTCCGGCGCCTGCACTTGAACCTTGCTTCCCGGCCGCAGCTTGTCGACGCCCTCTGTCACTACCTGTTCGTCGGCGGACAGACCGGTGTTGATCGCGGCATCGCCGCCGGCTGTCGGCCCAAGCGTGACCGGACGCACGTCGACGGTCTGGTCGGGCTTGACGACATAGACGAAGGTCCCTTGCGGGCCGCGCTGGATCGCGGCCAGCGGCGCGATGACCGCTCCCTTGCGGACGTCGAGGAGCAGCTTCACGTTGACAAATTGGTTGGGGAAGAGGGCGTTATCTTCGTTCGGAAACACCGCTTTGAGACGCGCCGTGCCCGTGCTCTGATCGATCTGATTATCGATCGTGAGCAACGAGCCCGTGGCAATCCTCGTCTGGCCGGCGCGGTCGTACGCCTCCACCGGCAGCGGATCTCCGCCATGCAGCTTCCTCAGGACGGGCGGCAGATTGTCTTCCGGTAAGGTGAACAGCGCTGCGATCGGTTGCATCTGCGTGATGACCAGTAGGCCGTTCTGGTCGCTGGCGTGAACCATGTTGCCGGCGTCCACCAGACGTAACCCGACCCGGCCGCTGATGGGGGCGGTGATACGGCTGTAAACCAATTGCAGCTTGGCGTTGTCGATGGCTCCTTGGTCCACCTTCACGGCGCCTTCATACTGGCCGACCTGCGCCGCCTGATCGTCGACTTGCTGCTTGGAGATCAACTCGCGAGCGAGCAGATCCTGATAGCGCGCCAGGTTGAGCTTCACGTCTCGCAGCTGCGCCTGGTCACGGGCCATTTGCCCTTCTGCCTGTGTGAGCTGCACCTGGAATGGTCGCGGGTCGATTTCGACGAGCAGATCACCCTGGTGAACGAACTGGCCTTCCTGAAACGCCACCTTGATCAGCTGGCCGTCGACGCGGCTTCTGACGGTGACGGTGTTGAACGCGGTCACCGACCCGAGCCCGGTGAGATAGACGGGCATCTCTCCTTCGTGCGCTGTCGCGGCCACCACAGGCACGCTTTGGGTCATCGGCGTCGCCCCTGGCGCCGCGGCGGACGGCTGCTGCGGCCCTGATCTGGTGAGCAGCCAGTATGCGACGCAGCCCAGGACAGCCAGCATCACCAGCCAAGGCCAGCGCCGGCGTCCGGCGCCGGGCCGGCGCGCCAGATCGGTCCATTCCTTGGCTACGTCTGCGGGTCTCGGTTCCAACGTGGTCGGCATTTTCAATTGCATTGTGTCCTCACTAGCGGTGATGCGCCTGGGCCGGACTCTCGGTAGCATCGCCGTCTTGCAGCCGGTCCATATTGGCGATGATCTTGCGGAGCGAGATGCGGAGGGCAGCTTGCTCCGCTGCGCTCAGGCCCTGGACGAGGGCTGCACGGGTGGCGGTCGCCAGCGCATGGAGCGCCTTCGCCAGGGCCGCGCCTGCGGGTTTCAGGTGCAGGCGCGCGCGGCGGCGGTCCTCGGCGTCGTCTCTGACCTCCACCAGCTTCCGGTTCATCAGGGCAAACACGACGCGCGATGCGGTGGGCGTGTCCATGCGGATGTGCGCCGCAAGCTCCCCGAGGGAGAAGCCGGGATGCTCGTAGATCGCCACCAGGACCCAGAATTGCTGCGTCGTCAAGTCATAGCCGCGCACGCGGCTGCCGACGGCCTGTTTGATCCGGCGCCGCGCGGCGGCAATCAGCAGGCCGATATGTTCCTCCACCTCCATGTCGCTCTTGAGCATGCGTCACCTTTATTGATCTCCGAAGCAATAGTTGCTTTTACAACTATTGCGTGTTCCGCGTCTCGAGGCAAGGGGGGGAAGCGGCTTGTAGCGTCGCGCCGAAGCGACTATCGTCGGTGTGGCGCGCCCGTAGCTCAGGTGGACTAGAGCGGCAGACTTCGAATCTGTAGGTCGGGTGTTCGAATCACCCCGGGCGCGCTTTTTCTAGACCTTGCGGCACAAAGGTTCGCGTGCTTCGGCTTGAACGGACGCTTTCTCAGCCATGTGGTCTGGGAAGAACCTGGGAAGAACCCGGCGGGGGGCCGCCTACCGCGGCCAGCCAACATTCCGTAATTGGCAGGGTCCGGGGCTCGAGTCCAGGGTTTCCGCAGCCCCGGCGCGCACTGTGGCCACAGCTGGCCCGGCCGTAGAAGCCCCGGCAGACGAAAGCGATCTCAACCAATACCCGAGAGTTTTCATTCGTGGTCTCCTTGTCTCTTGTCTGAGGTCGGAAACCGCTGAGAGTTGCATTCTTGCTGCAAGCGGCCCGGCGCCGCTTGAGGATGCGCTGGGGATACTCTACTCGCACCTGCCGTAACCCGGGCGGCAGGTCGGCGAGCGACCTTTCGCCGTTGCCGAAGCCGAAAAACTCCTCCCATCGTCGGGCCCAATCGTCGTGCCCCCTACCGTGCTCCACGACGCGGAGGGGGGTGTGAACATAAGTGATTCCCGCCGCGCGGGCGAAGAGGATGGTCGACATTACCGCTTGAATCTGGGCCAGCGGCCCGTCGGTCTTGCCGGTGCAAGTCACGAAGCAGTCGGTGCAGGTCACGCGGGCCTGCAGGGCGAAATTCGGCAACCACAGCCAGCGTGTCAGCGCAGCG
>Ga0187884_10001294_pt1 | contig 23190 bp, 20 predicted proteins | sample June2016WEW_20_4_FD_132983 | JGI IMG/M metagenome (GOLD analysis project Ga0187884, IMG submission 132983) | Peatland microbial communities from SPRUCE experiment site at the Marcell Experimental Forest, Minnesota, USA - June2016WEW_20_40 | ecosystem: Environmental > Terrestrial > Soil >...
AAACGAGAACTTGAAGAATTGTCCGAAGCGGACAGAAAGCGCTTTGAGCAGATCAGAACTGCACAAAGAGAGAAACACGGAAAAGAGACGCCCGAGCAGCTGCATAGCGTATTACACACGATTCGACGCAACGTATACGAAAGGCAAGGATTGGAGGGCATCAAAGAGGGGAACTTCGCACGTTTCCGGGACGCTCGTCTAGGTCTGGCGCTGCTGCTGGAAGAAGAAGCCGAGAAAGACGCAGAAAAACTGAGAAAGGCACTGGCTACGCATCTTGAAGTTTGCTGTATAGACATAAACGGTCCACAAGAGAGCACAACACGCAAACGAGAACGCTACAACAAGCCTCCTTTTGAGCCACACAAAAGCCTCCTGACAAGTGGCATTGTGAACATCGCAAACGTCTACATAGAGCGACTAGGGTTGACGAGAGCCGAGACGAAAGCCCTATTTCATAAACACAACAGTAGACACCTCAGTCATTTGAACATGCCTTTGTCGATAGATGAGGGCTGGAATCAATTGGAACCCACCCTAATTTTCAAACGCGAATGATTGTCAAAAAATCGTCCAAGTGACGCAACACTTCCACTCGTCTTTGTCGATGTTGCGCTGCTCCCTTCTCAACACAGGTGAACTTCTGCGCGCACCGTGGTACCACGCTAGCAGGCTCACCGACGATTTTCAATGGTAGCGGAATGGAGTACGTACTGTCCCGGCCTATCCAGTGCGCAAACAGCAAAAAGATCTGCGTTTTTTTGGAAAAGCAATCTTGAAGACACCATCCATTGAGAGCGGCGTAGCTGCCTGTTTCGTCTGCGTACCACGCCATCTATCGTTTCATAGAGAGGGGCGACATCGGTTAGCTCAAAGGCGATCAAGGCCGGTGTTCGACTGGCCAGTGCTTCTAGCGCCTATAGGACACAAAACCGATTCAGAACTAGAGACAGCAGGACCGGCGGTTACCCCTTATTTACTCTTTTTGCGTTCCTCTGAACTGCTTCAAGCAGTATTCGTATCTCTCAGGGTTTTTTATTGAAGGGTGGTAGCGGGACTTTGAACACGGCGTAATAACACGTTTGAGAGGGACGCCTGTTCCTGGGTCCATTATAGGTTCATCACCAGTTATTCTTCCTCCTGTCGGGCAACCAGGGCAGATTTTGGGTTCGCTCATTAGTTTCTCACCTCGCGCGCATTATTGGTTAGATGGTCTTTGAGTGATCTTTTTAGCCATTCGTGAGCCGCGTGAACCTCTTGACCGCCATCCGTTGTTCTTTTAGAACTTTCTCTACTAATCTCTTTTTCGTAGTTAGTTCCCCCACCTCAGTCAGTCACTGTTCGACGCTCTTCTTGGTAGCTGGATTTGTAGGCTACCTGAATACGGCCAAACTTCTGCGCGAACTCCTTTATCTCAACAGGTGCATCTCAAAAATTATGCCCCTGCAGTGCAATATTGAAAGGTTGCTCATGGTTCAAATCTGAAATTAAGAGCTAAATCACTTTTTTAAGTGAAGGCACAGACTTCACAAATTTACAAAAACAGATTGGTTCGAGGCGATTCGAACGCCCGACCTCCGCCGTGTAAAGGCGACGGTATCTGGACTTTCTGAGGCCTTATTTCGTTTTGCCGCATCCGGCGAAACAACGACGAGAAAAGCTAGTGCGCCGTTGTAAACCGTCTCATAGATACGGGTAGATAACCCTATCAGCAGCGAAAACGCAGGCGGAAGATGAATTGTTGGATAGTCAAATCCTTTCTTGGCGTGGTGAGCCCTTATCGTAGCTTGATGAATCTCGCGCAGAGTTGGGTAATCACATACGCTGTATGCTGCGTTAATCACCATCGGTCATTCATCTCCGGAAGTGATAGGAACCCAAGCTATTTATCAGTTATGACACGTATGAACAGTAGATGAAACGAGAGGATAGAGCAACCATCAGCGTGAGTAAGAAGACCCACGCCGATTTCGAGAAGTACCGCGCCACACTGAGCGCTGCGAGAGGGAAAGTTCAGACGCAAGAAGACGTAGTGAGGGCGTTTCTTGAAAAGGCGAAGGAATAGGCGGAACCCCGGCAATATTCTGAGGCTTGCGCTTCAGCTCATGCAAAACGCCCCAAATCGTGAGGATAAGCCACTTATCGCAGTTAAACCGGCAGGCGAAAGCATAACCATCGCAGCGTGCGAGAATGACACAGCCGAGGCTGAAGGAGTCGTAAACGAGGTGCAAAAGCTTATTGGCAGCACTTTTTCTGATGGGGGTGGGGAAGAACGAACGATAACCCCGAGAGATATTGCCATCCTTACGCGAAAGAAGGAAGATGGAGAGAAGTTTAACGAGTTATTGCGAAAACTTAGCATCCCGACTGACTTCGTTGGCAATCTCCACTTTTTTCAGGCTCCTGTCATAAAGGACGCGCTTGCGTTTCTACGGGTTGCAGAAAATCCGTTGAACGCGGGCCCCTCCCTCGCACGCATCATGCGATCCTCTGGCATCAAGGAAGTTGACGTCCAGCGCATCAATGCGTGGGCGAAAAGCAATACGCGGGACTCAATGAGCGACGGCGTCTTCGAAGCGATGCTAGAGGCAGATTCTGATAAAATAACACAAACAGAGCATATACGTGAGCTCGCGAACGTCCTGGCGCGCATGCACGAAACGAAGCGCACGGTAACGCCCTCAGAACTCGTATATGATGTTCTGATGCGCGTTTCAGGGCTCTACAAGAAAAACCTGCAAAATAGCGCGTGGAACGATATCAAACTGCTGAACAAGCTTGTTGAGCTTGCTCGGCAGCACGAAACAATCATACCGGCAGAATCGATTAGCGATCTGCTGGATTTCTTCAATTCACTCAGTGATTTCGACGTCGAGGTAGAGGACTTTGACCAGTCTGACAGCGTTAAGATAATGACGATTCATAAGAGCAAGGGCACCGAGTTCCCCATCGTTTTTGTCGCCGACCTTGCTGAACGGCATTTACCCATACGTTACTGGGAAAAACAATTCTACGTGCCCAATGATCTCTCACGGGGATTGAAGACCACAGAGAATGAGAAGGCCCTCTTTTACCAGGATGAGCGACGACTCTTTTACGTTGCGATGACGAGAGCCGCCCACATGCTCTATCTTATCTTTCCCGCACGTTACTTACACAACAAAAAGGACGTTGCTCCCTCGCCATTTTTGAGCGAGCTGGGTCTCGACGATCATCCCGCGATAGATTCGGTTGAATGGGAACAGGAGGAGCCACTCCACATCACTGCCCCCGACACTAGCCAGCTAGAACGGGTAATGAGCGACCTTCAGCAGCAAGCGACACAGGCGATAAATCAGATGCGCTTAAAGACCGCGGTCGAGACCCTCATCAAGCTTGAGAAGCTTCGGCTTCTCGAGGCCAACAGCGCGCAAGAGACGTTTGACCTCGGCCCATGTGTGATATGCAAGGGGGAAGATACAGCCACAAACGAGCTAGTTGCCGGAAAGGATCCACCACTCATTGATCCTGATTTTACGTTCTCTGCCACGGTTCTCGACGGCTATGAGCGGTGTCCGGCGAAGTGCAAATATGAGCACGTGCTTCACGTCCCGACCTCCGCAAAGCCATATCTGAGCCTCGGAACAACCCTACACACTGTATTTGATCAAACTAGTAAGCTCGAAGCGCAGGGGTATGCGCCGACGCCGGATATTGCATACACCCTCCTCGACAAATCGTGGTCATCAGCAGCATACAGCTCAAAGACGCAGGAGAGCCAAGATCGAGCCGGAGCTTATCAGATTCTTGATACATTTCTTGCCTGGAATGAATCAAACGCAAATCTCGTTCTTAATACCGAGTACAAATTCAGCATGGCAATTGCCGGTCGAACCGTCAACGGCAAGATTGATCGCATAGAGCAGGCGGCTAACGATGATATAGTGATTGTCGACTTCAAAACAGGTAAGGATAAAATCGGCAAGAAAAAGATAGAACAGGATCTTCAGGCGAACATTTACTGTCTTGCTGTTCAAGATAAATATGACAAACTACCGAAGACTGTTGCGTTTTACTATCCGCGGCTTGATGAGACTGTTGAATATCTACCAAAAGAACCGTGGATTGGCGCACAAAAAGAACGGATCGAGGGAATGATTGCCAGCATGCTCTCCGGAGAATTCCCTGAAAAACCACAGTGGGGTTGCCGATGGTGCGATTACACGTGTTTATGCGATGGACAAGCGCGGAGCGACAATCTTTAGTCGCTTGTTTTTGTCACAATCCGATCTCAACTTCATAAGCGCGCTCTACTTAAAATTCTCTTCAGGACGCTCAATGGCGTTTACGGCATTTTTAGGTGAGGCCATTACGAAACTAGGTTAAAGTCTATGAGTTCTTCTGCCCGTACTTGTTTTTGAGTTAAAAAAACACAAAAACTCTGGTGCATTGCTGCTTTTCGAGGTGCTGCAGCCGTTTTTTTCTCTGTGAGTTCGGTGTCACAGCAATGTAACTGATCCTCACTAGGCAGCCAAAAACAATCAGTGCTCCGCCGAGATCTAAGGACCGTCTGCCTTTGGTGCGTCGGCGATCTTTGCAAAAAGCCACTGTTTTTCTCATTCGATACCTCAACAGACTAATTCGTTGGTTGGGCCGCAAGTCAACAAAGAAAAGATAGATTTATCTGCCCTTCTGAAAGACCAGTTCAAGACCGAGATGTCGTGCACACATTGCAGTCGGCAATCCGTCGTCGAAGGTGACAAGCCGTGAAATATGAAAACATGAGCATAAGAAAAGCCATGCAGCGAATCGACGAGAATGAGCTACTGCTCCCTCACATTCAACGCCCTTTCGTCTGGAAACAGGATAGGAATCACAACCAAGTCAAACGATTCTTTGACTCCATATTACGGGATTACCCTTTTGGCACATTGTTGTTCTGGAGGACACGGGAGGCCATTCAGGCCCGAAGATTCATACTCGATTACCAAGATGATTTTGATGTCACCAGAACCTACGTGAAGTCCAGTGAATATGACGAAAAAGAGAAACTCCTAGTGCTCGATGGTCAACAGCGGCTCCAAGCGTTATACATTGCCCTCAAGGGAACCTATGATAGTAAGGAGCTTTATTTTGACATTTTAAGTGGAGATGAAGTTGTTTGGGACTTGCAGGATGAGATAAAGTATAATTTTGAATATCTCACTGCAGACCAGGCGCATTTTAGAACGAATGACACGAGCTATTGGGTTCGGTTAAAGAGTCTCGTGATGTCGGACGATTCTTGGACAGACATTAAGCACAGAATCTTGGACAATATGCGAGAAGCCGAAATACCTGTCGATCACGATACAGAGCTCAAAGTTGACACGAATGGCGGTAAGATTGTGAACCTATTCGCCACCCAAGAGCTGATCTGGTACTATACAATTGACAGCACGATCGGCAAACCGCTTCGCTACGATTAAATACTTGAGATCTTTATCCGGGCAAATTCAGGAGGAACAGTCCTCAGTAAGTCAGATTTGATGTTTTCCCTTATCAAGCTCAATTGGGACGACGCAGAAGGGGAGTTTGATAAGCTTCTGAGCACAATAAACAAGCAGAATGCATTTCGTTTCGATACTGATTTCATTCTCAAAACCGCGCTCGTCCTCATTAATAAAAGAGCAAAGTTCGCTATCGAGAAATTCAAAGGCGAACGCGGTGAACAGAATCTAAAGGCCATTCAGCACAACTGGGAAAAGGTCGTCGATAGCTTCGGTTGGCTAAGTGATTTCTTGCAGTACGCTGGGATAACTTCAGACGAGACGCTGCCAAGCTACAACGCCCTTGTTCCGATAATTTACTATGCGTATCGTAACGACAACAAAGTTGCTCCGCAGCTCGTTAAAAACAATATCCAGACATGGCTCTACGGGGCGCTACTCAACGGGAATTTCAGCGGACAATCTGACGGTATTATTGATACCTGCACAGATGTTATACGAGACCACTCGACAGCAGATCACTTTCCGTTTCAAGAACTTGAGACCACGCTGAGGCGGAAATACGGGAGAATTGTAGGCGTTAATCCTAGCATCATCGATAGCAACGCGAATCTGATTTTGAATTTAATCTACCTGTACAATAAGCAGGTGACAAACTTCCAACCAATTCTTGCCGGTAATGCGCCCGAGATTGACCACATTTTTCCGAAAAGCAAGATGTTGAAGACCTATAAGAAGCCCAGCGCAGTGGTTAACAACATTGGCAATTATATGCTGCTCGAGAAGACTCTCAACATTAACAAGACGAACAAACTCCCTAAGGACTACTTCGAGGAGGCTGTTAAGCAGCAGCCGGAGTTTTATGAACGTCACAGGATACCTTCTGATCCAACGCTTCACCAGCCCACCCATTTTGAAGAGTTCGTCGAAGCTAGGCGAGAGCTGCTATTAGACACCATAAAACGGGTTTTAGTTTATAGGGACGAAGATGGCACGCCAATACGCGTTGAAAATGGGGACGAGAATTCTGATAGAGAGTCAGACGTTGATGATGACGAAGAAGTGGGATCGGGCGCGGCATTGAAAGCAGCTAGGAAAGAGTTCTACGGACAAATCCGCGATAAAGAGGGCGAGCATAATATTTGGTATCCGGTCAACCTTCAACCTGTGCGCGAAGCGGGAATGGATTTCTACTTTTTTGTCTATCCCAAGCGGTGGGGAGTAAAGTTCTACATGCAGAATGAGGACAAGTCAAAGAACAAAGAAGTATTTGACCACTTATACGCGGAAAAAGAGAGTATCGAGCGGGAATTCGGAAGCGAACTTGGGTGGCAACGTTTGGACAACAAGAGAACATCGCGCATCGAGTATATGGTTGAAGGGGTAGGCCTTGACAGTGAAAAAAGCACGTGGCCTTCAATGCAAGGCGCGATGATAGATAAGCTGAATGATCTTATAGCTGCTATATATCCGCGAATTCATGCATTTGTTTATCCTGTCTTAGGCCTATTTTTGGAACAGCTGAAAGCTCGAGCGGTTGAAGACAAGGATGTGTCGCGGGAAGATTACAAATATCTGAAAGAAAAGGGATTGACGTTTGACGCTGAGGTAACAGATCAAACGGCTACAGCCATAATGTGGATAGAAACTCGGGATAAGAGTCGGAACAAAGCGATCTTTGATCGGCTTTATGCTAAAAAGGAAATGATAGAACAGGCATTTGGCGACGAACTTCAATGGCTCCGCATTGATGATTTTAGGCCTTCACAAGTCGTGTTTGACATGCCTGCTGAAGGTGTCTTGCAAGATAAGCAACAATGGCCGTTGTGGGAAGATAAAATAATTCAAGCGCAGGATAGGCTTTTAAAAGCAATTAAACCACATTTTACTCTAAATTGAGCCCTCTCTGTGACGGAATGCGCGGCGTTTTCGCGCAAGCAGTCAAGCCCGATGTCTTTACGTCTGTCGGTTCAAAAGCAAACTGCCGTGGCAGTTGCTTGCATAGTTCGGCGATTAGAATGCTCACATCAAACACGCCGATCAGTTCGGCTTAAATTGAGCGTTGCTGGGCAGATATAACTTGAGCAAACGACCTGAAACAATTCAAACTGAAATGCTTAATGCTATAAAGGACGCAAATGCGATTAGGTCGTCCTCTTAATCTATTCCGGCAACCCACGTCGCTGCTGTTTGACTTTTCTTTTTCCTTCTCTTTGCTTTTTTCTTATTTCTTCCTTGTTTGGGATCTTCTTATCGCATAACTGACGTTCGCCATCACCGCAGTTCTTGCACTTCCAAGGGACTGGCAGCGGCAGTATCCATCCTGAATCAACTCTATCGAAGTCATGCAAGGTTCTCTCAACAAGTGACTTGTCGATGTCTGATTCGAATGTTTCGGTCTCCCCCTCTTCCATTACATAGATTTGGTAGCGCTTCTTCCCCCTTCTAAAAAAGTAACCATACAGGTCAGCCTGCGCTTGTGCCACAGGTTTTACGAAGCGCTTCAAGAACTGACTTTGCGTCGTTTTGAACTCATACACAAATTCGTCCGTGATACCGTCAGGGACTCCTACAAGGACATATGGAGGATATTCGAAGTTCCAGCGGATCGTCGGGTAGCACTCGCTTCGCGTACCTTCTAGCATTTTGCCTCGCAACAGAGGCGGCATCTCTTCAACATTGCCGATTTTGATCCCTTGGCTTTCGAGCCGCATTCGTTCTTGGGTGCGCAACTCCACCGGTAAATCAGGATTTATGAATGCAACCTTGTTGCCATTTTGATCGAGAGCTGGCAGACTTGGGAATGCGATTCGAACCGCCTTCTTTTCCTTGAGGAGGTGCGCGATATCATGCCACGAAATATCATCTCCAACATCCAGGAGTTGCTCTGAATTCACAGGTAACCGGTCGATGATTCCTAGTTTTTGCGCGTCGGAGAGTCTGTCAGCTAGGTAAGACTCAAAGAATAACAACTCGTCTCTCCTGGTTTCGAGAACGCTTCTCATTGCACACCACCAATAATTGGCAATATTGGCCATTCCCACAAAAAGCAGGCGATTCTTGTCTGCGCCTCGCCTCTCTTTTTCAAGGAGTAATAGAGATTCCATCTCTTGTTTATTGGTTAGCAATGCTCTAAGGTCGGAATTAATGTCAGACATTTAATCAACGCTTAAGGCTGTATTCAGCCTTGCTCATGTAATTTGCCATTTTACCTTGTTCAGCGCCTGCATGTATAATCAAAAGATTTCTTCAAAAATCTAGCGTGCCGCTGCTTAAAAAAGCGCTTCCAGTTACAACCTTGCAAGCAGTTCTTTCTTTTTGTCCAGGGACTCCTCTTCAGTAATAATACAGTCATCAAGAGCCCTTTCAAATCGCGGAGCATCGCGGAAACTTGGCGGGATTGAGCGGCAGAGTTTGCGGGAGTATCTGTAAGAACAAGGGATACCGTGAGCAAGCTTACGTCGAAATGTAGTTGACGAATCTGTGCTCGTGAACCGACGAGCTCTCGGTATTCACTCAGGAGCCGACAATCGGATACGCGTGCGACGGCCTTGAACTCTGGGTGATTATTTTATGCGTGCATATTAATTGCATAACCCATAAACGATTTTTATGCTTGACGCTTGCGATTTTAAGATTCTTTTTGCTCCTATAACCCCAGAAGCGCATTGATGTGCTAACTCATCTTTGATGATGACGAAACTAGTTTCCAATTTAGGAAGTGCGCCAAGGCCAAAGAACTGTAATAAAATGTAGAAGGTGGGGGTATAATAGCATAGCCGCTTTTTTTACGATTTAGCGTATTAATTTTATCGCTTTTTGACCTGCTTTATATGCAAAACAGACAGTGTAATTTCAAAAAACGTCTTAGGCGTGTTAAAAAAAAACGTTTTCAAAGCGATCACTAAGCTCATTTTGTTGTGCTTTTCTAGAAGTTTTATGTGCGCTTGTCCGAGAAGCGACCCTTGGGACATCGCGGCTCAGATGTAGCGCAAGTAAGATGTGAAATATTTTAAGAGGCAAACACAAAGCATAAACAGTGAGCAAAAGGATTCTTAAATACATTAAGACTGGCGCATTCCCTGTCGAGCCCGCCATCTTAGCCTTGGTTGTTGCTCTTAACGAAATAGATGGCATAGAGACGACGAGTAGTTGTGAGGGACACACAGATAGAGAAGACCCTCCTAAATGGAGCATCTGGTTCCACTGTTCGAAAAATCGGGTTGGGTGGCTCGGGCTCGAACTCATCTATGCGGCAGTTGATGCGTACCGCGTTAACGACCTAGAAAGCGATGCGCACATTGAAACGAGTTTTTATTACAATATCGTAGCATTTGAGCTTACTGGTTCGCGCCCGATTGATAGAACGCGACTTCCAAAGTGTATTAGACGGGCTAAGACGTTGCCGCGCCAAGAACTCGAAGCGATGACGTTTGGCGGGCTGCTCAACGCTGGGGCTTTTGATGATGTGCTTGAAGAGTTGAAGAGTGATTCGACAAATGGCGACTTATCGCATCGCCACCGTATTCAAAATAGAGAAGAGGAGGAGTAGCCCAAGTACCCGTCGTCATAAGCCAAGCCCATCGGAATGGATCGGCCTATCAACTGGGGTTCAGAGAATCAATAAAAATCATCATATTCCAAATCAGCGTATTCTTGAGCAATACCGTCGGGGTCGTCATACTCATCCAGTCCATTATGTTGACGTTCTCGCCTGAGCATACGAAAGCTTTCAGTCCATCTGCCTCTTAAGTCGAACTCGTTCACAAAACCTCTTTCTACGAGCAAACGGGCTTGTGGGAATCCATAATCCTTTGAAAAACCATTCTGCATAGGGTCAAGGTGCGTGACCTCCAGCTTGATGCCGCCGACCTCATCATCGGTTAGCACCTCTCCAAGAGACGCTTGGCCGTCTTCTTCAATCACCCAGCGGTAAGTTACTTGGAGTGATTTATCAAACGGAATGCCGCGACGCACCTTTTCGAGGCTCATGATATACAATACGACAAAACCATAACAGGGGTCTTTATCGCTATCCCAGCTTCGTCCCACAATCCTACCTCCATAACCCACTTCTTTGACTCCTTTTTCAGCAGCAAAGTTCTTAGGAGAGAGGATGCTGCTTTGCCGTCACTCTCAAGCAGGTTGTGCAGGTTCGTGGCCTCTTCTTTGACCCGCCTAGCGATTTCACTCGGGACATTTCGCCGCCCCAGTGATGTGGCCGTTGCAGCGTCTCGCGTATATTGAAGTTTATTGCGAATAGCCCAAATTGCGGCGGCCTGCTCCACCACGTCTTCCGGCCAATCCGTGAAACGTCCTCGGCTTGGCTGCTCGAACTTGAGGGTCTTGGGAGGGCGTCCCGGCGTTCCCTTTCTTCTTTTGAAGAATGTGGTCGGCCTTGGAACGAGGCCCGCTGAAGCCCAACGCCTGAGTGTGCCTTCGGAGATGCTGATGCCTAAACGTCTTAGTCGCTTTTGAAGTTCTTTGTAGTTCATGGCCGCCTTGATCCAACAGATGCGCGGAACATTTATATATTTCTTCGGAATTTTGAAGTTCTTTTCACAATCTTTATATATAGTCACTTGTGCTGCGTCGAAGAAATCCGGTCATAGAACGCGAGCATGGCGTGTTAAAGTCAAGATTTTTGGGGTGAAATGGCTGTTCGGTGATTAAAATGAAAAGCAAAACACAACATCGGATAGTCATTCCCGCTACGTCAGAAATTCACGTCCGACAAGCTACTAGTGATTCGCCTCTAAGCTTAGCCGACGCGGCGCTCTCGTATGCACGACGCGGCTGGCCTGTGCTTCCACTGGTTCCCGGCAAGAAGAACCCTCTGACAACAAACGGTTTCTATGACGCAACGACTGATGGAGTGCCGATACACGAGTGGTGGACTCAGCATCCAGATGCTAACGTAGGTGTTCGGGTCGGAATAGAGTCCAACCTTCTCGTACTTGATGTCGACAATAAAGGCGGCAAGAACGGAACTGCAGAGCTTGAGAAACTTAGCAACCAGCTTGGCCAACTTCCCCTAACCCGCATCGTGAGCACGCCAAGCGGCGGGTTTCACTTTTACTTTGCATTTCCCAATGGGCTCAAAGAGAGGGCGCTCAAAAGCGAACTCGCTCCTGGTGTTGAGCTGAAATTCAAAGGCTATGTTGTGGCCCCTCCATCAATCATTGAGGGGTCTGCCTATGAAATAATTGCCGAGGTGGAGGACGTTGATTAACGTAGCACAGTTTCCAAATGCCTGGATAGTGGCGTGCATTAGAGATGAAGCGACGCCTGAAGAATGGCGGCAGGTTAGAAGACAAGTCGACGGCCCTGGGGCGTCTTTTTGTGAACGGCACGGAATAACTATGTCAAACGTTCTGACGGCACCAGCGGATGTGAAAAAGACAAGCAACGGGTATTTGTGCAGACATCCGATACACGGCGCGACTGGTGACGGAAACCTTTCCATAAGTCCATCGCGCAATCTCTGGAAGTGTTTCCGGTGCGATTCTGGTGGCGACCCGGTTACCTGGGTGGCTGTCCGTGAGGGTCTTATTGATTGTTCCCAGGCCGGAAGGTTGGACAAGGAGACGTTCAAAGCGGTAGTGCAAGTGCTTAAAGACGAGGGTCTTGTTGAAGACGATTCAGTGCTAGTGGACGCAGCAGAGCCAGAGGCCTGCGAGATTGATGACTCATACGTTGCGCCGTCAGGCTATCTGTACGCTCACGATCCAAACGACCCAAAAAACGCGATCATTACCATCAACGGCGTGAAGAAGGATTTCCGAAAGCTGCCGCCAATTCCGCAGGTGGCTATCACCGGGACCATAACGGACATTGCTGCGCTGATCGCACAGGTTAAAGAGCATTTCAGCATCGAAGAAGATTACAATATAGAGGGCCCCGTTTGTGCGGTTCTTTCCTCGTATTTGCCGAACGAGCCTGACATCATAGGAATCGTGCAGCCTTCGGGTGGGCTTAAAACTGAGTTCCTCCGCATGTTTGGTGAATCGGAAAACCAGTTCTGTTATCCAGTTTCGAGCGTTACTGAAAACACATTTGTCTCGGGCTATGACAAGAACCTAGACACAACGCCACTGCTGCGGGGGCGCCCTATTATTGTGAAGGATCTCACGACGCTCTTAAGCAAGCGGGACGACACGCGAAGTGCCATCTTCGCTGACTTTCGTGAGATCACTGATGGCTACATCAGAAAGGAGTTCGGCAGCGGCGTTAAGAAAGAGTATCACAACATTCATTCAAGCTTGATCTTTGGCTCCACACCGGTCATTGAGCACTATTACTCCCTCTATTCAAACCTCGGCGCTCGAATGGTGTTTATGAAGCCCTGGAACGATCCAAAAAAGGCGCGAGAACAGAGCCGAAAGAACCAGGGCAAGATAAAGCAGATCCGCAAAGAACTGAACGAAGCGATGCTGTCCTTCGTTGACTTTCAGCTAAGGCGGCTTGATGCAGAGGGACTGCCGGAGCTCTCTGACGAAATGGCCGATCAGATCGGCGAGTATTGCGACTTCCTTGCAGTAGCGCGCTATCCGGTTCATTACGATCATCGGGGTGAGGTTGATCAGGTGCCGACCCCCGAGTTCCCGACGCGGTTGAACAACACGATCTCGAAGCTCGCCCAAGTGCACGCGTTCATCTTCGAACGTGATCAGGTCGAGGAACCTGACAGAGAATTTGCACTCAGGGTCTGCGCTGATAATGTGCCAATCATGAGGGCAAAGCTTCTGCTGGCACTCAAAGGAACGTGGCTTACCACGTCAGAGATCAGTGAAAAATGCGATATGCCAACACGCACGCTCAATAGGAAGCTCGCGGAGCTTCAAACACTGGGAATCTGTGAGTTTATGAGCGGTAAAACTGCTGGAGCCGAATATGACTTTGCAGATGGGCGCTCGAATCACTACAAGCTGTCCAGTGAATGGGTGGGTATCGTTGAGAAATATAGACCAGCAATCTGTAAAGGTGTAGGCACTGACAGAAATATATGTACTAATAAAGAACCAGACGTTAACCCCTCCACGAATTGCTGGTCTATATCTAACACCTCGCGAAGAAAAGATACAGAAGTCCAAGGCACAACCTGTTCAACACCTAATACTTCGGATCACGCCGCTGTCGTTAAAGCGATACGCGATGTGATGCTCCGCTTCCGCAATGCCCCCGCTGACCGAAACACAAGAAGCAAAGTCAACCGCGCACATTTCATTCACCTCGTTGTGGCCACCGTCCGTCGACAGCGTGACGAATGGGCAGGCCGTGACATTGAAAGTGAGATCAAGAAGCTTAATGAGAACGATCCTGAGATTCAAGCGTTGCTAGAAGAGCTCACAGCAGAAGAGACTGAAAAAGAAAAACAATGAGTTTGCTATTTAGTCTCGTTATTATATCATTGAATGATATATCAATGAGTTCATGTAATTCCTGTAATAAAATGGCTGCTCTCGTGCATTGTTATGACGCATTTGATACTATTGAACTGAGCACTTGCTAGTTGATGACATAGCTTTTACGGAGGCTAGCAAATAAAGGCCATCTCGAATGCGATCGAGGATAAAGAATCGCTATTGCACTCGCTTTAACTTTTGGCGTCTCGATTTGCACTTCAATGTAAAGGTTTGCTGATTCGCAGCTTTGTAGATTAAGTCTGTTTTTCCAGCGACTTTTTCTACACGCGCTTGACTTTTTCTACAAAACCATGCACATGTTGTGACATCATCCGAAAAGAAATAACGTTTTTTAGGACCATGTCCGCTTGGGATAAAACCGGCTAGGTATCACGATAAGAAAACGGATTGAGCATCGCGTGCTGTAACACGAACCAGTTACAACAACGTTTAAATAAAAACAGCGCAAATTAGCTTGTTTTGATAAACGGCGGCATCATCGCCACCGTAAACTTGCAAGGGAGGTGATAACGTGAAGAAATATCTCGCATTTCTCCTTATCGCAATAATGGCCATCTCGGTGCTGAGCGCGGCAGGCGCCGTGACGGCGCAGAATACCGCCGCGCAATCCACGCCCGTAAAGACGGTCGCCGCGCAATCCATTCCCGCGCCCATCGACCCCCTCTACAGCCCAGGAGCGACGTATACCTACACGCCGACGCAGTTCAATTCGTGGTCGTACCTGTATACTCTCTGGAATGGCGCAACAGGCTCCGCGGCTGCTTCCGGTGGTACTGCTTCCGCGTCGATAAGCACTACGACCGGAGCTCCGCTGTTCCCCGAAGCTGGGATGGGCTGGGCATGTGCTGGAGTGACTTGGCAACAGCCCACTCTCCCGTCAACTGGGCCGTACTCAACCTGGGCTGCGGTCAAAAACATGCCATGCACGGTCACTGTGACGGTGTACTACGTCATCCAAGCGAAGGGCAACCAGAACACTTATGCAGACGCGTATTGGGGCCCGTGGTTGCAGGGCTCTCCGTACCGTCAAGTCTCGGTGGTGGCTGGCCACACGGAGCAGATGAATGCCTGGGTAGCAATTACGACGTGGCACGGCACAGTGGGAGCCCTCTTCTCGGGAGGCTCCGGATTTGCCGGCGCCGCAGTCGGTAGCGGACAGCCTTCCGGTGGAGGACAGGCCTCTGGCAACATCGTCTGTAGTAGCATCGTGCTCGCATTCCCTAGGTGAGCAACGATTGGGAGTTTACCACTCCCACTCTCTTTTTTTGCAAGCAAGTCCGGACATGATGTTTCATATCGGTTAGCGATTTGCTGCAAGTTTCAGATTAACACTATATTGTTTTGCAACACTTACTCGAATCAAAAGCTGTGGGAGCACGCCCCCCAGTAGGAGAATAAGGGTATGGATAAACCCACTAGGACTAGGGGGTTACTGGCTCCCGCCGCACAATTTGGCGCGATTGCTCTTAATCCTTTCCAACGAAAAGAACCTAAAAGAGCACGACCCTCCAGGAAGGAGAACGGGGGAATGTTAGCCCCTTGAAACTAGAGAGTCACTGCCCGGCCAACGACTTAGCGCGATTATTCTTAATCGTTTCTAACTTTTGCAGACTTCATATGAGAACGCACGGCGATTGTGTGAAAACCGATTGAAATTAATAAGTCGGATGTTTCTATATCGTCATAAGCAAATGAGGGACGTGACAGCATGAGTAAGTCCTACATAAACCCGCCGGTCGTTGAAATGTTCTGCGAGTTTCAATTTACTCCAAGTCCAAATCAACCACGGGATATCACGGTACTCGGTTTGTTTTATGACAAGATAAAGAACAATTTTCCTGTAAAACAGCCACAAATAGGCATTCAAATGGTACCTCCAGCAAAGAAGCCAGCGGAAGCTATCGTTCCTTTGGCTATAAATCAGCGAATGCAGTTCTTTCGTCCCGATAGGTCGGCTTTGCTGCAAGTTACCCCCGATACGCTTACAGTTAACCATCTGACGCCATATAGCTCGTGGGATGAGTTTAAGCCGATTGTCTTAAACAATTTCGAAATCTTTAGACAGATTATCAATCCAAGCGCATTCCAACGAATCGCAGTAGGGTATATAAACAGACTTGATTTCAGCGAATTGCCATCGGAACTGAAAGACTACTTCAATTTTTATTTCAGCCTTCCAAAAGGGTTGTCTAAAGCTCCTGCTGGATTCAATAGCAGCATTGAGATACCCTATGAAGACGGACGTAATAATCTTGGTTTAACGCTCCAGACCTTCCCCCCAAAAAGACCAGATACGTTTTCATTCATGCTGAACCTTAACTACCACACGTCAACGCCTAAAAGTGCTGGAAGTGTTCACTTGAACAATGCCGGTGAATGGATACAAACGGCCCATAATATCGTTGTAAGTGCATTCGAAGAATGCCTTACTTCGGAAAGTAAAGCTCGTTTTGGTGGGATTAAGTAGATGCTGGAAACTGAATTTGACTATGAAAGTTACGATAACGGTATGACGCTAAACGAATTCAGAGAGCCATCTTTTCTTCTGAGTACCAGCATAATAGGCTCGCCGATCGAACCGACCAAGCCATCTTTTATTTTAGGTCGCTACGAACTTGTCGAAGAACTAGAACGGCGTCACCTATACACTTTTGAAAATCGTGAAGATATTTACGGATTTCTTTTGAAGGCAAGTGATTTGGTTATAGGTGTGCTAGGCGAAGCACCAGACCGCATCACAAAACTATTTGGAAACGTCCCCCTCCACCTTGAAGTCATACGCGACCCAGAAGAAGATGTTGAACTTCTTTTCATTGAAATAAAGACCGACTTGCCATCCGGCCGCGCGGTTGACTTGCTTGATACGCTTGACGATGAATGGTGGCTCGACGTAGACACAAGCGTTAGAAAAATGCTCGCAGTAGACGCCTAATTAATACGTGGTCATCGGTTGAATCAGTATGACTTTCGATTGGGAATGTTACCTCTCGCTAAGTGAAGCGATGATGGACAAAGCCGAAGAACTGAAAGGTGACGCCACGCAAGAATGTCTTCGAGAGGCTTATTTGCGGTCGGCATTAAGCCGTTTTTATTATGGGGTCTACGGAATAGCAGAGAATATTCTTAGCCGTTATATTCCAAAACCACACACTCACGCATTCGTGTTTTGTGAATACGAAAGTTCCCCATACAAACCAGTGAAAAAAGTTGGCGAGAATCTTAAGCGTTTGTGGAAATACAGAAAAAAGGCCGACTACGACGAAGAAATCAAGGACAGTCACGATGAGATAATGGATATTGAGGCTGTCCTGGACGCAGCGGACAAAGCGAATAAAAAAGCCCGCAACACAGTGAAGCAAATAAAAGAACTGGAGTCTGATGGTTTTTTAACATCGTCAACGTTCAGTAAAGAACGTTGTGAAAAACATTTGGTTCAATCCCCAACTCGAACATCTCCTGAATAAACCACGCAGATGTTGTGGCACAACCCTTTCGACAGCACTTCGTTGATTTTAGCCGCTTCGGTCTTCTCGTTTAAGAACCTATTTCCAGATTCGAAGTTTCGCACCGTAACTTGCGTAAGACTCAAGTCGAACAGCCCTAGAAGTCAATGCTTCCCGACTGGCTTCCTAGGCACAATACAGTATAGCCGTGAGCCCTTTTTGCTGCCCAAACGGAGAGGGCGGAAGCTGTGAGATATTATTATGTGTTGGACATGACATTAGCGCAGCGGAGATGTTACCCTCTTAAAACCTCCCATATTTTTTATATCACGAATTGGGGCTACAATTTGCCGGTTTCAGTGAGGCAGAATATAATGGCCAGTGCAAGGCAAAACACAAGGCATCGGCAAGGCCAGGGCAAGAAGTGTTGTCAGTGAGCACACGTCATAAGATGGACGCTTAAAAAGTGTTTAGCTTCTAAGTCTCTCTTTCAGTTCTCAGCCCTTAGGCTCTCCGCACCACCGCCGCGCATCCGGAGACTTGAGGCGGGTTTGCAATGGTGTTGAGTCCCTTCTTGGAGCTTAAATCGAAAATAGGGAGCTAGGGGGGTGCTAGGGGTTTCTCTACTTCGAAGAGGATAGAAATGATACCTAGTGGCAGGCCTGTCGAGCAAACTGGCGCAAGCAATTTGCAAAGCATAATTTCGCGAGGTTTATAGGCCTATCCAACGTGCAGTGACCACTAAAACAACAAACAGAGAAGCTAATGGCTTATTTCTTCACTTTGAATAGGCTGCGACTCTTCACTCAGCAATGTCTTCACCCATTGCTTCCGCTCATGCAAAGCGCCGCTGCTGAACCACGTAGCAGTGCATTGTATTGAGGATGTGTGCCGAGTCTGTTCAACTAAATCTTGGCGCATTGGTATCATAACTGAGATCAATCTTTGTCCAGCTATGATTTGAAAAACGCGCTACATGCAACCAACGCGACCTTTCGGACACTTAAGCTACGTCGATGATTTTCCAGGCTGTGTCAGTAAGCCGGCTTAGCCGGCGACTGCTGCTGCAGCTACAGGGATGAGCGATTGCGGATTTCCGCCTCTGAGGAGAACCCATATCGCGCCCAATACAGTTGTTATAGCCGTTAAGCCAATTAGAATAACAGCCGTCAAAAAAGCAATGTTGGAAGCCTTTAGTTGATCAGCTTCGGGGTTCGCAGCCGTTGATACCACCTCCTTTCCAAACAACAAACTTTCGCGTTATCGGTTTAAACGTTTTCGTTTGTTTCATGACAATGAACTGCAAAGCAGCTGCATCAATTCGAAAAGCTTATCGCGTTCTAGACACCATTGTTTCAGCAATTAAACAACAAACAAGAGCGGATTGAGGGAGCCGCGTGGATCTCATAAGCGTCTTGCAGCAAGCAGCTCCGTACTTGGCTAGTGTAGCTGTAGGAATACTCGCCGCGCTTTATGGGCCCTACATCGCAGATTCAATAAGGACACGTCGCGACAAGGGGAGACTAAGTAGGGCGCTCCATCTAGAGCTCGCCTACATTTATGTTGAGATCGGCGAGTTTTGGCGTCGTTATTATAGGCCAGGCGAATCATTTGACAATGCATTTGAACGCTTTAAAAAAATGGATCATGATTCTCTGGAGCGTCTCAAAAACGACTTGGAATGGTACAAGTCAGCTGTATACGACAATAACCTGTACGTTTCCATGGGAAGTGACACTCAACTCTTCGAGGTCTTCTATCAGATTGGTGATGCCGTCGGTATAGCAAACGCAAACAAAAGTCTCGGCTTGGCCTTCAGCGATGATAAGAGCAGCCCCAAAACGGATGTCGAGAGATTCCGCCTGCTAGTAAGCGGACTCGGCTATTTTGACCAAGCAGTAAAGGATGGGACTTTATCTGCAAAGTCTTTGTTGAAGGCGAGCAAGAGAATACACTATGGCCAGGCATATCTCAAGCCGCAGTTGACGACCTTGAAACGGCAACAGGAGTGGTACTCACTAAAAGATCGAATACTTAGACGCCAACCAATAACCTACACGTTTATACCTGTCAGAGAGGAGACCTATCAAGCGTTTTATGATTTTATCCATAGACGCGCACAACAACTTCGGCGCGATGTCACAGAAGATGACGCCTTTGTCGAACTTCTCGGATGGGGTGGATATCTCGTCAGACGGCAGCAGCCATTCGTGAAATGGCAACAGCTGAAGCGCTCACTCAGGGACTTGGTATTTGGGCACGCATACATATCCCATTCAAGCTGGTTGGAAGTTCGCGATAGCACGCAAGAAGCGTTTTTGCGCTTTACTGACAACCTGAGTGGCGAATCCAGCGACGAAGTCACCCAAGACCTAGCGGTGAGGGAACTGCTCAAGCAGGAGCGTGACTCCAATTATGCACCTTCACCTTCGACACGATAACGCATCAATCTTTCTTGGGGCTAGACTGAGCGATGCCGCGGTCTTTCCAGGGCTTCTGTCTTGCGGCGTTCGCCTGTATAAGAATAATAAATCCGCCACCGTTTGCTGCACGTATCGACCAATAGTTTTATCGGCTCTGGCGTTGCTCGCCTAACTGCAAAAAGCATGCCACAGCCAAGCACACCTGCAAGTGGTTCCGTTTGGCCGTTTTTAAGGGGCTTTCTTAGGCCGGACATTTAACACGTCAAGTCTTTGCATTTTGTGGGACTCGTACTATAGCTTGTGACCCATGTCGCACGACGCTTTTTGTGAACGCTCAAACCGGCGCGCTCTGGAGCTAAAGACGGAAGCGCTCCGCTGATGATGGTCGTCATGTAACGAAGCGATCGTGAAAAGGTTTCTCCCTTTTCTCCCGCCCACACCAAGACATTTTCGATCAACGGGGACGCGTGTGATAAAAAAGTTGTCAGCTATTATCGCGTTTTTTGATGGTCGCCTCGTTAGCAAATGATCGTGCAACGAGAGGATGTGATGAAAAATGACGCTATCAGATGATGCGAGGCGAGAGGCGGCGGCCTATCTTGGGGCGTCAAAAGAAATGCAACAGGCCTTCGCAGCGAAGTTAACGCCAGAGCAGAAGCAAATATTAGCGCGTAACTTGAAACTCTACACGGAGGAACTGCATGCCCGGCGGCAAGCTCAGGCGCGGCGACAGCAGCAAGGTTTTAAGAACATATCACCACCAGTCAGCCAACCACCAAAACAAGAAACGTCGCAATATTGTGAGAATTGTGGCGTCGAAATTATGCCAGATTCTGATTACTGTTCTCGTTGTGGCACAGGTGTTAACTACACATTTTTAGAAGTCAGCCAACCACAGAAAAAGTTGCGAGTGAGCCAACGACAAGGAAATTCACGAGTCAGCCAACCACAGAAAAAGTCACGAAAAAGGTTAATCGCACTTGTTGCCGTTTTAGTAGTCGTCGTCTTAGTTGGTGGAATCGCACTCCTCGCTTATTCCGCAGGAAACACGGACTATAGCAGCCATTATAATTCGATTTGGGAGCAAAACGTCATCGAAAAGCCGTTCTACAAGACAACAAGCGAGAATGGGAACGTAATGTATGTTGGGTTGGTTCGCAACTCTAACGCCTCGTCGATTGTTGCGGGAGGAAACACAATAACCTTCGAACTTGTAAGCTCACAGAGCGATGCAGCTGCAATCTACCAGAACACGGTAACGACCGCCGCAAACAATGGGTACAATTCGACGCCGGTAAGTAACGGTCAGTATGCGCGCATCACACCAATCCAAGCGTGGCAAGGCACTAGTGGTATAAAGTTTGAGTCATGCGCTTACTATCAAGATCCTAATGTAGGTAACGCATGGGTAGTTGAAACGCAGTACGCGTGAGGTGATGGATGCGTAGACGAATGATACCAAAATTGATAGCAATCATCATGCTGATTGCCTCATTATCGGTAGCAGGCTGCACAAGTCAACAGCAAACCACCCAATCAACGAGCATTAACGTTACAGCAGCGCGCATACCCGATAACTCCTACGGTAAAACACCGGCAAACGTGGACACAAGATATGCCATGTTTAATGCGACCGTTACAGATCTCAATGCCAAGGATTTGTCTACAAGCCCTTTCAATTTTGAATTGCAAGATACTAGCAGCAACATTTATAACGTAGTTTACTTCCCTGGCTCCGAAATAAATTCGTTTAGGGGAGCATCAAATTTACAGCCGGGAGATAAGATTTCAGGAATTGTTGTATTTGAAGTGCCTAAGAATGCTCAGCTCAACACACTAACCTATGACGATGGACAAAACAAAGTCACCATCAATGTAGCAGGAGGTTCTAATGCGACCAACAGCACGATTGGCGCTACATCCAATGGTTCGAGTGCACAGCCTTCGATAACGCCATCGAGTTCCCCTTCGTCAAATCCGTCATTGACTCCATCACCTACGTCGTCGCCCACGCCAAGCCCATCACCAAGCCCATCGCCAAGCGCAACGCCTAGTCCTTCTCCTTCGGGAGGAGCGACAAGTTTGACGGTGCTCTTCTTCTATGATCCGTCCTGTCCGCATTGCCAAGCGATTGAGGGACAGGTCCAGAATATTCCGACCTATGGGGGGAAGGTCACTGTGCAATGGGTAGATACGACCACCACGGCCGGCTATAACGAGCTCCATTCATACGGGGCCACAGAAATCCCGACATTCGTCATTTTGAACGGTGGCTCTGAAGTCGGGAGCCCATTGGTCGGTCCTACGAGTACTGATCAATTGAATGCTCAAATAAGTAGCCTGCTTAGTTAGGATTAAAAGCAGGTGGCTGGCTCGGCAGCAACATCAAGTCCAGCAACAGAGTTAAATCGCAAAGTCGACGTCCCCCCAATACTTCATGTAAATAGCATAAACGTACTCAGGCAATGGATTTCGATAATGGCTCCACGAAATGCTTGAAACGTCATGAGTCAAGATGTATGCTCTATTCGCCTGATCCCACTGGATAATGTCGCCGTACTGCTCGGCGAATTTGCGAAGGTCGCCAAGCACGAAGTGTCCCTTGAACCGCGACATGGGAATTTTCTGTCGCTTTGTCCACTGCAAAAAGGAACTATGCGTGAACATCAGTTCGTCGTCATTTCGCCCCGCGAGTAGGGGTTTGAGGGCTTCCACAACGCGAGGGTGGAGCGGGACGTAGTGGCTCATACGAACTTTGTCTTGTGAAGATTCGACCTGCAGCACTAGCTTATCAGCAGCAAACGCTGTGCGGAACTGGCCTACCGTTAGCTTCGCCATCGTTGCTTCGCTCCGTTGACCGGTGTACGCCCCGAACGAAACGAACGCCGAATATTGCGCTGATCGTTCAGGACTGATCTGTCCTTCTCGTTCTGCTTTCGCAATGTGTCGGAGAACGTTGTTAATATCGTCCTTAGTGACGATACGAGAAGTGACGCTCTTACGCTCTTTGACCGTTTTTGGAAGCTCCAAGTAGGGGGCGAACGTCTGATAGCGCGGTTCCGCCTTTGTGGTTGTGAGGAATTTAAGGAACGACTTGGCGAAGCTCAGCACCTTGGAATGAGAATCCGCAGACTCGTACTTCTTAAGCACATTTTGCCTAAGTTCTTTAAGAGTTAGTTGCGACACCACGCCTTTTGTGGATTCCCACAGCTCTACTGCGTCTTTGTCAATCCACTGTTGCGATTTCTTAGCGAGTCTTTCTTTCCTCTGAGCCGCATAGGCATCAAGGTCAGGTTTTGTAAAACTGAGCCGAGGCTCGCCAGGTGTAGCAGGTGAATCAGTTCCTGGAGTTTCCGGGGTAAAAATAGGTTTATCGTAACAGTCTAGAATGTCTTTGACTGCTTCTATTGTTTCTACATCTACAGTCTTTATG
>Ga0187884_10001296_pt1 | contig 23161 bp, 29 predicted proteins | sample June2016WEW_20_4_FD_132983 | JGI IMG/M metagenome (GOLD analysis project Ga0187884, IMG submission 132983) | Peatland microbial communities from SPRUCE experiment site at the Marcell Experimental Forest, Minnesota, USA - June2016WEW_20_40 | ecosystem: Environmental > Terrestrial > Soil >...
CTCTGGACTCTCGGTACAGACTCGGCCAAGCCCACCCGCTGTCATTCTGAGCGCAGCGAAGAATCTCGCTCTGGACTCTCGGTACAGACTCGGCCAAGCCCACCCGCTGTCATTCTGAGCGCAACGAAGAATCTCGCTCTGGACTCTCGATACAAACTCGGCCGAGGCCACCCGCTGTCGTTCTGAGCGCAGCGAAGAATCTCGCTCTGGACTCTCGATACAAACTCGGCCGAGGCCACCCGCTGTCGTTCTGAGCGCAGCGAAGAATCTCGCTCTGGACTCTCGATACAAACTCGGCCGAGCCCACCCGCTGTCATTCTGAGCGAAGCGAAGAATCTCGCTTTGGGCTCCTGAGGCAACCGGGGCGTGCTCGGCGAATTCGGCGCCCGACTACTTGACTTGACACGCCAGCAGGTGGAGTGTTTGGATGGTGTGCGCGCCCATGAAGACCTACTACGTTTACATCCTGGCCAGCAAGTCTCGCACCCTCTACACGGGCGTGACGAACAACCCTGAACGGCGGGTTATTGAACACCGGCGGAAGCTCGTCCCCGGATTCACCGCACGCTACAACATCAACCGGCTGGTATATTACGAAGTTTGCGGTGACCCCCTGGCCGCGATCAGCCGGGAAAAGCAGATCAAGGGCTGGACACGATTGAAGAAAGTCGCGCTCATCGAATCGGTGAACCGCGACTGGAAGGACTTGAGCGACGGATGGCCCAGCTAGTGACCCAAGGAGCGGCTGGAGCAAGAAGACAGAGTAAGAAGGCAGAGCAAGATTCTTCTCTGCGCTGCTCAGCGTGACATCCGTGCACTCGCCTGCCATGCTGTCATTCTGAGCGCAGCGGAGCGCAGCGAAGAATCTCGCTCTGGGCTTCACCGCAGAGAAAGAACAGGGCGAGATGCTTCGCTGCGCTCAGCATGACAGTGAGCGGGCGCACTCGCGAACGTCGCAGGGTAGGCCCTTTGCTCTCAACGGCTCGATTGGGCCAGCCTCGCGCCGGCGTCCTGACATCACGGATAGCCATTTTCGGCTATGCCTGCTCAGAATGACATTGAGGATGGTTCCGTCCCACGGTAGGGGCAAGCGGCGCTCGACCGATGCCCGAACGCCGTTCGGCCATACAGCGCATGACGAGACCTGACTACTGGCTTACCAAATTTTCGCACCTACGGATTGACCGTGCTCGCGGCCATCGCGCACCCCACAAACCACTCTTACTTCTTGTGCTGTGTGATTTGGTGGAGAAGGAAAATCTTCGCAACGCAATCTTAACCTTGTCCCCGGAACTTGCATTCCGCTTTTACACATACTGGAGCATCGTTGCCGGAAGACGGCCTCAGCGGCCAGATTGCGCTGCTCAGCGTGACATGCGTGCACCTGCCTGCCATGCTGTCATTCTGAGTCCTTCTCTGTCATTCTGAGCCCGTTCGCTGCGCTCAGGGTAAACTCCGCGAAGAATCTCGCTCTGGGCTTTTCCGCCGACAAACAGCAGGGCGAAAGGCGCGGTTTAGGATTAGGGTGGCCATCGGGTGATATGCGGCGTAGTATATTGATCGCTTGAAGACCACTCTTGCAATCAAACACCTTGAGGGGGATACTCGCCCCGATGGCAGCGACTATCTTTCAGGACATTAAGGGTTCTCTCCGCCAGCTCTATTTGGAGGACGAACGCCCCTGGCTGGTGGGCTTCAGCGGCGGCAAGAGCCTGCCCTGAGCGCAGCGAAGGAACAGCACGATGCTGGCGTCGCTGATTTTTGACGTTATCCTGTCCATCCCCGGCGAGCAAAGAAAAAAGCCCGTGTCGGTTGTTTGCACTGACACGCGCGTCGATCCCGCAGGGCGGGACCGCCATCGTGGAAATGGTTGAAGGCATGCTGGACCGCATGCGGAAGTGCTCCCAGCAGAACGGCCCCAATATCGAAGCCAAGCTGCTCAAGCCAATCATCGAAGAATCCTTCTGGGTCAACATCATCGGTCGTGGCTACCCGCCACCCAACCATACCTTCCGCTGGTGTACCCAGCGGATGAAGATTGATCCGGTCAACGTTTTTGTGCAGCAGCGTCTCGGTCACTGGGGAGAGGCCATTCTCCACCTCGGCGCGCGCCGCGCCGAAAGCCAAACGCGCGCACAGACCATGGCAGGTCGCGAAGCGCGCAATGGGTTGCACCGGCATCCTGACTTGCCCCGCGTGTGGGTGTCCAATCCCATTGAATTCCTCACCACGGAGGACGTTTGGGCCTACCTGCTCCAGAAACCCAACCCGTGGGGCGGTGACAACCGTCCTCTGTACAAGCTCTACGCCAGCGCCTCGAACGGTGAGTGCCCCATCCAGAAGGAGTTCTCTTACGCCTTGTGTTAGAGTAGTGGTCAGGGGAGACATATATGAGGAACCGGGTTACCGAAATGCCAACCGCGTCCGTGGGGACGAGATTGCCGCCCTACCAGCCGCGCACATCGCTCGGGAAGCGCCTTTGGGAAATTCGGGGCCAGATTATGGCCTCGGGAGAAAGATCCCTGGGCTGGGATGAGATTGAGAAGGAAGTCTCCGAACATCGCAGCGACCCCGGGCTTGACAAATGAGCAAGCTGACTTTTGTGGATTCGGGCGTCCTCATCGCCGCCGCCCGCGGCGCCGACGAAGTTGCCCGGCGTGCCATGACGGTGCTCGATGATCCCGACAGGACATTTGCCTCCAGCGCCTTGGTGCGGCTCGAAGTGTTGCCGAAAGCCCTTCGCCGTCACCGGGAGAGCGAGGTCAAGTTCTACGAAACGTTCTTCCAATCCGTGAGTGCCTGGGCGCCCATCGGCGAACCGCTTGCCGAGGAGGCCTTTTTGCAGGCCAGAAACCTTGATCTTCACGCCATGGATGCCCTTCACATTGCGGCGGCGCTTTCCGTCGGGGCCGAAGAGTTCATCACCAGCGAAAGATCAGAAAAGCCCATCAACAAGGTCAGTGCCATTGCCGTTCGTACCATCCACCCGTTAAACCAATGATCGTTTTATCTTTCGCAGCCGCCCCGCGAGCTTGCTCGCGTGCCACCTCGCTGCGTGGAATCGATAACTCGCAGCACGGCCAGCAAGCTGGCCTGTAGCAAAGCGGCGGGCTGGCGCAGACGTTTGCTCTTTAACGTCTGCGATCTGCCGAAGGCATGTTCGGCAAGGGTTGTGATGAGATGAGTCGAGGACGTCCCACGGTCCCTTCGGGAAATCGCAGACCCCAAACAGCGGGGTCTGCGCCAGCCCGCCTCTTACGAGCACAGTGCTCTTCCTGCTCCTTCAATGTCTACGCCTATTGCTTCATGCCTAACCATCTACACCTCGAACTCGTTGGCCTTTCCGACAACTCGGATGCGATCTTACTCCTTCACGATTTCAAGGGAAACGCGACATCACAAGCCCGCACCCTGGGCATTCGAAACCTCTGGGAGAAGGGTTTCTACGACCACATCTTGAGAGACGATGACAATCACAACGCGGTGGCGTGGTACATCTTCAACAATCCGGTTAGAAAAGGGCTCGTGAAGGACCCGCGCGATTGGCCGTATTCAGGCTCGTGGATGTTCGATTGGAAGAAAGCTGTGGCGCCCATTGAACAGTACAACCCACCCTGGAAGTAGCGGCGGGGGAATTTATCCCGATCAGATCGGGACCCCGCCATTTTCGAGCAACGTAGCGAAGAGTTATCCGTCAGCCGACGGATTACCCTGCGGCTTTTCGTTCTTGTCGTATTTAGAGCCGCCGGGTAGTGCAGAATGCGCACAACTCCGCGCTTATTTGTTGATCGCCGCTAGCGTCCTCACCAGCTGTGCTGACGAATCAGTGGGATTAGCATCCTTTGCTGTCGCCCATTTGAAAACTTGATAATCCGCCATCTGGGCAGCCGCCCTGTCGCGCTCCGAAATCATTGTCAGCATGCTTTGCGGATATACAAAAGCTCGTGCCCGAAACTGTCCAGGCTCTGGCAATGGAACGTTTAACGTCTGCGTTATAGAGCGACCATCAGGGTCAATAGAGGTGTACGTGCCAACTGTAACGCTGGGCACCTTGTAACACTTCGTCTCCTCTGGTGCAGCGCTGCAGTGCTGAATAGCCGATTGCGGACTGTCCCCATAGTCCAGCGGTGTCCAGACGTTCGTGAATTTAAGCTTTCCCTTGAAGAGATCGTTCAAGAACGCATCCGGGTCACTATTCGCTTCGCTCATGTAGTCCTTTGCAAACGTATATCGGATAAGCTGCCCATCGGATACCTGGCCTGCGACATGATCCAATGCAAGCATCAGCATGTTCCGTTGCAGGTACGGGTTTCCTTCCAAACGTTGCATAGCGTCTTTTTTTAGCTCGCACACGGATTCCGCGTCAGCCTTTTTCGTGCCATCGTTCGACACACAGAGACCCGCTGCGTCCTGAGCAAATCCCGATTCGCCCGCCGCGTCATGCCACAGAGCGTTGAAAAGGAAACCGGAAGTCATATCACCATAAAGCATGTCCATTTCCGCTACACCAAGCGTCAGCGTCCGCAGCGCCCCGTTCAGTAACCGTGGACCCCGAGGGACTAGACCGCTTTTCGTGACGAACGACTTGGTATCTTGAAAAACCCCCTTGTGCTGAATGTCCAGATATTCATATATTGGCGCAAAGAAGCGCGCATATTCGGAGAGCGTGACAATGGCATCTTGCAAAAGAGGAGCCTTCATGTACTCGTCTGCTCTATCCTCAGCCATCTTCTCTCTTTGGACCTGTATACCTGACAGCTGCAGCCGCCCCGGCCATCTGTCAGGGCCGTCTCCATCATCATGACACAATACAGCAACAAGCGGATCGCTCAGAGAGGTTCCACGAGCGCAAACAGGTGCATCAGTTCCGAAGGCTACCAATTTCGCTCTGTACTGGTTTACCGTATCTGAGGGAATTGCCGCCATGGCTACTGTGCTAGAAAGCCGAAGATTCTTGAGCTCCGGGCGATCAGTGGCAAATGGCAGCGCGAGTTGCCTCGCTGTGTTGAAGACATCGTATGTTTTTATGTACTGGCCCTCATAAAAAGGATTGATTTCTGGCTTAACGCTGCTGTTATAGTCATTGATCGCCTGAGGTGGCTCGACGTATGACCCGGCCGGCACCGCTGTCGTATAACGCATAGCTAGAGGCTCAAAAGTAAAACCCTTCGGCCCTTTCGTGAACGTTACGTCGTACAAGGTACGTAAATAGTCAATGCAATTAAACACTTTATCGTAGTCGGCTTGAGTCGTAACCTGGCTTGCCTGCTGAATGTCACTTAGGTTAACAGGGCTATAATGCAACGACAGGAAATCATTAACATCACCTCTGATGTTGTCACAGCTGAGGAGAGGCCAATACAGCACTTCGCTCACGCTTGCCTGCAGGTGGTCAACTTTCACATCCAGTAAATCAAATCTGCGCTGCACTGCGGTGTTGTACTGGGCCATCTGCTCAGACAGTTTCTGTATTCCCTCCATCAAGAACTTCTGCTGTTCTATAAGGTCGTCAAGCTTCTTGTTAACCCGATTGAAGTTGCTATCGAGATATGAAAACAACTGCTGATGAAAGAGTTCCTCCTCGCTGGGGCCACCAAAAAGCCCCGTAATGCCTGCAATTGCTCCAAGATAATTCCCACTAGCAATGGATGAGATCGCAGCATTTACGGTAGACGCATAGGAAACAGCTTCTTGAAGATCATGGCCAATCGCGCCACCCACATGTAAATTCTTGGCTATGATTCCGATCTGATTAAACTCGGTCACAACTTGATTCATGCCGACCACGAAGGCCTCGGTCTTGGCCTGGGCCTCGGTGGCCTTAAAGAGAATCTTGAAGTCCTCGGGAGGAAGCCTGCTTTGCAGGTACCCACCCTTCAGCAATGTCAGCTTTTCTGTTGCCGAAGCCTTCGAAAAGCTAAAGTCCTCGATAAGTGCTAATTGCTGGGTATTAGCGCTAGTTTGTGTCTGAATATCCGCGACTTGGGAACGGATTGCGCTCGCCGTATCCGTGAGGTCTTGCAGATTGGAATTAACCGCAGACATGTACGATGACACCTGTTGACTGATGTCGACGATTTGCTTTCGATTCGCTTCGATGTCCTGTTGTGCTTGCCCTAGCTGGTGGAGAGTAGTTTTTTGTGTGTTTTTGATGAGATTAACTACAGTGTTCTGAAATATTTCTTTGGCCCCCTGATCGTCGCCTACGCTTTTTGCAATGTCTTGGAAAACTTGTATTTTGTCGAGTTCTTGAATGACTTCTTGAGGGGCCCGGTTCTGTAAAGCGGCGTAGTCGGAATTCGACATTTGATCATCGATTGCCTTGGCTAGTCCATTTCGAGCAGCCTCGTCCATTTGTTTTGTCAGCGCTCCGATCGCTATGTTTTTGACGAGCCTCAAAGAGGAAGTGGCAAGAATCATCGAACCCCCAGTGGCGATGTCCGAACCTGTCAGGGCGACATCTAGACTGGCACCAGTCGCGGAAGCTGCGCCGCGCTGAACATCACGCGTTAGAACATATCCATCCGTGATCTTTTTCATGGTAGCGGCATACTGGTCAGTCGGGACGTTCGCCTGTATTAGGCCGTCTTTCGCGGCCTGGACCGGGATATTGCCCAGCGCAACCCCAAACTCGACAAGACTCTTCACCATTTCCTTGTCCATAGGCGCATCCTGTGCTTGGGCTCTGGACATGAAAATCAAAGTGACAAAACACAACTGCGCTAATGCCATACACAGATACAGACGTCGCTGCATAACACTTTTCTCCGTTCCTGCTATTCCAGTCACCGATTTCTAACGCTTACTTGGAATTGGCCTTTCCTGACTCCTTCAATTTCGCTGCGATCTCATCATCAACTTGCTTAAGAATGTCCGCTTTCAGTTGTTTAATCGCCTCGCTGTTGGCGAGCTCCGCAGGCAGTGTGTCAAATCGCGCATTAATCGCTTTGCGGAGATCTTCGCTAAATGTATTCACTTTGGTGACCAATAGGGCATTGGTCTGTGTCATTGTATCCTGCATTTTGGCGACCTGACCCGCCAAATTGTGGTTTGCAGTAACGATCCAAACTAGATTTGCATTCACTAGTCTCAGTTCCTCATTACTGGACGCTACCAAGGCATCCTGTAGCGTAGCCATTTGTACTTCAGTTTGGCATCCCTCTTTATTATCTTGATTTCCTAAATTGGAGTAGAATCCTCTATAGCACCAAAAGGACTGATTGCCTGAATCTCTCCGTACGGTAGGGCTGAATTTTTGGGCGTATAGGGTCTTCATGGGCAACATCATGATTAGCGATATGCAGATGCGTAAACTTTGTTTCATTTGGTTTCCCTCCTTGGGAGCAGCGACCTGGCGCTTAATTGTTTTGAAAACTACCATTGAATGTCTCCTACTTGGACCTGTTCGCCGATTTTATGTGCGCCAATAGTGACAGTGGTCTTGACAAAAATGGTCCTTCGGTGCCTCCCGGATTTCCAGAGATCGGGAGGTGCTGTGACAACCTGTTTGAACATTCGTGCTCGGAAGCATAGCGGCTAGGCGGAAACGCTAGTTTCTCGTGTAATTTGCCCTCGCCCTTGCGGAATCAGCGCAGGGTGTTTCCATTCGTTACTCAATTTTGGTTGTATTAGCGCACTGATCGTGCCTGAACACATATTAAAAACGCAGCCACTGCGCCTGTCAATAGTTATTTTAGAGTATTTATCTTTTTGACCCACGTCACGCTTGTCGTAAGACTTTTTTGACGAGGCGCAGAAAAAAGTCGAGCATAAGTCGCGGGTGGCTCAGACATTGCCGTTTATGTCTGCGTCCCAGTGTTTCGCGTTGCGACCTCTCGCGCCCAGTGTTCATGGCAGCCTGTCCATCACCAGGAGGGAGTGGTCCTCCCGGTAATCGTATCTCCAGCTTGACTTTTTCCCATCGCGGGGTTGCGCCGCCAACTCCCGTGGCGACCCAAAAAGGTCTTGACTTATTACAAGCTTGTTATATACTGAACCCACGATGAGAACGCGGGATTTGAAAGCGGAGCGGCGGAGGCACGGCTGGGGCCAGGTGGACGCGGCCGAGCGCCTGGGTGTGTCCCAACCTTATCTGGCCATGCTGGAGAACGGAAAGCGTCAACTCACGCCCGCTTTGGCGCGTAGGGTGGTTGCGGCCTATGGACTTCCGCCTACGGAGCTGCCTGTACCGTTGGCATTCACGGGAAAGGTTGACGGGCAACGGTTGGTTGAGGATCTCGCGAAACTCGACTACCCGGGATTTGCTTATGTTCGCACGCATGTGAGAAGTAAGAACCCCGGAGAGGTTCTACTGACCGCTCTGGCGCAAGAGAATCTGGAGGGTAGGGCGGCGGAAGCGCTGCCTTGGCTGCTACTGCGATATTGGCGCATGGATCTGACCTGGCTGGTGGTGGAAGCGAAGAAGTTTGACCTCCAAAATCGTTTGGGATTTGTGGTCAACCTTGCCCGCCAGCTTTCCGAACGAGGCGTGGAAGCGGAGCGCACGCAGGCTCTCGCGAGTTTGGAATCCTTGCTGGAGTCAAGCCGGCTGGCGCGTGAAGATTATTTCTACCGGGCTCCCCGCAACGACCGGGAGCGGCAGTGGCTGTTCGAGAACCGGTCGGAGGCAGCGCGACACTGGAATTTGCTGTCAGACCTGCGACCCGAGCACTTGCAATATGCGGCCTAGCAACGAGGCAAAACTCCCTTCACCTTGGAACCGGTTCCTGGACGAACTTGACGGGCTTCTCCGTGAACAAGTTCACGTGCATTGCATCGGTGGATTCGTGGTCAGCCTTTTTTACGGACTACCACGACCAACGGCGGATGTTGACTATTTTGCTGTACTACCCTATGGCTGTGTGGACGACCTTCAAGCATTGGCGGGGCCGGACTCGATGCTTGCGAAGAAGCACAAGCTTCATTTGCATCATTTCCCGGCCATTTCCCTGCCGGAGGACTACGAAACGCGGCTCGCGGAGATGCACCCCGGTGGGTTTAAAAACCTGCATCTTTACGCCCCCGACCCATACGACTTGATCTTGTCCAAACTGGAGAGAAACAGCCAGAAGGATCGTGATGACGTGGCTTTTCTGGCAGAAAGCCTCCATCTCAGTCCTGCGGTGCTACGCGAACGCTACAAAAAGGAATTACGTCCGTACCTCGCAAATGAAGGCCGGCATGACCTTACCCTCGAGCTCTGGCTCGACGTTTGCTTCGAGGGGCATCCGCTTAAACCTTAACTCTGGACGGAGCTCGCAACGGATTTGAAATTCTCCGCCCTCCTGAGGCAGTCGAGGGTCGAGAGTCGAAAGTCGAAAAGGGCGATGCCGCAAAAATGTGTGCGACAACGTGCGCAGAGTTTGGCGGTAAGAACCTATTGGATAACTTTGCCTTTTGTTTCACGCGCGAAGGGCAGGATGAGTAGCCCCAAAACGTAGATCACCGCGATGGAGCTCGCAGCGCGGGTGGCGCATACATTGGTTGGGATGTATGCGCCGGTTGATCGTTCAGATGATGGATTAGGATTCGGACACGCGAGCACTCTCGGGACCGGTTTGTAAGAATCGCCGACATGAAGAGCAATGTCGGCGCCACCCGCGAAATTAGTTCACAGTCCACAGTCGACAGTTCACAGTAAGAATCCTGAATAACCAGTTCACAGTCCTGAGTCCACAATTCACCGGAAGAATCGAGACCGCCTTGACTGTTAACTGTCGACTGTCAACTATAGACTTCGCGGGTCTCGTGGTACACTGAAACCGAGTATTATGAGGGCCAGATGAAACTGGAAGTAGAATTGAAACCGGATATTGGCGAGGCGCTGCTGGCGCGGGCGCGGTCGGAAGGCTTGTCGCTCGATCAGTTTGCCGAGCGCGCCCTGGAGGCGTTGGTCAAGACCGGGACTGCGAAAGCCAGCGCGCCGGAGCGAGTGAAGGCGTTTGAAGCGTTCCTTGCCGGGTTGGAAACAGATGCAGTGCTGCCGGAAGAGACTTTTCAGCGTGAGAACTGGTATCCGGACCGCTCGTAGACTGCATGGACTACCTCATCGATACCAACGTGCTGCTCCGTGCCCTCGCCCTGCGAAATCCCCTCCGGCCGGTCGCGCGTCAAGCAAGGTAGCGCGGACCTGTTCTTGAGGTCCGCGGCTTTTCGTTGTGATGGGGGGGACGAACCGCGGACCTGCAAAACAGGTCCGCGCTACTCGCTCAGGCGACGACATCCCTCATACCAAGTTGCAGGAAATGTTGTAAACTCGATGCGGAGGCGAACGGCTGCGACCGCGGGCAAGCGCCGTCCAAGTGCAACCACGGGAGTTCCGGCATGAAAACCCTGAAGTTTACGTATTGGAAGGATGGGGACTATTATCTGGGTTTCCTGAACGACTATCCGGACTATCAGACCCAAGGCACGTCGAAAGAGGAACTGGTCTGCAATCTGAAGGACTTACTGGTTGACCTTGAATCAGGCGATGTGCCTTACGTCCGCAAGGTGGAAGACCTGGTCGTGGCGGAATGAAGCGGCGCGACCTTATCCGGAAGCTTGAGGAGCTTGGCTGCGTTCTGGTCCGCCACGGCGGGAGTCATGACTGGTACACGAATCCCTCAGCCAAGAGGTCTCAGCCGGTGCCTCGTCATAGCGAAATTCACGATGGACTGGCGAAGTCCATCATCCGGAAGCTCAGCAAAGACATTCCCGACTAGATTTGGCGCAGTCTTCGTTCGTCGGCTGGCGCAGAGTGCAACTCTGCGTTTTGGCGCGAGACGGTGAATCGTAGAGCTTTGCTCGCTCTGCGGCAGCCCGCCGAACTTGCGTTGTGCGCGGGGTCCGTGGTATTTTTCGACGATGGGCGCGAATGAAGTATTGAAGTACGTGAAGGCCTTGCCGCCTCGGGAGCGCCGGAAATTCTTTGCCGGCGTCCACGAACTGGAAACGGCGCTGGAAGTGGGGCCGGCGGCTAGACGCAGACGCCTGATTCGCTGGCCCGACGCAGCCGCTCGGCGGCGTCGAATTTGTGGCGACAAAGTTCTGCCCAATTTAGTTCTGCGGGCGCGGGACGAGGAGCGCTACTAAGCCCGCGGGTGGCCCCGGCATCGCATTTTATGTCGGCGACCGGGCCTCTGGCAAGGCGACGCCCTCGAGGAGCAGAGAAAACTCCGCGATGAGTGGTGAAATAGGGGCTAGGGGTTCGGGATTAGGGATTCGGGAACTGGGGATGTAGGCGGCAGTTTTGACTCTCTATTCGTTAAAGCTTGGCCTCACCGAGTTGGGCGGTCCGCCCAGGCGACTTGGGCCGAACGCCGTCAAGCCGTGGGGCAGAAACATGGGTACAGGAATTGAAGCCCACGAGGTGGATAAGTCACGCTCTGAAGAGTCTGACTGACCGCGAAATTCCCCGCGAACAGGCCGAACGGGCGTTGGCCGAGCCGGAGCGAATCGGCGAAGGACACGGAGGCAGAAAGGTCTTCATGCGCCGTTACTTCGATGAGCGCCTCAGGCAGGAAATGCTGGTACGCGTAATTGTGCAAGAGACAGACGTCGAGCGTGTGGTGACCACCGTTTACATTACGTCGAAAATCGGCAAATATATGGGAGGGGCAAACCGATGAGAGTGACTTACGATCGGCAATCAGACACCTTAACCATCACCCTCCGTGAGGATCGAATCAGGGAGAGCGACGAGGTTCGTCCCGGCGTTATCGCCGATTTCGGGTACGACGGGGGCGTCGTGCGCTTCGAGATTCTCGACGCTTCAAAGGTGGTTCAGAACACGCGCGAGATGCAATTTGCCCTGGCGGAATAGCCCCACTCCAACCAACACAGAATGTACCCGAAACTAACCTTCAGGTACGACCGGGAAGCCGACATCCTGCACATTGACAAGTGCCCGCCGTATCCTGCCCAGGAATCGGAGGAATTGGGCGACGATGTTGTGGCGCGCCTGAATCCCGCCACGCGTGAAGTGGAGAACCTGGAGGTGATGTTCTTCTCCGCGCGCCTGCTGCGGAGCGACCCCTTTGAATTGCCCGTCACAGCGGACCTACGGTTGACGGTATCCTAATCTAAATTCAGTGCTGCGGCGGTAGCGTTGTTACCCTCCGCGCCACAGCCGTTGAACACGATATTCAGGATTGCGAAACTACTCCCCGTAAAGCTTCCGTCTCACGCTCCACGGCGGTCACGGCCGACCTGATCTGCCCCGGCGTTGTGTCGGCATCAATCGAAAACCTGATCATCTGCCGGGATGCAGCGGTATCCGGTTTCATGGCTTTGATGACGTGCGAAGGTTCGTCGGAATCGGCCAAGCACGCCGAGCCTGACGATGCACAAACGCCATCCTTGTCGAGCAGGATGAGGAGAGCTTCGGATTCGATGCCGTGAAAAGTGACGTTTGTGGTGTTGGCCAAGCGCTGCGTTTTGTGGCCGTTCAACTCCGTGCCTGGAAGGGACCCCAGGATCCCTTCCTCTAGATCGTCCCGCAGCGGGCGGACCTTCTTCTCGTAATCCGGCAGGTGTTTGCGCGCGAGCTCGGCTCCTTTTCCCAGCCCCACGATCAGCGGCACGCTTTCCGTGCCACCACGCCGCTTACGCTCTTGATGCCCGCCGTAGACCAATGGCGAGAATGGGGATTTGCGCCGGACGTACAGCGCGCCAATGCCTTTGGGTGCATGAAATTTGTGGCCCGTCAGCGAAAGGTAGTCCACTGGAATCTTCCGCACGTCAATATCCACCTTGCCCGCTGCTTGCACCGCGTCACAGTGATACAGCACGCCTCGCGACCGGCAAATTTCCGCGATCCGTTCGACAGGGAACAACACACCCGTTTCGTTATTCGCCCACATTAGCGACACCACGGCGGTCTCATCCGTGATGGCAGCTTCGAGGTCGGCCAATTTCAACAGGCCGTCGCGGTCAACCGGCAGGTAGGTGACGCGATAGCCATCCTCCTTCGGGCGACCACCCCTGCACCCCTCCTGATACAGGAGGGGAGTCCGGCAACTTGCTTTCTCGAGCGCTATGCAATAATTCAGCACGGAGGAATGTTCCACCTGGGACGTGACGATGTGCCGCAGGGCGAGGAGTTCACAGTCCACAGTTTACAGTTGACAGTAAGAATCGAGAACGCCTTGACTGTTAACTGTCGACTGTCAACTGTAGACTTCCTTTGACGGCATCATCGCCTCCAGCACCTCGGGCAGTATAGGCGTGGTGGCGTTATGGTCGAGGTAGATCATGAAGCTCAGGGTAGGCAAGGCCCGACAAAAGTGCAAGGTTTAGACATTGTTTGCGATATGCCTTGCCCAATCGTGAGTCGGCCCGGCGTGCAAAGTGTGCTTTCGCAAGCAAACGAGCCCTGCTATTTCTGCGCCCTTGAGTAGAGGAGTCATTGCCATGTCAGCTTCTCGCGTCGCAGATGATCGGCGGCCTCTCTGCCTCGCTCGCCAGCGGCAGCGAGATCGAGATAGGTCTGGACCGGGCTAGTACAAAGAATCCCGGGTGCAGGTTCAGTGGTATCGCGCAGTATTCCATGATCCTTAGGCACGGTGATGATGACATTCTCGCCTTTTGAAGCTGATGACAGCTTTAATGCCTCCTGTAGTCGATCGAGGCCGGCGTCGTCAGCATAGAAGAATTGTGTACCGACACGGGCGTACGGCGCCAACCAGTGCGCCGCTGAGAATGATGCGAACACGACCTGTCCGCCATTCTCGGCAGCCCGAAGTGCTTTCCTTGAGGCCTCTTCGAGTGTGCTGCCATGCAGTGTCGTATAGAAACGCAAGCGCCTCCCCGCAGACGACTCGTACGCGTCGCGCCAGGTATCCAAGAGTTTATCAGGTTCGGACAAAGACAAGCCTTCAGACGACACCCGCGCCCATTCACGATCAAGCAAGGCGGCACGCACGTTGCTGACGTGTCCCAGGCTAACGTCAGCAGCCTTGGCCAGATCGGTGACGCGCCATGAGCGTCGTGGACTGCGGAGCATGACGCGCAGGATCTGGGCTGACTTCGGCTTGAACAACGACCTGAGCTCGCGTCGATCAGTGGAAGGTTTGTTCGGCACCATGCGTTCGATGAACACCCCGTCGAAAACGATGCGGGCATTACCTGCAAGGTCCAGGAACCCCGCCTCACTCTCCCGACACAAGGCCTGCCCCTCCGGGGACAGATAAGGCGCGATAAGTACCGGCGTCGTGTCCTTCCCCTGATGGGAAACATGGTTGCGCAACTCGAGCAGGGCAGTCCGGACGTAACGTGGTTGGCCGTTGTACTTACATTGGCAGACGAGCGTATGGCGTTTGCCGGATACGTTGATTTGCGCCACGATGTCGACTCCGGGGTCCGGCCCCGACGGTTCCAGCTTGATGTCCTTGAGCTTGATGACCGACACTTGCCCGAGTAAATCCCTGAGTGCTTCGGCAGCATGCATTTCGAATTCTTTCATTGATTCGTGCATTTTCAGCATTTGTTGAAAATGCCCTATTTGGTGAAATCTGTCAAGAAGTAATTTCACTAGAATCTATACTTTCAACAAGCGCTGAAAGTCCTTATTCTGGTGAAAATCATCGATCCGACCGCTCCGTTGAGATCGTTATCCTAAATCAGAGTAAGTTCTGCCACAGCCTCCTAAGAAACCCCTGTTCCCGCAATTAAACGCTCAGTGCCAGAACGGCCTCTTCCACAAGCGCCAGCACTTTCTTCGTATTTGCATCCGAGTGCTCCGGATCAAGCGAGAACCGGATCATCTGCCGAGAGGCAGCCGTATTCGGTTTCATGGCCTTAATCACGTGCGAGGGCTCGTCGGAATCGGCAAGGCAAGCGGAACCAGAGGAGGCACAGACGCCCTCTTTACCGAGCATGATCAGGAGCGCTTCGGATTCGATGCCGTGGAAAGTGATGTTTGCGGTATTGGCGAGTCGCTGCGTTTTGTGGCCGTTCAATTCGGTGTTGGGAATGGACCTCAGGATCCACTCCTCCAGTTCGTCCCGCAACGGGCGGACTTTCCTTTCAAAATCAGGCAAGTGTTTGCGGGCCAGTTGGGCAGCTTTCCCCATGCCGACAATCAGCGGTACGCTTTCCGTGCCGCCGCGTCGATTGCGCTCCTGGTGACCGCCGTGAATCAAAGGTGCGAACGGCGCCTTGCGACGGACGTACAGTGCCCCAATGCCTTTCGGCGCATGAAACTTGTGGCCCGTCAGCGACAGGTAATCCACCGGAACCTTTCGCACGTCGATCTGCACCTTGCCCGCCGCCTGCACAGCGTCGCAGTGATACAGCACGCCGCGCGACCGGCAAATTTCCGCGATCCGTTCGACAGGGAACAACACACCCGTTTCGTTATTCGCCCACATCTCAAAGGCAGTGGTCAGTCGTCAGTTGTCAGTGGTCAGTTGAACCAGCAAGAAAGCAGCAAGCCGTCGCGGTCGACCGGCAGGTAGGTGACGCGGTAGCCATCCTCCTTCGGGCGACCATCCCTGCACCCCTCCTCATCCAGGAGGGGACGCCGGCAGCTTGCTTTCTCGAGCGCCATGCAATAATCCAGCACCGAGGAATGTTCGACGCTGGATGTGACGATGTGCCGCAGGGCGAGGGGTTCACAGTCCACAGTTCTACAGTTCACAGTAAGAATCGAGAATGCCTTGACTGTCAACTGTCGACTGTCAACTGTAGACTTCCTTTGACGGCATCATCGCCTCCAGCACCTCCAGCAGTACGGGCGTGGTGGCGTTATGGTCGAGGTAGATCATGAAGCTCAGGGTAGCCAACGCCCGGCAAAAGTGCAAGGTTTAGACATTGTTGACGAGATTGAGTCATCGAATCGTTCCAGAGCGGTCGAAGGGCAGGAACAATTATGAATTCTGAATTGTGAATTCTGAATTGTGCACGCGGAGTTTTGAAATGGGAATTTCCCTATTCTTCCTCGCCACCGCCCCCTGCCTACTGCCGACTGCCTACTGCCGACTGCCTGCTGCCGACTGCCTGCTGCCGACTGCCTGCTGCCGACTGCCTGCTGCCGACTGCCTTCTGCCTACTGCCGACCGCCTTCTGCCTACTGCCGACTGCCTGCTGCCTGCTGCCGACTGCCTACTGCCGACTGCCTACTGCCGACTGCCTTCTGCCTACTGCCGACTGCCTTCTGCCTACTGCCAACTGCCTTCTGCCTACTGCCGACTGCCTTCTGCCGACTGCCGACTGCCTTCTGCCTGCTGCCGACTGCCTTCTGCCTACTCGAAAACGGGGTCCCTCCTGCCGAGAGTGAGTCCAGAGGACCCTGCGGAAGCGGACTCCGTGTCTCTTGACACGCCGGAAAACATAGGCTAGTATGCTACGTGGGGTGGGGCAAGAACCAGGAGTCCGGATTCAGGAGTCAAGGGAAATCACTTAATCATGGAGGTACAACTAAAGATGTCCCGAAGCACCAGGTATGCAGTCATCGCTCTGGCCTCAGCCACAATTGTCTTGACGGCCGTATGGAACCCGTCGCTCTCTGATCCCACCCCGGAAGAAAGCAAGCAGACGTTTCACTGGCCTGCGGGCAAGCGGGTGGCTGTTAGCCTCTCATTTGACGATGCGCGCCTCAGCCAGATCGACAGGGGCTTGGATGTGTTCAACCCCACCGGCGTCAAGGTTACTTTCTTCGTTCTTCCGGAGGGTGTGAAGCAGCGGCTGGAGGGTTGGAAGCGTGCTGTGGCCAGCGGTCATGAAATCGCTAGCCACAGCATGAATCATCCCTGCACAGGTAATTTTCCCTGGTCCTTCCATAACGCGCTGGAGAATTACACCCTCGAGCAAATATCTCAGCAGCTCGACGAAGCGAATGTGGAGGTCCAGCGGCTTCTCGGCGTGCGCATGGTGACTTTCGCTTACCCCTGCGGCCAGAAATTTGTCGGCAAGGGCCGCCAAGTGAAAAGCTACGTGCCGCTCGTCGCGGAGAAATTCCTTGTGGGACGCGGTTTTTACGATGAATATTTCAACAACCCCGCGTTCTGCGACCTGGCCCAGGCCAGCGGCACGGTATTTGATGATATGGATTACATCCAAATGGTGAAGCTGATCGCTCAAGCCGCCAAGCAAGGCGCCTGGATCATCTTTGCGGGGCACGAAATCGGAGAAAAGGCCTTTCAGGTCACGGACGCCACGGCGCTGGCGGCACTGTGCAGATACATGCAAGACCCCGCCAACGGGATCTGGGTTGATACCGTCGAAAGGATTGGCAGATACGTTCAGCAGCAGCGCGGCGAGCACTGAGACTGCGAACTGCGGTAGGTGGTATGTGGTAGGTGGTAGGTGGGGAAAGAAAAAACAGGGGCTAGGAGCTGGAGACTGGGGGCTGGGGACGGAGGCCTGCCCGCCGCCGGCACGATGCGCGCATGGCGGATGGCAAAGTACCGTGGCTCTTCCGCCCGCGCGCCGATCCCGCAGAGCGCGACCAGCGCGAATGCCGCCAGCAGCCACTTCCTTTGGAAAGTCGCCTTCACAACTCTGCCCACCCATCTCACCATGACGTGCTCCTTCGGCGTCATTCCGCGCCGCATTCAGAGTCAGTGCTTCCCGCCTTGCGGAAGCCGACATGTTACGTCACCCGGTTCAAGGATTCAAGCCATTAATCCGCTTGGTAGTGCGCTAAATGTGCGTTGCCAAGAAAAATCGAAGAAGGGGCATCCCCGAAGGGATGCCCCTAGCGTGTGGCTATTCGCTCAAAGAGTGAATGGCCGCCACGATACCCAAAATGAGCGACACCTTTGAGACAAAATCCCAAAAGGCTGCCCAATCGGGCGGTGGTGCCTGCGAGCGTTCGACTCCAAATCGCGGGAATCTACGCATCTCAGTCACCCCCTTTCTGCCTTTGCAATTGAAAGGCGGAACTCAGGCAGGCCCGCTGAATCCGGGCCCGCCTGCTATCAACAATCATCGGATGGTGGCGGACGCGCGCGCATACAAAAAGAGACTCGAGTCATGCCCTTGCTCCAACGAGCTCATTGCGAGTAATCGCTCTGAGTGCGGCCCCGTCGATTACTTCCGCAATCGACGGCGCTTCTTAGTTAAGCGGGAATACCCCACATCCCGCCTTCATACTCAATTACCAATTTTTTGTTTCTCAGCCTTTTGAGAGCATTATGAATTGCCGACATGGGATTCATAAAGCGAGAGAACTGGACTCCCATCGCTACCAGAATGTCCCGAATTCCTACTGGGCTCATAGGCTGGGCCGCGTATTGCAGGGCAATCAAAATCGCATCAGTCAATTCCATTTGGGAAGGTTGTTGGGCGATCTGTTTTTGCCCGGCGAGAATCGTGAGCCCTTGGATTGTCTTTTCAAGTTGCAGCATCCGAATCGATATGGCATCGCGGTCTTTTGCGAGTTTCGCGAATTCTTCGCGGGCGGCTTGAAGCGCAGCTTGGTAGTAATACTCGACCATGTTTACCTCCATGCTTACCCATCATCTTACCGATATTCGGTAACTGTCAAGCAAAAAAATGCAGGAACCGCTAGAAAACCTTGCACCCGTGGGATGAGGCAATTCGCGACGGCCAAAACGAGCTTGTGACTACTATGAAGCGGGTGGGCGCCCTAAAGGATGCAATCTCAGCTTTTATGGAGAACAAAAAAGGTAAAGACCCGTGGCCGGGAAAGATTCCCGGAAAGGCGGGAACGCAGAGTTGGCGCACCACCATCCGCCGGCTGGCGCAGAGCGCAGCTCTGCGATTCGTTGAGACGCAATGCCTACAAACCGCAGAGCTTCGCTCTGCGCCAGCCGGCGTCAGCGGACGGATACCTCCTCGCCACCCGCCGTGCTATACTCGTGCCTCATGGGTGGAAGGCTTCCGCGCGGAGACAAGGCACACAACGAGTTGCGCTCGAAACGTTCTCGCATTATACCCACCTTCGGTTGGTATTCAGGAGAAAGCAGAAAACTCGGCCTTCCCCCCCGATGTCCGATTGCCCACGCTGAACTATGCCCGCGCTACTGGCAGAGCCTCGACGCACTTGGAAGGAACCGGGGAATTACTACGATACCCGCCGAGCAGAACGAGTCACTGCAACACAAATGGAAGTCGTTTTCGGCGGTGATCGCAGAGGAAGAGCCGATTGCAGATGAACATTCCGTGACCCATTTCTGTCCCGAAGTCACATACGATATTTTCGGCTACTTTGCTTCCTTCTTACACGAATACGTTGACGACACTGACCGCGAAATTGTTTGGAGAATACATGAACGGGACGGTACGACGGATCAGGTCGATCCTACATGGCAATACATATCTCCGTTGCACTACACCGAATGCAGGGAATATTCGATCCACGCGACTTTCGCCACAGGTAAGCCCTCCAAGCCTCCCCGACCTGGAGAAGTAAGTCCGAAGCGCCGATGGGCCGTGCTTGCTCGTGATAGTTTTACGTGCGTCTACTGCGGTAGGAAGCCATCAAAAGATTCACCCGATGTGGTGCTCCACGTAGATCACAAGGTGTCAATCAAGGATGGTGGCACCGACGAGATGGAAAATCTCGTCACTGCCTGTGACAACTGCAACGCGGGGAAGGGCGCGTCTAGTCTCAGAGATGGAGGTTAACCCTTTCCGAAACCACGTGTGCTAGAGGTTATCTTAGGGTGAGTGCATAGATGGCGAAATGTGAATGTGGTGAGTGTGGGGAAGACGTAGCCGCTCAAGGTCAGTTTTTACCCGGACATGACCAAAAGCTCCGAATTTCACTTGAACCGAAAGCGGGCGGCCTGTTGTCCCTGCGTGAGCTTGTTACATGCGCCCATGGCTACTTTGAGGGAACGCTTACCGAAGAAGAGTTCACGCAGAGGGTTCGCAGTACCTTCGCCCGAAAGTTGAATCCCTAGTTCCGGCACGCTTTATTGTGTCTAGGAAGCCCGAGAACTGCCGAATTTAAGCCTCTGACCGGCACATTCACTCTAACGCGTACTCCACCTGTTTGGCTGTGTAACCGGGATACCTCTTCGCAACGCAATCTTCAAACGCCTCCGAAGTCTTTAAGGTCGTGTCTTGCGAGCCCGGCTCAGGTTTGGAGAGGGTCCGCCAAAAGACGCCCAAGTTTTTGCCGTTCTCAAAGATGGAGAAGTCGAACGCTCCGATTCAGCGTAACTCGAAATGAATGTCCGGTTCGCCTTGCTTGGAAAGCACGGCGCGAACCCGTTTTGCCTCGTTTGGTTTATCCACAGTCCCCTCCCTTTCATTCATCGGCTGCCCGAGTGGCCCGGGATGGACGGAACCGCCGGCTGGCGCACAGCGTGACTCTGCGTTTCAGCGGTACACTGCCCCCTCATGCTCGTCTCCGCACACCATGTCGCACCCAGCCAGTTGCAGTTTACCACTTCTAGTGTAGTGCGCCATAAATGTCCTTACTTTCCCGCGCCCTCGAGACCCGAGCCCTGACGCCTGGTACCTGCCCTTTTGTCTCCTGCATTTTTCTCTTGACACGAGAACCGACCTGGAGTAGCCTATCAGAGTTGTCGCAAGAGAACGCCGGCAAGGGGCTGCGGCAAGGGAAGGCGAAAGGGACCTGGCAAGGGGGAAAAAGGCGGGGAAATGGTAAAAAGATGTTATTTTGCGAAACGAACCTACCGATCTAGTGCAAACACAGAACTTAGCTTTTTGAAACGCTAAAAACGAACTGGTTTTTGATGCAAACGAACTCAAAACAAACCCCAAAGAGGGGCCAAAAAACCGCCTTTTGCGTGGAATCGAAGCCAAAATTCGCGAGTCGAAAGACGCCAGCGGGTGGGCGAGTTCCAGGGGGGCTACACGAGCTTCGAATTCGCGAGCTCCGCTGGCGCACTCCAAAGCGCTCACTCGTAGCGGAGAGCTTCGACGGGATTGAGGTGAGAGGCGCGGATGGCCGGCGCCAGGCCGCTGAGGAGTCCCACGAAGATCAGGATGGCCGTGGAAACAGCCACGGTGCCAAGCGAAATATAAAGGTGGATGTCGCCTTTACCGGATGTGTCTTCGTAGAGGGGGCCGTAAAGGGGAAGCGGTCCGATGGCCGCGGAGGCAGCATAGGCGAGGCCCATGCCAATGGCGCCGCCAATCGCGGTGATGACCAGCGCTTCGGCCAGGAACTGCAACTGGATTTGCCAGCGCCGGGCGCCCAAGGCGCGGCGCAGACCAATCTCCCGGATGCGTTCTTCCACGGCCACTAACATGATGTTCATCAGCCCCACGCCGCCAATGCCAAGCGTGAGCGCTCCGACGAAGGTGAACAGGGCCTCGAAGCCAATGGTGATGCCATCGATGATGGGCCGGAACTGCTCGCGGCCGAACATCATGATGGCGCGCTCATCCGTGGGAGAAAAGCGCTGGCGCTTGGCCACCTCCGCGCGTACCTGCCTCATGGCCTCCTTTTCGAACCGGGGCGCGAGGGGCTCAAACACCAGCACGGAGGCATAGCGAGTGCTCCAGATATCCCCGGCGCTGGAATACGGGATCCAGACGGATTCGTCGTCGCTGGTGAAATAATTGCTGTCCTGAATCTTCCGGTCCATGGTCCCGACCACGGTGAACCGGGTACCGCTGATGCGAACCGTTTCGCCTACGGCAGGCTGGCCACTGAAGAGCTTTTCCCGGAGACGGGCTCCGAGGAACGCCACGCGCCGGCGCTCGAGCACGTCATCAGGGCTGATCCAACGTCCGGCGCTGGGCACTTCGTTGCGCATTTCGCCATACTCGGGGCAGACCCCGCGAATGGCGGTATTGGCCACGCGGTCACCGTAAGAGATGGGAAGCCAACGCACCGTTTCCAGGCAGGCGGTCCTGACCAGCGTGGCGTTTTCCCGAACCAGGTCCAGGTCCACTTTTTCGAACACCACTTGCTTGCCGGCGCGCTGGCCTCCCGCCTGCTCGCTGGTCTGAGCGGGCCAGCATATCACCGCTCCCTTGCCGAAGGCGTCGAAGGACGCGACCACCACGGACCGAAGCCCTCGGCCGTAAGCGATCAGGAGCGCGACAGCGGCAATACCCCACGTAATCCCCAACATGGTGAGGAAACTACGCAGCGGTTGGCGGCGGAGTGCGGACCAAGCTTGGACGAGAATTTCGCGGAACATTTCTTACCTCGGGCTGTCAGCTCTCAGCTATCAGCTATCAGCTTCGGCACGTTCCATCCTTTCCGTCCTCTCAATCAGCTGAAGGCTGAGAGCTGATAGCTGGCGGCTGATAGCTCACCTCAACTATCAGCCGTCAACTTCTGGATGAAAGATGTGAGCATTCGCTTAAGCTCAGTTGCGCCGATCCCCAGGCATTCATATTGGGATTTGTCGAGATAACCGAGTTCGTGCGAGAGGAGAATGTGATACTCAAGCTCACTTGCTGAGCCCAAAGCCACCTGGAGGAAATGACGAAACTCCGCCCCACTTCCCTTCACGCAGCCCTCTGCAATGTTTGCAGGAATTGAGGCGGCCGCTCGCCGCAATTGACTTGTCAGCCCATACATCTCCTCTTTGGGGAACGACTTGGTCGCCTGGTAGATCCAAAGCGTCAATTCATGTCCCTTTTGCCAGACTTTCAGATCTTTGAATGACCTCACTGCGCTTCGCCTCCCAACTTCGGCTATCAGCTTTCAGCCATCAGCTATCAGCATTCAACTTCTGAATGAAGGATGTGAGCATCGGCTTAAGCCCTGTTGCGTTGCTACTAAGAGATTCAAGCTGAGATTTAGCATCTCCCGGACGGCATATTCTACCTCTTCTGCACCCTGAATCCGCTGAAAGCTCAGAGCTGAGAGCTGACGGCTGAGAGCTGACAGCTACCCTCCCGGCTCGTATCGCAACGCGTCGATGGGATCCACCATGGCGGCGCGGCGAGCCGGGTAAAGCGCCGAGAACACGGCGATGGTGCCCAACAGCGCGAATGACATCACGGCGGATTTCCAGGTTGGCAACAGACCCGCAAAGAAGGCTGGCATGGGGAAAAGGTCGACGAGCGCGCAGAGACCGTAGGCGATGCCCATGCCCAGACCACCGCTCAACAGAACCACGATGAGCGCCTCGATGAAGAACTGGCTCAGAATCGCCCGGGCGCTGGCGCCCACCGCTTTGCGAACGCCGATTTCACGGGTGCGTTCGCGCACGGCCACCAGCATGACGTTCATCACGCCGATTCCCCCCAGCAGCAGTGTAGTGATGCCCACCGCTCCCAA
>Ga0187884_10001297_pt1 | contig 23153 bp, 19 predicted proteins | sample June2016WEW_20_4_FD_132983 | JGI IMG/M metagenome (GOLD analysis project Ga0187884, IMG submission 132983) | Peatland microbial communities from SPRUCE experiment site at the Marcell Experimental Forest, Minnesota, USA - June2016WEW_20_40 | ecosystem: Environmental > Terrestrial > Soil >...
TCCCGGCCGTGCACCGACGTTTTCAAACGCCTCCTCCTTCTCTGCTCTCATCTCCGGTCTCCTTTCGAAGACCGGACAGAATTTCCGGAATTCTTCCGGTCAGAATTTCCGGAACCGGCAGAGACGATCAGCGGAACCATAAAGGTGGCCGTAGTCGGTCTCGTGGTCGGCACCGCAGTGGTGAATATCTTCTTGTACCCCGTGGGTGCGTTCGACCTCCTCGGCTATGTCACCGAGCTTAAACTCAAGTACCATTACGGCTTGAATCCGTATGTGAATACCTTCCAGCCATTTGATGCAGATCGTCTTTACAAGTATTCGTTTAACCGGGAGCTCCCACTGTTCTACGGTCCGGTATGGTTGGTGCTTTCAGGAGTTGCCACTTGGCCGGTTGGCTTTACGCACATGCTCAGCGTCACCATCGCCCTCAAAGTGTTCAACCTCGTCCTTCTTGCGGCAACTGGCTGGGCCGTTTGTGCGTACCAGGACGACGCAAAGGCGGGATGGATGAGCGCTTACCTCTTCCTCGCCAACCCATGGGTGCTGTTCGAGGGGGTGGGGAACGGCCACAACGATGTGATGGTGGCATTGCTGTTGGTCCTGGCGGTTCTGGCGCTGAAGAGGCGCTCGTTGCTTTCCGTTGCGTTCCTGACCGCTTCAGCTTTGGTGAAGTACTTCACCTTCGTGCTCTTCCCATTGTTCCTGCTGGAGATGTTTCTGCGGCGTTGGAGTATACGAAGGATCACGGTGTCGGTCCTGCTCGGGATAGTCACGCTGGTCGCTTTTGTCGCGCCGTTCTGGGCGGGCGGAAGGATGCTGAGAGCAGTAGCACTCACAGTAACTGTTCAGGGGACGTTGATGTATTCATGGTCGGTTTTCTCCCTGGTCCAGCAATACCTGGCCGCGAAGGGGTTCTCGACGGCTTTATTTCCCTTAGTCCAGCAGTTCTTCCTTTGCATGTTTGCGGTGTTAGCTGTCGTTTTACTGTGGGGGTTGTGGCGCGGGACGAAATTCCAGCGTGCACTGGTCACTACCTACCTGGTATTCTCAGCCTTCGTTACCCATCTTCTTTCCTGGTACCTGGTTCCGGTCGCGGCCGTATTGGCGTTGGAGCCGGATCTGGAGAGTGTCGCCCTGCTGTTTACACTGTCCACGGCGTATTTGGTCCTCTACCCTGTATCGGTATGGGCGTGGTTCAACTCTGGCCTGTCATCTCATGCGGGCAGCTGGAACGGGTTTTTGGGGATCCATTTGTTTCAGGCTGTATTCCTGTTGGTGCCGATTCTTGCCTTTCTGATGCTTGAGCTTACCCGGACCGGACTGGTAATTGCCGGGCGCGGCCCGGAGTGCGGGGCGCATGACCGCGGGGCGCAATGATGATGTTGAGCTTACCCGGCGTTGCAGGTTCTGTGGCGCAATCGATAGGGGTTAAGCGCATTAAAAAGGCGTCAACGCTCGATGACCACCCGAGTGCCGATTGGCACCAGATCGTAGAGTTCTTCCACGTCGTGGTTGAAAAGCGACACGCAGCCTTCGGTCCAGTTGATGCCGCGCCGGTTGAGGCTCTCGTCCTCGGTGCCATGGATACCGATGGCGCCGCCGATCCCGGGCACGCTGCGGCCCAAAACGGGCAACAGCCCGTGAGCGCGGCTCCAGGCGTAGACCTCCTGGTTCGTAGGGGTCGGGTAGTCGAGCATCATGAAGCGCGACCAGAACGGATGAAAGTACTTGTTGACTATGTGGTACTCGCCTTCAGGCGTGCGATGATCGCCTTGGCGGAGCTTGGCCCAGTGTGGGTCCTTGCCGAGAACGATCGGGTACTGCTTGCGTAGCTCTGTGCCTTCATAGAGCGACAGCGTGTGCTCGGTCTTGCGCACGAGTATCCAGCGCTCCGGCTGCGGCGGGGTGGCGGGAGCGGCGGCCTCCACCGGCCGGGGCGCGGCGCGCTGCGCACCGCTGCAGGCTGCCAATGTGATGGCGACAAGCAAGAGCACCAACGCTCGTAAGAGCGCGAAACCGTTATAGACCAATCGCGCTCTCACGCTCCCCGCTCTTACGCTCCACGGCTCTGCTAGCACGGGTGCAGAACATAATCCGTCGCCGTTTTCTTGACAACCGCGATGCGCCCCCCTAAGCGGTATGGAGATGCAGCTCCTCCACACGCTCTACGAGCCCGCCGGCGATGGCCCACACCCGACGATCATCGCTTTGCATGGCTGGGGCGCGAGTGGGATGGACTTGCTGGGACTGGCGCCGTACCTTGCGGACGGTTCTTTCCTGGTGCTGTGCCCGCAGGGGCAGGTCGAAGTGCCGCTGGGGCCGATGTGCGGTTACGGCTGGTTTCCGCTCACTTTGGGTGCCCCGCCTGATCCTGCCGCCTTCATGGCTGGAGTGGAGAGCGTGAAACGCTTTCTGGAAGCGGCCCTGCGCCGTTACCCGATCGACCCGAATAAACTCGTCATGCTCGGGTTCAGCCAGGGCGGCGTGATTGGCTATGCGCTGGCGCTGGCGGAACCCGAGCGCTTCGCGGCGCTGGTGGCGCTCAGTTCTTGGCTACCGCCTGAGGTCGCGCAGCAGCTCCCGCCGCGCTCGACCCAGCGCCTGGCTACGCTCGTCCATCACGGTACGCGCGATGAACTCATCGATGTCGGCCGCGGCCGTGACTCGGTCGAGATCCTCCGCCAGCTGCAAGTGCCGGTCACCTACCGCGAGTTCGAGATGGGGCACGAGGTCAGCGCCGAGAGCTTGCAGGATCTCTCCACCTGGTTGGAAGAGAAGGTCCTCTCACCCATCGTGCTGGCGCGCTGAGCCATGCACCGCGCGCGCCGCGCAGCGCGCTCCGCAAGAGCACGGTGCTGCCGGTTGTATCGCCGGCGGAAACACGGCACCATCGCGGCTGTGGCGCAACCTTCCGGGCATCTGCGTGCGATCCCATCCGTCGATCGCGTTTTGGCCACCGAACTGGCGCGCTCGGCGTTGGCCCGTTTCGAGCGCGGCTACGTCACGGCCGCAGTGCGGGCCGTGCTCGACGAGATCCGGCAGCGGCTGAGCAAAGGTGCGGCGGGCGCTCCGCCGTCTCCGGAAGAGGTGATGCGGACAGCGGTGGCGCGCCTGGAAGCGCAGCAGCCGCTGTCCATGTGCCCCGTAGTCAACGCTACCGGCGTCGTCCTGCACACCAATCTCGGCCGCGCCCTGCTCGCCGAGCAAGCAGTCGAGGCAATCATTCAGGCCGCTACAAGGCCAGTGAATCTCGAGTTCGACCTCGCACGCGGCGAGCGCGGTGAACGTGATACGCACGTCGTGGAAGACCTGCAGGCGCTCACCGGCGCGGAGGCGGCGACGGTGGTCAACAACAACGCTGCGGCCGTGTTGCTGGCGCTGAATACGCTCGCCGAAGGACGAGAAGTGATCGTCTCGCGCGGCGAATTGATCGAGATCGGCGGCTCGTTTCGGATTCCCGACGTGATGGCGAAGAGCGGGGCTCAGTTGCGGGAGGTCGGGACCACCAACCGCACCCATCTCCAGGATTACGCCGCCGCTATCAACCAACAGAGCGCCCTGCTACTCAAGGTTCATACCTCGAACTATCGGATCGTCGGCTTCACCAGCGCCGTGTCGCTGCCGGAGTTGGTGCAGCTGGGAGGCGAGCGTGGCCTGCCAGTGATGGAAGACCTCGGCAGCGGCGCATTGGTGGATCTGTCAGTGTACGGGTTGCCCAGGGAACCGGTGGTTGCGGAACGCGTTCGCGGTGGCGCCGATGTCGTCAGTTTCAGTGGCGACAAGCTGCTGGGTGGCCCGCAAGCCGGCATCATCGTCGGCCGCCGTGAGCTCATCGACCGCATCAAGCGGAACCCCCTGAAGCGTGCGCTCCGCTGTGACAAGCTCACGCTGGCGGCGCTGGCGGCGACACTGCGACTCTATCGCACCGTGCCGGATCTAGCGCATACACTGCCGACATTACGCTGGCTGACGCGCCCGGTCGCGGAAATGGAAACGGTCGGTCGCGCTGCCATGCCGCTGCTGGAAGCCGCACTCGGGGACTCCTTTCTCATCGAACTGGAGGATTCGGAGTCGACGATCGGCAGCGGCGCGCTGCCGGTTGAGACCCTGCCGACCAAGGTGATCAGCATCACTCATGCGGAACACGGCCCCCAACACGTCGCGCGACTCTTCCGACAGGCGACGCCGCCCATCATCGGCCGGGTGCAGTCCGGCCGCTTTCTGCTCGACCTGCGCGGCATCTTTCAGGCTGAGGATCTGGTGCCAAACAAGGAGTCAGGAGTCAGGAGTCAGAAGTGAGAAGTGAGAAGTCAGAATTCAGGAGAAGCACCACTCATCACTGATCACTGACCACTGACCACTGACCACTGAACCATGTCCCACATCATCGGTACCGCCGGCCACATCGACCATGGCAAGACGGCGCTCATCCGCGCACTGACGGGCCAGGAAACCGATCGTCTCAAGGAGGAGAAGGAGCGCGGTATCTCCATCGATCTGGGGTTTGCCTATCTCGATCTGGCCAATGGCGAGCGCGTCGGCATCGTCGACGTCCCCGGGCATGAGCGCTTCATCCGCAACATGCTCGCCGGGGCGCACGGGATCGATCTGGTGCTGTTGGTGGTCGCAGCGGACGACGGGGTGATGCCGCAAACCGAGGAGCATCTGGATATCCTGCATCTGCTCGGCGTGGCGCACGGAGTCATTGCCGTTACCAAGGCTGACTTGGTGGACGAAGCCAGGCTTGCCGCGGTGCACGCAGAAATCGAGATCCTGCTCGCCGGCACGACGCTGGAAGGCGCGCCAGTCGTTCCAGTTTCTTCGGTGACTGGCTTCGGCCTCGAGAGCTTGCGCCAGACGATCGAAGGCCAGCTGGCCGGTTACGTGCGCGCCGCTTCGACGGGATATTTCCGCCTCCCGGTGGATCGCTCCTTCGTCATGCATGGTCATGGGGTGGTGGTGACCGGTACGGCGATCGGCGGCGTGATCCGCGCCGGTGACACGGTGCGGCTGCTGCCAGGCGGCGAAGAGACACGGGTGCGCACGGTTCAGGTGCATGGTTGTGAGGTGCCGGAAGCGACGCACGGCCAGCGTGTGGCCTTGAATCTCGCCGGCATCGAACGCACGGAGGTCAAGCGTGGCGACGTCGTGTGCGATCCGCGGCTCGACCGCGTTACCGATCGCATCGATGCTTGGGTGGAGATCCGCCCGGCCGCGGGCCGGCCGGTGGAGAGCCATGAGGTGGTGCGGCTCTACGTCGGCACGGCGGAAGCCATAGGGAAGCTCGTGCTGGTCGACGGACGCGACGCGCTGCCGCCGCGGCAGTCCGGGTACGCGCAGCTGGTGCTGCGCGAGCCCGTCCAGGTATTGCGGGGCGACCGCTTCGTGCTGCGTAACCAGAGCGCGCAACGGACCATTGGCGGCGGGGTCGTGGTGCACCCGTTCGCCCGCCGTCACCGCCGCGGCGATACGCGGTTGCTGTCGGATCTGCAGGAACTGCGGGATGCTGCCACAACGGCGCACGTGATCGCCGCCCTCATGCATCTGGAGCCGGAGTTTGCCGTGTCGCCGGAGTTCCTGGCGCAGGCGGGCAACATCGAGATGGACGCGATACGACAAATCCTGCGCACCGACCTCTCACTGCGGCCCCTGCCTGACGCCGCCAGTGCCGCCGCGTGCACCACGGCGGAAAAATGGCGGGCGTCGCGGACTGAGGTGGTCGAGGCATTGCGACAGTACCATGAACGGAACCCGCTGCTGCCAGCGCTGGAGATGGAATCGTTGCGCATGCAGATCGCGCCGAACCTTTCGCCGAAGATCTACCGCGCGCTGCTGGACGCGCTGCTCAGCCAGGGCGTCATCGCCCGTGGCGACAACAGCACCATACGATTGCCATCACATAAAGTGATTCTGAAGCGCGACGAGGAGGAGCTTGGCGCGCGCGCTGAAGCGCTCATCTGTGCCGGTGGTGTCACACCACCCGATCTGAAACAGGTCGAGACCGCGCTAGGCGCGCCGCGTCAGCGGCTCCAACCCATCCTGCAGCAGCTCGAACGGCAGGGCAAAGTGGTGAAGATCACGACCGACCTGTACTTCGCTCGGGAGCACCTCGAACGCGCGCGCACGATCCTGCGCCAGTACGCCGAGGCGCACGGCGAGATCAACGCCGCCACCTTCCGCGACCTGCTCGGCGCCAGCAGAAAGTTCAGCATATCTTTGCTCGATTACTTCGACCGCACCGGCTTTACGCTGCGCGTCGGCGACGTGCGCAAGCTGCGCGCCCCAACGCGCTGAGGTGTGCAACCCCCACCCTAACCCTCCCCCGTTGCCGGGAATGGCAACAGGGGAGGGGGCTCGAATGAGAGTCAATCTTGGATTCCCTCCCCTGTTCGCCGTTCTTGCGAACGGGGGAGGGTTAGGGTGGGGGTGCGGACAACGCTGCGGCGATCGCTTCGAGCACAGACTCGATATTGTGAAGCACGTCATCATTTGCGAAGCGCATGACGCGATAGCGATGCTGCGCATTCAGCCACCGGGTGCGTTCGGCATCATACTCCTGCTGGAGGGCATGAGTGTCGCCGTCAATCTCAATGACCAGCTTCGCTGTTGCGCAGAAGAAGTCGACTATGAAATTGTCGACCGCATGCTGTTTCCGGAAGTGGGCGCCTCGCAATTGATGGTCGCGCAGACGTTGCCAGAGCTTGATCTCAGCCGGAGTCATCTGGCGACGTAGTTGCCGCGCGCGGCTCTGCGTGGCAATAGATGCCTGCCAATGCTGCTGAGATCCGGCTGCCACGGGTGGCACTATACCCCTTCATTGCTAGGCCCTGCCAACGGCCACCCTGACCCTCTTCCTTTGCCGGAGATGGCAACGGGGGAGGGGACCCGAAGGTCACGGGCGCAGCTGGGTTTGACAGCATCTTCCTTAGCCCGAGCCTATCTCGGGTTCCCTCCCCTGTTCGTTGCTTTTGCGAACGGGGGAGGGTCAGGGTGGAGGTTTGGCATGGCCGCGGTGCTGTTGTCCGCTACGATCGCCTCCTGTGCTTACGTGGGCTCGGTGTCAATGCCAGCTACACGAGCCATGGGTCCGCACCTGGTCGCGCTCGACGCCGACGCCTGCCGTGTGCTGTTGCGCGACGACGGGTCGGCAGCCGCGCTGCAGCAGGCGGTGGCGCGGAGCATCGACTACCTGGGGAAGGTGCCTCCGGATCATTCCTTTGCGGCACTCGATCACCACGTCGCCGCAAATGAGCTGCTGGGGATGCTGACCACGCTTGCGGAGATCGCGCCGAACGCCGGCGACTGGAGTGAGGCGGTGTGCGGGCGCTCTCGCGTATACCGGGCGGCGTTGCCGGAGGGGTTACTGGTCACCGGCTACTATGAGCCAGAAGTGGCGGCCAGCCGGAACCGGACGGAACGCTTCCTCTATCCGCTGTATCGCACCCCCGATGATCTCGTCGACGTCGATCTCGGACAGTTCTGTGCCGAGCGCGGCCAGCGCGTGGCCAAAGGGCGCGTGCAGAACGGCAAGCTGGTTCCGTACTATTCGCGTGCCGAAATCGACGCCGGCGCACTCGACGGACGCGGGTATGAAATCGCCTGGCTCGACGATCCCGTGGAGGCGTTTTTCCTGCATGTGCAGGGGTCGGCGTCGTTGCGCTTCCAAGATGGTGTGCACATGGAGATCAGTTACAGCAGCTCTAACGGGCTGCCGTACACCAGCCTGGGCAGTGTGCTGGTCGGGCAGGGGAAGGTGCCGCGCGATATGATCTCACTGCAAGTTCTCAAAGACTACCTGCGGGCGCACCCGGACGAGCAAGATCAGCTGATGGCCGCGAATCAGCGCTACATTTTCTTCCGCGCCGTTGCCGCCGGAGCGGTGGGGAGCCTGGGCGTGCCGCTCACCGCAGGCCGTTCCCTGGCGGCCGACCCGAAGCAGTATCCGCCCGGTGCCCTGGTGTTTTTGCGCATTGGCTCGCACGATCAGCGATCAGACATCGGCGATCGGCCGGCGGTGTCGCGCTGGGTAACGGTGCAAGATGCTGGCGTCGCCGTTAGCGGGCCGGGTCACGTCGATGTTTTCTGGGGCACCGGCGCGGCCGCAGAGGCCATCGCCGGCGACATGCACAACCCGGGGGAGCTGTATCTGGTGTTGCCGAAGTAGGACCGACCCCCACCCTGACCTTCCCCCGTTCGCAAGAACGGCGAACAGGGGAGGGAACTCAAGATCGGCGCGGACTCGGTAGGGTCGTATCGAACGGTGCTCTGACAGCAACCTTTGGGTTCCCTCCCCTGTTGCCATTTCCGGCAACGCGGGAGGGTCAGGGAGGGGGGCTGGTTCTACAGGCCGGGCGCCATGCCGCCGGCGATCGGGAGCGCGACGCCGGTGAGGTACCCCGCTGCGGGGCCGCAGAGGTAGGCGACGACGTCCGCGACTTCATCCGGAGAGCACTGCCGGCGCAGCGCGATCTTCTCCGCCGCACGCTGGCGCGCTGCTTCGATCGTGATGCCTTCCATACCGGAGATGAACTCGTACTCGGTCGCACCCAGGTCGGTGTCGACCATGCCGGGACAGACCGCGTTGCAGCGGATGCCGAACTGGCCGAACTCGGCGGCAATCGCCTTGGTAAACCCGACGACCGCGAATTTCGAGGCGTGATAGCCGCACATCATCTCGCCGGCGCCAAGGCCCGCGATCGACGACATATTCACGATCACCCCGCCGCCGCGCTCGATCATCTTGGGGATCACCAGCTGGCAGAAATGAAACATCCCGGTGATGTTAACGGTGAGGCTCAGGTCCCACTGCTGCTGCGTCATGGCGAGGAACGGGCCGACGCCGACGGCCGTGCCGGCATTGTTGAAGAGGATGTCGATACCGCCGAAGCGCGCGGCAGTGGCGTCGACGCAGGCCTCGATCTCGCTGCGCTGAGTCACATCGACCTTGCACGCCAGGCCGTGGGCGCCGCGCGCTTCAATCTCGCCGACCACGCGCTGCAATTGTTCCCAGTCGTCGCCCACGCCGTAGAACGCCAGATCGCCCTCGTACTTGCGGCACAAGTCGGTGACGACGACGTTGGCGCCCTCCTCGGCCAGGCGCAGCGCCGTGCTGCGCCCGATGCCGTGCGGCCGTCCGGCGCCGGTGATGATCGCGGTCTTTCTCTCGAGTGGCTTCATATGGCCTCCTGCGTGTCGCGAATCGCATATCGCTTATCGCCGGCATGATCAAAGCAGAAAGTCTTGCGATAGGCGATCAGCGATACCCCATCTGCATCTCCATTGCTGGAGCTTCCGCAGGTACTGGCGGGTGGCCTCGGCGACCGGGCCGGTCGGCTCCAGATGCAGCGCGGTTTCGAGATGCTCGCGCGCCGCGTCGCGCTGGCCGATCGAGGACAGCACCTGGCCGAGTAGCGCGTGCGTCTTGGCCGCATCCCACTGTGGGAATCCTTGCGCTGCGCCGGAAAAGCCGCCGAGACGTAGCGCTTGCTCGAAGGCCTCCCGTGCCCGCGCAATGTCGCGCCGCATCGCAGACTGGTCGCCCTGGCGTTGCTCCTCTTCCAGGTGCGCCATCAGTGCCATCCCCAAGTTGTGCTACAGCGTCGGGTGCGGGCGGAGCCTGATGCCCGCCTCGAAGGCCTGCTCGGCTTCCTGGTAGCGCGCCCGACGGCGGTAGAGATTCCCCATCTCGTTGTAGGTCATGGCCTGCCCGATGTTGTCTGGCGGCGCCGCCAACGCCCGCCGCAGCTCCGGATCGGCTTCGTCGAGTCGATCGCGGTTGAGCAGAGCGGTGGCCAACTCCCGGTGCGGCAAGGCGTCGTTCGGCACCTTCGCGGCAACGTCGCTCCAGAATGAGACATCGTCCGCCCACACCCTTGTGTAGGACAGCGCCTGCATACCGAGGATGAAACTAAGAATCGCGAACGTCGCTGCCACCCACCGCAATCATCCGCTCGTCCGCAAACAATCGCCTCGCGAGCACGAACGCGAGGACGACGTTGGTGGTGGGGAAGACAAGAACCGAAACGTGAAACCAGAAAGGCGCCTCGCCGCCGAGGGCGCGGTCGAACAGATAACTCACGAAGATGAGCGGACGAAAATAGAACCTGGGGATAATGGGTGGAGGTGTCAAAAGATCGCGAAGCGATTGAATTGCGCGCAGTTGCTGCAAGACGAACGGGTCATCCCAGATAAACCCGCCGCTGATAGAACGGGCGTAGACCACAATGGCTGCGCCAACAGCAACCGCCGCCCACAACGGCGGCTGGCAACGCGGCGCCGCCTGAAAGGCCGGCCGTCGCACCCTTGAACCCTCGGACGCCGGCCGAGCCGCTGGGCCCGGGCTGCTTTGCTGCTCACGTAGATAGACGTGACGCGGACTGTATGTGAGCCGCGCCGAGAGTGTCAAGATTCGATGCGTCACGCCTCGAATTCTTCTTGCAAAACGCACCGGGGCGAACCATGTTGAATAGTCATGCACCTTCGGCAAGGCGGCTCGAGCGGGGCACAAACCCGGCACCGACCGGTCGGTCACAGGTTGGGAGCCGATCCCGCATGCACGCCTTGAACCGTTCGATACTGCTGCTGGGTCTGCCGCTCGTGGTCCTGGTTGCCGCCGGTGCCGGCGCCGCTGTGGTGCGGCCGACAAAGACGCCGCGGCCGACACGCACACCACGGAACTATACCCCGCCAGTCGGCACGGTCACCGCCACCGCGCGTCGCGCAACGGCCACCCGCACATCACTACCTCGACTCACACCGACCGCCACGCCTCCTCCTCCCAGCCCCACGCCGACCCCTAATGATTTCGGTGAGCCAGCCTCGTTCCGTGTCGCCACTACCTACACCACCGGCACTGCACCAAGTGGTATCGGCTTGGGGAATTTCAATCCCAATCAGCTCGTCAATGGCAATCCGGACACCTTTGAAGACCTCATAGTCGCGGACCGCGATGCCAGCACGGTTCGCTGGTTGCAAGGCAAGGGGAACGGAGACGTTGCCGTGAGGGCGCCGATAGCTGTGGGCTCACAGCCGATAGGGATTGCCGTTGCCGATTTCGATGGTGACGGACTGCTGGATGCGGCCACCGCGAATGCGGGCGACGGCAGCATATCGGTGTTGTTCGGCCATGGCGACGGCACGTTCGATCCCTCGGTGTCGACCAGCGTGGCGCAGCAGCCGGCCGCCGTGACTGCTATCGACGGCGGCTTGGCCGTTGTAGACAGCAGCGCCGCCGCGGTCGTCATCGTAGCCATCGGCAGTGACCGCACGATCCAAGTCGTCGGTCAGGTCGCAGTCGGTTCCGAGCCCGACGCGATTGCTGCGGGTGACATCAACGGCGACGGCGCCACCGACCTGGTGGTTGCGAACCGTGGTGACAACTCGGTTACGGTGCTGCTTGCCACCGGACCGCAATCGTTCAGTGCCTCGAACAGCTTGGCCACCGGACACGGGCCGGCAGCGGTGGCCCTGGGTGACACCAATGGCGACGGCAAACCCGACCTGGTTGTGGCGGAGGCAGATGACAACGAGGTCTCGGTGTGGAAGGGTGACGGCAGTGGTGCATTTAGCCGCGTTTCGGGTAACGCGGTCGGCACCGCGCCCGCAGCCTTGGCGATGGCGGATGTGAACGGTGACGGCAACGCCGATATTCTGGTGGCCAACGCCGGCTCGAATGACGTCGCTGTGCTCATCGGGCAAGGCAACGGCAAGTTCGACGTCCTCGGCCGCTACGTCACTGGCCAGGGCCCGACGGCGCTGGCCGCCGGGAACTTGCGTAGTCAGGACCGGGTTGACGTTGCGGTGGCGAATACAGCCGCCGGGACCGTCAGCATCTTGCACGGCGGATCGCGCGGCTCGCTTGACGGGGCGATGGATTTCCAGGCGGATGCCGCCCCCGTCACAATCACCACGGGTGATTTTGATCGCGACGGCTTCATCGACGCGGTAGTGGGCAACAGCGGCAGCGGGGACATATCCTTCTTGCGCGGTAACGGCAGCGCCAACTTCCGGGCTCCACGGAACTATACGGCTGCACCGAATGTCAACGCCGTTGCGAGCGGCGATTTCAACGGGGATGGCCTGCTCGACGTGGTGGCGGCAAACGGAACGGAGTCGATCATGTTGCTGCTGGGCGGAGGGACCGGCGCGTTCGCAGCCCCGAAACCGGTGCCGGTCGGCGGCAGCGTCGGCAACCTCGTCAGTGCGGATCTGAACGGCGACGGCATTACGGATGTGGCCGTGACGGAGCCGGCGGCTAATCTGGTTGGAGTACTGATCGGAAGCGCATCGGGCTTTTCCGGCCCGCAGACGTTCGCGCTCAGCGGTCAGCCAATGGCGTTGACATCCGCCGATCTCAACGGTGACACGGCGGCCGATCTAGTGGTTGCGGTGTCGGCGCCTGCGGCTGTGAATGCGCTGCTCGGCAACGGCGACGGGAGTTTCCGGAGCGCCGTCGTTTCGGCACTTCCGGAAGATCCCGCGGGCGTGGCCGCGGGCGATCTCGACGGCGACGGGGTGCCGGATGTGGCCGTACTGAGTGCTTCCGCACAGCTAGTTCGCGTCCTGAAAGGCAATGGAGACGGAAGCTTTCAGCAGCTGACCACCTTGCCGGCCCCTGACGCGCCTGTTGATGTCGCGCTGGCAGACTGCAACGGAGATCAGCACCTGGACGTGATAGTCGCCAGCGGCTCGGCGGATCTCGTCGAGGTGTTTCGGGGCGATGGCAACGGCCATTTCGATCAAGGACGCAAGTTCACTGTCAGTCACGGCCCGGTGGCGTTCCTGACCGTGGATCTCACCGGGGATGGGCTGCCCGACGTGCTGGTGGTGAACGGGGCGGCGCAGAACCTGACGGCGTTGCAGAACACAACGCAGCTCCTCACTCCTCTGCCCACCAACACCGTGGGGCCGGGGACTCCAACCCCGCTGCCGCCCGCGCCACCTACGGATACCGTGGGCCCGGGAACGCCGACCCCGCCGCCGCCTACCCGCACCGCAAAGCCGACACCCACGCCGCGGCCGGGAAAGTCATCCAGCTCTGGATGTGCGGTGGAATCTCCGCGGAATGCGTCACTTGCGCTGTGGATGCTGGCGCTGCCGGCGCTCGCGCTGGGGGCGCTTGCGCTTAGGTCGTGGCGGGGATCGAGGGCCGCAACCGGTGACGCGCGACCTCACAAGCGCGCTGCCGGCTAGGCGGCGGTACTGAAATCGAACGCGAGGACGGCGCCATTGACCATAGGGGCGTAATCCGAGCCCAGGAGCGCGATGATGCCAGCCACATCCTCAGGCTCCCATCAGCCCTGGAACCGGCAGCACGTAGTAGGCCAGAGCGCGACATGCCTTGCCATCGCGGTCGTGGCGCCATTACATAGAAAGTCTGGAGGGCTGACACATGGTCGTGTTCATCACCGGCGCGTCGAGCGGCATCGGCCTGGCCACGGCGAAGGCGTTTGCGCTTGCCGGTGCCGGGCTCGTTCTCGCGGCACGCCGTCGCGGCAGACTGGAAGCGCTCGCCGCGAAACTACCGACGGAGGCACATCTGATCGAGCTCGATGTCCGCGACCGCGACGCGGTACATCGCGCCGTTGGTGCCATCCCGCCACCGTTCTCTGACATCGATGTGCTCGTCAACAATGCCGGCTTGTCGCGCGGCTTCGAGCCCGTGCATGAGGGGTCCGAAGACGATTGGGATGAGATGATCGACACCAACGTCAAGGGCTTGCTGTATGTGACTCGTGCGGTGCTGCCGGGCATGGTGGCGCGCGGCCGCGGCCACATCATCAACATCGGTTCTGTCGCCGGGCACGAAGGCTACCCGGGGGGCAATGCCTACTGCGCCAGTAAGGCCGCGGTACGGATGCTGAACAAATGCATCCGACTGGACCTGGTCGGCACCGGCATCCGTGTCAGCACCGTCGATCCGGGACTGGTGCCTACCGAGTTCAGCGAGGTCCGCTTTCACGGTGATCGCGAGCGTGCCCAGAAGGTATATGAAAACGTACGCCCGCTCTCCGCCGCAGATGTGGCGGAAGCGATCGTGTGGTGCGCGAGCCGGCCGCCTTGGGTCAATGCTGAAGAGATCATTTTGATGCCGACCGACCAGGCGTCACCCACGCTCATACATCGCCGCCCACTATCACCGGCCGAAGCCATGCCGACCGCGCCGATGGCGGAGCGCTGGCTGGAGGCATGGAATGGTCATGACGTCGAGCGCATCTTGGCACTGTACGCTGCCGACGCACGCCATACCAGCCGGCGCATCCGTGATCTCGGTGGCAGTCAGGATACCTTGCAGGGCAAGGAAGCCATCGGCGCGTATTTCCGCCGGGGGCTTGAGCGCTACCCGGCGTTGCGCTTCGAGCCGATGTCTGTATCGACCGGGCCACGCACGGTGGTCATCGAGTATCGGGCACGGGACATCGGGCGAGACGAGGTTACGATCGAGTTGCTGAGGTTGGACGCGCAAGGGTTGATCGCGCACTCGCGCGTATACCACGCCGGGTAGGGCACGGCATACCGCGCCCGTCCTATCTTCCCGGCTACTGCACGGCCGGCTGCAACGCGCTGATTACCGCTCCGCGTTCCCCGATTTCGACGGGCACGCCATTGCGGTAGGCGATCACCCGATTGGAGAACGGTGAGACGCGGGCGCCAGGCGTGAGAATCCCGACGAAATTGAGCGGATCGCCGGCGCTCACCATCACCACCTCATTGCCTGCCGGTGCGCGGCGCACCGCGCGCAACGCCTCCACAGCCTCTGGCAGTGCAAACTGTTCGCCGACGAATCCGGCGACAAAACGGCCGCCGCGGATCTCGCCCCGTGTTTCAAGACGGCGGTAGGTGCCGAGCAGCGCCCGCCACGCCGGCGCGCACGCTTCGCGGGCCAGCAGTTCACGCACAACCACCCCGTACCGGCGCAACAGCTGCCGCGCGAAAAAATCGCAATCCGTACCTCCTGCTGACGCCGCCCGCACAGCCGTAGTGCGCAGCACCGCCCAGCGGCCGATCGGCATCGCCCGGCGCGCGCCGCCACCATGGATGCTTCGTAGGTGACGGCGCGTCTGCCGCTTGAAGTCCGGCAACAGCAATGTCCGCAGGCCCGCAATGCCGTCACCGGTGACCAGGCCATGGGCAACGAGCTCCCACAACGCGTTCTCGCTCTCTGCCGGCAACCGCCGGCTGCCGCGGACGATGTCGGAAAGAAACGCCGCTCCGTGTTGCTCCAGATAGGTGAACACGTCACGCGCGGCGGACGAGAGGTTGCGCAGCAAGTCACCCTGGCGCGGCGCTGGCTCGAGCAGAGCCGGCAACGCCTCGCGCAGCACGAACGCCAGTGGCGCCGCACGCGTGGGCGCGGCGCGCCGGCCAGCTGGCGGCTCGGTGGGACCGGTCCCCTCTTCGGCCACGGACGTGATCCGTAGCCTGCCCCACGCAATCTCACCGGCGAGACACAATTGCTCCAGGTCGGCTGGGTCGTAGAGCTTGATGCGTGCCGGCAACACCTCGCGCTCCCACGCCGGAGCCGGCAGCTTGAGGCCTTGCAGCTGCCCAATCACCTCGGCGATGCCATCGCGCCCGTGTAGCTGTGTGCCCTGATGCACGTGCTGCCAGCGCAGCAGGAAGCGAATGAAGTCGGCGGGCGACGCCGGCTCGATCTCACGGCGCAACCGCCCGATCGTCAGGCGATGGATGCGGGCGAGCAAGCGGCGGTCGCACCACTCCACAAGTCGAAGGTCCGAAGTCGAAAGTTCAAAGTCCACGTGCGATTGGGTGGTGAATTTGCCTCGCAGCACGATACCTTCTGATTCGAGCTTGAGGAGCGCCGCTTCAATCTTGTCTTGTGCGATACCGAGGAAGGCGGCGAGCGCACGGGCCGTCGTCGGACCGGCACATTCCATCCAACCTTGCACGGTCCTGCGGACCCCGTCCTCTGATTCGGTCGGAGCTGCGGCGGATACCGGTGATGGAGGATCAAACTGTGCATCCGGAAGCGCGGTCTCCACCAGCTGCGCGTGCTCCGCAGCAACCAGCGCCTCGTGATCTGCCCAGCGCGCGATCGTGGCGCGGCGATCGCGCACGAGCTGATTCGCCAGCTCCGTCCAGTCATCTACATTGGCCTCCGCGCGCACCATGTACCCGTTTAGGATCCTTAGCGGCAGCACCACGACACTCAGCAAGAGATCGTGTAGTTCGTCCGCGTCGCGCACGTCAGGCCAGGCCTGCCAGCGCACCTCGTCGATTGCTGTCTGGTCCAGCGCGCCGACGCCGGCCGCCAGCTCCGGATCGACCCGCCGCAACGACACGGCACGGGTGCGGCGCTCTTCCAGCGGCGCATCATCAAGGAAAGCGTACGGGTTGGCATTGAGGATTTCGCTCGACATCGGCGACGGTGCCACCGTGTCGATGGCCACCGTGCGCACCAAGCCCTGTTCGATGGCCTCGATCACGGCGCGCAAGCCGTCCAAGTCCATTGCTTCGTGCAGGCAGTTAGTGATCGTCTCTTTCACCAGCGGGTGGTCGGGTGGCTCGATCGATCCCCGCGGATGGTTGTCGCCACAGGCGAGTTGCGCCGGGAACACGGCGGCGAGCAGGTCCTCCGCCCGCATGCGCTGAATCGGCGTCGGAACGCGCCGCCCACCACTGTGGCGCAGTAGCGCCAGCGCGCGCGTCGCATTCCAGCGCCAGCGCGTGCCGAACATGGGCGCGGCGAGCACCGCCTCTGTGAGATCCCCGTCCAGTGTTGCTGAGCTCACCATGGTGAACGCGGTATCGAGTGGGAAACTGTGCTGTTCCCCCAGGGACAGGACGATGCCGTCGTCGGTGGCTGCCGCCTGCAGCTCGAAGTCGAACGTGCGGCAGAAACGCTTGCGCAGCGCGAGTCCCCAAGCGCGGTTGATACGCGCCCCAAATGGTGCGTGGATGACGAGTTGCATGCCGCCGCTTTCGTCGAAGAAACGTTCGGCGACGATCGTCTGCTGGCTCGGCACCGCCCCGAGCGCGGCACGAGTCTCAGCCACGTACGCGACCATCTGATCCGCCCCAGCCTGATCGAGTCCGCACTCCGTCATGAGCCACGCGCAGGCGTCACTGGGGCGGCGTGTACAGGTTCCCGCTCCCTCCGGGATATAGCGTGTCCCGAGCCCCTCGACTTGGCTCGGGACAGGCTTGTCGAAGGAGTCAAGGTGAGGTGATGCGATGTCTCCCGCAACGGAATGGGCCGCACGGTGTTCGAGCCGCGCGGCCACATCCTCGCGCAACTCGGCGACCGCGGCCGATAGCTCGGGCGTGCGCGCCGGTGCTTCACCCAGCCAGAACGGAATGTTCGGTGGGGCACCATGCGCATCCTCCACGCGTACCCTGCCGGCCTCAATGCGACGAATGCGCCATGAGTGATTGCCCAGAAGGAAGATATCTCCCGCCATGCTCTCGACGGCGAAATCCTCGTTGACTTTACCCACAAAGGTTGCGGCTGGATCCTCGACGACATCGTAATCCGCGTTGTCCGGAATCGCGCCGCCGCTGGTGATTGCCGCCAGCCGCGCGCCGCGGCGCGGACGCAGGCGGCCGTGGACGCGGTCGCGATGCACGTGCGCCGAACGGCGGCCGCGCCGCGTTGCCACACCCTCGGAAAGCATCGCCAGCACCGCCTCGAAATCCGAGCGGGCGAGATGCCGAAAGGGATACGCACGCCGTACAAGCTCCCACATTTCTGTTTCGCCGATCTCGCCGCTGGCGACAGTGGCGACGATCTGCTGCGCCAAAACGTCGAGCGGATTCTCGGGGATGATGACGCAATCGAGCTGGCCGGCCTGCACGGCGCGGATGGGGGCGGTGCATTGCACCAGATCATCCCGTGTGAGCGGAAAGAAGATGCCCTTCGGCACCGCGCCGAGCCAATGGCCCGAGCGCCCGACACGCTGCAGCAACGTCGCCAGCGCACGCGGCGCGCCGAGGTGGCACACCAGGTCGACATGTCCGACGTCGATGCCGAGCTCGAGCGATGCCGTGGCCACGACCACGGGGATGGCGCCGCTTTTCAGTCCTTCCTCGGCGGCCAGGCGGGTGCGGCGTGAGAGGCTGCCATGGTGTGGGGCGACTTTGTCGGCGCCGAGCCGCTGCTCGAGTTGATGCGCCGCCCGCTCGACCAGCCGACGGGTGTTGACAAAGACGATCGTTGTGCGATGCGCCCGCACGTGCGCCGCGATGCGATCGTAAATGTCGGCGTACAACTCGTGCGTGGCGATCGAGCCGAGAGCCTGGTCCGTGACCTCGACCGACAGATCGAGAACACGCTGGTGGCCGACATCGACGACGGCACACCGGGGTGTGCCGTCCGGGGCGACATGATCGGTGCCGACGAGCAGGCGCGCGATCTCCGCGATTGGCTTCTGCGTGGCGCTCAGCCCGACGCGTTGCAGACGTCGGCCGGCGAGGGCGTCGAGCCGCTCGAGCGACAGCGCCAGATGGGAGCCGCGTTTGTTGCCGGCGACAGCGTGGATCTCGTCGACGATGACGGTCTCCGCGGTGGCCAGCATGCGCCGGCTGCGTTCCGCGGTGAGCAGGATGTAGAGCGATTCGGGCGTGGTGATCAGGATGTGCGGGGGGTGCCGCAACATGCTCTGGCGCTCGCACGCCGGCGTGTCTCCGGAGCGGACCAGCACGCGGATTTCCGGAACCGCGAGACCGCGCACCACGAAAAGTTCTTTGATCTCACGCAAAGGCTCCTGCAAGTTCTTTTGGATGTCGTTGCCCAGAGCCTTCAGCGGTGAGACATACACAACGCTGGTTGTGTCCCGTGGCGGCGCGGCATGCCGTGGCTCTGTGCCCGCCGTGATCAGTCGGTTGATCGCCCATAGGAAAGCCGCCAGGGTCTTGCCGGACCCTGTCGGTGCGGAGATCAGCGTGTCCTGTCGCGCCGCGATGTGTTGCCAGCCGGCGACCTGGGGTAGCGTCGGCTCACGGAAGCGGTGCGCGAACCACTCGGCAACAAGCGGATGAAAGGAAATCGCCTGCACGGCTTCACCTATTCAGACAAGCATAGCATGCCGCCGCCTACCGACAGGTTCGAAGGGGAAAGCCCTTCCGCCCTTAGGGGTGGTCGAGCGTGTGCAATTACCGCAGCGCGCTCGCCGTCCCGACGATGGTCTTGGTGCCGTCGGGCTTCTCACACCATAGGTCGACATGGACGCGGGTCTTCGAGCCTTCCGGAACTTCTTCGCGCACCTTGCCGCGCGCGGCCAGGCGATCGTTCGGCCACACCACGTTCACCAAACTGACGTTCAGCCTGCCGCCACAGAACCAGCCGGGACCGAAGCTGCGGGTCATGAGCTCCGCAAGGAAGCATACCGACATCATCCCTTGCACCACGATGTCCGGGAAACCCATGGCCTGCGCCATTTCGCGGTCTGTGTGGTAGCTACGGTGCGGGCCCGAGAATGCTTGACACATCTCCACGGTGATCGTCTTCTCCACCGCCGGCAGCTCCGGGCCCGAGCCTTCCCCGACGACGAACTTCCGCGCCGGTCGCTCCCCCCGGTCTTTGTCAACCACTAGCCCGGCCTGGCTTTGTTCGAGCAGGAAACTCTGGTGCGTGCGGCTGCGCTGCAGCCAGCGGCCGTCCCCATCCGTGATCACCACCTCATTGACGACATATTCGCGATTCCGCTTGAGGTAACGCTCGACCACCGTGGAGCGCGTGCGCACCATGTCGCCCACCATCATTGGGTGGAAGAGCTCCCATTCCTGCTTCGCATGCAGGTTGCCGATGATGTTCGGCAAGTACCAGCTCAGGTTCTTGTAAACTTCCGAATGGAACAGCAGCGCCGGCGCCACGGCGCCGTCGAACGGTGACGGTCCGCGATACCATGGGTTGCGATCCTCGGTGCCGTCCTCGTACAGCCACACCATCTCCGGCGTGATGTGGTACTCGTTGCCGCCCATGTCGCGGCCGACAAACACGTCGTACTCGTAATGAAAGCGCCCGGCCATGGTATCCTCCCGGCGCGCAAGATAGGCAACGGCGCCCACGCGCGTCAATCTTTCGGGGGCGAATGGATTGGCCCCGTGGCTCCTGCTACGGTGACTGGTGTTACTTATGAACCCCAGCACGCAGTACTCAGCACTCAGGGCTTCTCTGACATTTCTCATAGTCGCCGCGCTGGCCACCGCACCCGCACGTGCCATGGTGGTGGTGAAGCGTGACTTCCCCGACCTGGTCGCGAGATCGGAACAGATCGTCATCGGAACCGTCACCGACATTCACGAACAGCTGGACGCCTCCGGCACCCCATTCACTCTGGTGACCTTTTCCGACCTCACCGTACTCAAAGGCGATATCGCAGCGACGTTGACCTTGCGTTTCTACGGCGGGCACGCCGGCGATGCGGTGGTGGCCATCTCTGACATGCCGACCTTCACGATCGGTGAGCGCGACGTACTGTTCGTCGCCGGGAATAACCGTGATGTGTGTCCGCTCGTCGGGGTGTGGCAGGGGCGCTTCTACGTGCATCTCGATCCGACGTCGGGCACGGACGTGGTCGAAGACAGTAGTCATCAACCGCTGACCGGGATCGCCAGCCGCGAGCTCGTCCGCGCCCCCGCCACAAGCGGCGAAACGGCGATGACGCTCAACGCCTTTCGCCAGTTGATTGTCGACGAGCTGGCCCAGCCGCAACCGGCTGGCGATGCGGCACGGTGAACCTGTGCGACATCTGCGCCTTGCCGTGATCGGCCAGAGTATCGCCTGGCTCCTCGTCATGTCCGCCGCGGCGCACGGGTTTGATTGCATATCGGCGAACGGAGCATCGGGGCCGTGCCCCGGCCCGCGTTGGGCGAATAGCGGCGCGACGTTGCAATTGTCTTTGGGGAGCACGTCGACCGTGTCCTGGGATGAAAACGCCCTCAACTCGGCCAATGAGTGGAACGCCGTCGGGACGGCTTTCCAGTATACTGTGCAAATCGTTCCAGGGGGGCCGACCAACGATCCATGCAGCTCAGCCTTCTGTCCCAACGCATCGGGGGACAATCCTGTCTTTTTCGCTACCAGCGTCTGTGGGCAGGGATTCGGCGACATTGTCGCCCAAACGAACAACTGTTGGGATCAGAATAATAACATGATCAACGCGCCGGTGTTCGTCAATTCCAATGTGCAGTGGAACGCATACGATGGCCCGCTTCAGCCCCCTGTTAACGACATTCGCCGCATACTGCTCCACGAGTTCGGTCACGTACTGGGCCTCGGCCATCCCGACCAAGCGAACCCCCCGCAGAACGTTGCCGCCATCATGAACAGCGTTGAAAGCGACACCTACACACTGCAACCCGATGATAAAGCCGGGATCCTTTTTCTCTATCCAAACACCGCCCCGCCCGGAGCCATCAGCGGCTGTCGAATCGCGCCGGGCAACCTCTCCAGCGCCTGGATGCTGGTACTGCCTGCGGCGTTGCTGTTCCGGCGACGGCGCAGGGTGAAGTGCTGAGCGCTGAGGTACTAGGTCTGTGAGAGGACGCTGCCGCTGACGTATTTGTGGAGGAGGCTTGCGATCAGGGTTTGATACGGGAGTCCTTCTTCCACAGCGCGCTGTTTGAGCATCTCAAGGTCGGCGGTGGAGAGGCGGATGTTGATGCGCGCATCCTTCTGCCTGTAGCGCCTGGCCGCCTGGACTGCAGCCTGCTTCGCCTTCTTCTGGTCCTTCACGGGTTTGAACTCGCCGCGCTCGTATGCGGTGATCAGTTTCCGTTCCTCGTCGTCATGGAATTTGCGTTTTTTCATTCTGGCTCTCCATGCGTGCGTTTCCTGGTCGCCTTTCGGCTCGGATAGATCGTCTTGAGAAACAGGGTCCGGCCTTCCCTCACCACGGGAATCGGGGCCGGCCTTGACGTGCGTTACGTAACGCATTACACTTTTGTGTGTGATTCGATCGATCCGCCACAAAGGATTGAAACGACTTCACGAGGAGGACGACCCGCGCGGCGTGATTGCAGAACATGCGCAGAAGCTGCGTGACATTCTCGCACGCCTTGACGCCGCCGGAACGGTTGCGGACTTGGATATGCCAGGGTTCAAGTTGCACCCACTCAAGGGCGACCTAAAGGGCTGGTGGGCGGTGACGGTTCGCGCCAATTGGCGGGTGGTCTTTCGCTTTGCCGACGGCGCGGCGCTGGACGTTGATTACACTGATTACCATTAGGAGATGGAACCATGCCGATGAAGAATCCCCCACACCCCGGCGGCTTTGTGCTGCGCCAGTGCATTGAGCCTTTAGGTTTGACCATCACGGACGCCGCTGCCGCGCTGGGCGTCACACGGACCACGCTCTCCGAACTGGTGAACGAGAAGCGCGGGATTTCACCCGAAATGGCCGTGCGCTTGTCGAAGGTCTTCGGGGGCAGCGCCCAAAGCTGGCTGACGCAGCAGGCGCAGTACGATCTTGCCCATGTCCGCACCGACCGCATCAAACTCAAGCGCTACACCGCCAAGCGAGGCGCCGCTCACGCCGAAGCCCACCCGTGAGAAACCCCGTGCGCGCCACAGACAAGAGCGCCACAACAGCCCATGGCGGCTCACGCGCACAGAGAACACCGAGAAGAAACATGCAGAATCAAGGGCAACAACAGTTTCAGCCTTTTCAGCATCTCCTCTGTGGGCTCGGTGCCTCTCTGGTTCGTTTTCTATTTCTCTTGTAGGAACCAATAAGGGTTACTTGCGCGGAGTGGATACCCCCATTTCGGCAAAGTAGGGAGAGCTCCCGCGTCGTCGCCTCGCGCTTCAGCTGCCGTCGTGAGTACATCGCTACCTCCGTCCCGAAAACGGTCCTTTTCGGAACCTCCGGTGAACCTCACAGAAACATCGCTGCCGATGCTCATTTCCATTCCGCAACCAATTCCAGTATCACGGTGCCGAAATGTCGCGGGTGAAACGCTTATGACACGCACGCGCGCTGGTGGGAGCGCCGGCCTGCTCATCGGCTGCGCGACCCTCGGGATCGGCAGAACAAAACAAGCTCCCCTCGCCCGTGCCACTTCCGGCATGGGAGTTACCATGCGCTCGTCTGTGATGGGAGTTGCTTGTAAATGGAAACGGGAGCCATGACCCTTCTGAGTAGTTCAACCACAGAGCGCTGCGGTGACAGCCGCAGCCAGAAGGGAGGCTCCCA
>Ga0187884_10001304_pt1 | contig 23100 bp, 21 predicted proteins | sample June2016WEW_20_4_FD_132983 | JGI IMG/M metagenome (GOLD analysis project Ga0187884, IMG submission 132983) | Peatland microbial communities from SPRUCE experiment site at the Marcell Experimental Forest, Minnesota, USA - June2016WEW_20_40 | ecosystem: Environmental > Terrestrial > Soil >...
CAGTCCGGCAACACCGGCTATGACCTCTCGACCAGCAACATCGTGGCCATCAAGGGCAACGGCAGCAACACCACGGTTTCTCCCGGCACCACCCAGTTCCAGATCTACGGACCGGGATTCGGCAGTGGCGTGGACGTCAACGTAGCCACTTCCGCCATCACCGACGGCGCCAGCCTGGTGACGGCCATCAATCAGGCCATCGCCTCGGCGGGCGTTTCCAACACGGCTTTCGCGAGCGCCGGCATCACAGCGTCGATGACCACCGATGCCACCACCCAACACCAGGTGCTCAGCTTCTCTTCGGCCGGCTCGGCGTTCCAGGTGCGGGCCGGAGACCGCATGGCCAATGCCTTCCTGGGCAACACGGGCGCGAACGGCTTGGGAACCGCGCTCGCCGCCACCTTGACCGGCAATGCCTACAACGGCACTACGTTCACTGCCGGCGACTCGCTCAACATCACGGTGCAAGGGGCGGGCCTGTCAGCGCCCGTAAGCTTTAGTCAGACTGCCAATACCGGCGCCGGATCGGCCGCTTCCACGGCGGTTCTGATTCAGAACGATGTGGCTGCGAACACGGCGCTGGCAGCGGCGGGCATCACCGTCAGCAACACCGCCGGCCACCTGGATTTCACCAGTGCCAGCGGCGGGGCGGTAAGCGTGATGATCACCGGCGACACCCAGAATGTCCTGGGCTACGGCAGTTTCGTGGGGACCGCGCCGGCCACATCGATTACCGCCGGCGGCGCCTTCGCGCAGTCTTCGGCCGATGGCACCGTGGATCTCGACCTGTCCTTGGGCGACGGAAGCCAAAACTCGGTCTACACTCTAACCACCCTCGCCATATCGATGCCCTCCGCTTCGAATGCCACCGCGGACCAGGCCGTCGGCACCATCAACGCGCAGATTGCCGGGCTGGCTTCAAATAATGCCTTCAAACAGGCCGGCATCATGGCCGTAAACAACGGCGGCTCCATCGAACTGACTTCGACCAACGGTACGGACTTCCGGCTGGGTGTGCGCAACGACGGCACCAACACCAGTGCCTTGGGCTTCTATGCAGCCGCCGCCCGCAACGCCAGTGGGCTGGCCGCCGCTTACTCGGCGCCCGCCACGCCCACGGCGAGCTTCGTCAACCAGGACGCCAAAGGCGAGTACCAGTTGGGCACGACCAACGCCGGAGTCGGCACGGCCGCGCCGCTCAGCTTCACGCCTGTGATCTTTGGCGACGACACGCAGTCGCTGACGGTCTCGGCCGCCGACGCTTCGGGCGCATCCCACAGCGTGGTGGTTTCGCTCAACCAGGCCAACGGCCAGAACATCGACCAGGCCATCAGCGCCATCAACTCGGCCATCCATGGCTCCGGCGATTCCACGCTGATGCAGATCAACGCCGTCAAAGTGAATGTGACCGGCACCCAGAAGATCGAGTTCGAGAGCACCGTTCCGAACTTCAGCGTGAACGTCGGCTCCACCACCAACGGAAGCGGGGTCGGCTCGCAGGGGAGCACCCTGAGTTCCGTCAAGGTCGGCACGGGTGGTGCGGCGGACATCAGCACGCTCGCCGGCGCGCAGGCCGCGGTCACGGCCGTCACCGCCGCGGTGGCCGCCTTGGGCGTGGCGCAAGCCGCCGTCGGAAAGGGCGAGAATCAGCTCAATTACGCGGTCGCCCTGGCGCAGTCGCAGATCAGCAACCTTTCTTCGGCGGAATCCAACATTCGTGACGCCGACGTGGCGCAACAGGCGGCCAACCTGACCAAGGCGCAAGTCTTGCAGCAGGCCTCGATTGCGGCCATGGCGCAGGCCAACTCGGCTCCCCAGGCGGTCTTGTCCTTGCTGAAGACCTAAATCGAAACCGCTAACCCGGCGGGGCGGCTCGACTGAGGGCCGCCCCGCCGGCCCCTACCGTAGGTACTACAGGCTCCGGCGGATCGGCCGGGGCCATGACATTTCGCGATCGGGCTCGCGTGAACGTTCGCGCGCGAGGCGTCCGGCGGCTAAGGTTTTGGCCGCAAGGGACGATGAGTGGTTTGTCCGGCAAGATGCCAGAGACCACCCCGAAAGGAATTTCAGAAATGCTCTCCATCCAAACGAACGTAAACTCCCTGGTCGCTCAGGAAAACCTCAACATCAATAACGAGTTTCAAAGCAAGACCATCCAACAGTTGACCTCCGGCTACCGCATCAATTCGTCCGGCGACGATGCGGCCGGCCTGGCAGTCGCCAACCAGTACCGCAATTCCGTCTCGGAGTTGACCCAGGGCGTTGCCAACGGCAATGACGGCGTGGCCCAGCTCCAGATCATGGATGGCGGCATCAGCAACATCTCCCAGATCCTCGACCGCTTGAAGACCCTGGCCTCGCAATCCTCTTCCGGCACGTTCACCGGCGACCGCAATGTGTTGAACAACGAGTTCCAGACGGATATCACCGAAATCGACCGGCAGGCCCAGTCCATCGGCTTGAACACCGGCGGTGGTTTCGCCAAGAGCCTGGGCATTTATATGGGCGGCGGCGGCGGCTCCACGGCTGCGAGCGTGCTGGCCAATGGCGTGGTGACGGTCGATCTGAGCAATTCCACCGTGGATTCCCAAAGCCTGGGGTTGACCGGCATGCAGACCGGCAACACCGGATATGACCTCTCGACCAGCAACATCGCGGCCATCGTGAACAATGGAAGCAACACCACGGTGTCTCCGGGCGCCACTCAATTCCTGCTCTACGGGCCGGGCTTCGGCCAGGGCGTGGCCGTCAACGTGGCCACCGCCGCCATCACCGATGGCGCCAGCCTGGTGACGGCCGTCAATCAGGCCATCACCTCGGCGGGCGTTTCCAACACTGCTTTAGCCAACGCCGGCATTACGGCCTCCATGACCACCGACCCCACCACCCAACGCCAGGTGCTGACGTTTTCCAGCGGCCAAAGCGCGTTCCAGGTGCGCGCCGGAGACCGCATGGCCAATGCCTTCCTGGGCAACACCGGCGCGAACGGTCTGGGCAACTCGCTCTCCAGCCCCCTGGCCGGCAATGCCTTTAACGGTAACTTCGCCACCGCCGACTCGCTCACCGTCACGGTGGAAGGCGCCGGCCTGACGTCGCCCGTAAATCTGAACGTGACAGCCTACACGGGCGCCGGCTCGGCCGTTTTCACCGCGGATCTGATTCAGACCGTGGTGGCCGCGAACCCGGCCCTGGCAGCCGCGGGCATCACCGTCTCGGATACCAACGGCCCGCTGAATTTCACCTCCGCCCAGGGCGGAGCGGTGAAGGTCTCGATCACCGGCGACAGCCAGAACGTGCTGGGCTACGGCAGCTTCACGGGGACTGCTGCGGCCACCTCGGCGACGGCCGGCAGCGTCTTCGCCCAGTCGACGGCCGATGGCACGGTAGATCTCGACCTGTCGCTGGACGGCGAATCCTCGACCACCCTCGCCGTATCCATGCCTTCCGCCTCGAATGCCACGGCGGCCCAGGCCGCCGCCACCATCAACGCCGCGATTGCCGCGGCCGGAACCGGGTCGGCCTTCAACAAGGCCGGCATCATCGCCGAGGACAACGGCCTCGGCCACGTCGAGCTGATTTCGACCAACAATACGGACTTCCGGCTGGGTGTGCGCAATGACGGCGTCAACACCAGTTCCTTGGGCTTCTATGCCCCCGCCGCCCGCAACGCGGCTGGGCTGGCCGCCGGTTACACGGCGCCTGCCACGCCCACGGCGACTTTCGTCAACCAGGATGCCCAGGGCGAGTACCGGTTGGGATCGGTGGTCGCGGGAGCCGGCACGGCCCAGCCGCTTACCTTCGCGCCGATTCTCTACGCCACCGACGGCCAGTCGCTGACGCTCTCGGCGGCCGACGCTTCGGGCAACTCCCACAGCGCGGTGATTTCGCTCAGCCAGGCGAACTCGCAGGACATCGACCAGGCCATCAGCGCCATCAACACGCAGATCCAGGCTTCCGGAGATTCCACGCTGATGCAGATCAACGCCGTCAAAGTGAATGTGACCGGCACCGAGAAGATTGAGTTCGTGAGCGATGTTCCGAACTTCAGCGTGAACGTCGGCTCGACCACCAACGGAACCGGGATCGGCTCGCAGGGGAACACCCTGAGCTCGGTCAAGGTCGGCACGGGTGGCGCGGCGGACATCAGCACGGAGTCCGGCGCGCAGGCGGCAATCGCCGCCATCACATCGGCGGTATCCTCCTTGGGAGTGGCCCAGGCCGCCGTCGGAAAGGGCGAGAACGAGCTGAACTACGCCGTCAACCTGGCCCAGTCGCAGATCACCAACCTTTCTTCGGCGGAATCGCAGATTCGCGACGCCGACGTGGCGCAGCAGGCGGCCAATCTGAGCAAGGCGCAAGTGCTGCAGCAGGCCTCCATTGCGGCCATGGCCCAGGCCAACTCGGCGCCCCAGGCCGTCCTTTCGCTGCTGAAGACCTAGGGCAAGGGCTTCGCCCTTGAAATCCGGGATATGGGAGTCAGAAGCCAGAAGTCGAGGAAGTCAGAATGGCGGAATGCGCGGCGCACGCGTTGTGCTTCTGGCTTTTTCTGACTTCTCAACATCGACAGGCTTTGGTCGATGTTGGCGCCGCAGGCGCCCGCGGCGACTAAAGTTTCGTGCCGGACAGGACGATAAGACTGCTGTCCGGCCGGGAGTTCCAAATATGGGGACCATCAGCAGTTCGTTGCCCACCGCAACCAGCAACAGCATCGACACCAATAGCAGTTCGTCCGGGAGCAGCAGCTTGAGCAGCAGCTCGCCTTCCAACCCGACCGGGATTTTCACGGGGACCAGCGCCTACTCGCAGGATTTTCAAAACGTGATCAACCGCGCGGTAGCCATCGCGTCTCTGCCCATCACTCTCTTGACCGACCAGCAGACCACGCTGACCAACCAGTCCAACGAGTTGAGCACCATCGACACCAAGTTCACGGCGCTGCAAACCGCCATCCAGGGAATTTCCGACGCCATGAGCGGATCTTCCTACCAGACGACGATTTCGGACCCAAAGTCGGTGAGCGCCTCGGTGTCGGACGGAGTCCAGGAAGGCGTCTACTCGATCAATGTTGTGACTCCCGGCAGCTATGCCACCAGCCTCACCACGAATGCCTGGGACTCCACGGCCGATCCGTCGGGCAATCCCTCGACTTATTCGCTGGTGGTCGGCACCCAAAGCTACAGCTTCACGCCATCGGACAACAGCGCGGCCACGGTGGCCTCGACCATCAATTCGCAATACGGCAACATGGTCAACGCCACGGCCGTCAACGTGGGTTCGGCCGCCAGCCCCGAATACAAAATTTCCCTGCAAAGCACCTCCCTCGGCGCAACCACCCTGGATATCCAGGACTCTTCCGGAAACAGCTTGCAAACCCAGCAGCAGCCGCCGGGCGAGGAAGCCGAATACGAAGTCGACAACTCCGGCGTGACGGTCCAAAGCACGTCGAGCATGGTGACCATCGCCACGGGCTTGACCGTCGACATGCTGGCGGCCAGCGACGGACCGGTGGACGTGACCGTGACGCGGTCCACCTCGGCGCTAAACACCGCGCTTTCCACGTTCGCCGATGCCTACAACGCGGCGGCCACTGAGTTGGACAATCAGCACGGACAATCCGGAGGTGCGCTGCAAGGACAAGCCATCGTCAACAGCCTTTCCCAGGCGCTCGCCAGTATCTCCACCTATAGCTCGAGCGACAGCATCGGCTACCTGAAGAACCTGGGGCTGGAATTGGGCAAAGACGGCCAACTCACCTACACGGCCACGACCCTGATGTCGACCGATTTCGGCAACTCATCCGGAGTCGACACGTTTCTAGGCTCGGCCACCGGCGGCGGGTTCCTCGAGGCCGCCACCAACGCGATCAACAGCCTCGAAGATCCCACCACCGGCCTGATCAAAACTTCCGAGACGGATTTGCAGTCGCAGATCTCCAACCTCGGGACCACCATCAGCAACAAGCAGACCCAGGTGTCGAATCTGCAAACGCAGCTCCAGAACCAGATGGCGCAGGCGGACGCCGCGATCGCCACCATGGAGCAGCAGTACTCCTACTTGAACAGCATGTTTTCCGCCATGCAGACCGCCGACCAGATGTACGCGAACGAGTAGCCTATGAACTCCGCGCGCACCGCAGCCATTCGCCGGGCCGTGGCCTCCGGAGATTTCCCCGGCGCCACCAACTTGTGGAACGAATACGCCAACCTGCTCCAAGGCGAAATCTCGCGCGGCGTCTGCACCCAGGCCCACATGGAGGAAGCCCGCGAATTGCTCGAATGGTCGCGCCGTACGGTGGCTCTCGCGCGGACGCACGCGCAATCCCGGCTGGACGCCCTCCGCGTGGCGGAGCAATACCTGCAAAGGGCTCCGCGATCGCCCGCCTTGCTGCGGACGTGTCTGTAGCCAGACAAGGGCTATGCCCGGGCTATGCCCTTGATAACCCTTCGGGATATGGGAGTCAGAAGTCAGAAGTCGAGGAAGCCAGAATGGTGCTGCCGCCCAGTGTTCGCCTTCGCCCTTACGCCTCGAACGGCCCTTCGATCCAGGGCTCCGGCCGGACTGCGCAACACCCGCGTGGTGATTCTAACTCCTACTTCTGACTTCTGACTTCTGTCTTCCGCCTACGGGCTGTGCACAGCCGGCGCCGCGGACACCGGCTCGGCCTTCTGCCCTTCGGTCGAGAGCACCACCAGATCGACGCGGCGGTTGCGCGCCCGGCCTTCTTCGGTTTCGTTCGAGTCCACCGGCGCGTTCTCGGCGTAACCCACCACGGCCATCCGCTCCGGCGCGATCTGGAAGCGCTGGCGCAGCACTTCCAGCATGGCGATGCTGCGCGCGGTCGAAAGCTCCCAGTTGCTGCGGAACCGCGAATTGTGGATGGGGACCGCATCGGTGTAGCCTTCGAGCCTTAGCGGATTGGACGATGCCTGCAGTTCCGCCGCCACCTTGGCCAGAATCGGAATGCTGGCGGGAGCCACGCTGTCGTCGCCCGAAGCGAAAAAGGCGGCTTCCCGCAGGCTGATGATCAGGCCGCGCCCTTCCAGTTTGAGCCCGATCTTGCCAGCCTTCAATTCCGCTCCCAGGCCGTTCTGCAGCCGGTCGAGCGACTTGGCCAGGTCGGCCGGCTGTTGCGGCGGCGCCGGCTTGGGCGGAAGGTTCTCCGAGTGATCGATGCGGTCGGGATTCGCCGGCGGGCGGCTGTTTTCGTGCTTGCCGCGGCCCAGCACGGTGGAGATGGCGGCGCTGAACTGGCCGTGTTCCAACGCCTCGCGCACCGATTCGGAAACTTCCTTGGCTTTGAGCTTATCGGATTGCGTGGAGGCGAACATCACCACGAAAAATGCGAAAAGCAGGGTGATGAAGTCGGCGTAGGAAACCAACCAGCGCTCGTGATTTTCGGGGTCGCTCGCCCGCTTGTGTCGCATATCGTCGTTCCTACTTCCGCGCCGCGGCCGGCTGCGGCCCGGCTTTGGCCTTCGCCGGCGCGCCGGCATCCTTGGCCGCTTTGGGCTTGCCGGATTTCGCCGCCTCCCGGTCGTAGGCTTCGAGCTTGATCCGGATCAACGTGGGGTTCAGACCTTCGACAATCCCCACCACCCCTTCGAGGATCATCTCCTTGCGCAGCGAGGCGTCGCGCATGCGCGCCTTGAGCTTATTGGCCACCGGCAGGAAGAAAATGTTGGCTGAGCCCACGCCGTACACCGTGGCCACAAAGGCCACCGCGATGCCGTGGCCCACGGCCACGATGTCTTCCAGGTGTTTCATCACCTGGATCAGCCCCATCACGGCGCCGATGATCCCGATAGTCGGGGCATAGCCGCCGGCCGCTTCCCACACTTTGGCCTCCGCCTCGCTGGTGTGCTCGCTGAGGCCGATGTCCAGCTCCATCATTTTGCGGAGTTCCTGCAAATCCGTGCCATCCACCGCCAGGTTGACGGCCCGGCGGAGGAACGGGTCGGGGATGGTGGCCGCCTCGCTTTCCAGGCTAACGATACCGTTTTTGCGCGCCTTGGTGGCGTATTGAATGAGGGATTCGATGGTGCCCTTAGTGGAGCTGGCCTGTTCCAGGAAGGCCCATCGCAAACCCTTGACGGCTCGCAGGAAGACCGGCAGCGGCGTGGTCACCAGCACCGCTCCCAGGGTACCGCCCAGCACGATCATGGCGGCGGTGCCCTGGGCCACGTCCTGGATATTGCCTTTTTCCAGCAGCAGCCCCCCGATAATGCCGGTGAGCGCCACGCCGATTCCCGCCAGCGTGGAAAGATCCGGCCGGAGAGCCGGCTTCCGGGAAGGCGCTTTGGCGGCTTGGGGGGCTTGGGGAGCGGGTCTGGGAGCGGCTGCCATGGGAATTTAGTTCGCGTCCTCGGTTTCCTCCGGGGGCGCGGGTTGTTCCAGGCCCCCAGCCAGACCGGCCGGCTCGCACAGACCGGAGGGATCGCCGGCGGGCGAGAAAATACGCCGCCGGAATTCGACAATGCGCCGCACCACTTCTTCGGCGGTCTCTCGTACACGCAGAATCTGTCCGGTGGTCAGCGTGATGACGGTATCCGGCGTCACGTCGATATGTTCGATCAGATCGGCGTTCAGAACCATGGGCGCGCGATTCAGGCGAGTCAGCCGGATCATGGACTCTTCATGAACCTTATCGGCGGCCCCACGCGAAGACATTAATACACGGGAAAACGCGTCCGATAAGCCCTTTAGAGGTGAGGATTGAGCCGCCCGATCCGCCAAGCCGAGCTTCCCGCCGTGGAAACTATCCGATGCGTCTACAGCCCGGAATTCGTCTTTACCGAAAGGCGTCCGCCGGGCCGCGCGCCCACACCCCTGGAGGAAGAGCGCCGCGAACTGCTCGACAGCCTCTTACAAGCTCTCAAAGCCTCCGAGCCGGATGCCGACCGCCTGGCCGTCTGCGGCGGCCTGCTGCGCCACCTGGCCAGAGCCGGCCGGCGTCTCTGAGCATCGCTTTCAACCAGCCCGCTGCGACCGTGCGGAGCTTGCGATTCTGCTCGGCTGCGGATTGCGCCGGTCCGAAGTCGCCGCGCTGACCATCAAGCACATCCAGCAGCGGGAAGAGACCTGCGAGGCCGCCCTACAGAGAGTGAGCCTTGGCCCTAAAGGGCCTCCCTCCGAATTATTGGATCGACCCGGCGTTGCGCGCACACGACGGAGGTCAACACCAGTAACACGCAGAGAGGCGTTGGCGGGGAAGTCACTACAAACGACCGGCAATTTCAATTGGCGGTCGGCAGATCGACATGATCCACCACCCAGAATTCCACTGGACCTACGGCATTGGTTACGCGCAATCCCGTGAGACTTTCAAAGTTCGCAAAGAACAGCCCCACTGCTTCGGCGCCCAATCCCCCTATGGTAGGGGGCCCCTCGGGTGTTTCCAACGCGGTCCAGCGCACATCGAAATCGTAATAGCCGGCGAGGCCGGTGCGGTCGATCACCCGCCGATTCAGGAAGCTGCTCAGGGCACTGGCAAGATCGGCCATGGCCGCCTTTCTCCCCCTGATCCGTCCGCGGCTGTCGCCCATCACCACGTCGAGCCCAGCCTTGGCCGGAGGCACCGGTGGGTCTACTTCCTTGATCTTCGGGCCACCCTTGGCGACCTCGAGGTGGTACACCCGCTCCTGCCGCGTTTCGATGTGCAACTGCAAATGAAAGCGGTCCTCGAGCATCGCCCGCATCATTAGACGCACCTGTTCGCGATTTTCGGCGGGCGAAAGCATGGGAAAGCCTTCCGCCGGCTTAGCTTTCACGGCGTACTCTTGGCTTCTCGCCCACTTGGGCAGGCCGACCAGTTGAATCACCGGGTCCTGCACGTGGTATGCGAAGGCGATCATTGAATAGAGCGTGCTGCGCGGATCGTCGAACTGGCCGCCCGGCAAGACCGGCGTAAAATTGGAATCCTTCAGTATGAGAGGCGCGTTCTCCGGCACCGGGCGGATGGAAACAACGTCGAATTTGGGCGCCGCGTGCTGCCCCGTGAGCGCGGCAACAAGCAATAGGATTGGGCCTGCAATCCGTACTGGTGAGATCATCTTTCCTCCGCTTCAGATCTCCCGCGGCACCGCGGCCGGTGCCGACCGCAACGCGTCCCAAGGCGGGGCGCAGGCGGCAATTCGCGCGTCCAACTCCGCGAAATCACAAGCGAATCGGGAGTTGTCCGTCAGACTGGGATTCTCATTCTAGACTCCCAGCGCAGTTAAGTATACACCCAAGCCTTCATCTTTTGATGCTCCGGGCTGCGAGTCTCTGCGAGCTGCTTTCGGCTCCAAGAACCGCCCCCTTTCGCGCTGCCACAAGGCGCGAGGGACGCCGGCGACCGCTTCCACGAACAGGTGGATGCCGGACAGTACGGCGCGGTCTGCGGCGGCCTGCTGCGCCACCTGGCCAGAGCCGGCCGGCGTCTCTGAGCATCGCCTTCAACCAGCCCGCTGCTGCGTGGACTTCGAGGGAGAACCCCACCCCGTGGGGCGCCTCGCCAGCCATGAGATGTGGATGGCGTTCTTCCGCGACCCCGACCGCAATTTGCTGGCACTCATGAGCGAAGCGCCGGTGTAGCCCGTACTGGGCGCTTTTACAAGCTGGGCGTTTTGCGTCAAGAGTGACGGTGCTGCGACTAGGAATTCAGTTGACAGGTGTAAGGCAACGGGCTACAGTATGCTCAGTGTTGACTATGAAGACTATCATTGAGGAGAAAGCCATGCGTATGCTGAACCCTGTTCATCCCGGCCGTTTTCTGCGGACCGAGGTTATCGAGGCTCACGGCCTTTCTGTGACGGATGCAGCGAAGATTCTTCGCGTTTCCCGCCCAACTCTTTCCAGTCTTTTAAACACGAAGGCCGATCTCTCCGGCGACATGGCTCTGCGCTTCGAGAAGGCGTTCGGCGTGGATATGGATACCCTCATGAGGATGCAAAATTCCTACGACATCGCCCGCACGCGGCGCCGCGAGAAGAAGATTCGCGTATTGCGGTACAAGCCGAGGCCTGCGGCGTAGGTTCTTGCGTGCTGGGAAAAGTCCGATGGTCAGGCGCCAAGACACCGGCGGCAAGACCGCCGGCGCTACCAGTTGCCTTGCAGCGACTATTGACTTTTCCCCCGCTCCAATCGAGCGAGCAACTCCGAAAGCCGCGGCGCCACTTCCGTCCGCCCTCCGAACCGCAGCGCGTTATAAGCCGAAGTAAACTCCACCACCGCCTCGCCCAGCGGCGTGCCCCCCAGCGAACGCGCGAATTCCACCGGCGTAAACCAGGCCGGCTTCTGAAATCCATGGCGCTTGAGCACGCGCAGCATGCGCGCATAGAGCAGCGTGGCATCAGCCCCTTGCGCTTCCCCGCGCCGCAATCGCTGCACGCGGCGGCGCAGCCGCACCAGGCGTACCAGGCGCGGCGCCACCAGCCAGAACCACAGCCCCGCTGCCGCCACCAACCCGGCCGAAGGGCCATAGCGCTTCAACCAAGCCTTCCCGCGAACATCCCAATCGGATGCCGTCACCGAAAGCCCATCCAGCCAGCGAATGCTCAGAACCCGGTCCGCCAGCGTGCCCTGCCGGCTGGGATCGTAGCCCACCACCCATTTCTGCCAGAAGGTTTCGGCGGCATCGAAGTATAGCCCCATCTTGGATAACAGCGTGGGACCGTGCCGGCTGGGATCGGCCGGCGTCGGGTCGAACGTCGTCCAGCCATAACCGGGAATCCAGGCTTCCACCCAACTGTGGGCGTCGGAGGCGCGCACCAGCCACAGGTCCGAGAGCGGGTTGTACACGCCGCTCTGGAATCCCGTGGCCATACGCGCGGGAATTCCCAGGCTGCGCAGCATCACCGCCATGGCCGACGCAAAATACTCGCAGTGGCCTTTCTTGCGCGTGAACAGGAAGTAAGCCAGCGGGTCGGCCACGGTGTGATTGGGAAGGTGCAGCGTATAGCCGTAATCGGAGCGCAGATGGCTTTCGACGGCGCGGGCGCGGCCCAGGTCGGTGGCGGCTCCTTCAGCCATGTTGCGCGCCAGAAGAGGGATGCGCGGATCGAGGCGCGGCAATTGCAAGTCTTGCGCGCGGCTGGCGAGATCCAGGATGGGCGGGGGATTTGGCGCGACGGCCGTCTCGGGAGGCTCTTCCACCAGGCTGTAGGCTTCGTAGCGGAAGCCCGGCGGAGGAGTGTGCAATAGCCGGAAGCAGCCGGTCCGGGTCTCTTTGACGGAGGCGTCCGGCAGGCCGGCCACGCGCTCCGGCGCGCCCGCGAAGAACAACGCGGGAGAATCCAGCTCCTCTAATTCCACGCCGTAGCTGAGGCGGCGCGCTCCCGGCTGCGCCGTGGGCGGCCGCAGCACGGCTTGGCCGTTCTCCACGGGCAGCAGTTTCGGGATGCCTTCCGGATCGAACCAGGCTATGCCGTCGAATTCCGTCATGGCGCCGCCGCGCCATTTGAGCGGCGCGGCCGACTGGTTCACGTACATGGAAACGTGCATCACCGTTCGCGAACTGGTCTTGAGTTCCCCAATCTCACCCAACGTGACCTCGCCGGACAACCCCGGAATGAAAATGCGGTGCGAGATCAGGCGCGAAAACGCCGCGTCGGCCGTGCGCGGCAGCAGGAAGAACATCCCCGCCGTCAGAACCAGAATGCCCGCCGTGGCCCACACGGTGAGCAGCGCCAGTCTCCCGTAGAAGCCGTTCATCCCGCGGCGCGCCGTGGCCGCCGAGCGCTCCACCGACCGCCGGATCTCCGAACTGGTCAGCGTGGCGATGGCGAACGTCAGGTAGAGAGCCAGGAAGACGAAGAAATTGAAATTGATCGAGAGAATCGCCGCGGCCAGCAATTCCAGGGACGCGATCGAAGCGACGAAAAGATAGTCGCGGTTGGTGCGCGCCGTCAGGATCTTGATCACCGCCAGGAAAAAGACCAGGTGCACCGTCGCGAAGAGGAAATCCCGCGAGAGCAGGAAATAGTCCACCGCAAAGAACGTGGCGTATCCCAGGCCGATGAGCGTGGCCATCCGTCCGCTGAGATTCAGCCGCACCCAGCCGCAGACCATCAGCCCGCGTAACACCAGGCCGGCCGCCGTCAGCGCGATGGTCGGCCTATCCAGGTATCCCGAGCCCGCCACCGCCAGGTATCCGCTGGCCACCAGCCCCAACAGCGCGAACTGGAAAAAGCGTTCGATGGATTGGAGCCCGCGGAGCCCGGCGCCCGCGTCCGGCCGCATCATGCAACCATTTTACAGCCGATGCCGGTCCGCTATACTACGGCAGGAATGCTCGCTGCCCCCGAGGTGACGCATCTGGGTCCGGTGTTCGAAGCCTCTCGAGCGCTCGACCATTGGATCGCCATTCATTGTCCGGACTCTCTCTACGCCGGCACTTTCTGGGCGCTGTGTCTCAGCCCGCTGGTGCTCGCGATCCTGGCCGTAGCGCTCGGTCCCGCCCGCCCACGCGGCCGCGGGCGGCCGCCTCTGTTCCTGGCTCTGATTCTGGGAGCCCTCCTGCTCGCCCGCCTGCCGTTGCTGTGCTACGACCGCTTCAATCCCGATGAAGCATTCCTCCTGGCCTCCGCCATGCGCGTGCCCCTCGATCCGGTGGCCTACCGCTCCTTCGATGCCATGACCAGCGGTCCGCTCAATGTCTATGCGCAATCGATTCCGGCCTGGTTCGGCGCGCCGTTGACCTACATTACGTCGCGCCTCACCGGCACGCTGCTGGTCTTTGGCACCCTGGCCTCTCTTTGGCTCGCCTACCGGCGCTTCCTCGGCGAACGGGCCGCCTGCATCGCGCTGATGCCGTCGTTCTGCTTTTACGTCTTCGCCTGGGATGCCGATTTTACACACTGTTCGAGCGAACACGTGGCCATCTTCCTCGGCGCCGCGGCCCTCTGTCTGCTGGCGGGCGAGTATCGGGCCGCGAGCGCGCCCGGCCTGTGGCGCATCGCGCTGGCCGGAATTGGGGCCGGCTCCATGATGTTCGCGAAGTTGCAGGCGCTGCCGGTCGAAGCCGCCATTCTCGCCATCGCGGCGGTTGTCGCCTGGCGCAAATCGCGGCGGGCGGCGGCCCTGGCCGCGCTCGCCGGCGGCGCCGCGCTCGTTCCGGCCGCTTTTCTGGCGATGTTTCTGCAATGCGGCGTGCTGCCCTATTTCTGGATTTCCTACTTTCGCAAGAACGCCGCCTACACCGGCGCGGCGGCGTTATCGCCCTTCGGCAGAATCGAAAGCGCATGGAGCCTGCTGTTTCACGTCAGCAATCTGGGAGCCTACCAGCTAGGCATGCTGGTGGTCTGGGCAGCCGGATTGGCCGCCGCCGCGGCTTTGGCCATGCGCGCGACGCGCCGCGGTCTTGGCGAACCCGCCGAATTGGCTCTGGCATCGGTGTTGCTCCTCGCGGCCGGCTTCACGGCGGTGGCCGCGCCGGGCCGGGGGTTCATGCACTATGAGCTCTTTCTCGTCGTGCCCTCCGGGCTCGTCACCGCCTCGTCTTTCTTATGGATGCGCACCTGGCTCCAAACCCTTGCGCCGCGCACCGCCGTTCGGCTGGAACGCCTCACGATCGCCTGCTTCGTCCTGCTCACCTGCCTCGTGCCGACGGCCCTGCGCGAGCACATCGACGACGCCTGGGACGCCGAATCCTTTTCCCCCGCGGATCCCTTGTCCACCGCCATCCGGCGCTACGCATCGGGCCGCGACACGGTCGTGGTCTGGGGATGGCGTTCGGGCTTGTACATCGCGAGCCGCCGCGTTCCCGGCACGCGCTTCGCCGATTCGGTACTGCAGATCGAACCCGCGGCCTACCGGCAGTATTACCGCGACGTGTATCTGAGCGATTTCCGGCGCTCCCAACCGGCCGTCTTCGTGGACGCCGTGGGCCCCGGCGGCTTCACTTACACCGATCGTTCCGAGGCCGGATACGAAACCTTCGAGGAGCTGCGCCAGGCCGTCGCCCGCGACTACCGGCAAGCCGCCGAGATCGATGGCGCGCGCCTCTTCATTCGGAACGACCGCCAGCCGGCCGCGGATCATTAGCCCAGACTGGGGACCGGGACTCTTCAGGCGGGAATAATCTAATCCATCCGCCGCGCCGTACCCCGCCGCACCCGGGCTGCGGCGCGGCGCATGGCGGCAACGTATGTGTCGCTCTCGGCTACGCGGCGCCGGCACGCCTCGCAGACCAAAAGGTGATCTTCGATTTGTTCCGCCTCTTCGTCGGAAAACGTACCCATCGAGTACCGCTCGGACGCTTCTTCGTCGAAGTGGCAATCGGATTCCGCTGCCATGACCAACCTCTATTGTGAACCAGTCGGTCCTCTACGTAAAGGTGCCTTGGCGGTGGGAAAAGTCTCAAATTCCTGGACGGCGGAATGGACCTTTGTCAGTCCCGCAGCCGGAATCCACGGTGGCGCTCCAGCCGCGCCCGCCCTAGTTTGCCGAACCGCACCTTGGCGCGGGACTTGGTGAGCCGGAACTGCGTCGCGCTTAGATCCATCTCCCGGCAAATCTCGGCGGGGGACTGCTCCTTCAGGTAGAAACGAACCAGCACTTCGCGGTCGCGCCGCGGAAGACTCTGGAGCACGCGGTACGCCACAGCGGTCTGCTCCCGCTCAATCGCCTGGCGCTCGGGGTTCGGCTGATGATCGCAAACCACCGCCCCCAGGCTGGGGTCGATCTGTCGGCGGCGCTGCTCCACCACGGCCTCGATCTGCGCCGCCACCTGCCGCCGCACTACGGTCCGCACGTAACCCATCAACCGCTCCGGCTCGCGCAGTTCGCCCTTGCGGATGGATTGGGTGATCGCAACAAAGGCCTCATGCACCCGGTCATCCAGATCCTGCGGCCCCAGTTGCCGGCAAAGATAGAAGCGGATTCCCGTGGTGAAGACGCCATACATCTCCTCCATCGCGGAGGCATCGCCCGATTGGATTCGTTTCACGAGGCGGGACCAGGACTGCCCCGCCGACGGCGCATCGGCCTGTACCGAGGAATCAGAATCAGATAGTTGCGCGTTCATCATGAGTTTGCAGCCAAGACGCGTTCTTTGCTGTCAGGCTGGCGCTCTGTGGAACCAGTGGCGTCGGCCGAAATTCGGTGGCAGCAGCGCAGCGTCGGCGGCCGAGAAATGCCACTTTAGGAATACTCTTTGGGAGAACTATCCTCTGATGAATACTACCAGGATTGCCAGGACAATCAATCCCCCCAAAAAGTGGGTATTGCAGCATAACTCGTGTGGGCGTGGAGCATTGCAACAGGTCGGTGCATGCCAGCCTATGAAAAGACCCAGCTCGAATTCTTTTCGGCGTCTGTTTGCCAGAATTCTGCCGCGTGACCGGAATTTGGCGCGACGCCGTGGCCCCGCACACTGATTCCACGGCGCTTCCGCATGGCAGCCGAGCTGCTATTGGGACGAATAGCATGCTCGATCGGCTGGCCGGACAACTCGAACGCTACATGGATCTGCTGAGCGCGCGGCAGAAACTGGTGGCTTCCAACATTGCCAACGCCGACACGCCCGGCTACCACGCCCGCGATATCGACTTCCAATCGGAGTTCCAGAGCGCCCTCGGTGGGGCGCCGCAGACGGTGGAAGTGACTGGCCTGCGAATGAAGAACGACGGCAACAACGTCGATCTGGACCGCGAGTCGCGGCTTCTAGCGGAAAACGCGCTGCGCTTCAGCGTGGCGTCGAGCCTGATGAAGAGCCAGATTCAGACGGTACGCTCGGCCATCAAGGAAGGGCAGAGCTCATGAGCCTCTTTGCGGCGTTGTCGGTGGGAGCCTCGGGAATGGCGGCGCAGCGCGCGCGCGCCGAGCTGCTGGTGGAGAACCTAGCCAACTCGGAGACCACGCGCACGCCCGAAGGCGGCCCCTATCGCCGCAAGGACGCCGTGTTTGAAAGCACCACCGTGGATTCGCCGTTTTCATCGGTCTTCGACGCGCAACTGCAATCGGTCGGCGGCGTAGCGGTTGCCGATGTGATCACCGACACCAGCGAACCGGAGCTCCGCTATCAGCCCGGCCACCCGGACGCGAACAAAGACGGCTACGTCGCGTATCCCCATGTCAATCCGGCCGAGGACATGGTGGATTTGATGGGCGCGGCGCGGGGCTATGAGGCGAACGTGGCGGCCATCGGCGCCGTGAAGGACATGATCCAGCGGTCCATCGACCTGCTGCACTGACGGTAAGCTATGCCAGCACCCATTCTTCCGGTCTCATCGACAACCATCGCGGACACCATCCGCCCGGCCGGCGGATCGAGCGGGAGCGGCGGCTTCAAGGACGTATTCGCCAGCGCCATCAACCAGGTAGAGAGCATGGGGCAGGAGGCTTCGGCTTCCGTGGAGCGCTTTCTCTCGGGCGAAGGCGAGGAGTTGCACACCACGGTTCTGGCCACCGAACGCGCGGAGCTGGCCTTCGAGATGTTCCTGCAGGCGCGCAATAAAGTGGTGAGCGCCTACCAGGAAATCATGCGCATGCAGGTGTGAGCGGCTCAGGCTTTGGGCGCCTGTCGCCGATGTAACGGGAGAGCGAAGCAACTCGCGGCACTGTAAAGCGCCATGAAGAGAATTCTGGCCAACCTGTCGCTGCGCCAGCGGATCACCATTGCGTTGGTGATCGCGCTGGCCGGCGTGGGTGTCTACGAACTGATCCAATACCAGCAGGAAGCCGATTTCCGGCCGCTCTTCACAGGCGTCGCGCCCGAAGACGCCGGCGGGATCGTACAGAAGCTCAAAGAAAGCGGCGTGGAATACCGTCTGGGCGAGCGCAACGGCTCCATCCTGGTGCCCTCGGCGCGGCTGGCCGAACTGCGGATCATGATGGCCTCCGCCGGGTTGCCCAAGACCGGCCGCATCGGCTTCGAACTCTTCGACAAGGTCAACCTCGGCGCCACCGAGTTCACCGAGCACGTCAACTACCGGCGCGCCATCGAAGGCGAGCTGGAGCGCTCCATGATGTCCCTCGAAGAGGTGGAACAGGCCCGCGTCCACATCACCTTCCCGAAAGACTCCGTCTTCCTGGATGCCCAGCAGCCGGCCAAGGCCAGCGTGCTGGTGAAACTGCGTCCGCAGGCCCGCCTCGCACCGCAAAATGTGCTAGCCATCAACCACCTGGTGGCCGCCGCCGTGGAAGGTCTGTCGCCCGACGCCATCTCCGTCCTGGACATGAACGGCAATCTCCTGGGACGTCCCAAAACGGCCGGGCCATTGGACGGCCCGGAACCCTCCGGAGCCGCCCTGGAGTACCGCCACCAGGTGGAAACGGATCTGCTCTCCAAGATCAACTCCACCCTCGAGCCGCTGCTTGGGGCCGAAAAATTCCGCGCCGGCGTGTCGGTGGAATGCGACTTCACGGGCGGAGAGCAGAGCGAGGAGATCTTCGACCCGGCGCGTTCCGTCATGACCAGTTCGCAGCGCACCGAGGACTCGACCGGGGCCGCCAACTCGAGCGGCGTGCCGGGCACCGCGTCCACTCTGCCGCGCCCCACGTCGCGGCCCTCGGGCAGCTCCAATCGTGTCTCGCGCACCACCGAGAACATCAACTACCAATCCAGCCGCACGGTGAAGAAGACCCGCATGCCTGCGGGCATCGTGAAGAAGATGTCGGTGGCGGTGCTGGTGGACCAGGCGGTCACCTGGGAGAAAGACCAGAAGGGCTACAAAAAAGTGCTGGTGCCGCCCGCGCCGGATACGCTGAAAATCATCCGCGAACAGGTAGCGGGGGTCACCGGCTTCAGCCCGGACCGGGGCGACCAACTGACCATCGACACGCTGCCGTTTGAAAACACCCTGCTGCTGGAACCCCCGGATGCCTTGGCTCCCGGGCCCGCGGCGCCGGCGGCGCCCGGCGGATTCGTCCTGAAGTGGGACCGCAAGACCGTGATGATGGGTGGCGGCGCGCTGGCCGGGGTGCTGGTGCTCGGATTCGTGCTGCTCCTCCTAACGCGGCGCGGCAATACCGCCGGCCCGGTTGAGGTCACCGGCCCGGCTGATCTGCCGCGGGGCGCCGCCGCTCCGGCCGGCCTGCCGGGAACCAACATCGAGCAGCAACTGGAGTCGCAGTTGGCGGAGCGCGACGCCCTGCAGCAGAAGATGGACGCTCAGGCGCTGACCTCCCTGAAGCTCGCGCCGGTGATCACCAAGAAGGCCGAAGTGCTTGCCAAGCACCTGCGTGAAAAGATCACCAAGGATCCGGACATCTCGGCGCAAATCCTGCGCACGTGGATCCGTGAGGAAGAGTCGTGATGCCCGGGGATCGCGTGCCATGATTCTCAACACCACCAAGGAAGAAGCCATTCCCGGCTTGCGCAAGGCTGCCATGCTGCTGGTTGTGCTGGGTGAGCAGTCGAGCGCCGAACTCCTTCAGCAACTTTCTGAAGAGGACGTCCAGAAGGTCAGCCGGGAGGTGGCCCGCATCACGGCCATTTCTGGAGACCAATCCGAAGTCGTCCTGCAGGAGTTTCATCACCTGGCGACGGCCGGGGACTACGTGGCGCGCGGCGGCGTCGACTACGCCCGCAAATTGCTGATGCGCGCTTTCAACCCGGACGTCGCCAAGCGGCTCCTGGACCGCCTCACCAAGGCCCTGGGCTCGGAGGCGGCCTCCTTCGATGCCATCCAGAAGGCCGATCCGCAACAACTCGCCAAGTTCATTCACAACGAACATCCGCAGACCATCGCCCTGGTACTCTCTCACTTGAACTCCACGCAGGCCGCCGCGCTACTGAATTCCCTGCCGCCCGGTCTCCGCTCGGACGTGGCCCAGCGCATGGCCAGCCTGGACCAGATTTCGCCGGAAGTGATTCTGAAGATCGCCGGCGTGATCGGCCAGAAGCTCAAGACCTTGGGCGAATTCAGCCGCGAATCCTACGGCGGCGTGCGCGCCGTGGCGGAGATGCTGAACCGGCTGGATTCGGCTTCCAGCCGCGAGATCCTCACCCATATAGACCAGCAGGACTCCACCCTGGCGGAGACCATCCGGCACCTGATGTTCGTCTTCGAAGACCTATTGCTGATCGATCCGCTGGGTCTGAAGGAAGTGCTGGCCAAAGTGGACCGCAAGGTGCTCACGGTGGCGCTCAAGGGCACCAGCGAACAGCTCCGCACGCAGATCCTGGGCTCCATGTCGCAGCGCGGGGCGGACATGTTGCGTGAAGACATGGAAGCCCTGGGCCCGGTCAAGATCAAGGACGTGGAGGCGGCGCAACAGCAGATCATTGCGGTGGTCCGGCAGTTGGAATCGGAAGGCGTCTTGAGCCTCAAGGGCACGGTCGGGGAACAATATGTCGTCTAAGATCGTGCTGGCTGATGCCTCTCCGGCGGCGAGCCCGGTAGTCTGGCGGCAGGTCCAGCCGGGAGGGCCGGCGGGCGGTGGCGAAGCGGCCGGTCAACTGGCGCAAATCGAACGGCAAATCGAGGAACGAGTGCGCGAAGCCCGCGCCGCGGGCCTGCGGGAAGGAGAAGCCGCCGCACGCAACCGCGCCGCGGCGGAGCTCCAGCGAACCCTCGATCGTGTGGCGCAGAGCATCCAGGAGCTGGCGGGATGGCGCGCCCGGCTGCGGCGCGAGGCCGAAGCCGACCTGGTGCGGCTGGCGCTCGAGATCGCGCGCCGCGTGGTGCGGCGGGAAATCGCCGTCGATCCGGATGCGCTTCGCGGCCTGGTGACGGCCGCCCTCGAAAAACTGCAGGGGCAGGACATCTCGCGCGTCAAGGTTCATCCGTCGCACGCCGCCTTGTTGGCAGCCTGTCTGAAACAGGGGCCCGGCGGAAGCACGGTGGAAGTGGTGGCGGATTCCTCGCGCGAGCCGGGCACCGTGATCTTTGAGACCGCGCGCGGCAATCTCGACGCCTCCGTCGACGCCCAGTTGCAGGAGATCGAACGGGGACTCGTGGACCGTCTGCGGAAACAGCCATGAACCAAAGCATCTCGCTGGCTCCCTATCTCGCCGAACTGGATCGCATCGCTCCGTTCCGCTTTACCGGGCAGGTGACCGAAGTGGTCGGGTTGCTCATCGAATCGCGCGGGCCGAGCGCCGCGATCGGCGATTTTTGCGAAGTCCTCCTCTCCGCCGGACGACGCATCCGCACCCAGGTGATCGGATTCCGCGACGGCCGCGTGCTCTCCATGCCGCTCGAGGAGACCGACGGCCTGCAATTGGGCGACGCCGTCACCGCGCGCAGCGAAGACGCCCGTGTGGAAGTCGGCCCCGGCCTGCTGGGCCGCGTCATCGACGGCTTCGGCCGGCCCATCGACGGCGGCCCCGCGCTCGAAGTCCGCGACACCTACAGCCTCTACGGCGAGCCCACCAATCCGCTCCACCGCGAGCACATCACCCAGCCGCTGGTCACCGGCATCCGCGCCATTGACGGCTTGCTGCCCTGCGGAAAAGGACAGCGCATCGGCATCTTCGGCGGCAGCGGCGTCGGCAAAAGCACCCTGCTCGCCTCCATGTCGCGCCACAATTCCGCCGACGTCACCGTCATCGGCATGATCGGCGAGCGCAACCGCGAAGTGCGCGGCTTCCTCGAAAACGAACTGGGGCCGGAAGGCCGTAAGCGCTCCGTGGTGGTATGCGCCACCTCGGAGCGGCCGGCGCCGCTGCGCGTGCGGGCCTGTTTTGTGGCGCTGGCGGTGGCCGAATACTTCCGCGACCAGGGCGCGAGCGTCTTGCTGGTGATGGATTCGGTCACGCGCCTGGCCATGGCCCAGCGCGAAATCGGCCTGGCCGGCGGCGAGCCTCCCAGCCAGAAGGGCTACACCCCCTCGGTCTTCAACCTGTTGCCTCGCGTGCTCGAACGCGCCGGCAACTTCCGGCGCGGCTCCATCACCGGCTTCTTCACCGTGCTGGTGGAGGGAGACGACTTCAACGAGCCCATCTCCGACGCCGTGCGCGCCATCCTCGACGGCCACATCATCCTCTCGCGCCAGCTCGCGGCCCAGGGCCACTATCCGGCTATCGACATTCTGCACTCCGTAAGCCGCCTCACGTCGGCCATTTCAACTCCCCAACAGAAGGCCGGCGCGCAGCGCCTGCACCAGGCGCTCTCCGCCTACCGCGACGCCGAAGACCTGATCCAGTTGGGCGCTTACGTGGCCGGCTCCAACCCCGTGCTGGATGCCGGCATCCGGCTGCGTCCGGAGTTGTTGGACTTCCTGCGGCAGGACCATATGGCCACTTCGCCCATTCAAGAGACCCTGGCGCGGCTGGCCGATCTGGCGGCGCGGCTGGAGCCCGGCGCCCAGAACCTTCCCGCCAAAACCGATTCCAAGCGATGACCACCTTTCGATTCCCTTTACAAAAGGTTCTGGATTGGCGCCAGACCCAGCTCGAACTGGCGGAAGCCAGGCTCCAGCGCCAGATCGCCGCGCTGGCGGCCATCGACCGCGCCTACGCCGAAATGGAAGCCTCGGGGATTCGCGCGGAGGTGGAAGTGCGCCGCTGGGACCCGCTGGCGGGCCGCGACCTGGCCGCCCTGGGCCGCTTCCGGTTGCTGGTCCAGTCGCGCGAAAAGCAGATCGCCCTCCAGCGCGTCGAGTGCCAGCGGGAATTGGCCATTCGCAAGTCGGCCATGCTGGAAGCGCGCCGCCGCTGCCGCCTGCTGGAGCGGCTCAAAGAGCGCCGCCTGGCCGAATGGACGTCGGCGCGCGACCGGGAACTGGAAGCGCTGGCGTCGGAGTCCTACCTGGCGCGATGGGCCCGGCGGCGGGCGTAGCACGCGGCTGCGTCCCCATAATGGAGCTTGCTTAAGAAAGCCAAAGCATGGCTGGCCGCCGATGAACCCCGATAAACTGGATTGAAAGAATGGTAACGGGGCAATTTGGCCCGGAGGCCAGGGGGTTTGCTGAATGCTGCGCGACTGATCGGGCGGAATCGGCCGATGCGGATATTGAGATGACCAGGCGCAAAGCATTTCCGGCCATACGACTACGGGGCCGTAGCTACAGAAAACCGATTGAGTAAGTGCAGTGGAAGGCCCTTAGGGCTTTGCGGACTGCGGCTGCCAGAGCTCAATCTTATTCCCATCCAGGTCATAGATCCAGGCAAAGCGACCGTAGGATTCATCCATTCGTTTGGCGTCAATCTTTACTCCCTCTTGTTTTAAGCGGTCG
>Ga0187884_10001312_pt1 | contig 23050 bp, 28 predicted proteins | sample June2016WEW_20_4_FD_132983 | JGI IMG/M metagenome (GOLD analysis project Ga0187884, IMG submission 132983) | Peatland microbial communities from SPRUCE experiment site at the Marcell Experimental Forest, Minnesota, USA - June2016WEW_20_40 | ecosystem: Environmental > Terrestrial > Soil >...
CTAGGGCGTTATTGGGACCTGACCGCCAGGACCTCTCATCCTCACCTTAGGAGCTAATCAGCTTGAGTTTCTTGGACCTGAAAACTGAGGATAGTCCACGCCGCCTTGCGCGCAATTCGCAAACCACTAGCAGGAAAGCTTGAAGCATTACCAAAGTCGAAACGACAGCTGCAATCGTGCCCTTTACCGCCTCCGAGCCGGATACCAGATTGTATGTCCCGTGCCACACGGCGACGATCAAGATGCTTTCTCCGGAGCGATTGTAAAGCCAAGTCAGAACAATGGAGCCGCATGTGAGGCCGATCACGAACCCAATTACCGCCACAGGGCTAAACCCTTTATATGTGGGGACGACAAAGAAGTACGGTATATGCCAAAGAGCCCAAAAGAGGGCGACGGCTAAACTCGCAACCAGCGGGGAAAATCGCTTTTGCAACACCGGAATCGCAAAGCCCCGCCAGCCGGTTTCCTCGCCAAAACCGTCGGCCAGCGTCAGTAGAACCCAAACTCCAACTACGCCAATCGCGGGCAACCCATTAAATCGATCGAGGCTGCTCAGCACCGGCCAGTGGCCTGTTGAGGCGCGGACAACGATCACGCCAAGACCAAAAAATAGAAGTGGGCTACCGACAGCCCAGAACCACCACTTCACACTGACGCGCCAACGCAACATTCGCTTGGCGAGGTCACGCAAGCCAGGGTATCCCTGGGCGTTAAATGTAACGAGGACAGCGGCAAGCATGGGACCAAGCAGGGCGGGGAAATGGGTCGGCCATCCCTTGCCGTACTCAATCACAGCTTCTGTAACTATGAGCCGAAGAGTCCACAACCACGATATTGCGTATGCCAACAGGAAGTAGACGATTAGCCGACGGCTGTTCTTCATGGACGCAATACTAATCTAAGGAACATGCTACGCAAGAGTGTTCACAGCCAGGTCCTGGGAAGTCGGCTTCCATGAGAAGGCCCGGTTGATGTCAAGCAGTTTGTCCGTTGTTTGTGCGAGTTCGTGGTGTTTTGTCTCCATTTCCCCGGATGGCTGAGTTATTTGGCGGCCGGCAGCTTGCCATATCGAGTTTCGCCGGGCAAAGTGAAGCAAAACACCACTCTCCTGTCGCGATCAGAATGCAATCTTCGTCGGGCCGAGTCGGAACTGTCGCCACCCTTCCATCCGCACTCACCAGTGAGCGAGTCAATGCGCTCGGTGCAAGTTGGGTGTTCTCGTTTCAGTCGGTGCTGCCATCTTGTGGACGACCTTCCTTCGATCTGTGGGATCAAAGTTGGACCAGCCCCCTTGCGCAGTCACCGGAGTTCGGCGCAAGACAATCGAGGGCAAATTTGAACGCGCACTTCAGCCCCAATTCCTCAATCACTGGATTGTCGGCGACAATGGTCTTGAATGAACCTCGCCTTATTATCCGGGCGCGGTGATTTCGGATGGAGGAACAGGGCTTTTAATGAAGCTCTCGGCAGCTCACTTTCGTTGAGTTCATCCACAGGCTCCGCTGCTGAAACGCGAAATTCCATTCAGCCCGTAACTGTTGTGGGCCGGTCCTTTTGGATGCGGCGCCGAGTGTTTAGGGGCAAGAGACTAAGTAAGAAAATACCGGTGGCAACCAGGACGATCAGGGGACCGGTCTGCCGGTGCAAGTGCAGACCGATCCAAGTGCCAATCAGAGTGGAAGTCACCGAGATGGTGACAGTGATCCACAACATCGTGGATAAGGAGCCTGCCAGACGTCTGCCGCTTGCCGCGGGAACAATGATCAATGCTCCCATGAGCAGCACGCCGAGGAAGCGAAGGCCCAGGGCAATCGTAAGCGCGAACGCTTCCAGATAAAGGAAGTCAAGCTGGCGGACGTTAACGCCCGCCGTGCGCGCTACGTCGGGAGAGACGAACGCGACGATCAGTCTGTTCCGAGAGGTAATGATGAACACAATGATTGCGGACGCCAAGGCAATGCCGAAGGCCATTTCCGAGTTGCCAAGCGCCCCCGCTGCGCCGAACAAGGCGTCGATGAGGTCCTCACCCTTGGTCGTGATGCTGCCAACTGCCAGCGCCGCGGAGAAGACCACCCCGATGACCGTCTCAGTCGCCGCTCGTGCCCTGTCTTCGAGTGCCCACACGAGCAGAGCGCCGAAAACGAGCATGGCGGCTGCGCCGATCATCGGGTTGATATGCAACGCGAGCGCCACGCCGATGCCGGGCAAGGCAACATGGGACAGCGGGTCGGCTGCGAGCGCCATCCGCTTCATGACAGCAAAGGAACCGATGAAGCCGGCGGCTGCGGAAATGGCTACAGACAGCAGCAAAATATCAGTGGTCGTGGACATGGTATTTCACCTCGGTTCCATAGAGATCTCGAAGCGTTTCGGATGTGAGGAGCGTCCTCGGCGGCCCAAAGCAGGGGTGGCCGCGGCCTAGGCACAGGACATTGGTGGCGTATCGGTCCACAACTGACAACTCATGGGAGATGAAAAGCACGGTCAGGCCTTTGCTCTGCTGAAGCCGATGAACCAGTTCGTTGAGGCGTTCTTCGCCCGGCTGGTCCACGCCGGCGGTCGGCTCATCGAGCAACAGGACGCTTGGATCGCCCACCAATGCGAAAGCAATAAGAACCCGTTGGAACTGCCCTCCCGACAAGTTCCCGATGGGCCCGCTGGCAACTTCCAACGGAAGCCCGACCTGCATCAATACAGATGAGACGTCCAGCGCCCGCTTCTGAGCGAGTGCGACGCGCGCTCGAAGAAAATCGAATCCGGTGATCGGGATATCACGGTCGAGGTCGAGCTTTTGCGGAACGTAGCCGATCTGAGTCCCGGCAGCCCATTGCACCGTGCCGGAGAATGGAATCGAACCTATCAGTGCCCTGAGTAGTACTGTCTTCCCGGCACCGTTTGGCCCTATGATCGCAAGCGACTCGCCCTTATTCACCGAAAAACTGAGTTCCGACAGAACACGCGTCGCGTCGAACTGCACTGATAACTGGTCGACTTTGAGAACGGGGTTCATTGTGGCTCCTGCGAGGGTGCGAATTCCCCTCTTCGGCAAATCTAGCGCACGATCAGCGCAAAAATCGCGCAAGCAACAACAAAGGATACAGCCGTGGCGATCACTGCACGCGTAATCATCACATGAAACATAGTTCCTCCTACTACACGTCGCCGATGCGCTCAGTGTGGATATTCTCAGGGGCGATACCCATGGCCGGCAATACCCGCTCCATCGCATCCATCATGGCAAGCGGGCCACAAATGAAGTACTGAAAGCGTTGGTACTGTCGTGGCAGGTACCGGCGCAGAAGATTAACGTTAATGAGTCCGGTTTCCCCGTGCCAGTCCGCCGAAGCATGCTCTAGGACATAGATGCATTTCAGGTTCATGCGTCGCGTGAGCTGATCGAGTTCGAAACGGAATGTGAGCTCCTGGAATTCGCGGGCGCCATAGAAGAGGAGAATCGGACGTAAATCTCCCCGGTCTGCCATGGTCAGGCACATGGAATAGAGTGGCGTAATTCCAATTCCGCCGCCGAGGAGGACATAGCCGGGGCCTTGGTCCCGGTCGGGGCTGAAAACGCCGTAAGGCCCATCCACCCAAACGCGGGTTCCCGGCTGAATCTTCGGCACGACGGTACTGGACCAGTCGCCCAGTGCCTTAATCGTAAATGACACCTCGGCTCCGGCAGGATTTTCGGCCGATGACGAAAACGAAATCGGATGCTCTTCGCCATGAAAGGGCGTTTTGCCCAGGCTGAGCCAGGCAAACTGTCCCGGTTCAAATGAGAGTCCCTTATGGTCTACAGGCTGCAGCACCAATGTTCGAGAGTCGCCGAGCTCCGTCACGTTGCGAACGACCCTCCATGGCCTCCGCCAGATTTGCAGCGGCATGTAGATACGGTGGTAAATCGTGATGCCCAGGAATCCCGACGCGTAGACGACCCAAAGCGCCTTCATCGGCGGCGTGCCGGTGAACCCGCTCACCTTGAAGATGTGCAGGAGCGCCGCAATCAGCACGGCTGGTGCTAGCAGCTGATGCGTGGCGTGCCACCACTCGTAAGTCATACGGAAGAGCTTGTAGCCCATGGAAAGAACCATGAGCACCAGCAGGAAACAAAGACCGATGGTTCCCCAACGCCACGCCCACGTGCTTCCGGACGAAAATGGATTCAGCAGGCCCAGTGGATAACCGCATGCCAAGAGCAGGATGGGGTGAGCCAACAGGAACAGGGTCGCGACGTACGCCATCTGCCGGTGAAACTGTTCCAGTGCGTCCTGCCCAAATGCGCCGGCAACATGCTTCAGCCGTGCCACCAGAGAGAACTCGAGCGCCACAATCGACAAACCCACATATCCGCAAGCCACGGCAAAGCTTAATAGAAATCCTCTGCCCGCGCCTGGCGGACGGAATACTGCGCCTATCACCAAGGGAAACAAGACCAGAAAACGATAGAGCCAAAACCAGATCGGACCTCGGATGTCGCTTCGCACAGTGAATACCTGCAATGATTTCCGGGAATGCCGTCTATGACTAGATACTACTGCCCAAAACTCATGCAGTTGGTATGCCAACCCACTCCAGGAAGGCATCGTCTCGTAAAGTGCGTGTTTTGTTCCCATAGTCGGGGCAGGCAGAGGAAAACTCAAACGACAGGGAGTGAAGTTGCAAGTTTTCTTCGCGAATTCGCGGAACTTACGAGGAGCTGTTTTCGGATCGTCTCGCGTCGCAATCAATAGTCCGAAAGCTCTTTTGCGCTTGCCCTTTGCCAAAACTCCATCCGGTCACAACTCACAGTGTTGTCTTTGAGATAACCGCCAGTCCTTCAGAGCTTTGAATTGGACCTAGCCGAATTGTCTTAACTGTTTAGAGGAAGCCACAAAACCAGCAGAAGGAATTTTGGCGAAGGACAACCTGAAATCGCAAACATGAGCCCGACAGCGAGACGCGCCGTCAGGATCCCGATCCATTGCCATTGCCACAATGCGTTCATTGTGCCATTCCATGAGAATCTGCCGCTAGTGGCCAGGTTGCGTTTTAAGGAAAGTGCCTTCCTCGAGTTCCTCGAACGCATGACGAAGTTGCTCCTGCGTATTCATTACGATTGGTCCATACCAAGCCACGGGCTCTTCAAGCGGCTTGCCCGAAACAAGGAGGAACCGTATCCCCTCTTCCCCAGCCTGCACCACAACCTCATCACCGCGATCAAAGAGCACCAGGGATCGATTCTCCGCTCGCGCGGGAGGCGTCTTATCCCACCATCCAACCGGTTCTGTCGGCACGGCAAGCGGGCCAGATGCGTTGCAGAACTTTCCAGAGCCTGCAAATACGTAGGCGAAAGCATGGCGCGTTGTCTCTATAGACAGCGTCTTCCTCCTCCCCGGAGGAACTGACACATCCAGGTAAATCGGATCAGCAGCGATTCCGTCTACGGGACCCTTCTTGCCCCAGAAAGCTCCGCAGACAATGCGTACTCCTGTTCCGTCGTCATCTTCGACCAGAGGGATTTCGGGCGATTTCACCTCCTGATAGCGGGGTGCGGTCATTTTGAGCGAAGAGGGCAGATTCGCCCAGAGCTGAAATCCGTGCATTCTGCCATCCTGATCTCCTTTCGGCATCTCCTGGTGAATAATCCCGCTGCCCGCCGTCATCCACTGCACGTCGCCCGCGGCGATCGCGCCATGGTTCCCCATACTGTCGCCGTGTTCCACGGTCCCAGCCAGGACGTACGTAATCGTCTCGATGCCGCGATGGGGATGCCAGGGAAAGCCCGCCAAATAATCTTGAGGTACATCGTTGCGGAAATCGTCGAGGAGAAGAAATGGATCGAACTCTGACGTGTTTCCGAAGCCGAATGCACGGCGCAGATGAACACCCGCGCCTTCGAGCGTTGGCTTGGAAATGATGAGTTGCTTGACTGGCCTTATGGACATGGTTCCTCCCTCATAGAAGATGTTCTCAGCACCCTAGAGTGCGCTCTCGCGTTTCCGTGACGCAGGTCCAGCGGGCAATTGCCTCCGAGTGAATGATGGTTCCGCATTCAACCTTCTGCAAGATACCGATGAACAAACGTCACTGCCATAGCCCCCTCACCCACAGCCGATGCGCAGCGTTTGACCGCGCCGTGTCGAACATCGCCGGCGGCAAACGTACCGGGCATACTCGTTTCAAGATAGTAAGGGGACCTTTCAAGTGGCCACGATGCAGGGGGGCGGCCTTCCTTCAACAAGTCGGGGCCCGTTACAAGGTAACCCGCTTCATCGCGAATAATTCCAACTTGCATTGCCCACTCTGTGTGCGGATCGCCTCCTATGCTCACAAAGAGCCCTTTGATTGAAAGATCCTGAACTTCTCCCGATTTATTGTTCGTGAGTGTCACCGACCTAAGAAGCTTGTCTCCATGCAACGCTGTCACTTCTGTATGACCGAGAACTCGGATATTTGGCGCCGCATTGATCCGGTCCACGAGATAATGCGAGAGTGTGCTTTTGAGCGAATCGCCGCGGATGATAACGGTGACAGCCTTCGCGAATCTTGAGAAGTTCATCGCGGCCTGGCCTGCGGAGTTTCCGCCGCCCACGACAGCAACAGCATCATTCTCACAGAGGGATGCCTCGCTGACGCCGGCTCCATAATAAAGCCCCGCGCCCAGGAATTGCTGTTCGTTCGGCAAATTGAGTCGCCTATATTGGACGCCCGTTGCACAGATGGTGGATCGGGCGATGATCTTGGTGCCATCGGCAAGATAGCCGACCGCCTTGCCGGGAGTGAATTCGGCACGAACGCCTTCGCGCAGCAACAAGAACTCCGCGCCAAAACGGCAAGCCTGTTCTCGCGCTCGCTCGGCGAGGTCAGCTCCGGTGATGCCTTTAGGAAAGCCCAGATAGTTTTCGATCCTGGAGGTCGTCCCCGCTTGGCCGCCTATAGCCGAACGTTCGATGACCACCGTCTTCAAGCCTTCGGATGCGCCAGATACGGCGGCGCTAAGGCCAGCAGGCCCTGCGCCATAGATTGCCAGATCGTATTCGGTATTCGAGGGGCTTCGAAACCAGCCGAGCTTTTCGGTGATCTGGCGGATCGTGGGACACTCCATTCTGGTTCCGTCAGGGAAAACGCAGACAGGAAGACGCGAATCCTGCAGATTGTCCACTCCCGTATCTTCGCGAGCCTGCTGGTCGGTAGCCAGTTCAACCCACGCGAATGGGACATCACTCCGCTCTAAAAAGTCGCGAAGTTTATACGCAATTGCAGATCCAGCTTTTCCAAGGATCTTTATGCTCGTGGGCTCACTGGCATTTTGTGGATTGTCGGTCATTGAAGTCGGATGAGTGCCTCAAACTCAGTGCATCCACTGGTTTCCGTTAATACTATACGGACAGAATTATCTACCCTCTGGCAAGAGCAGACAAAAGGATGAGTCATTCGCCCGTGACAATTGGAGTGATGGAAAGTGTCCCCACAAGGCATTCCCCTGTGCACTGAGGGGTATTGCCGTATTCTCGTCGGCGCCCTCACGTCAATTCTTTGGTAAGCCCGGCTTCCTTGCACGCTATGGCCGCCGTCTTCCCGTTCGCCGTACCCACCTCGATCTGCCGCAGCAATCCTACAATCTGCTCCGGTGTCTGCTTCCTGCCTCGTGCCATTCCAGGCTCCTTTCATTCCAGTTTCTTTCACTCCAACTGGTACAAAAAGTGCCGGGCACTCCACGCGCTGACCCGGACTATCTTCCCGCTCCCGTGACCTCTCAGACCGGGCCCGTGCGGGTATCCCGTTTATGACACGTGAAGAATCCAGAAAGTATGTTCACTATTGAACAGACTCTTAGCGCCCTCGGGTAATAAACAACGAACGGATGAGGCAGTGCCGGAGGTCAAATGATTGACTTCCTTCACCGTTAGGCACGGCAACTAGAGGCCGATTACCTGCTCAAGCGCCCGCCAACAGTTTTGTCCGCCGCGTCGCTCACCACAATCAGCTATCTGAGGTTGCCGATCATGTCTTCGACTTTGCTTCTTGTTGAGCGGGTCTCGTTTCAACCAGCAGTCCTGGAGCGACTGTTCCAACCTGTGCAACTTGGCCCATACAGGCTCAGGCACAGGATGGTGATGGCTCCTCTGACCCGCTCCCGGTCTATTCAGCCGGGCAACATTCCGTCAGCGATCAATGCCTATTATTATGCTCAACGGGCTTCAGCCGCTCTCATCATTTCCGAAGCCACCCAGATTTCACAACAGGGCCAGGGATATGCCTGGACTCCTGGAATTCACAGTCCCGATCAGATAGAGGGCTGGCGTCTGGTTACCGAAGCTGTACATAAAGCCGGCGGCCTCATCTTTTTGCAACTGTGGCATGTCGGGCGTATTTCTCACCCCTCACTGCAGCCGGATGGCATGTTGCCGGTAGCGCCTTCTGCAATTCGCCCGGTGGGGAACGCATTTATCGAGATGGAAGACGGGACGGGTGGATTTGCTGCGTTTGTGACTCCCCGCGCGTTAGAGACAGAGGAAATTCCATATATTGTTCGGCAGTATGAGCGCGCAGCGAGGAATGCGCAAGCAGCAGGCTTCAATGGTGTCGAGATACACGCTGCCAACGGCTATCTCCTAGATCAGTTCATCGAGTCCAGCACCAACAAACGCACTGACGAATATGGCGGATCAATCGATAACAGGTCGAGATTGCTGATGGAGGTGGTACTCGCGGTGGCCGGAGTCTGGGGAGCGAACCGCGTAGGCGTACGTCTTTCTCCGATGGGGATGACCAACGATATCAGCGATAGCGATCCGGAAAAGACCTTCGGGTGCATAGCTAGAAAGCTAAATGATTTCGACCTTGCCTATCTGCATATCGTCAATCCTGCTATGGCGGCAATCGAGAATAGGACCACGCCGGACCCAAGCGCGCTACGCATGGTGGATCTCATTCGAAAAAAGTTTCGGGGCACTCTAATCTACGCCGGCGGATTTGACCATGACACTGCGGAAGCCTGGCTGCGGCAGGGGAAGGCAGACGTGATCGCCTTCGGCCGTAAGTTTCTGGCAAATCCGGACTTGCCGGAAAGATTTCGACGGCGCGCTCCTCTGAATGCTGACGACCCTTCTACTTATTATGGTGGAGGAATGCGGGGCTACGTCGACTATCCGACGCTTTCGCAACAACGAAACGCGGAGCCAAGGCTTTGTGTGGACGTGAGATGGCGGTAGGGATTCAATGTGGTGGAATTGTTCAGGACGCCGGGATTAATCTCGGGAGTTTTTCTGCACTTGGCGCGGGCGCCCTCGAAGCAAGATTGTTCTGTTATTCTTTCGTGCCATGTTCAAGAATTCGAGGTGGACGACCATGACCGTCTGTGCTCACTTAAGTCAGGTCCGAGATGTTATGCCGCGGACTCCGCAGGGTTGTGAGGAGTGTCTTAAACTGGGCGACGAATGGGTTCACCTTCGGCTGTCCATGGAGTGCGGTCACGTTGGCTGCTGCGATTCTTCGAAGAACAAGCATGCCACTAGGCATTTCCATCAAACCAGACATCCCATCATGCGTTCTTTGGAGCCCGGTGAAACCTGGGGATGGTGCTATGTTGATCAAATTGAACTGGACGAATTGCCTTGAAAACTCCGAATGACCTCTCATCGTTGCTGCCTGGTACGCCACATCAACAGCATTCACGGATGACAGGCGGATAATCTTCAGGTGCTGTGCTTCGACAACGTAGGCAGAGGTCGAAGACGGCAAAACAATCTAATCGAGTACCGCACAAGAAGTACTGCAATCACCGCTATCAACACGAACAGGAGATCTACTCGATGCCCCAGCAAACGTACGAAATCGACCCGACACACTCGTCAGCGCATTTTAGCGTTCGCCATATGATGGTCTCGAATGTCCGGGGTCAATTCACAAAGGTCTCTGGCACGATCAAATTTGATCCAGCGAACCCAGCAAGTTCCTCAGTAGAGGCGACGATCAATGCGGCCTCGATTGACACTCATGACCCGCAGCGCGACACTCACTTGAAAAGCGGTGATTTTTTTGATGTTGAAACATTTCCGACGCTGACATTCCGAAGCAAGCGGATCGAATCGCACTCAGGCGGCGGTAAAGTCACCGGCGATTTGACGATTCACGGGGTCACAAGAGAAATCACGCTTGATGTCGAGGGGCCTACGCCGGAGAACAAGGACCCTTGGGGAAAATACAGAATTGGAATTTCCGCAACTACAAAGCTAAGCCGGAAAGACTTTGGACTCACCTGGAATACGACTTTGGAGACCGGCGGCGTACTCGTTGGCGATGAAGTCAAGATCACGATCGACGTTGAAGCGGTCCGTTAATCGCGGATGTCGAGCTGATGTGGAGCACGTTGGTGTGTATCCCTGTTCCCAAACTTCGACTCGGTGTCCCCGCGAGGCTATTCCACGTGTCATTCGCCAACAATCAGGAGTAACGACAATGTCCATTCTTCGACGCACCCTCGCCACGGCCTGTATGTTGTGTCTGTTCACTCTTCTTGGAAGCTCTTCGGATGCACAAGTCGCAGGTGCCAACTGGCAAACCTACAACCGCACCCTGGCTGGAGATCGGTTCTCGCCTCTCAAGGAAATTAACCGTTCTAACGTCGCCCAATTGAAGGCGATATGCACGTATACGCTGCCAGAGGTGTCCTCGCTTCAGACCGGTCCGCTTGTTGTTGACGGCACGATGTATTTCACGACTGACGAGGGGTCCTATGCGATCAACGCGAGCACATGCGCAGAAAAGTGGAAACACCATCGGCACAGCGATACGCCAAGCATGCTGCTGGTGAACCGTGGATTCGCCTACGCCAACGGACGGTTGTTTCGAGGCACCTCGGACTCGCACGTGCTGGCGATGGATCCGGCAGACGGCCACGTGCTGTGGGATCAGGTGATCGATGCACAAGGACCTGGCGTTTCGATACCAATGGCACCGATCGCGGCGAACGGGCTGGTCTACATCGGCAATGCCGGCGGTGATCAAGCCGGTGTGACGGGCCACGTCTATGCGCTGGATGCCAAGGACGGGCACATGGTATGGAGGTTCGACGTCGTCCCGGGAACCGGGCCGGCGCGTGCGACGTGGACGAATCCCAAGTATCCGACCTCCGGCGGTGCGTTCTGGACATCGTTCACCCTCGATGAACCCAACGGAGTGCTGTACGTGCCCGCAGGCAATCCGGCGCCCGACTTCGACGCCGAACGGCGGACCGGCGACAACCTCTATACCGACTCAGTCATTGCGATTGACGCGACGAATGGACGGATGCTGGGCTACAACCAATTGGTCAAGCGGGACAACCACGACTGGGACGTGGACAGCCCGCCGACGCTGGCAACGACGCGTTCGGGCAAGCGGATCGTCGCGTCGGCGAACAAAGACGGTCTGCTCTCCATCCTCGATCGCTCTCGTGTGACCCGCGGCGCAACGCCAGCCGATCTCACGGTTGTGCTCGCGCTCCTGTCGCAGACGCCGACGACCACTCGCGAGAACGCGGACGTGCCGCTTTCGCGGGATCACCCGGTGCGCTTCTGTCCGGGCATTCAAGGTGGCGTCGAGTGGAACGGCGCGGCATTCAGCCCGAAAACGAATTCGCTCTACGTCGCAGCCGTGGACTGGTGCGCGCACGTTCAGGTCAAGCGAGACCTCGAGGTCCCTGCTCCGGGAGGGCTTTGGCTCGGTAGCGAGAACCCGATGTCCGATATCTTCGATCCGCCGGACCAGGCGAAGGGGTGGCTCACGGCGTTCGACGCGGAGACGGGCAGTGTCCGCTGGAAGTTTCACGCGCCGCATCCGATGCTCGCTGGTGTGACGCCCACAGCCGGTGGGCTGGTATTCGCTGCGGATCTCGGAGGCCAGATCTATGCCGTGGACGCGGATACAGGGAAAATTCTTTGGCAATCGGACGCCGGGCAATCCACAGGCGGTGGCATTGTCACTTATCGCGCAAGAGGACGACAGCTCATCGGCGTGGCTTCCGGAATGAAGTCACCGATGTGGCCGGGAGGCGCCCAGCAGAGCCGCATTCTCGTATACGGTTTGCGCTGACGGATGCGCGCGCCTCGAAAGTGAACAATGCTCCGTTTTTGACCTGTGCTCGTTCTGGCCTTACCGGTTTGGATGTAAGAATAACCGTGCGAGCAACGGGAGTATGGAGAGGATCATGGACACGGAAGGATATAAGCAACGTCTTCTGGCGGAAGAACGGAGACTCTCGCAGAGTATTGACCGCGCCGATGAAAACGCACGCGATCTGAGCGGCGGGCCTTCAGTGCGGGATCGGGGCGACGCGAGCGTCAGGGACGAAGAAAAAGATGGGCAGTTCCAGGAAGCAGATACTGAGTTGACTACTCTCAGCCTGGTACGAGACGCACTGAGGCGCATCGAGGAAGGCACGTTCGGCAAGTGCCTTGTCGATGGCGGCCCTATCGAACAGAAGAGGCTCGATGCAGTGCCGTGGACCCCGTACTGCCTGAAACATGAGCAGTTCCGGGAAAACAATAACCCACACCGAATTCCGACATTATGACGGCCGGGGATCACTGATCCAGATAAGGAGGCTGTACCTCTTCTGAATGGCTCAGACAGGATCACCTCAGTGCTAGGCGCTTTAGACCCACCTGGAATACGGCTTTGGAGACTGGCGGCATACTCGTCGGCGATGAAGTCAAGATCACGATTGTCATGGAAGCGGTCCATTGATCGCGAATGTCAGGCGTAGGTGGAGCATGTCGGTGTGTATCCTCGTTCGTAAACGTCGAGTCGGCGTCCCCGCGAGGTTATGCAACTGTTGAGTCACGAAATTCCGCGCTTCATCGATAACTCGGCCTGAAGACTAACAAGGTTCCGGGCGATCGTAGCGACTGCAATGGTCTTTCTTCCCAGGCAGTAAGAGACGGTGCAATTGTGTTCTTCGAGGATTCCGTCGATGAGGACTTCGTCCCACCTCTCGGCATTGGCCGACGTAGTTCACGGTGATATCGTAATGCTGGCTCCAAAAGAATGGCACCCGCGTTGAATACCTCACGTTTTCCCAGCATGTTCTTCGCTGCGGCCTGTCCCTGCCGCTCCGCAACGACCCAGTGCTCAACCCGGATCGCCTGCCCAGAACGGGGATCCGGCCAGCGCGCAATGTCGCCAGCTGCATAAATCCCAGCATGGCTCGTTTCCAGATGCTGGTTCAGTCCCTGATTAACGGACATCCTTTGAGTCTCACAGGGAGGAGCGCGGGGCCAAAACTGGAGCGGACGCCACGGGAGGGAGTGGCCCCCGTTTGAGTCGACGGGTTGCGGTTGGAGGCTAGACCTTCACTGCCGGATGGGTGGCGTAGTGGAGCAAAACGGCCACGGCGCAACTGGTGAGGCGGGTTTCTGCCGAGTCTGCCCGGCTAGTGAGAATGGCGGGTACGCGGGCGCCGAGTACGATGCCAGCCAGCAGCGCGCCGCCTAGGTACCCTCCTTGTAGCATCCGAGGTATCAGCCTGCTGAAAAGAAGAATAGGAGGGATTGCGCATGAAGGAAACGACAAACCGGAGAATCGTCCTGGCTTCACGGCCCGAGGGAGCTCCTGTTGCTTCAAACTTTCGCTTGGAGACCCAGACATCCCGATCCGCGGATGAGGGGCAGATGCTTTTACGGACGGTGTACCTGTCTCTTGACCCGTATATGCGGGGGCGGATGAGTGACGCGCCTTCTTACGCGCCGCCTGTGGGTATTGGGGAATTGATGGTGGACTCGACTGTAAGCCGGGTGGAGATTTCAGACGTATCGGGATTTGCTGTTGGTGACTGGGTCCTGAGTCAGAACGGCTGGCAGGAGTTCGCGATTTCGGACGGAAGAGGCGTATTGAATCTTGGAGCGCACCCTACCAGGCCTTCCTATGCGCTGGGCGCGCTGGGCATGCCGGGATTCACGGCTTACATGGGACTGTTGGACATTGGAGAGCCGAAGCCGGGCGAGACAGTGGTGGTTGCCGCGGCTACAGGTGCTGTGGGTTCTGTTGTGGGACAGATTGCGAAGCTGAAGGAATGCCGCGTGGTGGGGATTGCAGGTGGAACAGAGAAGTGCCGCTACGCGGTAGAGGAGCTCGGATTGGACGCCTGCCTTGATCATCGCAGTCCAAAACTGCATGAAGAGCTGGCGGCTGCGTGTCCGAAAGGCATTGATGTGTACTACGAAAATGTCGGTGGGGTGGTTTTCGATGCGGTTCTTCCCTTGCTCAATACGCATGCCCGGATTCCCCTGTGCGGGCTGATTGCTACCTACAACGGCGACCCGGCGGCAGAGGGCAAGTACCGTACCTCGCAGGTGATGTCGATCCTTTTGAAGAAGCGAATTCGGATACAGGGATTCATCATATTCGAGGATTATGGAGCACACTTTGGGGAGTTCCGGAAGCAGATGACGGAATGGCTCGAGGCAGGGAAGATCAAATATCGCGAGGATATAGTGAGCGGATTGGAGAACGCTCCTGAGGCGTTCATGGGGCTGCTGCAAGGGAAGAACTTCGGGAAGCTGGTGGTCCAGGTATCTGCGGAAGCTGGAATGTAAGGACAGTCGAACCATCAACGAAGGCCACAGGCTGACTGCAACATGCGGCGTCTCTCAGAAGCACAAACAGGCCGAGCCAAGGAGGGCACGGAATCGGCCGCCTTTTCGACCGCAAATGCTGCGTTGGTCTGCAATTCCCTTCAGGAGCGGTACAAATCGAGCTTAGACGAGCAATTGTGACCGGCTTTTCACACCGGCGCGTTCGATACTTACGACGTAAACGCACCGCTCCTGCTTAGAGCCCAAATGGGGGAGCTCTGCCTGAGCGATGCGCACAAAGAGACCGGATCTGCGCCCGTTTAGCGTCTACGTGATTGCGCGCCCTATTGCGTGTTTAGAAAGAGGAGTCATGAGAATCCTGATGGGAATCGACGATTCGAAGTCCTCCAAGAACTTGGTTCGCGCCCTTGTCACCCAGTTTCGGACTGAGAACGCAGAGATTCTGGCTTTGCACGTGCTGGAGCCAGTTGAACCCGTGGCGCCACCGGAAATGGCGCAAGGTTACGCTCCAGAGTTGGAAGACCAGAAAAAGCCGGCCTTTATACTGCTGGAGCGAATCGCGGATGAGTTGCGCAGGGCGGGATTCAGTGTACAGACGTCTGTTGAAATAGGTGATGTCAGAGAAACCGTTATCGAGACAGCGGTTGAATGGCATGCTGATCTCATCCTTGTTGGCTCACATGGGAAGCGAGGCATCCGGAGTTTCTTGCTGGGAAGCGTGGCGGAATCTGTTGCTCGCCATGCTAAATGCTCCGTAGAAATTGTTCGAATGTAAACGAACAATCGCTCAAGTATCGTAAGTTGAGGCAATTGGCTCACCTCGCGTGGCGTTGTGCCTTAGCACCATAGAGGCAGGACTGGTTGCCGACATGGATGAAGGAGAAACGCATGTCAATCTCAGAAATCCTGGCAAGCATCGACCTTGAGATCGCAACACTGACCCACGATTACAGGTGGAGTGCCGGCACCTTTTGTACCAGTTGGAGTGAGAGAAACTGTAATGGTGATGGGCCGGTCATAGCGCAATCTGGACCCAACCGGCTTCAAGTTTGGTCGCGTAGGTGCGGATGGATTCCGTGCGAACATGCTTCATCAGCATGCCGATGTTCTGCAGGTATTCACCCATCATGGGCGGTGGGGTTTCGTGGCCGAAATAGGGCGGAACCGGACCGGAGAGGGCTTCGCCTGTGGTCACGTCGAACTGGACGCAGTGCATGGCGCAGGTAAGGTACGTGCCGTCGAGCGTGCCCATATCAAGCGGCGCATTCATGTGGCCGCAGCGTCGCTGGACCGCATAGTAAGTGCCGCCGCAATTACAGATAACGATCTCGTCTCCGTTGATCTCGACGGTTTTCATCCCGCCGGGGGCAATCTCATCGGTGCTGATTGCGCGAACGAACTCGTCACTCAAGACCCACCTCCTTTGGCGGCAGTTGGGGTAGGCTGTCCGGGTCGATGACATCCTTGTGGACGAAGAGGCCGCACCAACAGCGTCTGATCGCGTCGAAATGTTTCCGGTGGAAGGGAATGCATGGACAAACGATCTGCATGTCGCGCTCGCGGTCGTGACGGATCGGCTGGCAGGGACAGAAGGGGATGCCATGCTTGCTTTCCAGAATCACCTCCTGCTCGAGCAGGAAATCCTTCAGTTCCGTGTCGGGCGTAAACTTGAAGCCCAATGGCCCAACGACCTTCTCGAAGAAATAGTGCAGCGCCCTCTTCCTTGATTCAGCATTCATTCAGCACCACCTCATTTGCCCAGCGCGCTCAAATAGCGCTCAGGCCGGTAACCCACAATCACCTCGTCGCCGATCTTGTCGAACGGGAAGCCTGTGGCGCCTGCTGCATCGAGTTCCTGCGAGATCTTTTCCTGTGTCGCCTCGTCGGCGAGGTCGTAATCGACGTAAGTGAACGGGATATTCCGCTCGGCGAAAAACTTCTTCGTCTTGCGGCACCAGGGACAAGTCGAGAGAGTATACATGCTGACTTCCTTCACGCCATCTCCTTTTCACTGAGGCTAACGAACAATTTGCCCGCCTCGAGCTTTGTTGGGTATACGCTGAGACCAAGCTCAGGCGCATCGAGGAACCTGCCGGTTCGAACATCGAAACGCCAGTCATGGCAGGGGCAAATGATCGTGTAGCCCTTCAGCCTTCCCATAGACAGCGGACACGCCATGTGCGCGCACTTGCCTGAAACGGCGTAGACCGTACCGCCGACACGCGCCAGAACGACATTCACGCCCAGCGGATAGGCCGGCGCCATTTGGCCTTCCAGCAACGCGGCGTCGTCCAGTACGTAGGTCCAGTTCATCGCCAATCTTACTTCGGAGCTATTTTGCATTCGATCTTCGGCTTTCGCAACAAACCAGGGCTTTCATTCTCCCTCTCGGCCACGGACCAATATACCCCCAGTCGCCCCAACCGGATTCGTTTTTTTGCATCCGTTTTCGATCCCAAAAAACTCGAGCGCACTTCGCAGCGCCCTTGCGAAACCCAGGAAACAGGATTTGCCTCATTATGAGGCGAATTCATGGATAACGGGGCTCCCCTGACACAAAATCGCCAAGGCACTCATCGAGGACCGGATTTGTGATTGGAAGTCGGCCAGTGTCATGGGATCTCATGGCCGATCAGGGCGATCAAAGACGAGGCCTTGGACTCCTTGTGATGCTCTAGCATGCGGTTGTAGTTCATCTTGTAGATGTGGTCGCCCGAAAGGATGATTACGTACTTGGGCTGCTCGCTGCCGATCGAGTAAATGTTCTGGAAGACGGAGTCCGCCGCGCCCATGTACCAGTTCGAGCCGGTGCGCTGCATCGGCGGCAGCGGCTCGATGAATTCACCTAGCTCGTGGGTCATGATTCCTGTCCAGCCTTCGCGGATGTGACGGTTCAGGGAGAGCGCCTTGGACAGCGTAAGCAAGTAGACGCGGCGCCGGCCTGAGTTGATGCAGTTTGAAAGCGTAATGTCGATGATCCGGTAGTGGCCGCCGACGCTGCCGGTTTGCACGGCTTCCACGCAAGCGAATTGCCGTATGTGTTCGGTACGTTCGATGGCACGCCGCCACTTTGGCCGAAAGTCCCGGAGACGGCGCAGGAGAGGGGGCTCTCCGACGCGATGATCGGTTATTGGACTAGCTTTGCTCGCACAGGCCGCCCACAGGCCGCAAACGAGCCGGATTGGCCAGTGTTCGGATCGACGGGCGCTTACATGGCATTCGAGGAAACTCCACAGCCGTCAGATCATCTCTTGCCAGGGATGTATGAGTTCAACGACGAGGTCGTTTGCCGGCGCCGAGCAACCGGGGACATCGCCTGGAATTGGAATGTCGGCTTATATTCGCCCAAGCTCCCGGCTCGGCAGGTGCAATGTAAACAGTGACGGGCGAATCCCGATGATCGGCGACGGCTGCGGCTCGCCAGGCGAGCGACGAACCTTGCGCAATCTTGTTGGATTCTCGCAGCGAATGCTTCCTACTTGATCGAGCCTCGGAGGGAAAGAGGATCCTATGATCCAGGGAAAAGGAATTCAGATCGTTCTTGCCGCCCGGCCGCAGGGCAAGGTGACGCCGGACGATTTTCGCCGGGAAGAGTTCACGCTTCCTGAACCAAGCCTGGGCGAATTCCTGATGAAGGTGGACTATCTTTCGCTGGACCCGTATATGCGCGGAAGGATGGACGACAGAAAATCCTATGCCGAGCCATGGACTGCCCGATGATTTGTACCAGCAAGATTGTTCGTGTAGCGCAGTTTTGAGGGGCCCATGACCCAGCAGGCGGATCATGCAGCCGGTTGGTGCGGATCCGGTATGGAATCTATGCCTGCGTAGATTGCCAGGGCGCTGCAACTCTTGACGACTAAGGTTGAGCAGTGCATTCTCACCAGGTCACGGGATCTAAGGTCTGCCAGGGCGCGCGTGACCGCTTCACGCGATGCGCCGATGCACTCACCGATTTCCCGGTGAGTCAGCGCGCACCGGATCTGGACACCGTCCCTGGTCTGCAGACCCCCTCTGCACCACTTCAGCAATAGATGGGCGAGTCTCGCCGTCGCGGACGATGTAAGGCCGAGGATTTGCAATCTCTCGCGGGCTCGCGTGAGTTCCACACATAACTCGCGTGCCACATTTTGGCTGGCGATCGGATGACGCGAGAGAAACGCGAGAAAATGCCGGCGTCGCATCGACGCGATTCTGCATGGGTACATCGCCTGCACTCGAATCTCAGAGGAGTCGCCGGAAATCGCAGAAGTGAGCCCCGGAATATCTCCAGCGCCCGCAACCCCAAGCAGAAATCGCCTGCCATCCGAGGAATTCATGGAGATATTTACTTCCCCTTCCAATAGGAAGAGGATGCTGGAAGGCTCCTCCGCCTCGTTGATGAGAACGGTCGAGCCCGAGCAGCGGAAACCTGTCGCGAACGACGCGAAGTCGCTCAGCGCTTCTGTTGACAGATCCTCAAAGAATCCTTCTGTACCACAAGGCCCGCAGGCATCGTCCCGCATGACCCCAAAGCGGTGTGGCATCGGGAACTCGCCCGCAAAGCGTTCTTCGCCGTTTTGAGGCCTTCTTGCGGCGAAGTCACCCTCGTAACGGCCGGCCTGAAATTCACCTTTGGCCTGGCCATGAATCAGTTGCAAGGCTCGCATCGATCTCCCTCCCAACATGTCAATTTCGTCCCCGGTTGCTTTCGTCGGCCTGGAAACGGTCTAACAAACGATCTTTGTCAACTCGCTGGAATCATGAGCCCCGCCTTGTTGTTGGGTCCGATACGTGCGCACTATGCGTGCAGAGGCATTTAAGAGACCGTTTGCAGCAATTTCGAATCCGCAGGCAGATTTGATAGCGCCGTTCCGATGCCGCTCATGCTGCAATGACCGGCATGGCTCGACTTGGCGCTGGCGATTTCGCCCGGTCGGCCATTAGTTCTCCAATACTTTGGAGCAGGTTGGACGGCTCATTGCTGATTGTTGCGTCTGCAAAGCTGTCGCAGCCGGTTGAAGAGTCCGTGATCGAAACCACAGGTGTCCGCGAACCGATTGCCCGAATCAGGAAGGTCAATCTCTCCCGGCTATTGGTTGGGATGGAATGGCCCAGGAGGACCAGGTCGAAATCACCATCCCTGATGTGGTCGATCGCTTCCCTGATCGACCCTGTAGACGTGACGATGAACCCAGCGGATTGCCAGTCTGAGCTTTGCCCTGCCAGAAGCGATGAATCCAGGCCGACGGCCAGGACAACCGTTAGGGACGTAATGACCTCCAGAATGGGGATTCATCGCTTGACCGGCCAGGGAGAATAGACCAAGTGTTGTTTTAATATCTGTTTCCTGCCGAACAGTCTGGTCAATATTGCACATTTCCCCCGTTTTCATCGCACTTTCACCGTTTCAATTGTGCGGCGGCTTCAATCTCCTCATCGATGGAGTGTTCGGACCGGCAAGGAAACGCAATAGGGTTCGAGTCCTACCTGAGGAGCCAATCCCTCAACAACTTAGAGCCATAAGCAGCCCCAGGAAGAGCCGTCGGCACCTTCGGGAGTTGCGGCATTCGTGTCTGCGCCGCCAGTTTCCCCGCCCTGCACCCCCCAGATCGCGGTTCGATTCAGAACGATTCTCAATGTGACGCCGGCATTCGCCCGTCTGCAGGGGCGTGTTTCATCTTGCTGTTTTGGCTCGTAATCCCGTATAAATGATTCAAAAGCCCCGCAGAATTCCTGGTTATCCAAAGCAGCCTGTTCTTTCTACGAACGGGCAGGCCGAATGTGAACGTGTATCGTTTATCCAATTGATTCATTCATAACGCCACCCCACGGCGGAAAAAGAGGAAGGCATATGAAACCGGGGAAATCGAGCATAGCTAAGCCGCTGACGACGAATAAGCACCTGGTCCGCTGGGTGGAGAAGATGGCTGAGCTGACGCAGCCGGCCAGGATTCATTGGGTGGACGGAAGCCAGCAGGAGTACGACTGGCTGTGCGATGAGTTGGTGGCGGCGGGGACCTTCATCCGGCTGAATCAGGAGAAGTGGCCGGGTTGCTTTTCTGCGCGCTCCGATCCGCGCGATGTGGCTCGCGTGGAGGACCGCACATTTATCTGTTCTCTTTCAAAGGACAACGCCGGGCCGACCAACAACTGGATCGAACCGTTCGAGATGCGCAAAAAGCTCAAGGAGCTTTTCAACGGCTGCATGCGCGGGCGGACGATGTATGTGCTGGCCTTCAGTATGGGGCCGGTGGGCTCGCCGATGTCGCGCATCGGAGTGGAGTTAACCGATTCGCCCTATGTCGTGGTGAATATGCGCATCATGACTCGGATCGGGCTGCCGGTGCTGGCCGAGATCGACCGCGATACCAAGCGCGTTGTGCCATGCATGCACTCGGTGGGTGCGCCGCTCGAGCCGGGACAAAAGGATGTGCCCTGGCCGTGCAACGACGAGAAGTATATCGTCCATTTTCCTGAAACGCGCGAGATCTGGAGCTACGGGTCGGGCTATGGCGGCAATGCGCTGCTGGGCAAGAAATGCTTTGCGCTACGCATCGCCTCAAACATTGCGCGCGATGAGGGCTGGATGGCCGAGCACATGCTCATTTTGGGCGTGGAGACGCCTCAGGGCGAAAAGACCTATGTAGCGGCGGCTTTCCCGTCGGCGTGCGGCAAGACCAACTTTGCGATGATGGTGCCGCCCAAGGCGCTGGGCGACTGGAAGGTGACGACGGTCGGCGACGACATCGCGTGGATCAAGCCGGATGCGAACGGGCAACTGCGCGCCATTAATCCGGAAGCGGGGTTCTTTGGCGTGGCCGTGGGAACAAGCGAGAAGACCAATCACAACGCGATGAAGATGCTCAGCCGGAACACGATCTTCACCAACGTGGCGCTGACGCCGGATGGCGGCGTGTGGTGGGAAGGAATGACGGAAGAGCCGCCGGCTGAGTGCACGGACTGGCGCGGCGAGCGCTGGACTCCAGAGATTCAAAAGCAGACTGGAGCCAAGGCGTCGCATCCGAACGGCCGGTTCACCGCGCCGGCCTCGCAGTGCCCGTCGATCGATGAAGCGTGGGAGGATCCGGAGGGTGTGCCGATCGGAGCTTTCGTCTTTGGCGGCAGGCGGTCGACGACAATGCCGCTCGTCTACCAGGCTTTCAATTGGAGCGCGGGCGTTTACGTAGGCGCCACGATGGGATCGGAAACGACGGCTGCGGCCAGCGGCGCGGTGGGCCTTGTGCGGCGCGATCCCATGGCGATGCTGCCGTTCTGCGGCTATCACATGGGCGACTACTTTCGCCACTGGATCAAGATGCAGCGCTCGCTCAGCTCCACGCCGCGGATCTTCAACGTGAACTGGTTCCGCAAAGGCGAGGACGGGCAATTCCTGTGGCCGGGGTTCAGCGAGAACATGCGAGTGCTGAAGTGGATCGTGGACCGCGTGCACGGGCGCGCACAGGGAAAGGAAACACCGATCGGTTGGACGCCCTACTACGACGACATGGAGTGGGCAGGTTTGGACATTTCGCGCGCGCGGTTCGACCAGATGCAGGAGGTGGACCGTGCCGCCTGGCGCAAGGAGCTGATTGGGCATGAAGAGCTCTTCATCGACGTGCACGACCACCTGCCGCCGGAGATGATCTACGAGCGCGAGTTGTTGATCTGCAGAATCTGAGCGCTGCCGCAAACGACAAGAATCTGAATGCGGCTCTCAGGTGGTGGTGCGTTCGACCACTGGGCGAAAGCCGAGCTGCTGGAAGAAATCAATAAGGAGAGCAGCGGTTTCGTCGCTGGTGAAGGGCGCGGCGCGAAGCACAAGATCGGCTCCAGCGCCGGCTGCCAGTTCTCCTGGCGTGGCAGCGATGGCGATGCACTTTTCCCGCCGGTTGGTGCAACTGGCCAGGTCGCCGATCGATTGCTGGATGGTGGGGGTGGCGATGACGGTGCGCGGCGGCGCCATGCGGTCCACCAGCCACAGAATCTCCAATTTGGACTCGAGCTCGTCGGGGACACAGTCGATTACGAGGTCGGCTTCGCGAACCGCGTCTTCGATTGTGGAAACGAATGTGACCGCGGGCAAAGCCTGGGGACCGAGCTCCTGGCGGATCGATTCCCTCGCATGATGCAGGTTGCCGGGCATGACGTCCTCAAGCAGGACGCGATAGCCGGCGCGGGCCGCTCCCAACGCGAGCTGGCGGCCGAGGGGCCCGGCCCCGATGATGGCAACGGTGAGCACAATCTTTAGAGCGGTTCCGCAGTCGATGTAGCCGTTTCCAGCTCAAGTGCGGGGTGGATTCTTCTTGAGGAAGAATCCACTTGGCGTCCGAGGCTTCGGGACACAGTAACTGCGGAACCGCTGTAGCGGATCGAGAGACTCATTTGGCGGCAAGGGCCTCGGCCACTTCCTCGACGCTGGGGCGGGCACGCAACAGATGTTCGGCGACCTTAGCGCGCTCGTCGGCGGAGAGCGTAGGGACTAAGGCAAGCACCCGGCGCAGGGTCACGGC
>Ga0187884_10001313_pt1 | contig 23037 bp, 18 predicted proteins | sample June2016WEW_20_4_FD_132983 | JGI IMG/M metagenome (GOLD analysis project Ga0187884, IMG submission 132983) | Peatland microbial communities from SPRUCE experiment site at the Marcell Experimental Forest, Minnesota, USA - June2016WEW_20_40 | ecosystem: Environmental > Terrestrial > Soil >...
CAAACTGATAACCTTATATCCAGCGAATGTGTTGTGCCAATCATTATGAAACGCACAGCCGTTTTGATAAGCACAGTGCTAATCGTTCTACTAGCGCTCAGCGCTAGTGGGTGCACGTCGTCGACGACAAACTCAACAACGGCTAAAGATTATACCCAGCACTACGATGACGCGTTCGCGAGAAATTTTACAGCCTCCGTATCATTTAGCAAGTCAAAGAGCACCGACAACAATGATTTATACACCGGCGGCTTTGCAAATGCGTCGAACGGTACCGCAACGTTCGCCATAGAAATAATGCCATCGCAGACCGCAGCGCAAACTAAGTTTGACCAAGTGGTCGCAAACGAGACGAACGCAGGATATACTAACGCTTCGAGTCTCTCGAGTCTCGTGGGGAAAGGCAACGTGTCGTTTTTTAGTCCAGGTGATGTGTCCCCTATGGGCACGGTTCAGTCAGAGTGGGTCGGTGTGAATGTTCAGACGGCTAGTATTGTTGCGGTCTACGTGACCCAAGATTCGGGCGCCGACAACAATTGGACGGTGACCACCTTCGCATTAGCGACCCCGTCAACGAGCGCTGCCACAACGAGCGCTACCAGTTAGATCGTCATACTTTGGGGGTGATGGAGTGATGCGCCCCCCACTCACTTTTTTGTCGTAATTGCGACGTTGTCGCGGTCTGAACGCTTTGTCGGCAGACGTTATCGAGGGAAACCACATCAGAAGTGACGCGTTAAGACCACCGACTGAAGTGCACGTCTCCCATCAAATCCCGATCGAAGCCGAAGTAGATGCTCGGCTGCCTACGGAAGTGGATGAGTGCCGCGCTTACAGCATTTCCGAGTGGGATTTGATAAAGCCCTCAACTCGTGAACATCCATTCGACGCACCAGTCCTGCTTTTATTTTCGAGGTGATTTACGTTTTGCAACGAAGTGGAATGAGAGTTCTAATCATGCATTTTTGCCACGATTTGGAAACCTTTTAAACTAAGGACAACTTGTAGCGGACGGTGGCGTGAAATCCTTAAGCATAAAGCATAGCAGCTTTAGAAACTCACTTACCTGTGGAAGAGGGAGGTTACAGGATGGTTTTGATAAATGATCTAAAGGGCATTGCCGCTTCGATCGGCGCTGAACTCAAAGAGAAGAGGGGGACTTACACGCTTACGCTCGTTGTCGCGGAGCGCAAGGCGTTTCTCTCAAAGAAGAAACTCGAGTACATCGCACGGTTGCGGGTTGATGACGCCGCAACGGAGTTGAAGTTCACCGAGATGCTGAAAGAGACGGGCGCCGGAATCTCTGGCGGTATTGACGATGTCTCTCCGGGATTCGGCTTCAAGGCCGAAACATACAAGACCGGAGCAGGCCCGCGAGGGGGAAGCATCACTGAGCAGTCGAACTACTTTGGCAAGCAGTATTCTTATAGCTTCGATTGGAGCGCTATTAGGACACGGGTTGAACAAGCGGCCCAGGCCGCAGGGTACAGCTTCACGTACTCCATCACAGGGTGGAAGATGTAGCCAGATAGTTTAGGCAAAGCACATGAGATCCCTATCAGTCGCTCTTTAGCCAGTTTTACAGACGTAAAGAGCGTGCTCTTTATCACCACGAAGCGGACAATGAGCGAGCCGATCGCACCTTTGGTGGCTCATCATTTGGGCTTGGAACCGTGATTTTGTGTCTGTTTTTCTCTCTCACTTTCAGCACTTTCTCGCCGACGGGGTTATTACCTCGAATATTTCAGTGCAATTGTGCAAGTAACCCAACCCAAAATGAGTGTAAGGGAGGTCAACCGGGCTCTCTACAAACTTTTCGCCGCATACCTTCACACAGTACCGCTTTCAGAAGTGATCGAGAGCGTGGAACGTGCACTGCGGGACGTGCACTGCGGGACGCACAGCTCAGGTATGTGGTAATATACGGGGGTGCACTGCGGGACGTGCACTGCGGGACGCACAGCTCAGGTATGTGGTAATATACGGGGCGACAGCCCACAAATTTTCGGCGGTGCCTTTTTCCAACGACCGTAATTTCTGAGCTTTTCGGCCTCTTCGTTAATGTTGCTTCCTTCTTCCTCCGCCAAGGATTCGACTCCGGAAGCCTACTTTATGCGCTCAATGACTGCCTGTTCTTCTACGTTAGGGTAGAGCAACCCATCCCGGGCGTCAAACCCATAAACGGGACCGTTAGAGACCCTTTGGTTGTCCTTTAGGTAACTCATCGCCTCTTTGGTCCGCTCACCTATTGCCTCACGCTCCCAGTGGCTCACGGACACTAATGCGTTTAACATTAAGTGGCCCGTGGCGGTAGTCGCGTCGATACTCTCGTTCATGCTCACCAGGCCGACCCCTTTCTTATCGAGAAGTATGAGAATGTTGTTTAAGTCCACGACGGACCGCAGGCCTTTTACTTACGTTTGACGCGGTGCATAATGATTTCAATGGGCGCGTGTTTCGTGTGATCCACGATGCACGTCAACGCAATCCCAGGTGAGAAAGAGACGCACGGTCGAAACGAGGCACCTCGTTCTCATCGTGCTCCCGTTTTTTGCCGTGCTTTGGCAACCGACACCCCTCAAGTGGCAGTTGAAACACGCCGGTATTCTCACCAGAACAATAGGGGTGAGCTGGCCGGAACGGCGACATCTGCCTGCAGTTTCTTGGTGCTCTCTTCTATTGTCGTGCCCAGTCTGTAGCTACGTTGTGTTTTTAACTCAATATTCACTGTCCTTTGCACGAACGAAACCGGATTGCTTAAATAATCGAAATTATCTTTCTTATGTGGCTTTGAACGGATTATGTAATGTGACGCTGCTGAAACTGAGCAACTGACGGGTTCGATCAAAAGGGGGAAGTCGGCGATGAAGACGCATGACGTCGTTATCGGAGCACGGCTCAAGGGTACCGTGGAGCTGTACCATCATGCTGAACGTCGTGCGGAATGCGCTTCGGACTATGATTGCTTGCCTGCTTTTCAACGCGTCTATCAGCAATGTGTGCACCGAATTATGGGGCTGTAAGGCCGCATGATCCCGAGTCTGAAGCTTTCCGCGCAAGGATCCAAAATCGAGGCTGACATGTTTGCCCAATATGCGCGCAGAAGCTCCGCATCGGGAAAATACAAGCAAGTTATCGGCAGAAGTGGACCGCACGCTGGCTCCATTTAGAGGCGGCTAAAATGGGTGATCTGATTAGGAAATGGTTTCGGAATAAAACGATGCGCCGACCCAAAAACAGAGCAACTACAAGCAACGTAGGCATCGTAGGAGACGTCGACACGGGTGAGGCGCCATCGTGAAGATCTTAGTATTCAACCTGCGGGATCATAAGCATCCAGATGCCGGTGGAGCAGAATGCTTCACTCACGAAGTTGCCAAGCGATGGGTTGCTGAAGGTCACGCTGTCACCATTATTGCGTCAAACTTTGAGTCTGGCGCAATAATGGATGTTGTCGACGGAGTGAGCATAATCCGCTTGGGTAACTATTTCACGGTCCGACGGAAAGCGCGGCAGTATTACAAAAAGCACCTCAAAGGCAAATTCGACGTCGTCGTAGATGTGTACACCAACATCCCTTTTTTGGCTCCACGCTTTGTTCAAGAGCCAGTAATTCTTCTGGCGTTCGAAGTAGTTGGAGAGAAATATATAGTTGGACTGCCCCTGGTTGTTGGTCACTTAGTTCACCACGTGCTGGAGCCGCTCTGGTATCGATGCTATCGCAGCACTAAGACCGTTACTGTCAGTACTTCCACGGCGAACGACTTAAGAGACTTAGGATTGCGCAATGTTGAGGTGGTTCCTGTAGGCCTTAGCTGCAGCCCCCTGGAACGTGTGCCTCGAAAAGAAGGGGCACCTACGTTTCTATTTGTCGGACTGCTGAAGAAAGTCAATCGAGTAGAGGATGCCGTACGAGCTTTCCGACTAATCGCGTCTGAAATCCCAGAGGCCTCATTGTGGATCGTAGGCCGCGGCTCGGAGTTAGAGAGACTGAAGAAACTAGCACGAGGCGTACCGGTGCAGTTTTTCGGCTACGTCGATGATGCGCTCAAGTTTGATCTAATGAAAAGAGCAAACGTTATCTTAGTGCCGGGGATTCGGGAGGGCTGGGGACTCGTTGTTACCGAGGCGAATTCGTGCGGCACACCAGCAATTGGGTATAATATCGTCGGTCATAAAGACTCAATCCGACACGGTGAGACTGGATTGCTGACTGAAAGCACACCACAAGCGATGGCACGAGCTGCGATAAAAGTTATAACGGATGTTGATCTCTACAACCGCTTGTCCTACAATGCGTTAGAATGGAGTAGGCAATTTTCCTGGGATACAACAGCTTCAGAGTTTATGGATATCATCGACGAGCATTGTAGCAGCGAGACTAACAAAGTGATGTCGGAAGATTACTGCCCAGTTCCAAGCGCAACGAGATAGGACGTTCAATCATTTGACTTGACTATGCCACTCTATCAAGAGTCGCAGCGTCGCTCGCGCAGGTCGCGATGAAGAGGCAGTGCGCCACGGCTGCGAAAAAACAGCTCACAATCATTGCAATCGCCGCGCTCCTAATCTGCGTCTCGTTGTTTTATATCGTGGAGCCAAGGATGGGGTGGCGTCCAACGGTTCTTCGATAAACTAAGAGTAATAATCACCTCACATCGACGAACGCTGGGAATGCAAACGTAAAAATCATCACCAAAGTCGCGGGAAAAAGGACGAAGGCAGAACGCTTGTTGGCGAGCAAGTGACCCTCCTCAGATTGGACCCTGTTAGGACATTACTTGCCCCGGAGCCGCGCGGTGCGGCACCGATTTACCCGCAGCACGGTGACAGGCTGCGACGGCGCCCTTCTTCTGCGTGGTCGGTCGTCGCTGTTTCTCGGCAGCTTTATCAGCTTTGATAGCCGCAGAGAATGTACTAGATGCCCGTAAATCCCGCACCTCTGACAGCTTCAATGGGGAAACTGCAGCAAATTGATAGTGCGGCGCCGGAGGCAAAGAGCTTTGATGGCGCGTGCAATCATTCACCGCAATACGTGAGGTCGGACGCACGAATATCCGGAACCACTTCCAAGCTGGTAAGCACTCCCGCCAAAGAAATCAGCTTGAGATACTTCTAACATTATTTGGCGTCTCGTCCAGTGGAGCTACTTCAGTTGAAGAAAATACTGATCGTCGTAAACAGCTGGCACAAAGTGCTGACGGGGGGTGATTATCACATCCTGAAAGTAGCGCAGCGTTGGAGCCGCGACACTAGTATTACTTATCTACTGCCTAGATTGGCGTATTCTTCAGCAAAAAAGTTACTGACGGGTGAGACAATTGTTGTGGATTCGTTTCTTGAGCGTGAGACGTCAAACATACTCCAAGTGATCCTCCTTTACTGTGTCCGGATGGGCAAGGTATTGGTATCACCTCCGCCCAAAGACGAGTACGACGTCATCATCGCTTCAAATCATTGGCTCATCGACGTCCTTCCCGCCGTGTATTTGCAGTCCAAGAACCCGTCGTGCAAGCTCGTGGCATACTGGCACGGATTGGCTGTGAAGAAATCACGTCTTTGGTGGTATGTTCCGCGCAAGATAAATGACATGCTATCACTCATGTTGCTCCGGAGGTACTTCGACTTGGTTTTTGTGTCAAATCAGCTCGTAAAGGACTTTTTGGTTGCGCACAGGGTAGATGCACAGAAAATCCAGTTTGCCAACTATGGGACCGATCCCGTTCCAGTAGATCTAGATTTCAGGGAACCGCTATTTGACGCGTGTTATGTCGGGCGACTCGTCAAGAATAAAGGCATTTTTGATCTCGTCGCCATATGGAAAGAGGTCTCCTCCCAGATCCCGGACGCGAGGCTGGCAATCGTCGGGGACGGATCGGGCAGGGGCCAGCTCATTCATTCGATAGACGCCGCGCACCTGAAGAAGCGAGTTCAATTGTGCGGATTCGTTGAAGAGAGTGAGAAATTTAGGATAATGCGCCGCTCCAAGCTTTTTTTGATGCCCAGCTACGCAGACGACTGGGGCATCGCGATTCTCGAGGCCCTGAGCTGTGGCTTGCCTGCAATAACATATGACTTCCCTGCGTTGCGGTGCATCTGGGATCACGACGTCACCTACGTTCCGGCGGGGGATCGAAAGCTGTTTGCGGATGCCGTGTTGAGGTTTCTACACGATCCACAGCTGCGCTCCGAGTTCTCGCGCAAAGGATTGAAACGAAGCACTCGCCACGTGTGGGCCAGTGTCGCTGAGCACGAACGTGATGCAATTGAGAACCTCTAAGGCGGCGCACTGGGCGAGAAGTCAGTCCGAGAAACCGAATATAGCCATTATTACCCACCCGTTCCAAGAGCGCGGAAGCAACCTCCCTATAGATAATATGGTAGCAGTAGCCCGTCCGCTCGCAAACCGACTCCTCCTCATTACTGGTGAGGGCTATACGGGTTCACCGCGTGGCACGGAGATCATCAAGATAAAGGCCACACGGCGAACATCGTTCGTGTCTCGAGCGCTCGAGCAGGCTGTCGTCCACGCAAAGGACGTGCGCCTTCTGTTGAAGTTGAGAGGACAGATAGACATATTGCTTTTTTTTTCCGGCACCCCCTTTCCTGTGCCCCTTGTATTTGCGCAAACGCTTGGGATGAAATGTTTCATCGTCTTGGTCGGCATGGGGGAGTCAGCATCGCTAATGCAGGCCGTCAAGGGGAGAGGTGGCGACCGCGCGTTTGGGGAGCTTATCAGGCTGTACCTCTCAGAAGCAGCAGAACGCGCGAGTTACCATTTTTCGGATAAGTTGATTGTTTACAGCCCCGCTGTCATCGATCTCATTGGATTGGCCAAACATAGCAGGAAGATCGTGGTAGCTCGCGAGCACTTCCTGAACTTCGAGCAATATCGATTCAAGGATGATCTCGAAAGGAGAGACAACGTTGTGGGTTTCATTGGACGGCTAAGCGAAGAGAAAGGCGTGTTAAATTTTGTTCAGGCGATGCCTGCCGTATTAAGTGCGCGGAGCGACGTGACGTTTTGTCTAGTCGGCGAGGGCAAATTGGAAGGAGATATTGAGGCTTTCATAGACAAGCACGCTCTTCGCAGCAAAGTCAAGCTCGCAGGGTTCATTCCGCACCATAAACTGCCAGATTACCTGACGCGTCTAAAACTGCTCGTTGTGCCCTCGTACGCCGAGGGCCTTCCAAATGTTGTTCTTGAAGCCATGGCCTGTGGCACGCCCGTCCTAGCAACACCCGTCGGTTCTGTGCCAGATGTAATCGCAGACAAAGAAACCGGTTTTCTTATGCGCGACAACTCTCCGTCCAGCGTCGCTCAGAGTGTGGTGGACACGCTCGCATGTCCGGATTTGAGACGAATCGCGGTGAATGCTCGCACGCTGGTTGAGGCGGAGTTTCGGTTTGAAAAGATCGAGGAAACATGGAAAAGCCTGATCTGGAGCGCGAAAGATGAATAAGTGAGCGGGCTACAGACTAAGCTTATGTGTCGTGACTGCGAAGCGTTTTACACCGAACCTAGGAACGCGAATCCACTAGCTAACGCTTTAAGTCAATACGGCAGCCAGTTATCAGCCATAAGCCTAGTGATCGTGAGTGGGTAACGAGCACTTCAAATCTGTCCCGAAGCACGATACAAGCTGTAAAATGAGTTCTACGTTACGCAGGTTTTTCTTTTGACATTCAAACTCTGCGTTGTGCATGAGAAAGCCCCCTCGGATCGACTTCACCTAGAGTGTTAACGGAGGTTTGTCGCGAACGAAGATTTTTTAGTCGCACGCTGGCGCCACGTCCCGCCGGTAACTCCACCATCAGCGGAAGCGGATATGAGACTCTCCTGACAAGACTCAGCGCTGTATTCTACAAAGGAACACGTCCCAGAGGCTTATTTGAAGAAGAGGGTAAGCTGCTAAAGGTACATTTGAAAATAAAGCATGCAGTTACGCATTGACATTTTGTTGATTAAATGGCGTGCTGACCGGCTGTTAGTGCTTGAATGGAGTGTGATTGATGTCACGATGTCACTTAGTATTGTCAACAACTAAAACGAGCGGCGTAATTGTAGTTGGCTATGCAAAGCCGCTGCGCGGCTTTCTGCTCGCGTTGCCATTTTTACAAGGGCTTATTTTGCTGTCGGTGCGTTCTTAAGTCTTAAATAGCTAATAGCAGATAGAAACAATTGAAGCTGTTGAAAGTACGCTCGGGTGCGACTCTATGCAAGTTAACAAACAAGAGAATAAGTCCGACGCGGTTTTAGCAGAGTTGGTGAAAGACGCACAAAAAGACGACAAAATAAGACTTTATCGAGTGCTTAAGATATTTGCTAGATACGAGGACAAGGTTATCCGACTGCTGGATATCGGATGTAACGTTGGTTACATTGCTCTCCTTATACAAAAAGCGTGTAACGCTTATGACGTTTACGGCATAGACAACCACGAAGGAAGACTCAGCATAGCTAAGGAAAGGGGAATCAAAACACTGCAACTAAATATCGACAAAGAACCATATCCCTTCCCAGACGAATATTTTGACGCCATTTTTGCTGGGGAGGTCATCGAACACTTAGACGATCCTGACCATTTTTTCGAAGAGACGAATAGAATTTTGCGAAAAAGGGGACTCCTCGTTATAACGACACCAAATTTTGCTTCTTGGTACAACCGAATCGCGCTTTTGTTGGCCTTCCAACCCTTCATGCTAGACAACAGCATTCGACACGCTGATGCTGGAAAAATGATTAAGGGTGGCAAGTGGTCTCTGGACTATCAAGGCAGACATACAAAGTTGTACACACGCCGAGCGCTAAAAGAGCTCCTGGAACTGTATGGCTTCTCTGTCATGCAAAATACTGGATGCCCAACCCCTATGGAAGGAAGACGCTTGTATATACTTTTCAACTGTATCGACTGGTTCATGGGCTTTTTTGGAGGAAGTTCAGGCATTATCATCAGTTGTCGCAAGCGATAGACCCACTTGGTGATCTGGCGGCAAGGTTTCTTTTGATAAGCTATGGCGAGGGTCTCTGTTTTGGTCTACGTAAGTATTTTGAAATGTCACTCGCATTCCGTGGACGGCAGGCAGCGTTTCTCTGAAACAGGCCATTTCGAGCAGCAGCTGACTCTCTCTGCCAAGTTTGCACAGGGCTTTGTGTCGGTGGCTAGCCCCGGGGTCCTGCTCGATCACACTTTTTTTGAACCGCTGAGGGTTATGAATAAGTGGTACGTGGCATCTTTCAGCGCCAATTGAGCAATCGCAGACGAGTTCAGGTGATACCCGGCACACAATATCGGCGCCAGGGGAAATAACCAGGCGCAGGCTCGTTCTCGGTAGGAAGCCTCAAGGTCCAGAGTTCTCCTAAGCATCTTAACCCGCGCTCCGCTATTTATCGGCTATGACGTCCTTCTTCGTGCAATTAGACTTGCTGTGTGAAGAAGACGCCGCATCATTAAAAAAAACCCATCGCGGGTAGATTGGTTTAAAAAGACAGAGGATTTTGTGCGGAGTAATCTCGATTGAGAGCAAGACCGACTGAGAGCGATTTTGTCCTTGTTGACCACGTAGAAAAGTTCTTATAGCGTGCAGCGAATGCGGCATTACCTTAGCGCTGTGATTCAACAGTGCGCTGAATTTTTTGCTGCAAGGGGGCATTCGCCATCAGTGATAGGAAAAGACCCCAACCGCCAGCAACTTAAGGTGGTGGTTGTCCATAACCGCGCCATGTGGTATCGGCTGCCCTTCTTTAAAGCCTTGGCTCAGCTTTATGACTTGTGCATCTTTTTTACAAACGCTAGCTCAGTTGAAGGGTTACAGGGGGTGAAGTACGAAGTGTTAAGAAGACCTCTCAAAAACTGGAATCGCGCTCCAGTTTTGCAAGGAGACGTATTTGCTCTTGGATTGATCTCTCGACTTATGGTGAGGGACTTCGATGTTGTGGTTGGGGGCTTATTCGATATTGCTAGCTTTGTTATCGTAAAAATGAGAAGGAAACAATTCATATTATGGTCTGAGACGTGGCACTTTTCGGGAACAGAGACCTTTGCGTTCAGCCTCCTGAAACCAGTCTTCAGGTTTATGATCTCGCATTCCGATGCGATACTGGTTCCTTCCCAGATGTTCAAAGAAGAAACAATTTCGTTGGGGGCTCCTGAAAACAAGACGTTCGTCTTGCCGAATGCCAGCAACGTCTATGTCACGGCCTCAGATTATGGCAAGGCTGAAGAGTTGCGAATTAAGCTCGGCATAAATAAAAAAAGAGGCATTATATATGTCGGGCGTTTGGTCGAATCAAAAGGGGTTCAGTACCTGATTGAAGCTTTTGCTAAGCTTTCAGCAGAGAGAGATGACATTGCGCTCATTTGCGTGGGCGATGGTCCCCTCAGAGAGAGACTGCAATCCCTGTGCAAGGAGCTGCACGTTGAGGGGTGTGTTCATTTTACGGGGTGGGTTGACCTAGACATCGAACGAAACGAGCACCTCGTGCCGTACTATTTGTGGTCCGATGTTTGTGTTGTACCGTCAATTTTCTTGCGGGGGTGGCCAGACCCGTGGGTCCTAGTAGTGAATGAGGCAATGAGCTGCGGGAAAGCAGTAATTGCCACGACTGCAGTCGGTGCTGCTGATGCCATGATCAAAAACGGCGTCAACGGCTTCATAGTTACTGAGAAAGATGGCGGCGCATTGTATGCGGCTTTGAAAGCCGTGCTCGCTGATCCTGCGACAGCAAAAGTGATGGGAGAAGCGTCGAAAAAAGTGATAGAAGCTGGTTTTACCTATCATCACATGATCAGCGGTTTTCAAAGTGCCGTCAGCTCTCTAAATATTGCAGATTGACGAGTGGAATAGGGGGCGAAGATGGCCGCTTAAAAAGCGCAAGCGGTATAACCATAAGCTTTGAAAAGAATCCACTAAGTGATGAGATTCTTGAATCGGCACTGGTTTGAGGAACCGATTAACGTTTTTTTTTGACTTGCTCGTCCTCTTGGCAGTTCTGTTCTTCATAGCTATCCGCGACCCACCAGAAACTAAAAATAAAAAGGTAGTAATATTCCGTGTCAGCGGCGCCATCCATGTTGATTGTCCAGTATGCGTGCCCCTCACTGCTTCTCAAACGAGCTTTTGTCTTTCCAAGTTCGATTGATTTGAACAGATCAGGCGCATCGTGGGACGAGTATTACATACGCAACTAGCAGTTACCGCTGCGTAGTGGCACAAGAATAACGCGGCTTGGACTTCTAAAGTTACTGGGGACAGGCAGGGCCAATTACGCCTCACATTCGCACAATTTCAGCCACCGTTGAACGTAACTCTCTTCGGCCAGCATGGTTTGTCGGGTGCTCGTTACGATTATCTACACTATACAAACTTGCGCGGTGATTTCGGGTTTGTTAATGTGTGCAGCGTTGGACTGGTGAAGCAGTCCGGGTACACCTCGGGCGAACAGTTCTCGGACCTTCAGTTGCGAAAGCGAAATCTAAAAAAACGGGAAAAGCACGGTACATGGGCAGATCGATCTAGATCGAGCAGTAAGCGTCACTAGCAGCCCCAGTTCTCTGTGTGTCAAGCAGCTCACGAATCTCGTCAGAAAGATGTGATCGATTACACGGAGCATAAGACAAAGCACAAAAGGCGTGAGAGCACGCTAAAACGCTCAGTTTTTTGGGCAATTAGGCCTCTCGTTTAACCCAGCCTGGGGCCATTATGGTTACGCGAGCTGATGCTTCCCACACATCGTCACACAGCGTCACGTACAATCGATGCGACAGCTTTACTCGCACATTTCTTACCCACACGAAAAGCTGTCGTCCACTAGCTGACTTACGCCGTGTTACGATAGCTGTAGAATCTAGCCGCACAGCGCGCAAGGACATCGAACGCGATGATTAATCAACTTCTGGACAGCTGAGTGGCATTTCGTGAGACCCCCCAACTACGAGCGCATTGCCCGCGTACCATTGCTAGACTTACGAAGACACAAGTGGCGACAGGGAATCTTAGCAATCTACGCTTACAATCGGGATCACAAAGCCGTTCCTATTTATGATCTTGTAATCATTTAAGAGCTAATCGAAATTCCAATGTGGTGAAGCAGAGGTTTTACTTGAACCCAATTCGTGTCTTGAATGTCAAGTTGCAGTAGTTGTTTAGCATCTATACAGGTTACATCAAATTTAAAATGGCAAAGGTATTCAAGATCGTCAATAGATGGACAGTGATGTGTCGACACTTTTCTTGGGTACATGCACTTTGAAAGCGCTTGGAAGTCCATGCAGAAACTTGACTCGCTCTTTAATCCTTTTGCGATAATACGACCGTCCTGCTTGATTACATGAAGTTCTTAAATGCATTCACGATGCGGCTGTAGGAAACAAGTTGGACCTTCACATGTTGACCAAGCGGTGTTAGAGAGTAAGTCAAAAATCATAAAGGATATATATACTAAAAAGCAGCCACGTTATCTCATACGTTCCATCCTGATAGACTAAAGCTTCACATTTTTTCTCGCCTGATTGCATCGTAACCGAACATATCACACGCGCGAAACATGTTGCAGCATTTGCACATATTTGTCTGCTATCGCTTCAATATTGTGCTCTCGTTCAACATAGTGCCTGCCATTCTGCCCTAGTTCTTCTCTTAATTTTTCGTCCTCCAGGAGTAGTTTTACGTCTTGCACCATCTGGTTGAAAGTACCGGAATGAAAACCGAGACGATATTCACAGATGATTTCATCAGGATCCACGTCAAGACTCACAACTGGGATCCCGTTGCCCCAAGCTTCAAGAAACGTGTTAGGAAACCCTTCTCGAGGCGAAGTGCTTACAAAAATTGAAGCATCGGCAAAGTATTGCGCTATCCGGTGGTACGGTATGGCTCCTACATAATCCAAGTTCGGAACGCTATCGACTGCGACTCTAAATATGCGGTAATAGGCTTCGTCGATGCCAGCTCCTGCCATTTGAAACTTTGCATTTGGAAGCAGTTTTGCAAGCTCGATAAAGAGATCAGGTCGCTTGATTTCCCGATGTAACCGGCCCACCCAAAATACTATCGGAGTCAAAGGCTTTTTCGAAATCCTTTCAGTCATTGGGTATATGCTTTTAATTACAATACTGCTCTTTTTGAAGTTCGTTCGACAAAGCGTTTGCTGATGTGAAGTTTGAGCAATGATGCAATCTGCTGTTTTAACTGCTAAGCGGAACAGAAAACCTCCAAAAAAGTTACGTTTATTTAGCGACTCCAAGTCGACATCTACATCACTTGAAAAACCCAGGAGATACTTTCTTCTCCTGAGGATGCAAAAAAGTGCGATTACGCCAGCATCCTGCCAAGATCCTCTGCTGATATATATCTCGCTGTCCGCGCTCCTAAGAGCATTCCATAACGACGTTACGAAGCGGAAAATATGCTCGAAATTTGATCGCGTTGTGTCGAATGCCACTGCTCTGATGATTTTGATTCCATCAATAGTTTCATAACTAGTCTCATGATTTGATTGAGCTGTAACAATTGATACATTGAAGCCTTTGTCACTAAGCTTTTTTGAGAGGAGCTTTAGCTGAACTTCTGCGCCACCTATGGCTCCTGTTTCTTCTGCTAGCACTGGATATGCCAATAGCGATGGAAAGCAAATTTTGTTTTTCCGAGACCGCGAGTGTTTCTGCATTTGCAGTCGTAGATTCTTCGAGGGCTTAGTATTCATTGAATATCTCTTCAACGCTTAAATCAGAACGCTACACGTACATCACACTATGTTATGCCCATACTATGCCAAAAAGATGTGCCCTTACCTACGCAATATTTCGCAAGACGAAGAAGAAGTAGTGCTCATATTCCGGCACCTAAGATTGCGCCATCATTGCATTAGGCGTTGCCGAAGGCGCTATGTGAGTCAAATGTGATTCGTAAAACACCGGTATTCATCACACGAAAAAACCACCAATTTTCGGCTTGTCGAGAATGCCAGCCCCAGGCCGAAGAAGTGAGCCGGTTGATCTGAGCGGCCGTTAGTCATGTATAAATTTAACAGTTATTGTAAGAAAACGGTTTTGAATCATAGGCTTATCGAACCCGGTTGGAACAAATAACCCTCTTCTGAGCGGGGGTTCCCAGGATGGGAAAGCTGTGAAGGGGAGCCCGAATATCATAGATCTAAGTCTTCTTAGAGAGTGCCCCGCATCAGCTTAAGGCGCTGCACAGAAATTGTCGATGTAACTAAACTCAATTAACGACTGCTGCCAGAGACGTTGATAACTGCTTCGGTTCTATTCGTCTAACAATTCTCTCCTTTGACGTAAGCTGCTCTTATTCGCACTCAACACGTGCCGCTTTGATAGGAGATAGAAGGCCGCTATCAGATAAGCGAAGACGAGTGTGATTGCCGCGCCCAATATGCCAATCAGTGGGATCAGAACCACGTCCAAACCGACGAGTGCAATGAGCGCGATAATGCTGCTAAACGTGTTCACTTTGGCTCCGCGCGCACCTTCAGAAGCCATGAGCCAGCTGAGCAATTGGTAAAAAAAGGCCATTGTTGCTGCAATGGCAAAAAAGAGTGCAATTTCCCAGTTGAAGGGATACTGGCGCCCATAAAAAAAGAAGATTATCCACTCCAGTAGAAACACAGATAGCGCGATCGAGGCAGCAAGGTACGGCGTAGCCTTTCGTGCGTTACGTAAAATAGCCAGCTTGTCGTCGCTCTTGGATGCATAGGGGAAGAAAGCGGCGTTAATGACCATCCAAAGCATGACGGCCACAGTTATTGACACGAAATACGCATTGTAGATTCCCACATCCGCGGTCGTCATGAACTTGTTGATGAGTATTCTGTCGACGCCCATGAAGGTGCCCGCCACACCTCCCGGGAGGGCAAGAAGAGAATAATGCACGATTTTTTTCGCCCAGGACCGCTCAAATCGAAGCTTTATGTAGTCTTTAAGATAAATGATCAAAATGACCCCGATTATCACGTAGGATAGGTAATACGAGTACGCCGCTGATTCCCACGACTTCATGCCATTGCTGACGAATGTCAGAAACGCAGCAAATAATATAAGGGCTTGAGCAGCAGTCAGAAGTGCATACGCTCTCATTTTGAAGAAGACTCTGAGAGAATTTATTGTTAACTGAAAGAGCGTAGACGTAACGGCGAGAAAAACAGCAAAAAAGAAAAGCTCTGCTGGCACTCCAAACACGTAAGATAATGGCGCAGAAAGAAGTACGTAGATACATGTCGAGGCTGCAGTCACCGACGCTATCAGAATGTACGAAGTCGAGAAGATGCTGACCTGCTCAAAATGGTTCTGCGTTTCCGAACCATATTTCATCATCGGCGTAGTACATACTAACATTGAGAGTCCGAGAATAGCGCCCACTGTCGTGACAAGGCCAAGAACACCAAAATTGCTTGGTCCTAATGCCCGTGCCGCAATGATGCTGAAGGCCAACGTGAGCAGGGCTCCGAACAGTGTGCCCACCCCCACGTACGAGGTACCTAAGACTAACTTCCGCGCTTCATCGCCCATCTTCTCCTTAAAAATTAGCTCATATAGTGCACTGAGCAAACGAAAACCAAGATCCTTAAGCGGCATCACAGGCTAAACCTAGGTGGAACTGACTGCGAATTTATATATAAATTCCAATGGTTCAGTCCGCGCTCGTACTCTCTATCTACTGAGCAGTATCTCAGAGAACCCCTCTCACCGCGGGACAGATTACACGAGCTAGTTTTCACGGAGTGTAGGCCGAATCCGTGCTTTAACGACATTTTGAAAAAGGCATCGCGCCGACTATGATGCGTCCGAGGTTCACAAAGTCTCCTGCTCGTCGAATCTTACAAGATTGCGTCAATCGAAACATCGTTTGATGAACACGTGAGTTGAAACCCGCTCACTTCCTGATACTACGGGTGCGGCTGCCGTGCAAGAGCCGCCAACAATGATAACACAGGAACTCATTGGTGATCGCAAAGCAGAACAGGGGGCAGGTTAAAAAAAAATCCAGGATGCAAAACCTTACGTCGTTCCGAACTACGCTGAACGGGTGGAGTATAGGGCAGATGAGGTCATTTGTGCGTTACCTTAAAAGACAGCGAGCTCACCACCTTTTGCAATGCTTCTTCGTATGACTTTACTGCTACACCGTCGCACCAATTGCGACACGCACAAACAATCTCTTGAGAATCTCTCATAACTGGCTCGTACTGCCTCGGTACTGGCCAGACTCACCAATCAAGTGCGATACAGGTAACCTTAAATCACCTTAAACGCAGTTTGCAAAGAAGAGCTTACGAGAGCTCACGGCACAAATGATGCATTGCTGACTGATCGCAAAATATGCTCCGAACAGCGATCTATTATTGGTAAAAGCCAAAACTCATATGCCATACAATATCCTAGACGCGTTAAGACTGAAGCGCCAAGACCGTAGAAGAGAGTATCGCGAGATATGTCGTATCGTGTCTAAGGGCGACTTGTTGGAGTTTCAAGAGCACCATCTAAAGGCTCTGCTGTTACACGCCTACAAAAATGTGCCTTATTATCATCGTGTCTTTAATGAAGTTGAGCTCATTCAAAGTGGCGAAGTTGACTTATCTAAATTCGATCGCGTTCCTGTTCTCACAAAGGACGTGTTAAGACGTTTCAGCAGTGAACTTATTTCGAAGGATCATAACACGAGACACTGGTTCTACAACACAAGTGGCGGATCTACGGGAGAACCTGTTCGTTTTATCCAAGATCGAGAACTAGCGAGGAGGGTAGGGGGCACCGAATATTACTACTACAAAGACGTGCTCGGCGTTGCAGAGCCAACTGCAAAAAAGGTGTTGCTTTGGGGCTCTGAGAGGGACATATTCAAAAACTCCATCGGGATCAAAGCAAAGATCTACAACAGCATGACTCATACGGTCCTCCTGAATAGTTTCAGGATGGAACGGGAAGATATAGACCGATACATAGACAAGATCAACTCGTATAAACCAGACATCGTCAGGGGCTATGCGGGATCACTGTTTGAGTTGTGCCGGCACGCAGACGACGAAAAAATCAAGCTGCATAGCCCCAAAATCGTTGTCAGCGCCGCGGAAACCTTGCACGATGAAATGAGAGACATCATCGAATCATCATTCGGATCATCGGTTTACAACTTCTATGGATCAAGAGAAGCGTCCTGTATGGCCGCAGAGTGCAGGAATAATTCGATGCATGTTTTTAGCTTCTTGCACCATCTCGAAGTACTGAATGACGAAAACCAGGCGGTGAAAAACGGAGAAGAAGGCAAGATCGCGGTGACAAGTCTCCATAGTTATTCGATGCCGTTCATAAGGTACGAGATAGGAGATACAGCAATTCAAGGGGATGGGGCTTGTTCATGCGGCAGCGTGTTACCGACTTTGGCAAAAGTGACCGGGCGAATCGTAGATCACTTTGTCAAAGACAACGGGACAACCGTGCCTGCCGAGTTCTTCATTCATTTGATCGGCGTTGTTTGCCATACGGGCGTTATTAAGAAGTTCCAAGTAATCCAAGAAGATTACAGAAACATAAGAATCTTGGTAGTCCTACAAAACGAATTGCCGAAAAGCTATAGGGAAAAAGTTGGCGGCAAAATCCGAAAGGTTATGGGGGACTGCGACATCGTATGGGACGCTGTGGACGACATTCCAAAAAATCCGAGCGGTAAGTACACTTATACAAGATCTCTGGTTCCCAAGGAAACTAATTGAATACACTCGTTCAGCTCGAAACAGAGGCCCTGGTACGGCAATGACAATATCCAGAACAATTATCGATCTAAAAAAATTCTATTCTGTGCAGATGCGGACGGAGTAATGCGAAATCGTGTTCGACGGAAAATGCTAATTCTAGCAGATGCCGTGATAGCCGGGCAGGGCGAAAGCCCACTTGCGCATCAAAGCCCTTATTGCGCTTTGGACACAGCAAAACCAAACATAACCCTAATTGTCGATGCAATGGCAGTAGGGCGGCCAGTTATCGACTCGATGCACGGAGACTGCGTAACACCTATACCCGTGACCGTACACGGCTGGCAGAGCGACAACTGTGACGAAAACGCGTGGTACGTGCGAAGCGCGACCTCGTTGCGGCGGCTAATGTCTTGTTCGGAAAAGATCAGCTCAAGATAGTGGAGGAGGTTCCCTTTGCTGACGTGCTCATTACCGAGCTAAAAAAACTTCAAGATTAAGGTCAACATCGCCACAGGTCATGATTCATACGAAGCTTGGCGAGTGGGCGCTCATGACGATTTGGTTTTGAGCGGTTTCGTTAGCATGCTGGTATGCGCACAAGTTCAAGAAACGACGAGAGGAGCCAACCTACATCCCGAAGGTGATGTGGAAGCAGAATCCTGCGCACATCTAAAGAACCTGATATCGTATTTATTTTACCCGTTCCTTAACTCATAGCTAATTATTTCTTTTTTTCGATGATTTAAGGACCCGATTCAAATGGTGACGATCGATCACTTTCCAGTATCATTTTGGGAATTATTAGACTACCGCAGTTGATCTTCTGGTTCTGACGCGTCCAATCGGCTTCTAGGTCTTAACACATTGGAAAAAAGCTGTTTGAGTCGTGAAGTCGTCTGGCGACATGTAATGGAACCTACGCGAGAGCGAATCCCTCTGAATGCCATCGACCTTGTCCATCTGTCTAAGTTCACATACTATGTTGAGGCCGTATTTCTTCAAGTAATTAATGTGTGTCGAGCACGGCTCTCTATTGATTAAGTAAGGTCTTTTTCCCCTGATCAATTTCCACTGAAAATCGGAATACGCCCAGTGACCGTTCCATTCTATCGCAAACCCGTGGCTGCGAAAATCCACGTCTTGCGAAAGGAGGCCGCCTGGTTTAAGCCACTGAGAGAGAGCTCGATACGTAGCATTCAAGTCATCGACGTGTTCCATAACCACTCGAGAGAGAATCATATCGACGCTTTGCTCTCTCATGACTTCTGACCCGTTCCAAGGCGCAACATAGCAGATCATTTCGTCAGAACCGGCATTGCCAGGTAGGGCATATAATTCATCCTTAATTTTTGCGACTTTTTCCCTACTGCTGCCCGCCTCTAGGCGAGCCTCTGTAAGAATGTGGTGCGGAAAGTCATAAGAGTCTAATAGAGGCGTTTGGTCAGGGAATTCGTCCTCGTGGGGTATTGGCGCTCTTTTGTCAAATAGCTGAATCAGTTCATTGAATGTTTTAATATTTATCTTGTTTTCGATGTATGGAGCAAGGTCAAGTGCATAGTATTTTTCAGCGCCTGACAGAAGGGCCGCTAACCCTATGCCTAAAGAGTACGCCGGTCCGAGCTCAGCAACAACGCGAGGAGTCTGTCTAACACCATTTTGATAGGCATACACGAGATGCCGCAGCCAAATAGAATAACTGTAGAGGGCGGCGTAGCGGGCGATTTTTGTTGTATTGCGATGACTGAAATTGCGCACAAGCTTCGCACCAAGTCTTGCGCCCGGCACGTACGTCAGCAGGCCCATCACTACAAGCTTCCACGTTAGTATTTGTTGGGTTTGGGGAAGCATGGCGGTTCCTTCGATGAGCAATTATTTTTACTACAAACCACGTTGAATCATCTCTGCTTTATAAACTATTCCAAGTGCAGTTTAACGATCGCGATATCAAGGAGTTGTAAAATAAGACGCCTTTCTAGCATTAAGGGGCATAGCTTGGTGTAGATTAAGAGATGCACCTTACCCGCTATAAAGACTGATAACCTCCCTTGTTTGCGGGAAAGACTTTGCGCTGACCCTGAAGGTGATGGTTCGAGGTAAGACGGGGCCGATGAAGCTTAAGAATTGCTATCTGCAGATGCTTGGTCTTGAGTGTCACCGGGGAGCTCGTTCGTTTGTTAGAGCTCCATGATAATCTCGATCAGCAGTACAAAGATGTCGTTTTCGTCGACGACACTTTAGTGGTTAGTTTAGCCGGTTGCTGTGTTGCTGTTGCTTGTTGTGCCGTCGGGCTTGGGCTAGTGGTAGCGGGCGACGTGCAACCACTAATTGATACGAAATAGATAGACTTGATGTCTACACTAACCGCGAATTGTTATATAAGTTTACGTTAAGCGGTCATCTAACGTGATTTCTTCACTGGCTGAATCGAAGGATCGGCCTGCGACGGCGAAAACGCCGTCTTTTTCAACTCCTTCCTAGTGTGACGAGACTGAGTGTCGCCGAAGCGGTTGGGACGGGAAGCCCGATTGGGAAACGCTACGCTCCGTCGTCCCACCAAGCAGAGCAGAGCGCGCTCAACGCTTTGATGCGGTGCATCTTCGGAGTATGCACCAAGTTCTGCTCAGTGACTGGGATGAAAGGCGAGCCTGAGTCAGTTTCTGGGCTTCTAGGGAACAGGGAATAATGTACACGATGTGTCAATACATTTTTCGATTTCCATCGGTGCATTCACATCTGTACGTGAGGCAGAGTGTGGCGTGGGCTGGTCATCCCAGTACGGTCACGGGAGCTGTGTGGCGGTCATCAAGAGAGATAATCGTGAACAAAACGCATGTACGAGGAATGAAATACTGCGCGAGTGGTAACCGGTCAATCATCAACGGAAGGGTCAACAGAGTACCATGGGATTGAGCGGTACAGGCTAGGATCTCGACAAACGTGCGGCATTCGGCGTAGCCGTGCTCTCTGTTGCATTCGTAGTCTCCGGACTTGCGACTCTCGACCATCGGCGTGATTGCGCTCGTCTCGAGCATAGTGTGGTTGCGTGTGCGAGACTCAAGCGTTTTGAATGAGCTAACCCCTACAATCCAGCCCCTTGTGCCAACTATGGCGCAAGCAACACGCAAATAGCCTTCGGTGATATCAAACACCGGCATTTGAATTGACGAGGTGAAGATGCTTTTTGGTCCGGCTCGTGTCATCGATCGTGTGCTCTAGACGCATATTGATCGCCGGCACTAGCGCGAACTGTCGAAAGTGCAAGAATGACGCCAACGGCTGTGACGATGCCAAGATTGCCAAAATTGGGAGCCCCGAAACCTGTGCTACGAGAGCAGAATCGTCAAATTGACGAGCTCTACAAATTGTTGATCAAAATGAGGGTGGTAAGGTACGCTAAGGTTCGACTGACGAGCAAGCTGAGCGAAACTGCACGCAGTTCGATTGAATCGACTGAGCCAGGTTGATGAGGGGGTTAAAACCAGCACCTTTTCTAGATACAGTGCTTTAGGTGCCATCAAAAAGGCGAAGTTCCAAATAACAATATTAAAGCTTGAGGGCGTCTATGGGCAATGCGATACAATTGCCTTAGGGTTATGCAGGTCTATAACGAAGAATTATCTGATGCGACTCGATATATTGAGCATAATAAAGATAAAACTCTAGCCGATTACGAGCCACAATTCGAGGTAATAAGTAAACACGTTGAACGTTATAAACATATTGATAGTAATACAAGAATTCTAGAGATTGGATGCGGCACTGGGTGGTTCCCGCTGCTTTGCAAGATGAAAGGGCTACACTGCGAGGGAATAGAAATCAGTCCTCAATTAGTAGAGTTCTCTCGCAACCTAGGCAATCAATGTGGCGTACAGCCAGACATAAGAGTCGGAAATATTGAAGAAGCAAACATTGGAATTTCAAGATATGATGTCATAGTAGCAAGCAATGTTTTCGAACACGTTCAAGATTGGAAAACTGGGATTCAAAAAGCTTTTTTTGCTTTGAGACCTAGCGGGGTGTTCTATTTTGTCTCAACCAACAAATTTAGCTTCACATCCGGCGAATTTGAGATTCCCTTTTACGGTTGGTTGCCCGATCGCTTGCGCTATTTCCTTCGGACTTTATTACAGGGCAATGATATCATGAAACTGGGCATTGATTTTAATCAATTCACATATTTTGGGCTTAAGCGCTTCTTCGCACAATTAGGATTCAAACACATCGACGATTTTTAGAGTCTTCCAGATCTTCTTAACATAACTGGCCCGAAAAAAGCGCTAGTGAATATTGCACAAAATTCGAGAGTAATCAGAAATTTCATCTTGTTATTTGCGCCCGTAACAACATTCGTCTGCATCAAATGATGATCATAGGATACGGCGTCTTTCGTTGTTTGTGCGATTCGGTCAAAACGCTAGTGCCCTCGGATCTAAATTATTTGCTAGGAAACGCATATTTCTACCTCGGAGCTGCAACCGTGAAACAAAAGTCCATTGAACAAGAAGTAAATGCCACCTACCAAGAGCGACAGATCTCTTCCGTGCCTATGCTAAACGCAGCAAACGAATCTACAGTAATAGTCTTCTGAGATTCGTTACCTTACATTGAAAGATCCAACAAGCAACGATAACTAACTGATATTTTTTGGCAGCCGTAATCTTTTTCACTTTGCTTCAGTTAGATTAATGCGTGAACAGCGCTTGAATGGACATCAAAATAGTTAACACCCGTAGAACGGAGGGGTCTAAATGAAGGTTGCAGTTGCACATCACATATCAAAATACAACGACAATCGTGCATTCAGTCCGTATCACGAGTATCCCGAATACCCTTTCGATACGTCTTATCTAAATCACAGCTCTGAAAAAGAAACCACCACATATGATTCATACGCCGCTGTTAGAGACGTTTTTGTGCGTCTCGGGATGGACACAAGGAATTACGGCACCAAATCATGGAACCCGCTGGGTGACCTGATCAAGCCGGGAGAAGAAGTTCTACTCAAACCCAATTTCGTGCTGCACACAAATCGCGCGAGTTTAGGGACCGAACAAATGGTAACGCACGGTTCAATAATACGAGCAGCTTTGGACTATGTCTCTATCGCGCTGAACTTGAAGGGGATTGTGACCATTGCCGATTCACCCGTGCAAAGTTGCAACTTCCGAAAAGCGATTCAAATCAGTGGCATAGACCAAATACTGGACTTTTTCGCAGAATACAGTGATCTCGAGGTGAACCTTGTGGATTTACGCGCCTCGGAATTTGTGCCACGCAGGCTCGGCGGGTACAGAGCCAGAAGGCTACCAGGCGACGAGCGAGGGTAC
>Ga0187884_10001322_pt1 | contig 22916 bp, 17 predicted proteins | sample June2016WEW_20_4_FD_132983 | JGI IMG/M metagenome (GOLD analysis project Ga0187884, IMG submission 132983) | Peatland microbial communities from SPRUCE experiment site at the Marcell Experimental Forest, Minnesota, USA - June2016WEW_20_40 | ecosystem: Environmental > Terrestrial > Soil >...
AGGCGCTCAATATCGCAAGAGCTAACGGTGCGACAAATATCGCCAGCGCCATGTGGAGCGCGGCTCTCGACCCCGCCATCAGCCTCTCATACAGGGGACTGTAATGAGCGTTGAACAGCCCTGATGAGGCGGCCAGGGAATATCTGAAGACGCGATTTTGCGCGAACCCCTTCCGGCAGCTCGAGACCGCGCAAACCGGACTGGCTTATGTGTGCTGCCCCGTCTGGTTGCCCACACCCGCCGGCAAGCTGGATTCGGACGCGCAGGAACTGTGGCGCGGCAAGGAGGCGCTAGAAATCCGCGAATCTTTTCTCGATGGATCGTTCCGGTTTTGCAATCATGTCCATTGCCCCAGCATCTCCGGACGGACACTCCCCTCCGCCGAATCGCCCGAGTCCAAGGAATGGATCCGCCGCTACAGGGAAGGTGAACTTAGGCTGCCCGAACATCTCGTCCTTTCGCATGACAAGTCTTGCAATCTTTCTTGCCCATCCTGCAGAAGCAGCATCTACATGGCCAACTCTTCCAAGCAGAAGCAATTGGATGAGCTAACGGAGAAAAGATTACTTCCTCTCATGCAAGAAGCAAAGTCGGTCATGATTACCGGCTCCGGTGATCCCTTCGGAAGCAAACATTTCCGCAACCTGATCACGCGCCTCAATGGCGGTGAATTTCCAGGCTTGACGATGGATCTGATCAGTAACGGTCAGCTATGGGATGAAAGAGGATGGTTTGATCTAAAACTTGATGGGCGAGTCAGGTACGCGCAGATTTCCGTGGATGCCGCGCAAGCGGAGACTTATGCGATCGTGCGGCGGGGTGGCCAATTCGAGAGGCTTCTCAAGAACCTCGCCTTTATCCGCCGCCTCCGGCTTACCGGCAAGATAGCCTTCCTGGAGCTGTCCATGGTGGTTCAGGCATTGAATTACCGGGAAATGCCCGCGTTTGTCCGCCTTGGCGAGGAGTTTGGCGCCGACAAAATAACCTTCAACATGATCAGGCAACGGGACATCTTTAGCCAGGAAGAGTTCCTCAAGTCCTTTATCGGAAGTCCGGATCATCCAGAGCACGAGCATTTCCGGGAGGTGCTGCTGGCGCCCGAGTTGAATCAGCCTAATGTCCAAATTGGGAATGTCCGGGAATACGCCGGATGAATCGCTAAACCTTCATTTCGCGCACGGCCGGAAATTGGCCGGAAATCTATTGCAAACAATCGGGATCGGCCGTCAGCCAAATCCGTGACTTGGCAATCGGTCTTGGCGTGGTGTTTGTTGCGGTGTTTCTCCCAAGCAGCGCCCTCTTCGACGAGTTTTGGCTTGCCGGGTTCGCTCAATATTGGCGACGCGGGTGTCCAGCGTCTTGGCGAGTCCACCAAGACGGATACTCTAAGAGCCGCGGGAAAACCCAATAATGGAGCGGTTCACTCGGTTTTGGCGGTGACGGGAGTAGTCTTTTCCGCCGCCGCGTTGCCCGTCGAAGTTTTTGTCTCCGCACTGGCGATCTGAACGATGTCGCCGGTTTCCGTCGATTCCTGCGGATTGTCGATCAGCCGGTCGGACAATGCCAACCCTGATTCGATCTCGACGTGATTGCCCAGATTGCGGCCGAGGGTCACCGGTTTCAACATGACTTTGTGGTTCCCATCCACCGCCGCCACGCGCATGCCTTGCGCGCCGAACACCAGAGCCGTGGCTGGAATGCGCAGCGTGTCCGGGGGGGACGGAATATGGAAATGGACTTCGGCGAAGGCGCCGGGCCAGAGCTTACCGCCGGGATTGTCCGCTTGTAGTTCGATCAAAGCGGTCCGGGAGCTTTCCACGAGCGCATTCGAGGTTGTCACGAGCTCCGCCTCGAAGGTCTCCTGCTGGCCGGGGAGATGCAGCGTCGCCTTGATACCCGGCTTGAGTTCGCCGAGGAAGGCCTGCGGAACATTCACATAAATGCGCATGCGATGGATGTCGGAGATCTGGAACAACGCTCTCCCCGATGTGCCGCCGGCGTTGACGAGGTCGCCGATATCGACATTGCGCGCTGTCACGACGCCGTCGAAGGGCGCCTTGATCTGCTCGAACCGGGTCAGTTCCTCCAACCGGGCCACGGCGGCTCGCTGGGCCACGACATTCGCTTTCGCGACAGCCAGCGCCGCCGTGCGGGACGCCGAATTGAGGCGATCCGTGTCGCCCTGCTCCGCGCTTGACCAACCCTGAACGACGAGCCGCGCGGTTCGTTGGTCGGTCACGCGGCCAAGATCCGCGGCGGCTTGCGCTTGCTCGACCGCCGCCTGCAGTTGAACAAGCTGCGCCTTGGCCTCTTCAAGCTGCTGATCGAGATCCGGCGCCGAGATTAGCGCGAGCACCTCGTCTTTTTTTACATGCGCGCCGATATCCTTGTGCCAGACGGTCACATAGCCGCTGGCGCGGGCAAAAAGGGTGCCGGTATTAAAGCCATTCACCGTGCCCGGCAGGATCAGCTGTTCCTCCACGGAACCGCGTTCCGGCTGAACGAGACGCACGGTTGGTATCGCCTGCTCATCGGTCCAGATTTTGACCTCTTGCATGCTCTTTGCGCGATCCATGATGCCGAAGGTCACGAGACCGATCGTGCCGGCCGCGGCCATGCAGAGGAGAAGCAAGACGCGGCGTGGCTTGGACGGGCGGATGGATGAATCAGAAGACATGGTCGCTCCGGGTCAGACGTGAGATGGCAGACCGGACAGCGGCTCCGCCGCGTCCGCTTGGCTTGCTTTGCGTCCATGCGCGATGCTGAAGAGGGCCGGCACGAAAAGCAGCGTCGCGAAGGTTGCGAAAAGAAGCCCCCCGATCACCGCGCGGCCCAGCGGTGAATTCTGTCCGGGCTCGATGGCCATGGGCGCCATGCCGATGATCATCGCAAGCGCCGTCATGAGCACCGGCCTGAATCGCGTGGCGCCTGCCTCCAGCGCAGCGGTCATGACGTCCTTGCCTTCGGAAAGCTGTTCGCGCGCGAAACTGACGACGAGGATGCTATTGGCCGTGGCGACGCCCATGCACATGATCGCGCCGGTCAATGCCGGCACCGACAGGCCGGTATGGGTGATGAACAACATCCAAACGATGCCGGCCAATGCCGCCGGAAGTGCCATGATGATGATGAAAGGATCGAGCCAGGACTGGAAGTTGACGACGATCAGCAGGTAGATCAGCACAATCGACAAAGCCAAACCGACAAACAGCTGCTCATAGGCATCCGTCATCGTGACCGCCTGACCGCGAATCTTAACCGTCGAACCCTTGGGAAGGCTCGCGCGGGCGTCGTCGACGATTTTTTGGATCTCGGCCGCGACACCGCCGAGGTCGCGATCCTGCGTCGTCGCATAAATATTCACGGTGTTTTGGATATTGTAGTGCGAAACGACGGCGTCGAGTGGCTCCGGCGAGAAAGCCGCGAGGCCCCCCAGCAATTGGGTCGACTGAGCAGCGGTCAAGGGCAGGTTTTTCAGCTCCCCGAGCGAGTCAATGTCATATTGCGGCGTCTGGACCGAGACTGGATAGGACACCCCGTTGGCCGGATTCAACCAGTAGGTTGGCGCGGTCTGGGCACTGCCGGACAAGGTCGTTTGAATGCTCGACGCGGCATCGCTTTCCGTCAGCCCGACAACGCCGGCGAGTTCGCGATCGAACTCGACCTTGAGCGCGGGGCTCTGGAATTGTTCCTGGATGCGCGGATCCGCAATGCCCGGAACATGGCGGATCTTGGCGAGCAGCTTGTTCGCGAAAGCCCGGTTGGCCTCGAGATTGGCCCCGGCGATCTGAACGTCGAGCGGCGCCGGCGAGCCGAAATTGAGGATTTGGCTGACGATATCGGCGGGAAGGAACGAGAAGGTCGTGCCGGGAAACGCTTTCGGCAGTTTTTCGCGCAACATCTTCACATATTCTCCGGTGGAGGAGGATCCTTCATTCAAGGTGACCAATATGTCGCCGTCGAAGACGCCAATGGTGCCGGAATTCCCGTACGAGATATTGATGCCGCTGATGGGCAGGCCGATGTTGTCGACAATGCTCGCCACGCGGTCCGGCGGCAGGATAGCGCGGACTTTCTGTTCGATCTGATCGGCAAGACGCGTCGTTTCCTCGATTCTCGTTCCTGTCGGCGCGCGCATATGAATTTTGATCGCGCCGGAATCGACCGGGGGGAAGAAATCCTGTCCGAGAAAAGGCGTAAGGCCGAGCGACAGCAAGGCGACGCAGAGAAAGCCGCTAACAAACCAGAATCTTCGCCGCAGCGCCAACTGCAACAAGCCGATATAGCCCTGCCGCAGCCGTTCGAATTGGTGTTCGAACCCGCGTTGAAACCGGGCGAAAAAGCCGGGCGCGGCAGGCTCGCCGGACTCGCTGCGCGTCGAGTGGTGGTGCTGGTTGCGTAGGAGAAAATGCGCCATTGCCGGCACGAGCGTATAGGTCAGAATGTAGGATGCGATCATCGCAAAGACGACGGCCATCGCCAGCGGCCGGAACAGATAGCCGGCGACGCCGCCCAGCGAAAGCAGCGGGACGAAGGCGATGCAAATACAAAACAAAGCAATCGTCGCGGGCGGCATGATTTCCTGCGCGCCACGGGTAATGGCGGTCAAGATATCTTCGTCAAGCTCCTCCATGTGCCGGTTGATGTTTTCGATAGTGACCGTCGCGTCATCGACCAAGATGCCGACCGCAAGCGCCAAACCGCCGAGCGTCATCACGTTGATCGTCTGGCCAAGCACGGAAAGCGCAATCAAGGAACTGAGGACCGCCAGGGGTATCGACACGGTAATGATCAATGTCGAGCGCCAGCTGCCGAGAAAGACCAGGATCATGAAGCCCGTCAGCGCGGCCGCGATCAGACCCTCGCGGACGACGGCGGTGACGGAGGATGTGACGAAGCCGGATTGATCACCGACATATTTGAGATCGACCCCAGGAGGGAGCGTGGCTCGAATGGCGGGCAAGCGCGCTTTGATGCCGGCGATGATATCGAGGGTCGACGCGGAGCCGATCTTCAAGACCGACATCAGCACGCCCTTGCGCCCGTCCAGCTGCACGACATTGGTCTGCGGCGGAGAGCCGTTATGGACGAAAGCGACATCGCGCATGAAAACGACGGCGCCGTCAACCACCTTGATCGGCAAATTATTGAAGTCCGCCAGCACCTTGGGCGAATCGTTGAGGTCTATGGTGTATTCGTAGGTGCCGATTTTCTCCGTGCCGGCCGGCGTGATCAAATTCTGCCGGGCGAGCGCATTGCCGACATCGGCCGCCGAGAGATTGTGGGCGTGCAGCGCCTTCTGATCGAGATCGATCTGCACTTGTCGGGCGGCGCCGCCATAGGCGTAGGGCAGCTGGGCGCCCGCGACCGTCGCGAGCGCGGGCCGGATGAAATTCTGGGCGAGGTCGTTGAGTTCCGTTTGCGAAAGCGTGTCGCTCGAAAGCGCCAGCTGGATGATCGGAACGCTCGATGCATTATAAACGAGAATGATCGGTGGCGTGACTCCCGGAGGAAGTTGCTTCAAAATTGTTTGAGATATGGAAGTGACCTGCGCCTGCGCGGCGCTGATGTTCACGCCCGGTTGGAAGTAGATCTTGACGATGCCGTTGCCGGGGAGCGACTGCGACTCGATATGCTCGATGTCATTGACCGTCGTCGAGAGCGTTCGTTCATAGACCGAGATAATCCGGCCCGACATGTCGTCCGGCGGCAAACCGGTATAGCTCCAAACGACGGAGATCACCGGAATGCCAATATTCGGAAAAATATCGGTCGGAGTGCGGATCGCCGATAAAGTCCCGAAAATCATGATCAGGATCGCCATGACCACGAACGTGTAGGGGCGCGCAAGAGCTAATCGAACGATTGCCGTCATAAACCAAAGCCTGGAATTGTAACCCGTTGTCCGTCAATCGGTGATGGCCTCGACGCCATCGCCCGGCACGGCCATTCTGGGTGGTCATCTATGTACATGGGTGCAGCGCAACATAGGATAACATTAAATTGATCGCCTTGGTAGGTTGGGCTGCCCAAATTGCCTTGGAAACACCGGATCAAAGACACCAGCGGGGAAGATGGTGCCATAGGACCTTCCCGAAAGGTTTCAAAGTACTTTGATATTGCTAGGGTTAAACACCTGGATCAGTTCGAGTTGGCTGTCAGCCGCCGTTCAATCACTGCGGCCTACCTTAAGACAGCCTTAAGGCCAGCCATTGAAGAGACGGGGCTGGCGAAGGAAAAGCGATGCGCATCCTTGTTGTGGAAGACGATCCCATTCTCTTAGATGGTTTAACGACAGGTCTCACCCTCCACGGCATGGCGGCTGATGGTGTCGACACATGCGAGGACGCCTACGCGGCGCTGGCCACGACGACATTCAGCGCCATCGTCCTCGACCTCATGCTTCCCGATGGATCGGGCATCGATGTCCTGCGGCATTTGCGGCTCCGCAACGACGCGACACCTGTCCTGCTTCTGACCGCCAGGGATGCGGTCGAGGACCGCGTAAAAGGACTGGACGAAGGCGCGGACGACTATCTCGGCAAGCCTTTCGATCTCGAGGAAGTCGCCGCGAGGCTACGCGCTCTCGACCGCCGCGCCCAGGGCCGGGCGTCGCCAAAGCTCGTCTTCCAGTCCCTTGTGCTCGACCCAGGAAGCCTGGAGGTCACCTTGAACGACAAACCGGTCCACCTCTCTCGCCGGGAATTTGGGGTTCTGCGGGCTCTCATGCTGCGGCCGGGGATCGTGTGCTCCCGATCCCAACTGGAGGACCAGCTATACGGCTGGCAAGAGGAAGTCGGCAGCAATGCTGTCGAAGTGCATATCCACAATCTTCGGGCGAAGATTGGCCGGCGCTACATCCAGACGCTGCGGGGTCTCGGCTACCGCATTAGGATCGAAGCCCCATGATCTCCCTGCGCACGCGGCTCCTCCTCATTCTGATTGCGTCGACCAGCGCGATTTGGCTCTGTGGCTTCGCTTGGATCTATGTCGATGCCCGGCAAGAAACACAGCATCTTCTCGACCGGCGCCTCATGGAGGCGGCGCGCATGGTGCTGTCGCTTTCCGCGCCAGGCATGCCGGCGAGCGATCCCAACCTTCCGGTCGTGGTCAGCGCGGGCGGACCAATCGCGGGGGCAAGCTACGAGCACATATTGACCTGCCAGGTCTGGTCGTTCGATGGACGTCTGGTTGGCCGTTCGGGCAACGCTCCCGCGTCCAAACTGACCGAAGAGCCAACCGGTTTTTCCGAGCGTGTCGTCGACGGCGAAATTTACCGCGTTTACGCCGCCGAAGACCCCATCAAGAGAGTCCGCGTCCTCGTCGGCGATAATCTTGAACAACGGCAGCAGTTTGTCCGCGACCTCGTTCGCAGCTTGCTCGTGCCTGCCGCCTTCATCCTTCCGATGTTGGCCCTCCTGATTTGGATCAGCGTCAAGCAAGGACTTGAACCCCTGCAACGCGCAACGAAGTCATTGTCGGCTCGCGGCGCGGAAAATCTCACGCCATTGGATGTCGGCCGCTCGCCTTCGGAAATCCGGCCCCTCATCAATGCCCTCAACGGGCTGTTCGGGAAGGTCGTCGCGGCGCGTGAGCATGAACGGAGTTTCGTCGCTTATGCCGCGCATGAAATGAGAACGCCGCTTGCCGGCCTGAAGACGCAAGTACAAATCGCGGCGCAGGCCACAGTCCCCGAAATGCGAAAGAATGCCTTATGCCAGGCTCTCAAAGGGGTGGATCGAACGTCACGGCTGGTCCAGCAACTGCTGGCCATGTCGCGGCTTGATGCGAGCCCTCCGCGCCTCCAAGATCAATGGATCAATCTCGCGGCGGCGTTTCACGACGTGACCGCCAGCATGAGCCGCGAGCTGCTCCCCGAGAGAGTTACGATCGCGGCGTCGGTTCGCAATCATAGTGTCGCCATCGACCGCGAAATGTTCGATCTCGCCGCTCGCAATCTCGTGGAAAATGCTCTTCAACTGACCCCGCCTGACGGTACGGTAAGGTTGTCGGCCACACAGGAGGGACAAGAAGCGAAGATTTGCATCGAAGACGATGGACCTGGGATCCCATGCGGCGAAGAAGAACTCGTTTTGCAGCGGTTTTTTCGTGGCCGGCACAAATCGGCGACCGGGAGCGGGTTGGGCCTCGCGATCGTTACGACTGCCTTGGATCGCGCCGGCGCGAAGCTCCGGCTCTGCCGTCCCGGCACTGGACACGGGCTCAGAGCCGAAATCATCGTTTCCGCCAACCGTCTCCGGCTCGACGATGCGGCATGATCACGCGCCCTTCACCAGGCGAAGCTCGTCGCCTCCCAGTCACGCGGCACGATGACGTCAAGACTGCGGCGCGACGGCATAAGATTGCTTTAAGCTGTCCACCCCATGTCCCTGTTGCCGCGATGGCTTCGTTCGGACGGACGCTAAGGCGTCCCTCCCGTTTCAAAGCCGGCGGCACCGCATGGAGCTCGCAATGGATCGTCAAAAGTTTGTTCACCCCTCAATGACCCGGCGAAAGCTACTTCGCTGGGCGGGTGCCGGGAGCCTCGGTCTGATGCCGGTACCGGCGTGGGCACAGGCGATGGTCGATTTCCATGTTCCAGGTGGCCCCAGCACCCGGCCGATAACGACCGGTTATCCTCAGAAGGGGCCGATGATCTTGCAGCGTGCCAGCCCACCCTGGCTCGAAACGCCCTTCGAGGTCTTCGACAAGGGCGTGTTCACCCCAAATTACCAACACTATGTCAGCTGGCACTGGGCCAGTTTTCCGGACGAGATCGATGTCGACGCATTTCGTTTGACCGTGCGGGGACACGTCAATCAAACGCTTTCGCTTTCGTTGAAAGATATTTTGCAAGGCCTTCCACGTATCGAACTCGCCGCCGTCAGCCAATGCGCCGGGGCATCGCGCCTCTACGTTCAGCCTCGCGTCGCCGGCGCGCAATGGGCCAATGGCTCGATGAGCAACGCGCTTTGGACCGGAGTGCGACTCAAGGATGTCTTGGACCGGGCGGGTGTGAAGCCAGGGGCGAGGGTGGTGAGGTTTGGGGGATTGGAGGATGCGGTCATGCCTGGAGCTCCAAAATTCCTGAAATCGTTGGATGTCGATCACGCTCGTGACGGCGAGGTCATGATCGCCTTCGCGATGAACGGCGAACAGCTGCCGTTGCTCAATGGATTCCCGCTGAAACTCGTCGTTCCCGGCTGGTGCGCCGTCTACTGGATCAAGATGTTGAACGACATCGAGGTCTTGGATAAGCCCGACGACAATTATTGGACGGCGACGGGCTACCGAATCCCCAATACACCTCACGCCAACGTCACGCCTGGCCAGACCGGCTACAAACTCGTGCCGGTCACCCGCAACCTTCCCCGGTCTTTTGTCACGAACATAAAATCGGGAGACACGGTAAAGGTTGGAGTACCGACGGCTGCGCGCGGCATCTCCTTCGGCGGCGACTGCGGTGTGGCGCGCGTGGACGTGTCGATCGACGGCGGCAAGAGCTGGCTGCCGGCGCAGCTTGGCAAGGATGAGGGCAAATACGGCTTCCGGCAATGGCAGACACAAGTGACCGTTCCATCGCGTGGACCGCAGTCAATCATGGTCCGCTGCACCAATACAAATAACGATACGCAGCCAAACTTCCCCATCTGGAATCCCGCTGGCTACATGTTCAACACCATCGAGACCACTCATGTGGTTGCGGCTTGAGGAGAACGTCATGATGCTCCGCCCTCTTCTGCCGGCGCCCGTCATTTTGGGTGCCATCCTGTTATCCGGCGCCAGCCTTGCCGGCCCGGTCACCGCGTTGAAATCTCCAAAGGCCAACATCCCCGCCAGCGATCTGATGTTTCCTGAGGGACCGGGATCGGAGCAGATCAACAATAACTGCCTTACCTGTCACTCCGCGGATCACGTTTTGAACCAGCCTTCGCTGTCCAAGGCGGCTTGGGAAGAGGTCGTCACCAAGATGATCAGGGCCTACAAAGCGCCCGTAAACCCGGACGATGCCGCAAAAATTATCGAATATTTAGCGAGAACCAAAGGCAAACCTTAGTTTGTCCGCTCCCGAAACAGCGCCTATTCACCGCGGAAAATTTCGGGTGGCCTGTCTTTCACTTCCGGCACGGCGTGCCTAACACTATCAAACGCACGGCGAGCATGCAGGTCACCAGGGAAACGGGCGTTACAAATCGGCGCTGAAAGCGTCACCCCACTTTCCGCAGGCTTATACTAAAACTCGTTCATTAAAACCTATGTGCCTAATCGCGTGGACTGAACGATCAAGAACTAACGTTCGGATTCCACAACGCTCCCTTTAAGATTATTAAAGGACACACGCTACTCGAACACGCGTTTGCCTCTCCGGGATCAAACACCATTCTCGGAGACTTCGCCGAGTCATCTCTTCAATTTTGATTTGGCATTCGTTTTGAATGCATTGTAGGGTCCGGTAACCTTTAGCCCTTTGGACGATTAGTGACGAGCTAGCACCGTAGTCCTCACTTTTTTTCAGACGGCATTACCAAAAGCTGATCTAGATAGGCATTATAAATCATATGCCTCTAAAAATATTGCTCATCGACACCGATGCGGATCGAGCGGAGGCCTTGGAGACGAAGCTGGCGGCAGCTGGTTTCCCCAAGGTCTCGCGTTTGGCGAGCGGTTCCGATCTCGTGGAAGCCGTCGAACGGCTCCTGCCGGACTTGGTCATCATCGACATGGCCTTGCCGGACCGCGACGCTCTCGAGGATATCCGCCATCTCTCGGTCAGCGCTCCACGCCCAATCGTGATGTTTTCGGACGAGGACGACCCGGTTTTCGTCGGCGAGGCCATCGCCGCGGGCGTCTGTTCCTACAATCTTTCGGGAATCGCCAGCCAAGAAGTCAAACCGATCGTGGCCGCCGCCATCGCCCTTTTCCAGCGCCACCGGCATGTCGAGACGGAATTGGCCGCCGCGAAGGCGCTGCTCGACGAACGCCGGCTTATCGAACGCGCCAAGGCTATTTTGATGCGCGATCGCAAGATGACCGAGCCAGAAGCCTACCGTTGGCTTCAGCGAAAAGCGATGAACGAAAACCGCAAACTCTCGCAGATCGTCACGGAGTTCGTGGCGAAGGAAGACCCCGATGCGCGCCAAGCCTAAGTCCATGCCAGCCAGATCGAGTTTTATTCGATGAGCGGCGTCGTTTCAATCGCCGGCTTGGACCGGCCTGCCGGGACAAAGTTACGGATCGGCTTCTTGCGGCTGACCGATTCCGCGCCCGCCATCGTGGCGCACGAATTCGGCTTCTTCGCCTCCGAAGGCGTGGATACGGAACTCGTCGCCGAGCCATCTTGGGCCAATATCGCGGACAAGCTCGCTTACGGCTTTATCGACGCGGCCGTGATCGTTCCTCCGCTCGCTTTCGCGGTCGAGCTCGGGGTTCGCGGTGCCTGCCGGTCCATGATTATGCCTTGCTCGATCAGCCTTGGCGGAAACACCATTACGCTCGAATCGCGGTTGGCCGCCCGCGTTCGCGCCTTGGCCGCGCAAGAAGGACTGTCCACGGCCAAGGCTTTCGCTTTGTGTCTGCGCGAACAAAATGGCGAACCGCTCTCGCTCGGCATCGTCCACGCCTATTCCACGCATAATCTCTTGTTGCGTTATTGGTTGACCTCGGCCGGAATCGATCCCGAGCGCGATGTCAGGCTGATCGTCGTGCCGCCCGCGCTCGCGGTCGATGCTTTAAAATCGGGCCGGATTGCCGGCTTTTGCGCGGGGTCGCCTTGGGGCAATATCGCGGCGCGCGCCGGGATCGGGAGCGTGATCGCAACATCCAACGACATATGGCAAAACGGGCCGGAAAAGGCTTTTGCGGTGCGCAAGGACTGGAGCGACGCGAACCCCCACGCCCTCGCCGGAGCGATCCGCGCGCTCTTACGTGCCGCGCAATTTTGCGACGCGCCCGAAAACGCTTCTTATACCGCGTCCCTCCTGTCGAGGCGCAAATATATCGATGCCGATAGTCATGCGATCATGGCCTCGCTGCCCGGCGGATCGATCGAGCGAGGCACGAGTTGCTCGACCTTTTTCCGTCACGCCGCGACATTTCCTTGGACGTCGCATGGCCTCTGGTTCCTGCGTGAGATGAAACGCTGGAATCTGATCGCGCAGGACCTCGACCTTCAGGAACTCGCGGCAAGGGTCTACCGCCCGGACCTCTATAGGATAGCGTCCCTGCCGATGGGTATCGGAGTGCCATTGGTGGACATGAAGTCCGAAGGCACGCATTCCGGAGACTGGCAGCTCGATGCGTCTCCGGCGCTGGTCACGATGGGGAGCGACCGGTTTTGCGACGGAGCCGTATTCGAGCCGGCATCGATTTCTTGACACCGCACCGCACAATATTTGATCGCCGATTGCCGGACCGTTAGGCACATGCCTTTTGGAAGAGCTGCCATTGAGACTGTTATCCGCAAGGCGTGATCTCCGGCTGCTGGAAAATTGGACCATCCGAGGATTGGCCAGGGAATTGCTTCGCTCCGTTTGAGCTGATGATTTTTGTCAGTCTGAAGGCCATCTAATGGCGGATGGTTCTTCATAGCGGGGGTGGCTTTGCCGCCCGAGCGAAACATTCGCGAGCCAATGGCGGTTCGTATCCGGACTCGAGGTCCGGCGGTGCTTTTGCGCCGAACGAAGCGAGCCGCCCACCATGAAACGTGCGTTCCTCGAAGCTGGGCATTTTCCCACGCTGTTTGCTTGTTTCCTTTATTTCGATCTCAGCTCCATGGTTTGGGTTCTTCTGAGTCCGATGGCGGTGCTCATGGCCCGCGATCTGAATCTGGACGCCGGGCAAAAGGGACTGATGCTGGCGACGCCGGTGTTGGCGGGTGCTTTGCCGCGCATCGCAAATGGAATTTTAGCCGGTCAACTGCGCTCGCGTTTGACCGGCATTGTCATGCAACTCATCGTGATCCTCGGGCTTCTCATGGCTTGGCTCATTGGCGTCCACAGTTTTTCGCAAGTTCTAATTTTAGGCGCCATTCTCGGCGTGGTTGGGGCGTCATTCGCCATCGCGCTGCCCATGATTTACTACTGGTATCCGCCGGAGCACCAAGGCATGGCGCTCGGCCTTGCTGGCGCCGGGATATCACGCGGAACACTTCCCTCATCGCTGTCCGAATTTAGGAGACGAAAATGAATATGATCTCCGACCCGCGCGAACGTTTGGTCGTTATCGGCAATGGCATGGCCGGCATGCGAACCGTCGAGGAAATGCTGCGGCTCGAAGGCGGGGACCGCTTTCGTGTTACGGTCTTCGGCGCCGAACCGCATGTCAATTACAACCGCATCATGCTGTCCTCCGTACTTGCGGGCGACAAAAGCGTCGACGACATCGTGATCAATTCGCGGGAGTGGTATCGCGACAACGATATTGCGCTGCTGACGGGCGACCCCGTGACGCGGATCGACAGGGAGGCTCGCACTGTCACCTCCGCCAACGGCGTCACGGTGCCTTACGACCGTCTGTTGATCGCCACCGGCTCGCGTCCCCTGGCGCCGCCGATCCCCGGTCTCAGCCTTCCCGGCGTTTGCGCCTTCCGCAATATCGCCGATGTCGACAAGATGCTGGAATCGGCGCGTACCCAAAAGCGCGCGGTCGTGATCGGCGGCGGTCTTCTCGGCCTCGAAGCGGCCTGGGGCCTGAAACAACGCGGGATGTCCGTCGCGGTCGTTCATCTCATGCCTACGCTGATGGAGCGCCAACTCGATGCCGCCGCGGGCCAGCTCTTGCAACGCGATCTCGACCGGCGCGGCATCGCCTTCTTTACCGAAGGTTTGACGGAAAGCATCACTGGCAGCAATTGCGCCGATGGCGTGCAGCTTGCCGATGGCCGTTTCATTCCGGCCGATCTCGTCGTCCTGGCGATTGGTATCCAACCAAACATCGATCTGGCCCGCGCGGCGGAGATCGAGGTCAATCGCGGGATTGTAGTCGGCGACGACATGAGCACAAGCGATCCCAATATTTTCGCGGTCGGCGAATGCGTGGAACATCGCGGCCAGGTCTTTGGCTTGGTGGCGCCGATTTGGGATCAGGCGAAGGTCTGCGCCTCGCGGCTCACGGGCGACAAAACGGCGTTGTTCGCAAGCCGCGAGCTATCGACCAGTCTCAAGATCACCGGCATCGATGTCTTTTCGGCCGGCGCGTTAATGGCCGCGGATGAAAGCGACGACGAGATCACGCTTCGCGACAACAAGCACGGCTTGTATAAAAAGGTCGTGCTCCGCGATGGCAAGATGGTCGGCGCCGTCCTCTACGGCGATGTCGCGGACGGCTCGTGGTACCTGCAATTGATGCGCGACAAGACCGACCTTTCGGCCATGCGCGACCGCATCGTTTTCGGCCGCGCCTTCGCCGAGGCTGGAAGCGTGAAGACGTCCGGTCCGGACGTAGCCTCGATGCCTGACGACGCGCAGATTTGCGGCTGCAACGGGGTTTCGAAAGGAGGGATCGTCCGCGCGATCAAGGAAAAGGAGCTGACCTCGCTGTCGCAGGTTCGCGCCCACACGAAAGCGTCGGCGTCGTGCGGCCAATGCACCGGTCTCGTCGAAGCTCTCATCGCCCATGCCACCGGCGTCATGGTCGAGAAGAAAGTTCCCGCCCTTTGCGATTGCACATCCGCCGGGCATGACGAGATCCGCAAGGCAATCGTCGCGGACGGTCTGAAGTCCATGAAGGACGTGCGCGACGCGTTCGGCTGGAAGAAGCCCGACGGCTGTCACAAATGTTGCCCGGCGCTCAATTATTATCTGCTCTGCGCCTGGCCGGGCGAATATCACGACGATGCCCAATCCCGCTTCGTCAACGAACGTGTGCATGCCAACATTCAAAAGGACGGCACTTATTCCGTGATCCCGCGCATGTGGGGCGGGTTGACGACGCCCGCCGAGCTGCACGCCATCGCATCGGTCGTGGAAAAGTTCTCCATCCCCACGGTCAAGGTCACGGGTGGCCAGCGTATCGATCTGCTGGGCGTTAAAAAGGAAGATTTGCCCGCTGTCTGGGGCGATTTGAATAAAGCAGGATTGGTTTCAGGACATGCCTACGCCAAGGGCCTTCGGACAGTGAAAACTTGCGTCGGCAGCGAATGGTGCCGGTTTGGAACGCAGGACTCGACGGGACTCGGCGTTAAACTGGAAAAAATGTGCTGGGGCTCGTGGACTCCGCACAAAGTTAAATTCGCGGTCTCGGGCTGTCCTCGCAACTGCGCCGAAGCGACGATCAAGGATTTGGGCGTCGTTTGCGTCGAGGCCGGCTACGACATCGTCATCGGAGGCAATGGCGGGATCGACGTCCGCGTCACCGATCCGCTCGTTCGCGTCAGCAGCGAGGCCGAAGTGCTCGAATACGCCGGCGCGTTCATGCAGCTCTACCGTGAGGAAGCGCACTATCTGGACCGCACGGCACCGTGGATCGCGCGCGTCGGCATCGATTACGTCAAAAGCCGCCTGGTCGACGACAGCGCGGGCCGCCGCGCGCTCAACGCCCGCTTCCTTTATTCCCAACAATTCGTGCAAGTCGATCCCTGGTCGGAGCGCGTGCGGGGCGCTGAATCTCACGAGTTTGCGCGTCTTCCCGCACTGACGGATGCTTGAGCCATGACCGCGATCGATTGGAAGAATATCGGCCCTCTCGCCAATATCCCGGTACGCGGAGCGCGTCGTCTTTGCTTCGGCCTCGGCGGCCGGCCCATTGCCATATTCCGGACGAGCGAAGACGAAGTCTTCGCGCTCGTCGACGAATGCCCGCATCGATCAGGCCCTTTATCGGAAGGGATCGTGTCGGGACATACCGTCACCTGCCCATTGCACAATTGGGTCATCGGCCTAGCCGACGGCAAAGCCACGGGAGCCGACGAAGGCGAGACCCAAACGGTCCCGGTTAAGTTGGTTGCAGGCGAAGTCCACGTCGGCGTTCCCAAAGTTCTCGCCCGGGGCCGGGTGTGAATACCGTCCGGACGACTTGTCCCTATTGCGGAGTCGGATGCGGGCTCACGGTAACGGATGGCGTGATCAAAGGCGATAGCGCCCATCCCGCCAATTTCGGCCGTTTGTGTTCCAAGGGCGCCGCCTTGACGGACACGCTAGGGGTCGCGGACCGCCTTCTCGTGCCCACCATCGATGGCCGGGAAGTGGACTGGGACGAGGCCTTGGGGCTGGTCGCGTCGCGGTTCAAGCAGGTCATCCGGGAACACGGGCCGGACGTGGTCGCGTTTTATGTCTCCGGCCAATTTCTCACCGAGGATTATTACATCGCCAACAAACTAATGAAGGGTTTCATCGGCTCGGCCAATATCGACACCAATTCCAGGCTATGTATGTCGTCGTCGGTCGCCGGCCATACGCGGGCCTTCGGCGAGGATATCGTACCCGGCTGCTACGAGGATTTCGAGGAAACCGATCTCGCCATTCTGGTGGGCAGCAACATGGCCTGGTGCCATCCGGTCCTTTATCAACGTCTCGTCGCCAGCCGAGAAAGACGCGGAACCAAAATCGTCGTGATCGACCCCCGGCGCACCGCGACCTGCGAAACAGCCGATTTGCATCTGCCTCTCGCCGCCGGAAGCGATGTCGCGCTGTTCAACGGGCTGTTGACGCATCTTGTCAACACGAATGCGTTGGACCGCGATTGGATCGCCCAACACGTGTCCGGCGCGGAAGAGACCTTGAACGAGGCTGCCATTGCCGCGCCATCGATCGAATTCACGGCGGCAGCGACCGGCATCCCGCCTGAAAGTCTGCTTCAATTCTATGAACTCTTCGCCCGGACCGAGCGTGTCATGACGCTCTATTCGCAAGGCGTGAACCAATCCGTCGACGGGACCGACAAGGTCAATGCCATTCTCAATTGCCACCTTGCGACCGGGCGGATCGGGCGCGCGGGCATGGGGCCGTTCTCCCTGACGGGCCAACCCAATGCCATGGGGGGCCGCGAGGCCGGCGGGCTCGCCAATCAGCTTGCCGCGCATATGGCGTTCGAGCCCGAAGATGTCGACCGCGTGCGCCGTTTCTGGAGCGCGCCTGCCATCGCCACACGTCCAGGCCTCAAGGCTGTGGATATGTTCGAGGCCGTGGCGGACGGTCGCATCAAGGCCATCTGGATCGCGGCCACCAATCCCGCCGTCAGCATGCCGCGCGCCAATCATATCCGCGCGGCGCTAGAACGCTGCCCGCTCGTCGTCGTTTCCGACGCTTGGGCGACGGATACGTCCGCGCGGGCGCACATCGTCCTTCCCGCGGCAGCCTGGGCGGAAAAGGATGGCACCGTCACCAATTCCGAACGCCGTATTTCGCGCCAACGTGCGTTCCGCGCGTCGCCGGGAAAAGCGCGTCCGGATTGGTGGATGTTTGCCGAAGTGGCGCGGCGAATGGGCTGGAAAGACCAATTCGCTTATCCCAACGCGGCGAGTATTTTTCGCGAGCACGCCGCGCTCTCCGCCTTTGAGAACGACGGTAAGCGCCTCTTCAATCTAGGCGCCCTGGCCGGCTGCGACGACGCGTCCTACGATGATTTGGCTCCGCTCCAATGGCCGTGCCCCAAAGGCGGCGCCTTCAATACGGGATCGCGTCTCTTCGCGCGTGGGGGCTTTCCGGCGCCGGACCAACGGGCCCGCATGATTCCCGTCACGCCCCGGTACGATGGAGATCGCGGCCACGGCGGCCGCTACACGTTGAAGCTCAACACAGGCCGTATCCGCGACCAATGGCACACTATGACGCGGACCGGGCGCGTGCCGCGCCTGATGACCCATATTTCCGCGCCGCAACTCGTGATTCATCCAAGAGACGCGGAAGCACGGGGCCTCGCGGCGAATGCACTGGCCCGGATCGAGAGCGAACATGGTTCGGCGACAATGCGTGTCGCTGTGAGTGGCGAGCAGAGAATGGGCGAAATCTTCGCTGCCATGCATTGGAACGACCAGTTTTCGTCCGCGAGTGCGATTTGCAAACTCGTCAGCGACCAAACCGACCCTGTCTCCGGTCAACCCGATCTCAAGGGAACTTGGGTGCGCATGAGCGCTGTCGAGGAAGTCTGGACCGGATTGCTGCTTCGCCGTTCGGGCGAAGCGCTGGATCTCGGACCAAGCACCTATTGGTCGAAAACACCGGTCGAAAACGGCTTCGCCTTCGATATTGCGGGATGGTCCGAACTATCCTCGATCATCCGATCCGAGATCGCCTTGCGCCGGCTTCTCAGGATTTCTCCCGAAGCGGAACTGGTCTCCTATTCCGACCCTAAAAGATCCGTGTTCCGGTTTCTGGGCCTCACGAGCGACCGTCTGGATGCCTGCCTCTTTTTGGCTCCTGCCGGCGCCCCATTACCATCGCGCGACCTGGCACTGCCTTTTCTCGGACATGCCGCCGGACCGGTGGAGCGCCTATCTCTCCTCGCCGCGCATGTGCCGGATCAAACAAACGTGGCGGAAAAAGTCGTCTGCGCGTGTTTTTCGGTCGGAGACAATCGAATCGCGACGGCAATCCGCGAGAAAAGCCTCAAAACCGTCGGCGAAATCGGCGCGGAGCTAAAAGCGGGAACGAATTGCGGCTCTTGTATTCCGGAGCTGAAAAGGCTTCTTCAAAATGCGATAAGCGAAAGCAAGCCGCTCAGCATGGCACATTAGGACAACGATGGCCGGAAAACTCGACAATTTGACGATCCTCATTCCGGAAAGCCGGGAACTCGACCTTTTCGCCGGCATGCTGGAAGCCGAAGGGGCGGTCGCGCTTCGTTGTCCGCTCGTCCAGATCGTCGATCTTGACGACTCCACGGAAGCGGAGGCATGGATTAGCCGCTTCATTCAAAGCCCATTCGACGATCTGATCCTGATGACCGGCGAAGGTCTGCGTAAATTGACCGCGCTGAGCGACTGGGGCGGCCGGAAGGACGCATTCGTCGCTGCCCTCGCAAAAACGCGCACGGTCACAAGGGGCCCAAAGCCGGCGCGCGCCTTGCGCGAATTGGGATTGGAACCGGGCGTCACAGCTCCAGCACCGACGTCGAAGGGAGTGCTCGAAGCGCTCGCCGGGCTCGCGTTGCAAGGACGGCGGATTGGCGTGCAGCTGTATCCCGGCGAAGGCGGCTTGCCTCTGGTCGCGGCGCTCCGGGAACGCGGCGCGGAGGTTTTTCCGGTCACGCCCTATGGCTACGCCTCGCAAGAGGAGTCCATCAAGGTCGCGGAAGCAATCCGGGCCTTGGCGGAAGGGCGGATCGGGATGGTCGCTTTCACGAGTTCGCCGCAGATCGAACGGATGAGCGCTGTCGCGCGCGAATTTGGTTTGGAACAAGAACTCGCCGAGGGCCTGAAACGCGCGAAGATTGCCTCGATCGGTCCCGTGGTCACGCAGACCCTAGCAACGCATGGGGTCACCAATGTCATTCAGCCGCAAACGAGTTTCCATCTCAAACCGCTGATCAGGGCCATCGCCGCGGCGTGGAGTGCGCAACAATCTTGATTTTCTACAGAGAAAGTCCCTCTGGTTCGAAGATCGGCTTGCTGGCTCGAGCCGCCTCAACTAGGTGGCAACGGCGGCGGAGCTGAGTAGTCGTCCGTGAAGATTACTAACCCGCTGATCCCGCGCCGTTCTGAAGTATATTCAAGTTTGGTCTTCTGCCAGTTTCTTGGCTGTAGATAGGCAAAATCTTGCAATTTCCTGCGCCAGGAAGGCGTGATTCCATCCTCCGAACCAACCGGTTTGGAGGCTTTGAGATGCGTCGAGGGACAAGCGGGCAGAACGACATGTTCAAGTCGCGGCTCGATCAGATCGTGGACATGAACCACCCTCTGGCGAAGCTCGGGCGGCTGATCGATTGGCGTTTTCTGGAGGACGAGTCCGGCGCCGCTTATCGCGAGGGGCCCGGGCATCCGCCGCTGCCATGAAAATATCAGATCTTGGAACGGAAACCGAGAGACACTTGCGAGATAAGTACAGCGTCGTGGTTGCCTTCGGTCATCGTCGGAGATGTTCATAAAGGCTGTCTTTCGCTGCCACGCGCGTGCGAAAAAACGATCGCTTTTACGATGTTAAAAGTGGCGATGTCAGCGGCGTTGCGTAAATCGCGCCGCTGCCTACGAGAAGAATTTCGCGAAAACAACATAAAGCGTGAATAAAATTCACTTCCCACTCGCATTTTTTGGAATGGACATGGCGGCAAAGATCACGAAACTACACCATCGACTTGCGCAAGACGGTTTGTCTTCAAGCCTTGGGCCGCTACGGGACTATCGTTGTCGAAATGATCCATGCCAAACGTTTTTCTTCCGCCGCCGGGAAGGCGGTATGACCACATAGGATGCGGGGATCGTCACCTTCGCGGATCGCCGGACACGGAGGGGGCGGAAGCGGCGAACCGGCACGGGCTCATCGGTGGACTAAGCGATGAACTACAGTTCCGGCGGACATAGCGCTTGGGATAGACTGGAATGTAATGCCCGAGCCTGTCTTCGACCCAATAGCTACCTGAACCAATGAAAAGGAAGAAATGGTGACTTCGAATCGGCGTCCCGATTTTGCCCGGCAATTTTCAAATGGACATGGATCGCGCTACATGCGTTTGGCCGCCGTGGCGGCCGTTGCTTGCTTCACCGCCACGCCAATGGCATCGATACGTGTCTTTGCGGAGAGTTCGTTGCTCAACGTGAGTTACGACCCGACCCGCGAACTCTACAAGGAAATCGACCAGGCCTTTAGCGAAGACTGGAAAGCCAAGACCGGAACATCGATCACCGTGCGGGCCTCGCATGGTGGATCGGGCGCGCAAGCACGTTCCGTGATCGATGGAATCCCCGCGGACGTCGTGACGCTCGGCATTCCCTCCGATATCGATGCGATCGCGCGGTTGACGAAAAAAATCCCGGAAGACTGGGCAAAGCGCCTCCCCAACGAGAGCCTGCCTTATTCTTCGACCGTTGTCTTCGTGGTCCGGAAGGGCAATCCAAAAGGGATCCAGGATTGGAACGACGTGGTTAAACTCGGCGTTCAGGTGATCACCGCAAATCCCAAGACATCGGCCGGCGGGCGCTGGAACTACCTGGCCGCTTGGGGCTATGCCTTCAACCGGGATAAGGACCGGGAGAAAGCCAATGAATTCGTAGCCTCGGTGTATAAGAATGTCCCTGTTCTCGATACCGGCGCGCGCGGCTCCACGGTGACATTCGCCCAGCGTGGTCTCGGCGATGTCTTGCCCGCTTGGGAAAACGAAGCCTATCTCGTTCTCGACGAATTCGGGAAGGACAAGTTCGAAGTGATCGTCCCCAAACGGTCGCTCCTCGCCGAGCCGCCCGTGACCTTGGTCGACGGCAATGTCGACAAGGACGGGAACCGCGTGGTGGCGGAGGCCTATCTGCAATTCCTGTATAGCGACAAAGTGCAAGCGATCATTGCCAAGCACCATTATCGTCCGCTCAAGCCCGAGGCTGCCGACCGCCAGGATTTAGCCTTGCTGCCCCCAATCGAGCTTTACAGAATCGAGCCTTTGCTCGGCACGTGGGATGAAATTCAAAAGGTCCATTTCGATAATGGCGGGATCTTCGACAAAATCAGCCAAGCCGGTCACTAAGCCATGGCAGCACTTGTTCGCCTGAAGCAGCCGAGTGTCATTCCAGGATTTGGTTTGACACTCGGCTATAGTGTGTTCGTTCTTTGCTTGATCGTAATCTTGCCTTTATGCGCGCTCGTGGCTAAGGCATCCGGTCTGGGAGTAAGCGGGATCATCGGCGTTTTGCGCGATCATCGCGTGGAAAGCGCGCTGCGGATCAGCTTCGGTATTTCTTTTCTTGCAGCTCTTGCCGCGTCGCTGGCCGGCTTCGTCATCGCCTGGGTCTTGACCCGGTACCGCTTTCCCGGTCACCGGCTGATGGACGCCATCGTCGATCTGCCCTTCGCCTTGCCGACGGCGGTCGCGGGGATTGCTTTAGCCTCTCTTTACGGTTCGAACGGATGGATTGGCAGCGGGCTCGCCCGTGTTGGAATTACAGTCGCTTATACGCCCGCCGGAATTTTCGTGGCCATGGTTTTCATCGGCCTGCCATTCGCCGTGCGCACCGTTCAGCCCTTGATTGCCGAGATCGAACGCGAGATCGAAGAAGCCTCCGCGACCCTTGGCGCCACGCGCCTTTACACCCTCCTGCATGTTATTTTGCCTCCGCTTGTTCCCGCTATTTTCACCGGTTTCGCCGTCGCCTTCGCGCGGGGCGTCGGTGAATATGGATCGGTTATTTTCATCGCCGGGAACCTGCCTTACGTTTCCGAGATCGCGCCTCTTTTGATCGTCATCAAACTTTCGGAATTTGATTATGCTGGGGCATGCGCGATTGCGACGATCATGTTGGCGGTCAGTTTCGCCTGTCTCTTGCTGATCAACCTGATCCAGGCTTGGAGCCGCCGGAGGCTCGGGCATGCCTGAAAGCACAAATCCCCCGGCCACCCTTGATCCCCGCGGGATCGCAAGCGCCGTCACGGAGCCGTTGGCTGCCCGGCCAGCCTGCTCACGGCTCTGGATGTAGAGCTCGTGGTGAATGCGCTCGATGGTGCCGTCCCAATCCCAGAGATCCAGATAATCCCAAACGGTACTACGCGGCGGTAGATCGGAGGGAATCGCGTTCCATTGGCAGCCCGTCGATAAGACGTAAAAGATTGCGTTGAAGATTTCCCGGACATTTACGCTGCGCGGACGGCCGCCACGTTTGGCGGGCGGGATCAGCGGGGCCACGAGCGCCCATTCGGCGTCCGTCAGATCGCTCGGGTTGTCAATCAGCGTTGAATAGTTTCCAGGTAACAGCGTCCAAAAGTTTCCAGTTAGTCAGCCGAGTTTCGGCTGTTTTTTGCGCTGTTTGAATCGGAAGGAATCGTTTCCGGTTTCCAGGATAT